>OIGA01000686.1_pt1 | contig 6734 bp, 6 predicted proteins | sample 1582191 | NCBI WGS metagenome assembly OIGA01 (sample SAMN02674607, study PRJEB24791) | human gut metagenome, SKBSTL069 | isolation source: stool | host: Homo sapiens | place: USA | reverse complement strand
GCGTTCGTGAGGACGCAGGCTATCCTCCGCTGGTCACCCCCACCAGCCAGATCGTCGGCACCCAGGCTGTCTTCAACGTCATCCTGGGCGAGCGCTACAAGATGGTCACCAAGGAGTTCAAGGGCCTGGTCCACGGCGACTACGGCAAGACTCCCGCTCCCATCAGCGCCGAGTTCACCAAGAAGATCCTGGGCGACGAGAAGCCCATCACCTGCCGCTTTGCCGACACCCTCGCTCCCGAGATGGACAAGCTGAAGGCAGAGGCTGCAAAGTGGGCTACTCAGGAAGAGGACGTTCTGACCTACGCCATGTTCCCGCAGGTCGCGCCCAAGTTCTTCGAGAAGCGCAACGCCAAGGCTCAGGGCGTGGATGCAGACCATGCAGATTTTGCAAACAAGTCTCACCCCGTCTGATAAAACAGCATAAGGCTTTCTAAGCCCCCCGCAGAGATGCGGGGGGCTTTTTGCGCTCTTTTACTTGCAAAAAAGCGGTCATCAGAGTAGAATAATAACATATGTATCGTAACATGGGCCTGTATACCCAAACGCGGATACATATACCGTAATTTGTCCGCATATCCACCCATCAACAGAGAGGAAACGTGGAGCATATGATCCTGAGCATGACCGGTTTTGGCCGGGGGACTGCTGTATTGAATGGCCGTGAGATCACGGTCGAGCTGCGCAGCGTCAACTCCCGGTATTTCGAGTATTCGTCCCGCATCCCCCGCAGCTGCAGCTACATGGACAGCCGCCTGAAAAAGCAGCTCAACGAGCGGGTCACCCGCGGCAAGGTCGAGCTGAGCATGACCATCCAGAACGTGGAGGCCGCCGACGCAGAAGTGACCGTCAACATGGAGCTGGCCCGCAGCTACCAGAAGGCCTTGCGGAACCTTTCGGAGAAGCTCTGCATCAAGAACGACGTCACCGTCTCGACGCTGACCCGCTTCCCGGACGTGCTGGCCACCCGCCACGCCGACGTGGACGAGGAACAGCTCTGGGCCGACGTCTCCGCCGTGACGGCTCAGGCGCTGGACAACTTCATCGCCATGCGCGCCACCGAGGGCGCCAAGATGAAGGCCGACGTGGAGAGCCGCCTGTGCTTCCTCGAGGAGCGGGTGGGCAGGGTGGAGACCCTGAGCGCAGGCCGCGTCGAAGCCTACACCAACCGCCTCTACGAGAAGCTCAAGACCATCCTCGAGGACCGCAGCATCGACGACGCCCGCGTCCTGACGGAAGCCGCCATCTTCGGCGACAAGACCGCCGTGGACGAGGAGACCGTCCGTCTGCGCAGCCACATCGCCCAGTACCGCTCCATTCTGGAGCTGGACGAGCCGGTGGGCCGCAAGCTGGACTTCCTGACCCAGGAGCTGAACCGTGAGACCAACACCATCGGCTCCAAGTGTCAGGACCTGGACATCACCCGCACGGTGGTGGACATGAAGGCGGAGATCGAGAAGATCCGCGAACAGATCCAGAACCTCGAATAAAAACAGTACGGAGGAGTTCAGATGAAGCTCATCAACATCGGCTTTGGTAATCTGGTCAGCGCAGGGCGGGTGGTGGCCGTCGTCAGCCCCGACTCTGCGCCGGTCAAGCGTCTGGTGAAGGAGGCGCGGGAGCGGGGGATGCTTATTGATGCGTCCTATGGCCGCAGCACCCGGGCCGTGCTCATCATGGACTCCGACCATGTAGTCCTTTCGGCCCTGACGCCTGAGACGGTGGCAGGCCGCGCTGCGGGCCAGCCGGAAGGAAAACCGACAGAGGAGCAGTAAAAAATGGAAAACGAAAAGTACCTGTTTGTCGTCTCCGGTGCCGCCGGTACCGGCAAGGATAGTGTGGTCAAGGCCCTGCGCGAGGCCCACCCCGAGATCGAAAAGACCGTCTCCGCCACCACCCGCGCACCCCGCCCCGGGGAGCAGGAGGGCGTGGACTACTACTACCGCACCCGGGAGCAGTTCCAGCACCTCATCGAAACCGACCAGGTGGTGGAGCACAACTTCTACAACGGCAACTACTACGGCACCCTCCGCGAAGAGGTGGATAAGCGCCTCGAGGCGGGCAAGCTGGTGGTGCTGGTCATCGACGTCCACGGCGCGGCCAATATCCGCCGGATGTTCCCGGGGGCTACCACCATCTTCCTGCTGCCGCCCTCCGTGGAGGAGCTGGAACGCCGCCTCCGGGGCCGCGGCACCGAGACGGAAGCCAGCATCCTCGAGCGCCTCGACACCGCAAAGAAGGAGCTGGCCGAGCAGGAGAAGTTCACCCTCACCCTCGTGAACGACGAGGTGGACGCCTGTGCCGAGAAGCTCTACGGCATCATCCGCCAGCGGGCCGGCCTCGACAAATAACAAGGAGCCGCGAATGCCAAAAACGGTAGGCGTTGCCGTGAGCAACGCGACCTTCCACTTCGACAAACTCTATACCTACGCCGTCATGCCCGACCAGCAGGAGGCCGTCCGCCTCGGCAGCATGGTGCTGGTGCCCTTCGGGCGGGGGAGCAAGGCCCGGATGGGCGTGGTGCTGGCCTGCGACGAAGAGCCGGAACACGCAAAGCTCAAGTACCTCTTCGACGTGGCCCCCGCCTCGGCCTGCCTGACGCCGGAGCTGCTGCGGCTGGTGCATTTCCTCAAGGAGCGCACCTTCTGCACCTACTACGAGGCCGTCAAGGCGGTCATCCCCTATGGGGCGCAGTATAAGCCCGCTCTCGCGGCGGATGGCGTGACGCCGGTGCTCCAAAAGCAGCTCACCCGCCACACCGAGAACAGCTATAAGCTGGTGGGGTCTTTGCAGCAAAAGCCCAGGCCCACGGCCAAGCAGCTGGCGGCAGTGGCTCTGCTGAGCGGGGGAGAGCGCACCCAGAACGAGATGGAGGCCCACGGCATCACCAAAGCCGTGCTGGACAACCTCTGCGCCAAGGGCGTCGTCGAATGCAGCAAGGTGAACAAATCCATCGACCTGTATTCGTCTATCCCGCTGAAAAACGAGCCCATCACCCTGACGGCAGAGCAGCAGGCGGCCTATGACGCCCTGCTGCCCGGCCTCGAAGACACCGCCCCCCACTCGGCGCTGCTCTACGGCGTCACCGGCAGCGGCAAGACGCTGGTGTTCTTAAAGCTCATCGAGCGGTGTCTGGCGCTGGGCCGCCGCGCCCTCGTGCTGGTGCCGGAGATCAGCCTGACGCCTCAGATGATCCTCCGCCTCAAGAGCCGGTTCGGGCGGCGGGTGGCCGTCCAGCACTCGGCCCTCAATCACACCGAGCGTCTGCTCCAATGGCAGATGATACAGGACGGCGGCGCCGACATCGTGGTGGGGACCCGGAGCGCCGTCTTCGCCCCGCTGGAAAACATCGGCCTCGTCATCATCGACGAGGAGCAGGAGCACACCTACCGCTCCGAGTCCGCGCCCCGGTACGCCGCCCAGGAGGTGGCCCGGCAGCGGGCGGCGGAGAACGGCTCCCTGCTCCTTCTGGCCAGCGCCACCCCCAGCACCGAGAGCTTTTACGCCGCCCAGAATGGCCGCACCCAGCTGGTCCGGCTCACCCAGCGCTACGGCGGCAACCCGCTGCCCAGCGTCCAGATCGTGGATATGCGGGCAGAGCTGGCCTCGGGCAACCCGAGGGAGATCAGCCTTGCGATGGAGGACGCCATCCGGCGCAACCTCGACGCGGGCAGGCAGACCATCCTGCTGCTCAACCGCCGGGGCTACCAGACCATGGCCCAGTGCGACGACTGCCGCGAGGTGCTGAAATGCCCCAAGTGCAGCGTCCCCATGGTCTACCACAAGGCGGGCCATAAGCTGCTCTGCCACTACTGCGGCACCCAGCTCGACCCGCCCCCCAAGACCTGCCCCGCCTGCGGCGGCAAGCTGCTCTACCGGGGCTTCGGCACCCAGAAGGCCGAGGAGGAGCTGGCCCAGCTCTTCCCGGAGGCAAGAGTGCTGCGGATGGACCAGGACTCCACCGCCGCCAAAGACGCCCACGAAAAGCTGCTGGCGAAGTTCGCCCGGCATGAGTACGACATCATGGTGGGGACCCAGATGGTGGCCAAGGGCCTCGATTTCGAGGACGTGACCCTCGTGGGCGTCCTCGGCATCGACTCGCTGCTCTTTGCGCAGGGGTTTCGGGCCTACGAGACGGTGTTCAGCCTCATCACCCAGGTGGTGGGGCGCTCCGGCCGGGCGAAAGACCCGGGCTTCGCCATCATCCAGACCACCGACCCCGACAACCCCGTCCTCAACCTCGCCGCCGCCCAGGACTACGACGCCTTCTTCGAGCAGGAGATCGCCTACCGCAAGCTGGGCCTCTACCCGCCCTTCTGCGGGCTCTGCGTCGTGGGATTCTCCGGCCCGAAGGAGATCGAGGTAGCCCGGGCCGCCGCCCGGTTCTCGGCCCTCTTAGGCCGTCAGGCCGCGCAGCAGCCGGACTTGCCCCTCCGGGTGCTTGGCCCCACCCCCGGCAACATCGAAAAGATCAACGAGAACTACCGCTACAAGCTCACCATCAAGTGCCGCGCCGACAAACGCTTCCGCGACCTTGTCCGCCAGACCCTCGGCCTCTACGAGCAGGAAAAGCTGCCCAGCAAGGCCACCGTGGTGGTGGATATGCATTCTGACGGTGATATTTGATAAGATTATTTGGAGGTATACTTCATGGCTATCCGCAACATTGTAAAAGAGGGCGACCCCATCCTGAACAAGGTCTGCCGCCCGGTGACCAACTTTGACGACCGTCTGGCCACCCTGCTGGACGATATGCGCGAGACGATGATCGCCGCCGACGGCGTGGGCCTCGCAGGCCCGCAGGTGGGGATGCTGCGCCGCGTCTTCGTGGTGTGGGACACCACCGACGCCCCGGAGGAGATCCCCGAGAACTACGAGTACAAGTTCATCGACTTCGTCAACCCGGAGATCCTCGCCGTGTCGGAGGACGAGGAGACCGCCTACGAGGGCTGCCTGTCTTTCCCGGGCCACAACGGCGCCGTGACCCGCCCCGCAGCCGTCAAGGTCCGCGCACAGGACCGCCACGGCGAGTGGTTCGAGCTGGAAGCCGAGGGCCTGCTGGCCCGCTGCATCCAGCACGAGAACGACCATCTGGACGGCATCACCATCATGGAGTCCAGCGAGTTCTTCTATGAGGACACCGAGGAGGGCCGCGCCGCTGCCGCCAAGAAGAAGGAGAACGACTGATGCGCATTCTGTTCATGGGGACGCCGGATATTGCGGCGGACTGCCTGAAAGCCCTGTATGAGGCGGGCCACGACATCTGCGGGGTCTACACCCGGCGCGACAAGCCCGTGGGCCGCAAGCAGGTGCTCACCGCGCCGCCGGTCAAGGAGGTTGCTCTGGCGCACGGCACACCTGTGTTCCAGCCCCGCACCCTGCGGGACGGCAGCGAGGATGAAAACATCCGTGCCCTCGCCCCGGAGCTGATCGTGGTGGTGGCCTATGGCTGCATCCTGCCGAAGTCCGTGCTGGAAATGCCCCGCTATGGCTGCATCAACCTGCACGTTTCGCTGCTGCCGAAGTATCGCGGCAGCGCCCCGGTGCAGTGGTCGGTGCTGAACGGTGACGCCGAGACCGGCGTTTCCATCATGCAGATGGACGAAGGGCTGGATACCGGCGATGTACTGTACTGTAAAAAAATCGCCATTGACCCCGAGGAGACCAGCGGCGAATTGTTTGACCGCGTTACCGCTGTGGGCGCCGAAGCTCTGTGCGAGACTATTCCCCAGATCGCCGCAGGTACCCTGACGGCTGTGCCGCAAGACCACGAAAACGCCACCCTTGCCCCCATGCTGAACAAGGAGATGGCAGAGTTCCACCTTACAGACTCTGCCGCCCATATCCATAACTGGGTGCGCGGCATGAATCCTTGGCCGGGTGCGTGGTTTATCACTTCCGGCGGCAAAAAACTTAAGGTGATGTCCTGCCGCGTGGCTGCCGCCAACGGTGAAGCCCCCGGCACTGTGCTGGCCACAAAGCCCCTGACCGTAGCCTGCGGCGAGGGTGCTATCCAGCTGCTGGAAGTTGTGCCGGAGGGCAAAAAGCCCATGGATGGCACCGCCTTTGCAGCGGGTCTGCGCCTGAAAACGGGGGATAACCTCTGATGGCGGCAAATCCGCGTGCGGCGGCAGTTGCCGCACTGATACGGCAGGAGCAGGACGGCTTTTCCAATCTGGTGCTGGACGCAGAGCTCAAGCGCCAGAAGCTGGAAGGCCGGGATAAGGGCTTTGCAAGCGCCATCTTCTACACCGTATTGGAGCACCGCGGCACGCTGGACTATATTCTGGAGCAGTTTCTGCCCAAGGGTCTGGCGAAGCTGGATGCCCCTGTGCGGGAAATCTTGCGCGCCGCTCTGGCACAGGCGCGCTATATGCAGGTGCCTGTCTCCGCTGCGGTGAACGAAGCGGTCAAGCTGACCCGCACCTTTAAAAAATCCAGCGCTTCCGGCCTTGTCAACGCTGTGCTGCGCAAGGCCTGCGGCTATGATTTAGACGCTGCCGTCTTTACAGACGAGATCCAGCGCCTGATGGTGCTTGGCTCTGCCGGGCGGGATGTGGCGGAATTCCTCCACAAAAACTACCCGGATGAAGCACTGGGCATCCTGACCCATCAGGCTGATAATGGGTTGACCAGCCTGCGCGCAAATCCTATCAAGGCCAGCGCTGCACAGCTGTGTGCGCTGCTCACAGAGCAGGGCGCAGCAGAGGTGCGGCAGGGCATCGTGAGATCGGA
>OIGA01000664.1_pt1 | contig 6896 bp, 6 predicted proteins | sample 1582191 | NCBI WGS metagenome assembly OIGA01 (sample SAMN02674607, study PRJEB24791) | human gut metagenome, SKBSTL069 | isolation source: stool | host: Homo sapiens | place: USA | reverse complement strand
ATCTCAATGAACATACTCCGTTAGTATGGTCGCTATCATTATGAGAAACCACAATACTGACTGAAGTAATAGTAGCGTTTTTTTGCAGGAAAGACTCAACGTATTCAGCGTGCTTTCCGTGTCCGCAGTCATATACAATCATCGACGTAAGATCATATATCAAAATACAATCTCCAAATCTTGTGGATTTATCTCCATCATAATTACTTAACGCCTTTAACTTCATGGAAATTCTCCTTTCTGAATCATCAGTATCTTGAAATAAGGAATGACTATACTCGTTCGAAATTAGATGAAAAGGGCAATGGCATTGCGGATTTCAACAAATTTGGATAACGCATAAATGCCTTTTTAGTAATTATATCACAAGATAGCGTGCAAGTAAATAGATAAATCGAACACATATTCGAATGTGCGTCCTAAAATAACTATTATTAGAAAGGGGAAGCCCTATGAACATCCGCAAACCCGCAGACTACAGCGTCCTGTTTTCCGAACTGGACAAGCTCATAGCGGCACAGCTTCCGCAGATGGAATTGTACCGCGAGATCGGTCGAGTGGTCAGCGGCAGGAGCGAAAAAGGCGCGGCTGTCGCGGCGTCGGAATACCTTCAAGCGGCCTATCCCACAGCCGAGGGCTTTTCTCCCCGCAACCTGTGCCGTATGCGCGCGTTTTACGCAGCCTACGAAGAATCCCCTGAAATCATGAGGCTGGCGATGCACCTCGGCTGGACGCAGAATGTGGCGATTTTAGAGTGGTGCGGCAGCAGCGAGGAACGGGCGTGGTACATCCACGCCGTGCTGCGCTTCGGATGGAAGAAAGGCAAACTACTGGAAGCCATAGAATCTCAGGTATGGCTGCATTCTTCTCTCGACGAACAGATGGTTTCCTGCTATACTGAGGAAAAAGAAGTAACGCAGGAGAGCGAGAGCGATGAAAAAGATACTCTTTGTGTGTCATGGGAATATCTGCCGCAGCCCCATGGCCGAGTTCGTGATGAAGGACTTGGTGAAGAAAGCGGGACTGGCACCGCAATTTCATATCGAATCGGCGGCCACCAGCCGGGAGGAGATCGGCAACCCGGTCTATCCTCCGGCACGGCGCAAGCTGGCCGAGCATGGGATCTCCTGCGAAGGCCATGCCGCACGGCAGTTGACAAATCGGGATTACGACGAATACGATCTCCTGATCGGCATGGACCAGGCCAACCTCCGGGATATGTACCGTATCTGCGGCGGCGACTATGCCGAAAAGATGTCCCTCCTGATGGACCACACCGCCCATCCCGGCATACTCGTCGGCAGCCTCGGCGCTGATGGGTTCTATACGGCTGTGCGTATCGCTGGTGTGCAGGATAAACAGTTGTTTTCCGGATTGGCCGGACGATACAGAATCGGCGGACACCAGGCAAAGGGGTTCTTCAGTAATGACACGCCCCTCTTGCTGTGCCGATGCGGGGAGCATGAAAAGCAGCAGGGCTGCCAAGGAATACATATGTTTCATAGAACTTCTGTTTTTTTAATGCTTACTCTTTAACGACCACTCTTCCCTCCATGCGCGAAGTCACCTTCTTGCCGGCTGCCGTCTGCTTCTCCACATACTTCATGAACAGACCACGCAGTGTAGCCCCATCCGGGCACTCCCTTTTATCCGCCTGCAGGAAAGCCGTCATTCCATCGTTTCCATCAGCCAGATAATCAATCGTGGCAACCGTATAGTCACGGTCATCCTCCACCGGCTTGCCGGCAATGGAAGCCTGGAGCAGCTTGCCATCCTTGCTGATTTCCAACTGTATACCACTCACCCCTTCACCAAGTCTCACCGCAATGTTTTCAAACAAGTGCTTCATGGCAGAGCCTTTCATCGTCAGCACACAGAGCGAATTCTCAAAAGGCAATATCTCATAGATGTTTTCGGTAGTGATATCTCCTTCCGTCAGGGAATTCCGGATTCCACCGATATTGATTAGCCCCATATCGGCCGGTTTGCCCAGCACTTCCACCGCAGCCTCACGCAGTACATCTGCAATCAGATTGGATAAAAGGCTTTCGGGCCGGAATCTGTCCATCGACATTTCTGCGGTTCCCACCACATGATACATAACGCTGTCCATCCGGGCCTTGTAAGGCGCCAGCAGAGCCACGGCTTCGGCATCCGGCTCGGCATCCCAGACAGAGTTCATGGGAATTCTGCCTCCCTCTACCTTGGTCACTTCGTAGGAAGAATGGCAGGAAACCAATAGAAGTGCAACCGCCAACACTGCCCCCGCAAGGAGACTGAAAGTTTGTTTCTTCATATTCATTTAGTTTTAAATTGCTACAAATATACTTTTCTTTTGCGACTGAGCCACACAATTAACCGATTATTTAGACTTGCGTTTAGCAGAATGAAACGCTCAAAAATCATCCCAACTGGCGAAAAAAAGCTTGAAGCACTTGTGTATCTGGCAAATAATTCGTTCCTTTGCACCGCTTTCGCGCAATCGCTGTCAGGACACCAAGAGAGAAGCCTGGTATGTTGCGTTGTAACGATGAAACAATTTAATAATAACAACAATGGATTTAATTAAAATTGCAGAAGAAGCATTTGCTACCGGAAAACAGCACCCGAGCTTCAAAGCAGGAGACACTGTAACAGTAGCATATCGTATTATCGAGGGTAACAAAGAACGTGTACAGTTGTACCGTGGTGTTGTTATCAAAATCGCCGGTCACGGAGACAAAAAACGTTTTACTGTACGTAAAATGTCAGGAACTATAGGCGTAGAAAGAATTTTCCCAATCGAATCACCGGCTATCGATAGCATCGAAGTGAACAAGGTAGGTAAAGTTCGTCGCGCTAAATTGTACTACCTGCGCGCTCTTACTGGTAAGAAAGCTAGAATCAAAGAAAAAAGAGCTAACTAATAAGCCGAACTTTTCGATTCGAAATAAAAAAGGGAACTTCATTATGAGGTTCCCTTTTTTATTGTATATTTTCTCAAACATTCTCATGCCTATGAGAATATTTTCTCACTCCGGTGAGAATAACCCTTTGTCTGAATAAGCCGTACACGTCAGAAAGGACTAAATAAAACAAAGCCCCGAAAGTCATAAACTCCCGAGGCTTCATTACCTTTATTATAATAATGAAATGTTATTCTTTCAAATCTTTCAGTTCCCAAGCCAATGCACTGGCGCCCAGTACAGCAGCATCAGAATCCTTCAATTCGGAAACGAGCAGTTTAGTCTTGCCTTTATAGATATTCAGGATATTATCATCAATTGATTTCTGAATTGGTTTCATGATATAGTCACCGGACTTAGCCAAACCACCAAACAATACAATTGCTTCAGGGCTGGAGAATGCAATAGCATCTGCCAGTGCTTCACCCAAGATGTTACCTGTAAAGTTAAAGATTTCCTGTGCCAGTTTATCACCTTGTACAGCTGCATCATACACATCTTTTGAAGTGATGTTTTCTGCAGGAATGTTACGAAGCAAGCTAGCATCCGTACGGGCAGCAAGGAATTCGCGAGCTGTGCGAGCTACACCGGTAGCCGAACAGTAAGTTTCCAGACATCCCTTACGTCCACAACCGCAAAGACGACCATCGCGACGAGCGATCACGTGTCCTAATTCGCCTGCAAAACCGTCATGTCCATATACCATCTGGCCGTTGATAACAATACCACTACCCACACCGGTACCCAGTGTAATCATGATAAAGTCTTTCATACCACGGGCAGCACCGTAAGTCATTTCACCGATAGCAGCAGCGTTTGCGTCGTTTGTCAAAGCAGTGGGGATACCCAGTCTTTCTTCAAACATGGCAGCCAACGGAAGAATTCCCTTCCAAGGCAGGTTCGGAGCAAATTCAATCGTTCCCGTGTAGTAGTTGCCATTCGGAGCACCGATACCAATACCTCTGATTTTATCAACACCACCATTAGCAATAATCAATGGAAGCAGACTTTTACACACTTCATCAGCGTATTCTTCTACTGTAGGGTAACCAGATGTTTTGATTGAACTGCTGGCAATAATAGTTCCGCGTGCGTCTACAATTCCAAAGACGGTATTCGTTCCGCCTATGTCAATACCTACTACGTAGGGCTTTTCCATGTTTGAATTCATGATACTTTTATTTAAAAGGGTTAGTTAATCATTAAGTTTACTGCACACAAATTACGTAAAGAAGATTGAGTCTACAAAATGTTTTTTGAAAAAAGTTCAACCTGTTTGCAACTTTTCGTATCTTTCGCACGTCTAATAGTAGAAAATTATCAGAAAACAGAAACTAAATAAAGAAAATTGTGATACAACTAACAAACGTCAACAAGACCTACAACAACGGAGCGCCTCTCCATGTACTTAAAGGTATCAATCTCAATATCGAACAGGGAGAATTTGTTTCCATCATGGGAGCATCCGGGTCTGGGAAATCAACTTTACTCAATATATTGGGAATTCTCGACAACTACGACACCGGAGAGTATTATCTGAATAACGTACTCATCAAGAACTTAAGCGAAACCAAAGCTGCCGAATACCGGAATCGCATGATCGGATTTATCTTCCAGTCATTCAATCTGATTTCCTTTAAAGATGCCGTAGAGAATGTAGCACTTCCTTTATTTTACCAGGGAATAAGTCGCAAAAAACGAAATGCGCTTGCCTTGGAATATCTCGACCGCCTGGGTTTAAAAGACTGGGCACATCACATGCCCAACGAAATGAGTGGCGGTCAGAAACAACGTGTGGCAATCGCACGGGCTTTAATCACCCAACCGCAAATCATTCTGGCAGATGAGCCTACAGGAGCTTTGGACAGTAAAACTTCCGTGGAAGTGATGCAAATTCTGAAAGATCTTCATAAGCTGGGAATGACGATTGTAGTTGTCACCCACGAAAGCGGAGTTGCCAACCAAACAGACAAGATTATACACATCAAGGACGGGGTTATCGAACGCATTGAAGATAATATCGACCACGATGCCTCTCCGTTCGGCAAAGACGGTTTCATGAAATAAGTAATAAGTATTAATTCCATGCGGTCGCAGCGCAGCCTAATACTTAATACTTAAAATTTTTATCCCAATGGCTTCCTTCCGTTTTACAAAGTTGAAAATAACCGCCGGTTACACTTTGTTACTGGCGATCCTCCTTTTCTCGCTGGTGTTTGTACATCGTGAGATGGAAGCATTGTCGGCCGCCGACGATCAACAGAATTTAAGAACAGACAGTTTATTGACCCTTCTCCATGAGAAAGATCAAAACACGATTCAGATGTTGCGGGTGTTAAGTGAAGCAAACGACAGCCTTCTCTCTGCTTCGGAGATTGAAGAAATCATTTCCGAACAGGATTCTGTGATTACCCAGCAACGGGTACAACATCGGGTCATCACCAAACGTGACTCGTTAATCACTACTCCTAAAAAGAAGGGATTCTTCAAACGACTCGCCGAAGTGTTTTCCCCTTCTAAACAAGACAGTGCCGTATTAGTAAATACATCGTTGGAAGTAGCCACTGATACCATTCTCCAACCGACCACTTCTAAAGATTCTCTTCAGCAGAAAATCCGCATGGCTACCGAAGAAAAACGGTTGCAACGGAGGAAAACAATCCGGCGTACCAGTACAAAGTACCAGCGGATGAATACGCAGTTGACGGCACGGATGGATAGCTTGATTAAACAGTATGAGGAAGAAATGACCTTGCGTGCCCGTCAGGATGCCGAACTTCAGCAGGAAGTGAGGATGCGGTCGGCACGTATCATCGGCGGTATCGCGGTTGGTGCCGTACTATTATCGGCTTTTTTCCTGATATTGATTATGCGGGATATTTCCCGTAGCAACCGTTACCGCCAGCAATTGGAGGTGGCGAATAAACGGGCGGAAGATTTGCTGATCGCCCGTGAAAAATTAATGCTTGCCATTACCCATGATTTTAAAGCTCCGTTAGGCTCAATTATGGGATATACCGAACTCCTGTCCCGATTGACAGAAGATGAACGGCAACGATTCTACCTCGACAATATGAAAAGTTCTTCAGAACATTTATTGAAGTTAGTCAGTGACTTGCTTGATTTCCACCGGCTTGATCTCAATAAAGCGGAAGTGAATCGCGTAACCTTTAACCCTTCCCAGCTATTCGACGAAATTTATGTCAGTTTCGAACCTTTGACCGCTGCCAAAGGTTTAGCCTTGCAATGTCACGTCGTCCCGGAACTGAATGGAAGATATATCAGTGATCCTTTGCGACTCCGGCAAATTGTGAACAACCTTTTGTCCAATGCCGTAAAGTTTACTCAAAAAGGAGAAATTAGCCTGACAGCCAGTTATGATTCTTCTAAGTTAACCATCGCCATTGCCGATACAGGAAAAGGAATGGCATCAGAAGATCGTGAACGTATCTTCCAAGAATTTACACGTCTTTCCGGTGCGCAGGGGGAAGAAGGTTTCGGACTCGGACTCTCTATTGTGAAGAAATTGGTAACTTTGCTTGAAGGAACCATTGACGTGCAAAGCACATTAGGAAAAGGGAGCTGTTTTACTGTAACTTTACCTCTTTATCCGGTAGGTAAATCCCTTGCAGAGAGCGAATCTCCGGAAAGTGAATCTTCGGAGAATGAAAGTCCATACGCTCCCAAACAGTCGGCTGCCATTCCTCCCATGAAAGTCATTCGTGTGCTTTTGATTGATGACGATAAGATTCAGCTGAATCTGACTGCCGCCATGTTGAAACAGCATGGTATTGATGCAGTGTGCTGTGAACAGCTGGAACAGCTGATTGAACAACTTCGCTCTTCCGTCTTCGATGTATTGCTGACAGATATACAAATGCCTGCCATTAACGGGTTTGATCTGGTAAAACTATTACGGGCTTCTAATATACCACAAGCAAAAACAATCCC
>OIGA01000640.1_pt1 | contig 7104 bp, 4 predicted proteins | sample 1582191 | NCBI WGS metagenome assembly OIGA01 (sample SAMN02674607, study PRJEB24791) | human gut metagenome, SKBSTL069 | isolation source: stool | host: Homo sapiens | place: USA | reverse complement strand
ATGACCCCCATTGTAGTCTGAGCACTCCCCGCCTTTTTCAAGTCTTCCGCAGTCACATAAACGGAAGCACCGATAAGCGGTAGGTTATCCTCTGAAGATATTACTACGCCCTGGACTTTTTTCTCTGCAGCAAAAGCAGATGACAAAGCTCCTACAAAGCATAGCAAAACGATTAATACACGTTTTTTCATGCGTTACATATAAAATTAATTAATACTCTATTGAAAAGAAAAATCACTTTACTCCTAATGCAGTATTGATACGCAAAATCAAATCCTTATAATGATATTTAGTGGCTATATCCGATGCACCCAGACGATTTTGGAGCAATTCTTTGATGCGAAGCAACTCACCACGCTTCACGGAGATGACATCAGATACGCGGTTTATCTGCGAACCGTAGAAGTTCAGTTCGCGGTGTGCACCCATACGGTCGGCATCCAAAGTCTTACCGGCATGCTCGTCACAGCTGCAAAGGGCAGTCTGATGGTCCAGCAAGAAGTGGTTGTCCATCAGTTTTTTGTTTATTTTCACTCCTTCGCTTTCGGCAGCTGCTGTAATCAGTGCATCTACGAAGTTCTTCTGCAAGGCGCGTGTCATGACGTCCGGCAAGGCACCGCGTTCCGTAGTGGCAAAGATGTTGCGATGCAGGCCATCCATCAGCTCTACCACCGTGAAAGCCTTTTTGCCGTTCACCGATTCGTTCTCCAACATACGCATCAGGCGGTTGTTGCCCAGCAAATCCCAAAGGATATAGGATTGGGCATTCTTCAACACTTGTGTCGGTGCATTTTCCACTACGCCCAGCGGAGTGTTGCGCAGCAAGTAGGTGTACTCTCCCACTTCTGTGTCGAACAGCCATTTGGGATAGGTCAGCACTTCATCCAGCAGGAACTTCAAGGCTGCTTGCTGCTTCTCTTTCTCCACAAAGGTATAGGTTTTCTGTCCGTCTCCCACAACCGTGTTCTCTATATAGATACCACCGATATTTGCCAATACATGATAAAGATAATTGTTCCATTGGTTGATAACCGCATAGTATAGGCGGGAAGCTTCTTCATAAGTCTGTCCTTTCTCGCCGGTAGTAGTCCATTGGATGATTTGAGGAACAATACGCTTCAAGTTCTCAATACCCAGCAGAGACGAGCGGACAGCATCATCGCCCAAATCTTCATTCTGCGCACGCGGGTCTACGGCATCACGTACATCCTGCGCCTCACTATATTTATATAAACGGTCTGCATGACGGCTCAGAAAGTCGGCAAGCAAGTCCTTCTCTGCTTCTGGGGTTTCTTTACCATACCAACGATAACCGTATTCTATGGCAAACATATCATACGGGCCTATATGGGGAGAAAGTGCCGTAACGCCGTCACCCGGCTGTGCCACATAATTGAAACGTGCATAGTCCATAATAGAGGAGGAAGTGGTATTCATACGGTCCGTAAATGTTTTGGAACGCAGGGAATCTGTCGGAAAAGTCCAGGAAGCAATCATATTGTGACGCAAGCCCAGCGAGTGACCCACTTCATGGCATGCCACAAAACGCATGGCATCACCCATCAGTTCATCCGGCAGCCTTACTCCTCTTGCTTCGGGACGTACGACACCGGTTTGCACTGTAATCCATTCCTGAAGCATGCCCAGCACATTATGCCACCACATGATGTCCGCTTCCAATATCTCACCCGAACGGGGGTCGAGGATAGAGGGGCCCATGGCATTGGCTTTGGTGGAGGCGGCATAGGTCAGCACGGAGTAGTTCACGTCATCCTTATCCACATTCATGCTGTCCGTCAACTCCCTTGCAACGATGGCATTCTTGAATCCGGCACGTTCAAAAGCAGCCTGCCAATCCTCGATTCCCTGCTTGATATATTTCCGCCAACGACTGGGAGTGGAGTTCTCGATGTAGAACACAATCGGTTTGGCCGGTTCCACCAATTCACCGCGAAGGTAACGCTCCCGGTCTTCCGGTTTCGGTTCCAGACGCCAGCGGGTGATGAACGGTTTCTTGTCTACACGCTGCTGACCGTCACTGTAATTTAATAACGGATTAGTAAAATAACCTACACGCGGACTATCCAGACGTCCCATCATCGGTTTCTCCGGCAACAGCAACAGAGAGGAACTGACTTCGACCGTAACAAACACAGTCGTTGTTCCCTCAGTCACCTTAGTTGTCAGCTCGGAAGTAGCTACCACATTGTTCTCAAAAGCTTTGATAGATAAAATGCGGGAGAGATTCTTGATGGCCGAAGTTCCCAGGTTGATATTCGTAAAGACATTATTGATACTCGTCTCCGTACCATCATAAATATCGTTGACCTTGACCACTATCATGGTAGAGTCATTATTGAATGCCTCTATCTTGAAGCCGGCTATCAGCGGAGAAATATAATTATCCAGTACGGACTGCCGTATGGCATCCTCGTCCGGTGCCAACGGAAGAGGACGGCTCTGACGTACCAACAGCTTGTTGGCAGCCTTGTCCAATTCAAAACGCACCATCTGATTTTCGTAATTCGTACCACGGTTCACACCCGCCTCATTCAGTTCGGAAGGCACACGTTGTAATTTATTTACTACCAGCATATCACGTCCCAACAGCCTTGCCGGCACTTCAAAGTAATAATCGCTCTTCTTCTGGTAAACATTGAACATTCCCTTGCGGGCAATAGCATCGGAACCAGTCAATTTTTCGTAGTCGCTCTTGGATTGAACGCTGTCCTTGGTTTCACTCTTCTTTTTCTTACGGAACCATCCCATAGCTTCGGGAGAAGCAAAATCAGATGTACCGGCATGCAACAATACGGCAGGCTCACACATGAGTACTCCCGCAACTGCCACGACTGGCAGGATTGTCTTCAATTTCATCAATTCAAACTCTAACTTTAATGCAACAATTACTCCGTTAACTCTCTCTCTTTGACGTATGTTAATAAATACCAACCGCCAGTTTGTTCTACCTCCATAGAACAGTAAACGGGGCGCAAAGATACGAAAAGTATATTTTAAAAGTCACTAAACAACGCTCATTTATGTTTTTTCGATAAACAATATTAAGACTTTTACATATATATCATTTTTTCTCCCATCCTCTATCATTTCTTCTTCACATAAAATTTTGTACCACTGATACCAAATTATCTTCCCCAAGTGGAGGCAAAACAATGATAATATTGTATCTTTGCACCGTTTTTAACTTAGAAAATAAATAAGATAACAACGATATGATAGCTAAAATCAATCAGCTTCTGCAGGAAGTAGAGGCGCTGAAAGCCGCTAACGCCGAGGAATTAGAGGCACTCCGCATCAAGTACCTCAGTAAAAAAGGAGCCATCAATGACTTGATGGCAGATTTCCGCAATGTAGCCGCCGAACAGAAAAAAGAGGTGGGTATGCGCTTGAACGAACTGAAAAACAAAGCACAAGAAAAGATTGCCGCTTTGAAAGAACAGTTCGAAAGCCAAGATACCGGCTGTGACGATATTGACTTGACCCGTTCAGCCTACCCGATAGAATTAGGAACCCGCCATCCGCTCTCCATCGTGAGAAACGAAATCATCGATATATTTGCCCGTATGGGATTCAATATCGCCGATGGACCGGAAATGGAAGACGACTGGCACGTATTCTCCTCCATGAATTTTGCCGAAGACCATCCGGCACGCGACATGCAGGATACATTCTTCATCGAAAATGATACAGAAAACGTATCGCACAGCATCATTCTTCGCACACACACATCCAGCGTGCAAAGCCGTGTTATGGAGACTACACAGCCTCCTATCCGCGTGCTTTGTCCGGGACGTGTATACCGTAATGAAGCCATCAGCTACCGTGCACACGCATTCTTCCATCAGGTAGAAGCCTTATACGTAGACCGCAATGTGTCTTTCACTGACTTGAAGCAGGCCTTATTGCTCTTTGCTCAAGAGATGTTCGGCAGTGACACCAAGATTCGTCTGCGTCCTTCCTACTTCCCCTTCACCGAGCCGAGTGCCGAAATGGACATCAGCTGTAACATCTGCGGCGGCAAGGGTTGTCCTTTCTGCAAACATACGGGTTGGGTAGAAATTCTGGGATGCGGTATGGTAGATCCGAATGTATTGGAGCTGAACGGAATAGACAGTAAAGTGTATAGCGGGTATGCCCTGGGTATGGGTATAGAACGCATCACCAACTTGAAATACCAGGTGAAAGACCTTCGTATGTTCTCTGAAAATGACACACGCTTCCTGAAAGAATTCGAGAGCGCTTACTAAATTTAGATTTCACCACAGAGGACGCAGAGGACACGGAGAAACAGGTGGATGGATATACCTGACAAATTGGTTTTATGATAACCGACAGGTCGTTCACTTAAAATCCGTGTCCTCTGTGTTTTTCAGATGAATCTTATGATTGGGAAATCTCGAAGCAATGTTCATTCTGCTCGAAGTAATATTTTATATTCAGATGTTGCAAACGACAGATGGAATCGGCTATAGCTAATCCCAGCCCTGTAGATCCTTCTTTTTTGCTACCCTGATAGAAACGTTCGAAGATATGTTCCTTGTTCAGCGGATGTTCCACTCCCGAATTTCGGAAAGTAATACCGTTCTTAGTAACGGTGATTCGGATATGTCCTCCATCAATATTATGTACAAATGCATTTTTCAGGAGGTTAGTGAGCAAAGCAACAGCCAGGGATTCGTTCATTGTCACCTTGAAAACGCCTTGTTCATCTATCGTGACTTCTATGTTGCGATAATCATAAACTTCTTCGTAATCTTGCAGATATTGTTTGAGAAGTACATTGAGTTCCAATTCTTTGGTATCCGTAAACTGACCATTATCAATCTTGGAAAGCAATAATAGGGATTTGTTTAATTTAGTAATGTATTCTAAAGTCTGATGCGTTTTCATCAGTTCTTCCAGTTGTTTTTCTGATAGCGAATCATCTTCCATCAACATTTCCAATCGATTACGGCAGATAGCAAGTGGAGTTTGTATCTCATGTGAAGCATTTCCGATAAATTGTTTTTGTTGTTCGAACATCTGCTCCGTACGTTCTACATAACGAATAGCAGCCTCATTTAATTTTCGGAATTCCGTGATTTGGGTTTCGTTACTCAACGGCTTATTTTTTTTTCCTGTTTGATAACCGTCCAGCCAATGAAGAAGCACATAGAGCGGTCGCATATTCCGGTAAAATACCCATACGGAAATGATAATAATGCAGAATAATAAAGCTACATATAAAAATATAATCCACACCTGGATGGCATCTCTCAAATCGTCTTTTTCAATGCTGGGAGTTGATACTGTCAGCTCGTGGTATCGTCCTTCATCATCTTTAAAGATAGTAGTAAGAATACGTGCCGGCTCGGTCTCTCCTTTTTCTTCAATGTATACCATAGAGTCTTTATACTGAATATCCTCCCAGCTTTCCGCATACTCTTTGCTTACTTCCATCATATAATATTGATTGTTGGAGCCATTGGTTTTAGAAGGTAGCTCCTCTCCTGCCAATGCCCGGATAATGATGGTTTCCGAATAATCTTCCAAAGCATCATCCACTTCATCGTTGACTTCATCGATCATCGTAACATAAAAGAAGATAGCCCAGACCGTCAGTATAAGGGTCAGAGCAAGAGTAATACGAAGAATGATGTAATATATTAATTTCATGGACAATAATTTCTTTCTTTTTTATTCTACTATCATTTTATACCCAAATCCATAGACTGCTTTAATTTCAATAGTTGCACCGGAATCTTTGAGCTTTTTGCGAAGATTCTTGATTTGTGCATATATGAAGTCAAAATTATCGACCTGATCGATATGGTCTCCCCACACTGATTCGGCCAAAGTGTTTTTATTGATTAATCTTCCGGGACGATTGATAAAATATAACAGGATGTCATACTCTTTTCTATTTAGCTCCACTTCCTGATCGTTGACAAATACACGATATTTATCCGGTTCTATTCGTACATTACCTTGGCGGATATCAATTTCTCCGTCATGCTGATGACGGCGAATCACGCTTTTAATCCGTGCATTTAGTTCAACCAAATGAAATGGCTTTGGCAAATAATCGTCCGCTCCCAGTTCTAATCCCAAAACTTTGTCTTCCAGAGAGTCTTTTGCGGAAATAATAATCACGTTCTCCCGCTTATGGAGAGCTTTCAGTCGTTCAAGAAGATCAAGTCCGCTTCCGTCCGGTAGCATGATGTCCAATAAGATACAATCATAGTCGTAATCTTCAATTTTGCGTAGAGCAGAATTGAAGTCACTGGCTGTTTCTACAACGTAACGTTCTTTTTCAAGTGAACATTGAATCAGTTCTCTCAAAGAGGGTTCGTCTTCTACAATCAATATCTTCATAACTTTGTCTCCTTTCTTTTTTACAGCTACAAAGAAAAGGGATATTTCTGAAATAAAACTGAAATGGATTGAAAAAAGAGCTTGAAATAACTATTGAATGTCTAATGAACTGTTAGGACAGGCCATAAATAATATAATATGGAAGGAAAAAAAGAAAAGGATGAAAGCGATTGAATCGTTTCCATCCTTTTTATAATTATGTGCGAATTTTGTTTAATAAGAACGTGCAAATATCACGCGGCAAGCAGATGGTTTACCTGTTACCATACATTTACCAGGTTCTTTGTCTCCCGGAACAAATGACTCGAACGGAATACAACGAATGGTTGCTTTGGTTTCTTCCTTAATCTTTTCTTCTGTTTCAGTGGTTCCGTCCCAATGAGCCAGAATAAATCCGCCTTCTTCGATTTTTTCTTTAAATTCGTCGTAAGTATCTACTGTTGTAATCTTGGAGTTACGGTAGTCCAATGCTTTCTTGTAGATATTAGCCTGCATTTCTTCCAGCAAGTTCTGAACATACGTTTCAATGCCTTCACAAGTAACTGTTTCTTTTTCCAGTGTATCACGGCGCATCACTTCCATGGTGTTGTTTTCAAGGTCGCGACCACCCATAACCAAACGAACAGGTACACCTTTCAATTCATAGTCGGCGAATTTAAAGCCCGGACGTTTGTTATCTGCATTGTCATATTTAACAGAGATACCTAATGCTTTCAGTTTCGCTACAAT
>OIGA01000636.1_pt1 | contig 7141 bp, 6 predicted proteins | sample 1582191 | NCBI WGS metagenome assembly OIGA01 (sample SAMN02674607, study PRJEB24791) | human gut metagenome, SKBSTL069 | isolation source: stool | host: Homo sapiens | place: USA | reverse complement strand
AAGGTCCTCGACGAGCTGAACGCCATGGGCAGCACCGGCAAGAAGAACAGCTCCACTCTGGAGGAGAACGAGCTGAACTACCTGCTGGAGAAGTTCAGCAAGGACAACAGCGTCAAGAGCCTGGACGAGTTCCTGAACAGCGCCAAGGCCCCCAAGGCTGAGCCGAAGCCCGCCGAGAAGAAGGCAGAGCCCAAGGCCGAAAAGAAGCCCGAGGCTCCCAAGGCTGAGCCTGCAAAGGCCGAGGCAAAGCCCGCTGCCAAGCAAAACAACAAGAAGAACGAGCAGCACAAGAAGCGCGAGGAGAAGACCGTCTCCCTGAGCGAGCTGGCCCGTGAGACCGGCGCAAAGGCTACTGCAGCTTCCGCTCAGTCCGTCTCTGTCCGCCGCGAGGACAATCAGGTCACCGTCGATACCCGCACCGTCGATATGAACGTGGACCGCTTCGACGCCCGTTACGACGATCTGGCTTCCACCAAGAACACCGAGAACCGCCGCAAGCCCACCCCCCAGGGCAACAAGCAGAAGTTCACCCAGCGCGGCCAGCGCCAGCGCCAGCAGTTCCAGAAGGGCAAGCGTGAGACCGAGTTCGAGCGTCTGCAGCGCATCCAGCTGGAAAAGGCCCGCAATGCGCAGCTGAAGGTCCTCATCCCCGATGAGATCACCGTCGGTGAGCTGGCTGCCCGCCTGAAGCAGCAGGCCGGCAAGGTCATCGCCAAGTTCATGCAGATGGGCGAGATGCATGCCATCAACGACGTCATCGATTTCGATACCGCCGCTCTGGTGGCCGAGGAGTTCCACGCCAAGGTCGAGAAGGAAGTCCACGTCACCATCGAGGAGCGCCTGTTCACCCAGGAGGAGGATTCTCAGGACGATCTCGTCACCCGTCCCCCGGTCGTCTGCGTCATGGGCCACGTTGACCACGGCAAGACCAGTATCCTGGACGCCATCCGCAAGACCAACGTCACCGCAGGCGAGGCCGGCGGCATCACCCAGGCCATCGGTGCATATCAGGTCAAGGTCAACGACAGCCTCATCACCTTCCTGGATACCCCGGGCCACGAGGCGTTCACCTCCATGCGCGCCCGCGGTGCCAACATGACCGATATTGCAGTTCTGGTCGTCGCCGCCGATGACGGCATCATGCCCCAGACGGTCGAGTCCATCAACCACGCCAAGGCCGCCAACGTCAAGCTCATCGTGGCCATGAACAAGATGGATAAGCCCACCGCCAACCCCGAGCGCGTGATGGAGGGCCTGACCAAGTACGGCATCATCACCGAGGACTGGGGCGGCGACGTTGCCTGCATCCCTGTCTCTGCTCTGACCGGCATGGGCATCAACGACCTGCTGGAGCGCATCGCTCTGGAAGCTGAGGTCATGGAGCTGAAGGCCAACCCCAACCGCCGTGCCAAGGGCGCTGTTGTCGAGGCTCGTCTGGACAAGGGCCAGGGCCCCATCGCCACCATTCTGGTGCAGAACGGCACCCTCCACTCCGGCGACGTCATCATCGCCGGTACCGCCGTGGGCCGTGTGCGTACCATGCGCAGCGACAAGGGCATTCTGCTGAACGACGCCGGCCCCTCCACCCCTGTGGAGATCACCGGTCTGACCGCTGTGCCTGAGGCCGGCGACCTGTTCGAGGCCGTCGAGGACGAGCGTCTGGCCCGTGAGCTGGCCGAGCAGCGCATCGCTGCCGCCAAGGAGAAGCAGTTCTCCGCCTTCCAGAAGGTCACGCTGGATAACCTGTTCAGCCAGATGGCTCAGAACGATATGAAGGAGCTGGCCATCGTCGTCAAGGCTGACGTCCAGGGCTCCGCCGAGGCCGTCAAGCAGAGCCTCGAGAAGATCTCCAACGACGAGGTCCGCGTCCGCGTCATCCACGCCGGCGTCGGCGCCATCAGCAAGTCCGACGTTGACCTGGCCGACGCATCCAACGCCATCATCATCGGCTTCAACGTCCGCCCCGACAACGTGGCGAAGGAAGAGGCCGCTGCCACCAAGGTCGAGATGCGTATGTACCGCGTCATCTACGACGCCATCAACGACGTCACCGACGCTATGAAGGGTATGCTGGCTCCCAAGTTCCGCGAGGTGTCTCTGGGCGAGCTGCAGGTCCGTCAGGTCTACAAGATCTCCAACGTCGGCACCGTCGCAGGCTGCCGTGTCACCAGCGGCAAGATCACCCGCGACAGCAAGGTGCGTGTCGTCCGTGACGGCATCGTCATCACGGAGGACGAGATCGCATCTCTGAAGCGCTTCAAGGACGACGCCAAGGAAGTGGCCGAGGGCTACGAGTGCGGCGTTACTCTGGCAAAGTTTGCCGACGTCAAGGAAGGCGACGTCTACGAGGCCTTCAAGATGGAAGAATACCGCGACTAAGGAGAAACTATGTCTCAGAAAAATATGGGCCGTCTGGCGCAGGACATGAAGCGTGAGCTCATCGCCATCATCGGACGGCTGAAAGACCCGCGGCTGGAGGGCGGTCTGCTGACCGTTACCCGGCTGGATGTGACGCCCGACCTGGACGTGGCGAAGGTCTATGTGAGCGTGATGGGCCGTGAGGACGGCCCCAAGCCCGCCATCGAGGCCCTGAACCGCGCCGCAGGCCATGTGCGCACCGAAGTGAGCAAGAAAATGCACATCCGCAAGGCACCCCGCTTCATCTTTGTGGAGGACGACGGTGCCGCCTATGCAGCCCACATCAATGAGCTGCTCCGCACGCTGAATGTGAACGGCGATGCTGAGGACTCCCAGCCCGCCGAGACCGAGGAATAAATCCAGCGCTGCGGAAAGGATGGATCCATCAAATGACAGAACAGCTCAATGTGCAGCAGATGGCCGAGCGCCTCTGTGCTGCGGACAACATTCTGGTCCTGTGTCATAAAAACCCGGACGGCGACACCATCGGCTGCGGCAGCGCCCTCTGCCACGCGCTCAAGGCGCTGGGCAAGACGGCAGCTGTCCTCTGCTCCGATGCAGTGCCTTCCCGCTACAGCTTTACTGCACCGGTGCCGTTCCGGGGCGAGTTTGAGCCCAAGACCGTTGTGGCCGTGGACGTTGCCAGCGTGCAGCTCTTTGGTGAAAACAACGGTGTTCCGCAGTATACCCGCCACGTCGATCTCTGCATCGACCACCACACGGGCAACAGCGGCTATGCGGATTTCACCCTGCTGGACGGCAATGCGGCCGCAGTGGCAGAGCTTCTGTATGAGGTCATCAGCGAGATGGGCGTGGAGATCACCCCCCTCATCGCCAACTGCCTCTACACCGGCCTCGCTACTGACACCGGCTGCTTCCGGTTCTCTTCCACCACTGCCAACACCCACCTCGTGGCTGCAAAGCTCATTCTGGCCGGTGCGCAGGTGGAGGAGCTGAACACCCTGCTCTTCGACACCAAGCCCCGGGAGCGGATGGAGGCGGAGCGTATCGCCCGCAACCATCTGGAATATCATCTTGAGGGCCGCTGCGCCCTGATGTATCTGACCCGGGACGAGATCGAGCAGAGCGGCGTGGACCCGGCTGACCTGGAAGAGCTGACCAGCCTGCCCATCAGCATCGAGGGGGTCAAAGTGGGCCTGCTGCTCCGTCAGCAGCCCGGCGGCAGCTACCGCATCAGCGTGCGCGCCGCCAAGGGCGTGGACGCCTGCGCCATCGCACGGCGTCTGGGCGGCGGCGGCCACACCCGCGCAGCGGGCTGTGAGCTGCTGGGCAACCTCGACAACGCCAAGAGCGCCATTCTGGCCGAGGTGGAGGCGGAACTCGACCGCCCCGAGACGCAGGAGGAAAGCTGATGCAGGGCATCCTTATCGTAGATAAGCCGATGGAGTGGACCAGCTTTGATGTCATCGCCAAGCTGCGCGGCATCCTCGGCACCCGCAAGCTGGGCCACAGCGGTACGCTGGACCCCATGGCCACCGGCGTTCTGCCGGTGTTCTGCGGCGGGGCCAGCAAGGCTGTGGACCTTCAGCTCGACCACACCAAGACCTACTGCGCCCGGCTGCGGCTGGGGATGCAGACCGACACCGGCGACATCACCGGCACCGTGCTGGAAACGGCCCCGGTGACGGCGGGGGAGAAGGAGCTGCTGGCTGTTCTGCCCCGGTTCCTCGGCCCCCAGATGCAGACGCCGCCCATGTACTCGGCGGTCAAGATCAACGGCCAGCCCCTCTATAAGCTGGCCCGCGAGGGCGTCACGGTGGAGCGGAAGGCCCGCCCCATCGAGATCCTGAACATCCGGTACGGCGGCAGCCCGGTGGAGAACGAATACGTCCTCACCGTCCGCTGCTCCAAGGGAACGTATATCCGCACCCTGTTGGAGGACATTGCCGCCGCTATGGGCCAGAAAGGCACCATGAGCGCTTTGCGCCGCACGACGGCGGGTGTCTACACCGAGGCCGACGCCCACACGCTGGAAGAGATACAGACGGCAAAGGACGCAGGCCCCGAGGCACTGCAGGCTTTGATGCTGCCGGTGGAGAGCGTGTTCGAGAGCCTGCCTCTGCTGGTGGCAGAGCCAAGGGTGGAGCAGCACCTGTACAACGGCTGCCCCACCAGCCGCTACCCGGCGGCAGATGGCCGTTACCGTATCCGCAATGCCGAAGGTCAGTTTCTGGGTCTTGCGAACATCACCGGCGGCGTGCTCAAGGTCGAAAAACTCTTTGTAGAGAGGAATTAAAAAACATTCATGCAGATCTATTCACAGCTTGCGCCGCTTGCGCTGGGCGGTGCCCACGGCTCTGCTGTGGCAATGGGCTTTTTTGACGGCATCCACATCGGCCACCGCGCGGTCATCAATGGCGCAGTGGAGTGGGCCAGGGCCCACGGCGCGGCACCGGCGGTGTTCACCTTCCGCCTGCCCACCGAAAACAAGATGAAGGGCAAGCGCCTGCTCTCTACCGAGGACAAGCACGCCCTCATCGCCAGCCTCGGCGTGGAGCACTATCTCTGCCCCGATTTCGAGGAGATCAAGGCCATGACGCCGGAGCAGTTCGTGCTGGGCATCATCCGGGACTGCAACGCCCGGGCGCTGTTCTGCGGCGAGAACTTCACCTTCGGGGCCAGGGCGGCAGGCACACCGGAGCTGCTGCGTCAGCTCTGCGCGCCGCTGGGCGTGGAGGTCGTCGTCCTGCCGATGGCACAGTTTGAGGAGAAGCCCGTTTCCTCCACCCGCATCCGCACCGCGCTGGAAGGCGGTGACATCCCGGCGGCCAATGCCATGCTGGGGATGCCCTACGCCATCCGCTTCACGGTGCATCACGGGGCGGGCCTTGGCCGGACGCTGGGCGTGCCGACCATCAATCAGCTCTACCCGCAGGGCTTCCAGCTGCCCCGGTACGGCATCTATATCACCCGCACCAGGATAGGAGACAGGTGGTACCCCTCGGCCACCGGCCTTGGCACCCGGCTTTGCCGACACCGCCGCCTTCCGCTGGCTGTGCGAGAACGCGGAACAGTACGGCTTTATCCTGCGCTACCCCAAGGAAGCCGAAAGCGTGACCGGCATCACCTACGAGCCGTGGCACTGGCGCTATGTGGGCGCGGAAAACGCCGCCCTGCTCAACCAGAGCGGCCTGTGTCTGGAGGACGCGGTAGCCGTTTTGCAGCGCATTGCCGCCGGGGAGACCGTGACCGGTTAAAATCCGATGAAAACTGCCGGAAAACCCTGTGGGGTGCGTTGCAATTTACCTGCCGTTATGGTAAGATAAATACAGTCTGCCCGTGTGCGCGGTGCAGCCCCGCACCCCGACAAACGAATTCAACAAAAGAAGGAATATTTTATGATAAACCGCACAAAACTCTCTGTGATCGCCGTCAGTGCCGTGCTGGCTGTTGCCCTGACCGGCTGCGGCGGCAGCGCTTCTTCCGCGCCGTCCTCCGTGTCCAGCGCCGTCACCTCTGCACCGGTCACCGATGCAGCTTCTCCGGCGGCGGATACCACCGAAAACGGCACCGCCGATCTGGACAGCGCCGCGGAGACCCTGCTGGCTGCCAACCCCATCTCCAACCAGTTCGAGATCGCCGCCATGAACATCGAGTACGACTTCGGCCTGAAGGCTGAGGACGTAGCCGCCTACAAGGGCGTGAAGAGCAATGACAACGGTGACGCCGGCCTTGTGCTGGTGGTGGAAGCCGCTTCCGGCAAGGCACAGGACGTGGTGACCGCGCTGGAAAGCTACAAGCAGGATCAGGTGGCTTTCTACGGCAACTACGCCGAGTTTGCACAGGCACAGAACAACGTGGAAAACGCCATCATCTCCTCCAAGGGCGACCGTGTGGTCATGGTGATCGCTTCCAACGAGTGCTCCGCAGACCTGAACAGTGCTGTGGACAGCGCCCTGAACAGCTGAATCTGACCTTCTGAGCCGGTGCCATCTGCGGCATCGGCTTTTTTCAGTCAAGCCCTCCCGCACCCGGGATGGAAAAACCGTTATTGCCCGCAAAACTTGTAAAAAAGGAGGCTGACCCCTTGGTTTTCAGCACCATCATCTTCCTGTTCCGTTTTCTGCCCATCACGCTGGCGCTGTACTATCTTGCCCCCGCAAAACTGAAAAACACCGTGCTGTTTTTATGCAGTCTGGTGTTCTACTGCTGGGGCGAGGTGCGCTTTTTCCCGGTCATGGTGGCGCTTATCCTCATCAACTATCTCAGCGGCCTTGCCATCGAGCACTTTGATACAAAGCCCGCGCTGCGCCGCTTTTTTCTGCTGGTGGCGCTTGTCGGCAGCTTGGGGATGTTGTTCTACTTCAAGTACGCAAACTTTGTGCTGCGCAGCGTGAATGCCCTGCTGGGCACCGCCTTTGCCGAAATTCAGGGCATCGGCACTTTGCCGCTGGGCATCAGCTTTTACACCTTCCAGACCCTTTCCTACTCCATCGACGTCTACCGCCGGGATGTAAAAGCCGAGCGCAACATCATCAACTTCGGCGCTTATGTGGTCATGTTCCCGCAGCTCATCGCGGGGCCTATCGTCAAGTACCGGGACGTCTCCGACCAGCTGCACGTCTACAAGCACCGCTATAACCTCAAGCAAATTGAAGAGGGCATGACCCTGTTCACCTTCGGTCTTGCCAAAAAGGTGCTGCTGGCGGACGCCGTGGGCGCATTGTGGACGGACATCATCGGGAGATCGGAAGAGCACACG
>OIGA01000628.1_pt1 | contig 7223 bp, 7 predicted proteins | sample 1582191 | NCBI WGS metagenome assembly OIGA01 (sample SAMN02674607, study PRJEB24791) | human gut metagenome, SKBSTL069 | isolation source: stool | host: Homo sapiens | place: USA | reverse complement strand
GCTGTCCGCACTAATCAAGACACCAAAGAAAAGCACCAGAGAAAAGAGGATAGGAAACAGACTGCCAATGATAGCGATATGTTTCAGTTTCATTTTTTCTTCTGTCCTTTCTTCGTTACAAGGTTACGGGTTTTCTCTGTGGTCTGCTGGTTCTTCTGGACGCTCTGCGTCTGCTGAACCTTTGTCCTGCGGTCTTTGGTGTAATTCTGGCGTGTTTCCTGCGATACCACTTTTTCTACATTCTGCCTATGTACTGTCTGTGTAGGCTGGGGTGCTTTCTTATCAGAAGCACCAGAAGATAACGGACGCTCTTTGATAACATTTGTCTTGACTGGCTCACTTGCTTTTGAAGTGGTCGCTGTGGCAGGACGTTTGACTTCCTGCATTTTTTCCGCACTCGGCTTTGGAATGGTTGAAGCTGTGGCTGGTCGCTCATGGGGACGGGTAGCTCCCGTTGTCGCTGATCCGTCAGCCTTTCGCTGTGCCTGCCTTGCTTCTTGTGCCTTTTGAAGCTCCATACGTTTGTCAGCGATATTCTGTCTATGCTGTTCCTGCTTTTCCAAACGTCCCGTCTGTCTGGACTGCTGTTCCTGCACCATGCCACGCTTAAAGTCGGACACGCTGGACTTTGCCTTTTCCTTTGCGGAATACACCGCATAAGCGGTCTGTGTCGGCATATCCTTGATGTTTTCTTTGACAGCATTTGCCTTGTCTTTCACTTTATTTTTCGTATCTAAGACAGCACCCACCTTTGAGCCTGCACGCTGTCCCATGCTGGAAGTGGTATTGCCCCGATTTTCTTTAGAAGCTGTATTTTTTCTTTCAGCTCTTTTGCCAGCAACAGAACTACCAGCCACCGCACCAGCAACACCACCAGCAGTAACCGCACCAGCAAGCCGTCTTTCCATACGCCTAGCCCTATGTGCCAAGTATAGATACGGTCTGCGGAATATCCTACGTCCCATGCTTTGACTGTCGTTAGCGTTCAAAGAGAACATACTCATTAAGTCGCCCAGCTTCATATAGATACCAGCGAAACATACTATCTGCAAGAACGCCACCATGAAAAACGGGTAATCTGTGGAAATATTATAAAACATACTGGAAATGCTGAACGCCACCGTTACAATGAGCGTTATTCCTGCCCGTGTCATTATGGTATTAAACACCCTTACGATTGCCTGCTTTGCCATGCTTTCATAGCTGGGTATCATGGAAAGTAGAAAGCTGATAGGTAAAAACATTGCAAAGATAATAAAAAGTATCTGGCTAAACAACATCATGCCAGTAAGCAAGAACACAAATATCGTGATACCTAAGTTGAAGAACAGTAGGAAGAACACCATACCTAAACGGTTTACGACCTGCGGTATCGTCAGATTGTTGTTGTCGTTATCCTCGATTTCTGTTTTCACGACTTCCTCTCTGGTCTTTCCGTCCTCGTCCTCTGGGCTTGCCGATACCAGAGCTTCCACACGGTCTGTCCCGATTTCCTCTGCGTTGCTGTTCCCGAATTGCAGAAGTAGCCACGGCTGTTCCACTTGAATAGAAAATAGGCTGTCCCGTATCAAGTCCACGCTGTCCTTGCCCTCGCTGTCGGAGTTGGGGAGCATGATTTTTGTTCCCAAGTCCAAAGAAGCGGTACTGATGTCTGATGAAAATTCATTTATCTTCTTGATGTAGTCGGGAGCGTAGGCAATAAACGAAGCGGACAGCACGAACACCACCACAAAGTTGATAACAGCGTGAAGTGCCTTGCTGGTTTCCCGTTTGATAAGTCCCGTATAAGCAACATAAAGTCCCACCACTAAGATAATGAGAAGCAGGAAACCGACATAAAAGCCAGAACTGGAAAAACCGTTCTGTGTTACGCCTGCAAGGGTCTGTATGCTCTTTCCGATACTGTCTGCCATATCGTTAATAAAATCAAGTTTATAGGCTTCCTGCACCACATAGCCCGTGGCATTGCTTAAATAAAGGCTTATCGTCCAGACAAAGTTGGTAATACAGTAAAGCCCGTACTGCACAGATTTTCCGATACCGTCCAGCCAGTTCCACGGAAGCCACGACCAGCTATTATCCACATAAAAATCAAGCTGGTAGTTGGAAAGGGGATATTTTGAGTAAAGATTTTCTGCGTTTATGGTATCGTCCACAAGCCCCGTCGCATGAGCCACCGTCCCCAAAAGTGAAAGCAGGATAAGGGAGAGTGCCACCACGAACAGAGCCATTTTGAGAAAGTGGAAAATCTTCCTTTTTGTGAACGCACCTTTTATCCTTTCTTTCATCACTCCACCTCATTTCTCTGTACGGGCGGTCTGGTATCAAAGGCGTGTAGCAGTTCTTCAAAGACTGGGTGTATCTGCACCACACCGACACGCCCGTATAAGTCCTGCAATAAGCATTGTCCGTTCTCCAAATCACGCAAGCGTTTCTGGTTGTTTTCGTCGTCCTTGTCGATACCGAAAAATTCTAAGGTCTGTTTTATCTCGTTGATGTCAGTAGAACGGAAAGCGAATTTTAAGCCGATATTGTTTTTCAGACTTTCCTTTGCCACGTCCCCAGAAGATTGTGTAACGAAATAAACGCCTGCCTGCATAGCTCGTCCAGCACGAACCAGCTTGTTAGAGAGCGTTTCTCCTTGTGCCACATTTAAGAACGCCCACGCTTCGTCAAGGTCTACAATCTTAAAAATACTTCTGTCCGAATGGATAAAATCAAGGGCAAAGGTACTAATCACAATCAGCATAGACACCGACAATAATTCAATGGTCGTGTATTCCTCAAAGGTCGTGTCCTTATCTGGCAGTACAAGGTCTGCTACTTGAATGATATTGAGCTGGTTATCCAGACTGATAGCATTTTCTACCGTACCGTCTGAAAACAGCAGGTGTGCAAAGTCGTAGTCCGTGAAGCTGTCGATATGGTCTGCGATATTTCTTGATATGGGTGTATCTTCACGGCGTAGCTCGTCTATCACATGGAGCAAGCCCCGACTGTCGCTCTGGGTAACGGAACGCACCGCTTTTCGTAACACGGGGAATTTTTCGCCGTCCCTAGAGGAAATACCCGTAAGGAATGTTAAGATGTCGATTGCCAGACTTTCAGCGTCTTTTACATTCTTCATAATCACAAACGGGTCAAGAAGTCCTGCATTGTCCTTGTCGCTGGTAAGGTTTACGATATTGATTTCATGGGCTATCTCTGGGAGCGTTTCTTTCCAGTTTCCACGCTCACTTTTAGGGTCTAAGATAACCGCTTGTCCCCCAAAGAGAACCGAATAATATACCAGAAGATTGTTACAGAACGACTTCCCACCGCCAAGCGAACCGACAAAAGCAGACGCAAGGGCGTTGGTAACTGTACCTTTTACGCCCTGCGAAGCTAAAGACGGTTGCAGGTACACATTTCTTCCCGTATCAACGGAATAGCCCATATAGATACCCGTAGTTTCCCCTAATTGCTGGGTTGCCCCGAAGCCAAGCCCAGCTAAAAAATCTGATTTTACATACTGCACATAGTCGTTGATATATCGCTTGCTGGCTGGAAGAAATTCAGAATGAAGTCCCAGCATATCTCCAGCAGGACGCACCAGCTTTACATTGAGGTCGTCGTAAAAGTCTTTGACTTCATCACAACGGCGTTTCAGCTCGTCAAGATCGGGTGCAGACACCCGTATCACGTAGCTTAACTTATACATACTTTCTTTGCTCTGGTCTAAGTCCGTTTCCAGCTCGTCCACGCTGTCTAATGCGTCCACCACATTTGAGCTGGTTTCATTTCCTGCTTGATAAGCGTGATTGTCAAGGTCTTTCAATTCCTTTTTCTTATTTCTTACTGTGGTAAGTGCTTTTCGGTTCTCCACGATTTCTACATTCATAGAAGTATCAACGGGGAATGTGAATTGCTGTTGCTGGAAATAGAAGATTTCACTTGACGGAAAATCAAGCTCACCTACAATCGCATTGACAGTAAAGTAGGACGCATAACTTTCCTTGTCCTCATGTTCCAAGCGTAAATACCGCTGGCTTTCTTCAATCACACACCTTGTCGGACGGATAAGGTCGTAGTATTTTATCAGCGTTTCTTTGTTCAATTTTTTCTTTGGTAGCTGGTACTCATAATCTTCATAGGCGATACCGTCCCTGCCGTAAAGATGTTCCATGAGATACCCAAAATCGTTGATTTCCAAGCGACGCACCTTAAAGCGACGGGAGATTTTATTTTCCAGTAACTTTTCCATTTTCATGTAACGGTTGATTTCATCATTCGGCATGGAAACAAAATCATTCATCAGCGTGTGGTTCACTTCATGGAGAAATTCCGTGAACGTCAGCCACGCCGATTTTTTGATGTTCTTCAGATTGAGCTGTTCTTCCGTAACCATGAGCTTAAAGCCAAGAAAAAAGCGGTAGTCCACTTGATTGTCCCCAATCATAGATACTAACGCTTCGGTCTGTTCGTCTATCTTCTGATAGGCAACTTCCTTTAATTTTCCAGTTACCAGCTTCTTTGACTGCTCCTGCTGACTTCGGATTGAGCTTTCTGTGGCAATCTGCAAGGCATGAATTTTACCCTCACGGGACTGTGCGATAAGCTGTCGAAAGCTGTCATGCATGATAAATTTCTGCTCTGCGGATAAGAAAGAATAGTTGTACGGTATCAGCTCATAGTAGGCGAATACCTCATTGTCCTTGTTCCAGACAAGGTTATTGTCAATATATTTTATCGGGAACATAGTTCACACTCCTTACTGCCGTGATTGTTTCATTGAGTATCTGCTTATGCAGTTTTACGGCTTTTCCTGCATAAGTGATTTTTGGTCGCAGGGCATAGGTTATCTGTGATTTCAAAAAGCTGTACGGCTTCTTTCCGTCAAAGGTTTTCTGCGACATAAACCAAGTGAGAGCAACGGGAATACCGAAGTATTTGAGAAATGCTCCCTCAATCATGGAAAGTGGGGGAATATCCCCAAACAGAATGATGATAAATTCTGTAATCACAAACCATGTAATCTGCGTAAAGGTAACGGGAAAGGGCAAGTTAAAGTCATTGATTGCATACAAGACTTTTTCCACGTTCCAGATACCCGTATAAGATTTAATCTTTTTCAAATTCTTTCAGCTCCTTTCGTAAGTTCTTCAAAGAGAAAAGGACAGCCATTTTCAGACTGTCCCTTAAAAGAGAAATACGCTGTCAGTAGCAACAATGCTTGTCGCTGATCTTCCAGCGTTAGTATGGTATCTCGCACATACCTCGGCTTGTTTCAATAAAGCAACCGCCCATATCCAAATCTCGCCCGTAGGCTTCATAGTCAATGTAGTTCTGTAAGCTGGGTGGAATGTCGCCAAGTGCCTGCAATTCGTCTATGTAGTAGTAGGCAACGTCTGTCATGGTTTCACAGTCGGGATAATAATAAATATCGTCCTTGTGTTCCACGACTTCTTCCAGCGTCCCGTAGTGGCTGATAAATTCGTCCAGACACTCTACGATATAGTCGGGAAGTTCCTCTATCATTTCATACATCTCATTGAGTTCTTCAATGGAAACATACTCGCCAATCGCAATGGGGAAGTTGTCGGTATCATGGATAGCGTATTCCTCATACTGTTCATTCAAGCCGATTTTTTCTTTCACATCTTCCTCGTCAATAGGAAACGTGAACCAAGCACCGACTAAATAGCCCTCATTGTATTTGCCAAGATTAGCAATGTAAACCGCCATATCATCAATCATAAGCACCACCTCATTTCCTACTCTGGCAGTTCAAAGATACCGTGTTCTGTTACTAAAAATTTCCCGTGTTCCTGCAAGTGAGAAGCATAGGCTTCAAAGTCAAAGTAGTATTCTTGACAGTCCTCGGATAAATGCTTGAACGTCGGGTCGTTCATCAGCTTTTGCCTTGCAACATCTATCATGCTTTTGCAGTCGGGATAAACCGTAATCACGTTCCTGCAAATATAAAGTGCTTCTAAATTCTCAAACACCGTAAGTAGTGATACATATTCTTCCTGCATATCACTTGAAAGCTGGCGGTACATAAAATCTAATTCGTTGAGCTGATACACGCTTGTATGTTCGTGGACTTCATCATCAAAAGGCAACACCTTTTCGATAATGCGGTAATCCCCACTTTCTGCACCGACACCTAACTTTTCTTCAAACTCGGCAACATCTATCGGCAGGTCAAACCAGTATGATATTGTTTCTTCGCCAGTTGTTCCTCTCGTTTCCACCAGCACCCTTGTTTCCTGCATTGTTCCTCACGTCCTTTCTGTTGTTTCATCACATCTTTTATGGTCTGGTACGACATACCAAACACATACTTTGAAAAATCTTCTAACTGTCTTTCTTCATAATTGGCAGGGTTCAGTCGTTTCATTTCCTGCCACACCTTACGCTTGTAAGAGGGCAGGTCGGAAAGATAATCACAGCCGACTTTTGCCTGCATATCCTTAAAAATATCGCTCATTTCATCACTCCAATCTGAAATTTTGGTAAGAAAAAAGCAGTCAATCCTAAGACTAACTGCTTTGTGTGTATGGATATGAAATTGTTTATCAGACATATTGTTTGAAAAATACATTTAACTTTTGCCCTAGTAGTGTTGGCGTATCTGTATTTACTTCATGTCCTGCATTTTCAATAATAGCTATTTCTGCGTTTTCTATCTGTTGTTGCAATTCTAAAGAAGCTTTTTTATTTATCTTATCCTTATCGCCACAGACAACAAGTACCGAACATGATATTTTTTTCAGTTCATGTTTAAAATTAAGTTCTGTCATAGATTTGCATAGATTGATAAAATCTGTTTTCTGAAAGCCCATTTTTTCAAATGCTGAACAAGGCATAATACGGAATATCAGATTTTGCATTTTTAACAGATACTTTGGCATTTCATATTGTGTGCCTATTAACACTAATGAGTTCATTTTTTCTGGGTGTTCTATCGCATACTGCATAGCAAGAATACCACCTAAAGAAAGTCCACAAATATTTAGCGGTTCTTCAAACTGTTCACAGTATGTTTCCAATGTCCGATACAATGTATCATAACATGGTGTTTTCCCAGAAAGCCAATCTGATAAATTAGGGCATAAAACTTCAAAATCATCATTGAATACTTTTACGGTATTACTCCAACTTTCAGAAGATTGTCCCAAACCATGAAGCATTATATATTTCATTTCATCACTCCTAGATACTGTGTTTCATATCCACAT
>OIGA01000624.1_pt1 | contig 7317 bp, 4 predicted proteins | sample 1582191 | NCBI WGS metagenome assembly OIGA01 (sample SAMN02674607, study PRJEB24791) | human gut metagenome, SKBSTL069 | isolation source: stool | host: Homo sapiens | place: USA | reverse complement strand
AAAATCACCGGGATATCGCCATCGAAGATTTCCAACAGGTTCACCACTTTATCATACTGGGGGCAGCTGCGGGACGGCAGACGGATGAACACCCGCCGGGCAGCGGTTTTGACAGGATCCGGGCGGCCTTTGTCCAAGCGGGTCGGGTCGTAGCTGTCAATGGGCAGAATGCTGTCTGCCAGCAGCTTGGAGGCTTCATCTTCCCGCACGGAAAGCCGGCCGTCGATGACCACAACAGCGTTTTCCTGAATGGCATCCCGGAACCTGTCCAGCACCTTGGGGAACACGATCACCTCCATGGTGCCGGTCAGATCCTCCACGCTGGTAAAGGCCATCATGCTGTTGGATTTGGTCGTCATCATGCGGTTTTTGACCACAGCACACACAATGCGCACCTTTTCGCCGTCCTGCACATGGGCATCCTCGCCGGTGAGGTCTTTGATGGTATGGGAGCCGATACGGGCAGACTTTTCCCGGTAAGCATCCAGCGGATGGCCGGACAGGTACAGACCGCTGACCTCTTTTTCCTGTTGCAACAGCTCGGCAGGGGTGTACTCTGCCAAGGGGCGGATCTCGTAGACGTCCTCCTGCTGGCCTTGCTGCACTTCCCCGCTCATCACGGAGAACAGATCCAACTGCCCTTCCAGATTGCGGCGGGAGTCGGTCTCGATGCTCTTGAGGATGCCCTCTACCGCTTCCACCATGCTGTGGCGGTTGGAGCCAAAGCAGTCAAAGGCACCAGCTTTGATCAAGCTTTCCACCGCGCGGCGGTTCAGCTCACTGCCGTGCATCCGCTTGCAGAAATCATAAAGGCTTGTGTAGGGCTTTTCCTTACGCTCGGCGACTGCGTTCTCGATGAGGTTGCGGCCTACGTTTTTCACGGCATTCAGGCCAAAACGGATCTGACCGTTATCATCGGCGGTAAAGCCGCCGTTGGAGATGTTCACATCCGGCGGCAGCACTTTGATGCCCAAACGGGCGCACTCGCCAGAATACTCAATGACCTTATCCGTATTATCCAGCACGCTAGTGAGCAATGCTGCCATGAACTGGCTGGGATAATGGCACTTGAGATAAGCGGTCTGGAAAGCCACATAGGCGTAGCAGGCCGCATGGCTCTTATTGAAAGCGTAGGACGCAAAGCTAGACATTTCGTCGTAGATCTGGTTTGCTACCTGCTCCGGGATGCCGTTGGCAACGCAGCCCGGACATTCGTGACCGGGTTCGGTACAGCCGTGCACAAAGTGCTCCCGCTCTGCTTCCATGACGGCGTGCTTCTTTTTGCTCATGGCGCGGCGAACGTTATCTGCCTGCCCGAAGGAGAAGCCTGCCAGCTCCCGGAAGATCTGCATGACCTGCTCCTGATAGACGATGCAGCCGTTGGTCACATCCAGAATGTGCGCCAGCTGCGGGGTCTTGTAGCTGATCTTGTCCGGCTCGTGCCGGTTGCGCAGATAGGTGGGAATGGAGTCCATGGGGCCCGGGCGGTACAGACTGATCAGAGCGATGACGTCTTCAAGGTTCTGGGGCTGCAAACCCACAAGCACCTGCTTCATGCCGGAGGATTCCAGCTGGAACACGCCCTCGGTATCGCCCTGACCCAGCATTTTATAGGTGTCCGGGTCGTCATAATCCAGATCGCGGATGGAGAACTCCGGGTGCTGCTTTTGCACCGCAACCTCTGCGTCCCGGATGACGGTCAAAGTGCGCAAGCCCAGAAAGTCCATCTTCAAAAGACCCAGTTCTTCGATCTCGGTCATGTTGAACTGGGTCACCGGCAGGCCGTCGTTGGTGGCAAGCGGTAGATAATAATCGGTCGGCTCCGGCGTGATGACCACGCCCGCCGCGTGGGTGGAGGCGTGCCGGGGCATTCCCTCCACCTTCAGTGCGGTGTCGATGAGCTCGGTCACCTGCGGGTCAGTGTCATAAAGCTTTTTCAGCTCGCTGGAAACTTCCAACGCCCGTTTCAGGGTCATCTTCAGTTCCATGGGCACAAGCTTTGCTACCACATCCACCTGCTGGTACGGGATACCCATCACCCGTCCCACGTCCCGGATGGCGTTGCGTGCGGCCATAGTACCAAAGGTAACGATCTGCGCCACATGGTCCGCACCGTATTTGCGGTTGACGTAGTCGATGACCTCCTGTCGGCGCTCGTAGCAGAAGTCCACATCGAAATCCGGCATACTGACGCGCTCGGGGTTCAAAAAGCGCTCAAAAATCAGGTTATAGCGGATGGGGTCGATATCTGTGATGCCCACACAGTAGGCGGCAATACTGCCCGCGCCGGAACCACGTCCCGGCCCTACCGGGATGCCCTGACTTTTTGCAAAATTGATATAGTCCCACACGATGAGGTAGTAGTTGGTATACCCCATGGTCTTGACCACACCGATCTCGTATTTCAGGCGGTCGATGTTGGCCTGCGGCACATCCGGGCCATAGCGGCGCTCCAAGCCGTCCCAGCAGAGCTTTTCAAAGTAGGCCTGATTGTCCATGCCGTCCGGGGCTTTGTAGTAAGGGATCTTGGTGTGACCGAACTCAAAGTCAAAATTGCACTGCTCGGCGATCTTTGCCGTGTTGGCGCAGGCTTCCGGCACCATGGAGAACAGCTCGTACATCTCGTCGGTGGTCTTGACGTAGAATTCATCGGTCTGGAACTCCATGCGGTCGGCATCCTGAATGGTCTTACCGGTCTGGATGCACAGCAGGATGCTTTGCATCTTGGCGTCCTCTTTGCGCAGATAATGGGCGTCGTTGGTGGCTGCCATGGGGATGCCCGTCTCCCGGGAAAGCTTGATAAGCTGCGGCAGAACGGTGGTATCCTCCTTCAAGCCGTGATCCTGCAATTCGATGTAGTAATTCTCTGCACCGAACAGATCCCGGTACCACAGCGCCGTCGCCTTTGCGCGTTCGTAGTCCCCTGCCAGAATGGCCTGCGGGATCTCGCCCGCCAGACAGGCCGAAAGGCAGATAAGTCCCTCATGGTATTGCTCCAAAAGCTGCTTATCCACACGGGGCTTGGAATAAAAGCCCTCCACAAAACCGGCAGAGACCATTTTGATCAGGTTCTTATAGCCGGTCTCGTTTTTGCACAGTAAGATCAGGTGGTTATTGCCGTCTATCTTATTTACCTTATCAAAGCGGGTGCGGGTGGCCACATAGACCTCACAGCCGATAATAGGCTTGATGCCTGCCTTTTTTGCGGCCTTATAGAACTGGACACAGCCGTACATGACGCCGTGGTCCGTGATGGCGATGGCGCTCTGGCCGCACTCCTTGACGCGGTCCATGAGCTGGTCGATACGGCAGGCACCATCCAGCAGGCTGTATTCGGTATGGATATGGAGATGAACGAAGTCTCTCCCCTGACGGTTCCCTTCGGTCACATCGCTCATGCTCCTGCCTCCTCTGTTTCAGTGTGTTCTTCGAGCCGCTGACGCAGGGCGTCGGCCAGCGCTTCCAGCTTTTTCATCCGGTGAGAAAGACCCGATTTGCTCATGGGCGGGTCAAAGCACCCGCAGAGCGCCGCCAGCGATAAATCAGGACATTCCAGCCGCCGGGCTGCTGCCTGCTGCAGCGCCTCGGGCAGCGTTTCCAGCGCCCCCTGCTCTTCCAGAAAGCGGATGGCTTTGAGAGTCTGGGCGTTGGCACGGGCCGTCTTGCCCAGGTTTGCGGTATCGCAGTTGGTGTGGCGGTTGATCTGGTTGCGCATCTGCTTGACAGCCTTCTGGGCGCTGAGCTGGGCCGATGCCTCTGCCGCCCCCATAAAGGAAAGGATGCGCTCCACGTTGTCGCAGCTCTTGACGTAAACAAGGTTCACGCCGTTGCGGCGGGTGCGGTGGGGTGCAAACTCGTGCTCCGCCAGCAGGGCTTCGAAGTCGCGCGCAAGGTTCGTGCGGCTGGTGAGGAACTCGATGTTATACTCCTTTTGCGGGTCAGTGACCGTGCCGCTGCACAAAAAAGCTGCCCCGATGTACGCGCTGACGCACGTCTGGCAGCGAATCAGTCTGGGGTCTATCTGCAGGCTCGTCTCGGTGCCGGTGGTACCGAAAAGCTCGTGCATCCGCGCCACCTGCTCCGGTGCGCGGATGCTGAACTCATAGACCACCCCGCTGGGACGCTGCTTCTCGATGATGTCGCCCTGTACACCGCAGCGCGCAAACAGCTGGGAAGCCACCTGCGTCGTCAGCTCCTGTTCCGTCTGCAGCACCAGCCCGCTGGCGTCGAAGTACTTGGCGAAGCAGGCAATTCCATAGGCGGCAGCGCGGACGCAGCAGTCCTTCTGCAGACTGCGCCGGGCGATTTCCTCCCTTGCCTGGGATGCAAAACTCATGATATGTTTATCCTTTCAACGGACAGAATCGCGGTGCTGGATGCCGGGCTTGTAGCCAAGCTTTTCGCAGTATTCCGCGATTTTCCGTGCAAATGTGATGGAGCGATGCTTGCCGCCGGTGCAGCCCACTGCGATGGTGAGCTGGCTTTTGCCTTCCTTGACGTAGAGCGGAAGAGCATATTCCAGAAACGATTCATAGCGCTTCAAAAGCTCCTGCGCCTCCGGGTGGCTCATGACAAAATCGACAACCTCTTCATCAAGACCCGTTTTATGCTTCAGTTCCGGGACATAAAAAGGGTTGGGCAGACAGCGGACATCCAAAACAAGGTCTGCCTCCGGCGGGATGCCGAACTTGAAGCCGAAGGACATGACCGTCAGACGCATGGCGCTCTTCGCGCCGCCGTTCTGGTTGAACAGGTCGCAGATGCGCTCTTTGTTCTGAGAAGTCGAGAGCAATCCAGTATTGATGGTGTAGTCCGCCCGGTCTTTGAGGGGCTGCAAGATCCCGCGCTCCCTGCGGAAGGCTTCCCGGGTGGAAAGACCGTCGGAAATGCTCATCGGATGGCGGCGGCGCGTCTCACTGTAGCGGCGCATCAGCACATCGTCCGGGGCATCAAGGAACAAGATCTCATATTCTATCCCCTGCGCGTCCAGCTGAGAAAGAGCTTCTTCGATTTCTTCCGGCGTGCGGCAGCCGCGGATGTCCATACAGAGAGCCACCCGCTTGAGCTGGTTGTCACCCGCTTTCGAAAACGCCGTGATGCTGGGCAGCAGTGCCGCCGGGATGTTATCAATGCAGAAAAAGCCGATGTCTTCCAGTGCATTCATGGCGACAGATTTGCCTGCACCGGAAAGGCCGCTGACGATGAGAAGATTCATTTTGCACGCCTCTTTCTTTTATGCTTCCACCACACGAATTTCTTTTTCGAGGTCGTAGCCGGTCTTTTCTTTCACGATGGCACGCACCTCATCGCATAGAGCCAGCACATCTGCACAGGTCGCTCCACCCAGATTGACCACAAAGCCGCAGTGCTTGTCACTGACGGCTGCGCCGCCATGGCGGTAGCCCCGCAGACCGCACTGGTCGATGAGGGCCGCCGCGAATGCGCCCACCGGCCGCTTGAAAGTGCTGCCGGCACTGGGCTTGTCGAGAGGCTGTTTGTCTTTGCGGCGGGCCATCAGGTCGTCCATCCTGGAGCGGATGTCGGCGGCATTGCCTCTTGCAAGGTGGAACTTTGCCGAGAGGATGCAGCCGCCGTTTTCTTCGAAAATGCTGTGGCGGTAGCTGAGGTCGAGCTGTTCTGCCGGTATCTCAACAATCTCCCCTTCTGCGGTCAGATACCGCACGGAGACCAGCACGTCCTTCATCTCGCCGCCGTAAGCTCCGGCGTTCATGTAGACAGCACCGCCCACCGTACCCGGGATGCCGTAGGCAAACTCAAGACCGGTGAGACTGTTTTCCAGCGCCGTCATGCAGAGCGACGAGAGCATCTTGTCTGCACCGACAACGACAGCATCGTAAGTCAGGGATGGGTCTTTGCCCGGGAAACAGATGTTTTCAAGAATGCCGATCGCGCTCTTCATGGCCGATACATTGATGACAGCTCCCCGGTAGCCCGCATCCTCAAACAGGATGTTGCTGCCGTTGCCCAGCAGATAATATTTGACATTCGCTTCCTTCGCCAGCTTGATGGCGGCGCAGAGCTGCGCCTCATTTTCCGGCAGGATAAAGACATCTGCCGGGCCGCCGATGCGGAAAGTGCAGTGCGCACTGAGCGGCTCATTTTCTTTGTATGCAATGCCCGCAGCGGACAAAGCCTGTTTCAATCGTTCCATTCGTTCTCCCTCTATCGGTAGAAAATCAGTCCATCGTGTCGTTCAGGCCCAGACGGATGAGCAGTTCCTTGGCGGCGTTATAGCCCATCTTCTTCTGGCGGTTATTGATAGCCGCCGTTTCCAGCACGACTGCGAGGTTGCGTCCGGGCGAAACGGGGATGATGGTGCTGGGGATGTTGACGCCCAGAATGTCATAATACTCGCTTTCCAAACCGGTGCGCTGATAGTTTTTGGTGGGGTCCCATGCTTCCAGCTGGACGACGAGGTCGAGGCTTTCACTCACCTTGACTGCGCCCACACCGAACACGCGGGCCACGTTGACGATGCCGATGCCGCGCAGCTCAATGAAGTGGCGGATGTTTTCCGGCGCAGTACCCATGATCTGACGGTTGGAGACCTTGCGCAGCTCCACGGCATCGTCGGCGACGAGGCGGTGGCCGCGCTTGACCAGCTCGATGGCCAGCTCGCTCTTGCCGATGCCGCTGTCGCCGAAGATCAGCACACCCTCGCCATACACGTCGACGAGCACGCCGTGGCGTGTGATGACGGGCGCGAGCGCGTGGTTCAGGTAGTCGATGGTCATGGCGGTGAACTCGACGGACGTGTACTTCGTGCGAAGCAGCGTGCGGCCGTGCTTCTGTGCCATCTCGAGGCACTCAGGGAAAACATCTAAATTGCGCGAGATGACCAGTGCCGGGATCTCATAGCAGAACAGGTCCTCGAAGCGCTTGCGCCGCTCCTCGGCCGAGTAGCCGCGCAGGAACGTCACCTCGCTCTTGCCGATGATCTGCAATCTTCTCGGATCAAAATAATCGAAAAAGCCGATGAACTGGAGGCCGGGGCGGTTGACGTCCGTGATGGTCAAGATCTCGGTGTCGTAATCCGTGCCCTTGTTGATGACCTCCATCTGAAATTTTTCTACGATGTCCTTTACGCGGACGGAGCGATTGGTATTCATAGTTCCCTCCATGTGGGCCTTGGCCCGCGTGATAAATTACACTTTAATTATAATCGCTGCCCCCCTTTTTTACAAGCGAAAACGCCCTGCCGCACCACGCTTTTTTCGCATTTGCGCCGCGAGCAGAAAAATTACAGATTTTTTCATCTTTTTTGAAAATAGTACTTGCATTTTGTGATGCAATCTG
>OIGA01000614.1_pt1 | contig 7401 bp, 9 predicted proteins | sample 1582191 | NCBI WGS metagenome assembly OIGA01 (sample SAMN02674607, study PRJEB24791) | human gut metagenome, SKBSTL069 | isolation source: stool | host: Homo sapiens | place: USA | reverse complement strand
TTGCGATATGCAATTCAACGTTGTTGCTGTTGCATTAAAAAGTTGAATTGCTATAGGAAGGAGATCAATCATGGACGCTTCCCGTTATTTTGACGCCATGCACAACGCCATGTCCACCCAGCACGTCGGTACACAGTTGCTGCTTACCGTCCGTTTGCAGGATACCTGCGGCAACGATGCCTATCTTGAAGTAAAACAGCTACCCGGGGAGCAAAGCGCCCTTGTGTGCTACTCCACCATGGGGCGGCGCTGCCTGAATTTCCAACTGTTCCGCAAGGGCTGGCAGCTGTGCCACAATGCGGATGGGCAGCTGACCGGGCGTTTTCCGTCCAGCGCCGACAGCCTGCTGAGCCAGACCGACTTCCGCGCCTACTGCCGGGAGGATCGGCTGGATGCTGCCCGCACCCAGCGCCTTATGGAGGAGCTGGGGCAGCGTGCCGGGACCAACTATGTTGGTGCCATCCCGCAGAATGCCCGCACCGGTGCACAGATCACAGTGGAAAGTCACCTTGGCTGCGGTGCACGCTGGAGCTACTGGAATCAGGACACTTCTCCCTGCCTGCCGCTGGGCGCAATTTTGTACTGGCTGGCTGATTTTCTGGCCGGGAACGAGCGCCGCGCGTTGCAGTCTGACCCGCAGGCCGCTGCTCTGGCTGCGCAGTGGCTGGCAAAGGACACTGCTGTGTTCTTCTGCCCCTCCCCTGCCCTGACGGTATCCTCTGCGACCGGTCATAGTGCTCCTGCTGCACGGCGTACCCGCCCCGCCCCGGTGCCTGCTGCACGCAGCAAGAGCTGGCAGAGCGTTCTGGCTGCTATGGCTGCGGTGTAAGCTGGTACCTTTTCAATCTGGTTTACATATAAAAGACGAGTGCTCGGCAAAACCGAGCACTCGTCTTTTTTACAAAATAACAGCAAAAAAGCACCCCGCCAACCGTTTCCGATCAGCGGGGTGCTTAGTGCTTATAGTTTACGGTTCAGCTTACACTGCACAGCACAGGGAGGAAATCACTCCTCGATGTAGCCGTACTGGAAGTACCAGTAGCCGTAGGGGCTGTGCCAGACGCCCTTCAGAGAAGAGCTCTGCAGCCAGAAGTCGTTGTAGTAAGCAACGGGGATGCAGCCCATATCCTCCATCAGGATGTCCTCAGCCTTATGCAGCTGCGCAAAGTGCTCGGCAGGATCAGCAACCTTGGAAGCCTCCATAGCAGCATCGAAGTCAGGGTTGGAGTACTTACCATCATTGTTGCCGTTGTCGGTGCAGAACATCTCGATCATGTTGGAAGGATCGTTGTAGTCCATGACCCAGCCGTTACGGGCAACATCGTACTCGCCTGCACGGCGAGCAGCGGTGAAGGCAGACCACTCCATCTTGCTGATGCTCAAAGTGATGCCCAGATCGCCCCAAGTCTGCTGCAGGTACTCTGCCAGAGGCACATGGTAGCCGGAATCGTTGGTGCTGTACTCGATGGTGGGGTAGCCCTCGCCATTGGGGTAGCCAGCCTCTTCCAGCAGCTTCTTAGCCTCGGCCATATTTGCCTCGTAGTCAGCTGCAATGTAGGGAGAACCGCCGTTTGCGTTGTCGTAGAAGTAGCCCTGCTCGTCCACGATGCCAGGGCCGACAATGTTGGAAGCAGCAGAGTAGGTGCCCTGCATGATGGTGTTGGCAACGTAGTCGCGGTCGATAGCCAGAGCCAGAGCCTTGCGGACCTTGGCATCCTTGAAGGCATCGCGCTGCAGGTTCATGCTGATGTAGTAGGTGCCCAGAATGGTGTCAACATAGAAGTCGCCGCCGTCCTCTGCCTTGGTCAGGCTGGGGATCTCGTCGGTGGGCACGTCCTTGATCAGGACAGCCTCGCCGCTGTTATAAGCAGCGAAGGAAGCGGAAGAGTCCTCCAGCAGCAGCAGGGTGATGCTGTCGGAAACGATCTTGGAGTTATCCCAGCCGCCAACGTAGTTGGGGTTCTTGGACAGAACGATACGCTCGGAGGGAGTCCACTCGGTGATCATGTAGGGGCCGTTGGAGACGAAGGATGAAGAGGTCTTTGGTATAAGAACGGATATAGTCAAAATGTGATTTGATGAGTTCCAGGCCTTTCTGTTTATACTCCGGAGTAGCAAAGAGTTCATCAATGTGCTGGCGATATTTACTTTCCAGCTTGTTGATAATCTCGTTGGCACCTTCCGGATTCTTCTTGTACAGATAGTCCGAAATCTCAACCAATGTGTTTGTGGTACCCGACATGGCAGAGAGAACCACAATCTTACGTTCACCATCGGTAATCAATTTGGCCACTTCCTTCATTCGCTGAGCCGAACCTACTGAAGTACCTCCAAACTTTAAAACTTTCATTTTCGTTCCTGTATTAATTAGTTTATAGTTACAAGCTACGAGCTACAAGTAGGCAGCTGCGGAGCTTTATCGTTAATTTCTGTTCTTTATAAGAATCAGTAGTTAGAGATAACTACTTAACTACTAATCATTGGTTATTGCAGGGGCGTATTCTGCTGTAACATCAGTCATCAGATGGTCTGCGCACCGGTACACCTTGCCGGGAAACTCTCGCAGCAGCTGCAGGTTGTGCGTGGTCATCACCACCAGTGCGCCGGCTTCACTGATGCCGTGCAGAAGTTCTGCAATGGCATGTCCGGTTTCCGAATCCAGGTTTCCGGTAGGCTCATCCGCAAGGATTATCTCCGGAGAGTTGAGCACTGCACGCGCAATCACAATGCGCTGTTGCTCACCACCCGACAGTTCATTAGGCAGCTTATATCCTTTGTTGCTCATCCCCACCAGGTTCAACACCTCTTCTATTTTGTCCTTAATCTCCCCTTTGCTCTTCCAACCGGTAGCACGGAGAACAAATTCAAGGTTATCGTACACCGTACGGTCTGTCAGCAACTGGAAGTCCTGGAATACGATTCCCAGCTTACGGCGCAACTGCGGGATGTGCTTACGCTTAATATGGAGCATGTCATACCCCAATACTTCAGCCTCGCCCGATGCAATATCCAGTTCGCCATAGAAAGTCTTGAGCAGGCTCGTCTTGCCGGAGCCCACTTTACCTACCAGGTACACGAACTCCCCTTTGTGAAGTTCCAAATTCACATCGTTCAGTACGCACAACTCCTGCTGGTGTATCTCTACGTCCGTATATCTTATCAGCGCCTCGCCCACCCCCATTTTAATTATTAATTTTTAATTACTTAATGTTTCTTCCACGTCGCACTGTGACGTTCCTCCAATTCACGCGCAAGGTCTTCAATGCGGTATCCTTTGGATGTGAGCAGCACGATGAGGTGATACAACAAATCAGCTCCTTCATAAATCAGGCGTTCGTCCGTACCGTTGCAAGCCTCAATGACGGTTTCCACAGCCTCTTCGCCTACCTTCTGTGCCATTTTGTTGATACCGGACTGGAAAAGACTGGTCGTATAGGAACCTTCGGGCATTTCATCATAACGCTTACAGATGAAATCCTGAAGAAGCTTTAGAAACATAACCGGCTGTTCGTTCTTCTCACCCCAGCAAGTATCTGTACCGGTATGGCAAACCGGGCCTACGGGATGTACCTGCACCAGTAACGTATCCCGGTCACAGTCTTCCTTTATGGAAACCACATTCAGGAAGTTGCCACTCTCCTCGCCTTTCGTCCAAAGACGGTTCTTGGTACGGCTGAAGAAAGTCACCTTTCCAGTTTCCACCGTCTTGTCATAAGCCTCCTTGTTCATGAAGCCAAGCATCAGCACCTTAGCGGTATCTGCATCTTGTATAATCGCCGGAACGAGTCCGTTCATCTTGTCAAAATCCATTCTATTTACGATTTAGCTATTTACTATTTACGATTGATATTACTTTAAGTGACTGGAGACTTATGATTTGCTTGAGTAATCCCAATCGTAAATCGTAAATCGTCCAATCGTAAACTCACCTTCATCTTCTCATCGCAATTCCTTGGGCACAAAGATACGATTTTAATTCGGGAATTTTGATTTCTCCGAAATGAAAAACACTGGCTGCCAGGGCAGCATCTGCTTTTCCCTGCAAAAAGACGTCACGAAAATGTTCTTTGGCACCTGCCCCTCCCGATGCAATGATGGGGATGGACAATCCGTCGGCAAGGCTGGAAAGCGCTTCATTGGCATAACCGGTCTTGACACCGTCGTGATTCATGCTGGTGAACAATATCTCGCCCGCACCACGTTCCTGGGCTTCTTTTGTCCACGCAAACAGTTCCTTATCCGTTTCCACACGACCACCGTTCAAGTAGCATCGCCATCCCTTCTCTGTCTGTTTGGCATCAACTGCCAGTACACAAACCTGAGAACCGAAGTTCTTCGCAATCTCGTCTATCAATCCGGGACGGCGGATAGCTGAGGAATTGATGGAGATTTTATCGGCACCTGCATTCAGTAGCCTATCCACGTCACCCAGTTCATGAATGCCTCCACCTACAGTAAAAGGAATGCTGATATTCGCAGCTATGCGTTTCACCAATTCAGTGAAAGTCTTACGGCCTTCAAAACTGGCTGTGATGTCGAGAAAAACCAGTTCGTCGGCACCCTGCTCACTATAAGCACGCGCCAGTTCTACCGGGTCGCCGGCCTGGCGGAGGTTCACGAAATTGGTACCTTTCACTGTCTGCCCATCTTTAATGTCGAGGCAAGAAATGATTCTTTTTGCTAACACGGCGGTTTGAGTTATAAGTTATGAGTTATAAGTGATTAATTTTCACCTTTCAACTAACAAAATTTTCCAGTTCTTTGAAGGTGATGCGGCCTTCGTACAGAGCCTTACCGAAAATAACGGCAGGTATGCCGACAACTTCCAAATGGCGTATATCATCGGCACAGCTTACGCCTCCACTTGCTATCAGATAGAGTTCAGGATGGTGCTCCAGTATCTCCTTATACAACGCTATCGATGGTCCTTGCAGCATTCCGTCACAACTGATATCAGTACAGATAACCTTACGGACCCCCTTCTCTACATAGTCTTTCAAGAACGGAAACAGTTCGCAGCCACTCTCATCCTTCCAACCATTGACGGCTATTTTATGCTCTTTCACATCAGCGCCAAGAATAATTTTCTCGGAACCATACATTTGAAGCCATTTGCAGAACAATTCGGGATTCTTCACAGCAATGCTGCCACCGGTCACCATCTGCGCACCGTTCTCAAAAGCTATCACCAAATCTTCATCACTCTTCACCCCACCTCCAAAATCAATAATAAGAGACGTACGCACAGCTATCTGTTCCAACGTACGGTAGTTTACCACATGATGGGAAGCCGCACCGTCCAAATCGACCACATGAAGTCTGCGGATACCATGAGCCTCCAGCTCCAGGGCCACTTCCACGGGATTTTCGTTGTACACCTTCTTGCTGTCATAATCGCCTTGGGAAAGGCGTACACATTTTCCGTCAATAATGTCAATAGCGGGAATCAGTTCTATCATTTTATTTACGATTTGACGATTTACAGTTCCAGGAAATTCCGCAAAATACGCTCTCCCACACTTCCACTCTTTTCCGGATGGAACTGTGTGGCGTAGTAATTGCCTTTATGCAAAGCGGCACTGAACGGATGAATGTAATCCGTCACGGCTGCCGTACAATCATTGACTGGCACATAGAAACTATGTACGAAATAAACAAACTCTTCTTTAGTAAAGCCTTTAAAAAGTCCGCTATTCGTCCGGGCAATGGTATTCCATCCCATATGAGGTACTTTATCCTCGTGCCTCTGCGAAATGAAACGTTTCACATCAGTATCAAAAATACCCAGGCAATCCACATCCCCCTCTTCAGAGTGGCGGCACATCAACTGCATGCCCAGGCAAATGCCCAATACCGGCTGGCGTAACTCCTTTATCAGCCTATCCATACCACCGGCACGCAAAAAGTCCATAGTGGTTTCCGCCTCTCCCACACCGGGAAAGATAACCTTATCGGCAGCACGTAGCACAGCCTCATCCGCCGTAATCACTGCCTCTACTCCCAGACGCTTCAAAGCATAATCCACCGAACGGATATTGCCTGCATTATATTTGACAACTGCAACTTTCATTTTTTTAATTGAGAATTGACCATTGAAAGGTAATAATTGAAAGGTAATGACAAGTTCCCCACCATCAACTATCAATTATCAACTATCAACTAATTAAATATTACCGTTTTGTTCTTATATGCCAACACCTTGCGTTTAATATGCTTCTGAACAGCACGAGAAAGCACAATCTTTTCCAAGTCCTTACCCTTGTTCACCAAATCCTGCACAGTGTCCTTGTGTGTAATACGCACCACATCCTGCTCTATGATGGGACCGGCATCCAATTCTGTGGTAACATAGTGGCTGGTAGCTCCAATAATCTTCACTCCACGTTCAAACGCAGCATGATAGGGCTTCGCTCCCACAAATGCCGGAAGGAAAGAGTGATGGATATTGATTATCCTATTGGGATAAGCGTTTATCATTTGCTCGGAAATGACCTGCATGTAGCGCGCCAGCACTATGAAAGTTATCTTATGCTTTGCCAGTAACTCCATTTCCTTCTTCTCTTGTTCCTCCTTTGTCTCTTTGGTAATGGGGAAAAGATGGAAAGGAATACCGAAACGCTCGGCCACGTGCTGCAAATCGGGATGATTGCTTATAATAAGAGGTATCTCCACATTCCACTCACCAGCGGTGTAACGCGCCAACAAGTCGAACAAGCAATGGGACATCTTTGAAACAAAGATAGCCATACGCGGTTTTGTATCGGAGAAATAGAGACGGAAATTCATCTCATATTTCTGTGCATACAAAGTGGCAAAATAATCCTCAATCTTTTCCTGAGGCACCAGAAAATCTTTCAATTCCCATTCAATACGCATAAAAAAGATATTCTCTACATGGTCTACATACTGATCCAGATAGATAATATTACCTTTATTCACCGTTATAAAGTCTGTTACTTCTGCCAATATGCCTGGTTTGTCAGGGCAGTGCAGCAACAGTTTGGCTGTTTTCATCATCCTAAAATGTTTTTTATCATTTTTCAAATTACAACATTCTCGTTTTGAGTCCGCAAAAATAACGATTTATTGCAAAACAACGAACTTTTCGAGCAAGAAGTTTAAAACAAGCTCCGAAATGTTTCGTTTTCTCCAGGAAAGGTTTTCATATCAAGAATAAAACAGTGCATAAACGTATTTCTAAACAGTTGTTAAATTTACTTTTCTCTTATTTTTCCAATCTTCTCAATATGAGGATATAAAGCAAATACAGCACAAAACGCTTGGAAAAAAGTTCGCCATAGCTATTGCAGATATCAAAGAAATGCCTACCTTTGCAACCGCAATCAAGAGAGATAGCAACGAAAGAATGAAATAATGGTGCGTTAGTTCAGTTGGTTAGAA
>OIGA01000611.1_pt1 | contig 7430 bp, 4 predicted proteins | sample 1582191 | NCBI WGS metagenome assembly OIGA01 (sample SAMN02674607, study PRJEB24791) | human gut metagenome, SKBSTL069 | isolation source: stool | host: Homo sapiens | place: USA | reverse complement strand
TATAAATTTAAAGTTTTTCTATTATGAACAAAAAATTTTTAAGTGCAATCCTGTTCGGAGCCTTGATGGTTTCTTCGACAGGAACATTTGTATCTTGTAAAGACTATGATGATGACATCGATGCTATCAACAAGGAGTTGACAGATATCAAGTCTCAGCTGGCAGCTTTGCAGACAGAAGTAGATGGCGGTAACTGGGTTACTGAACTTGTTGACGTAGAAGGTGGTTTCAAGGTTACTTTCAGCAACGGAAAGACTTACACTATCGTTAATGGTAAAGATGGTGCACAAGGTGAGCCGGGTACTCCAGGTAAGGATGGCAACGGTACTATTGTTGAGGTAAAAGATGGTTACTGGTATCTTGACGGTAAGAAGACAGAGTATGTTGCTGTTAAGAAAGATGATTTAGGCAAGGTAAAAGTTCCTTTTGTTAACGAAGCCGGAATGTGGGTGTTCTACGACAAGGATGGTAATGAAGTTGTTTCTGAATACAAAGCGCTTGGTGCTACTTATGTAGTAGAAGCCGATGGCGTTTACACATTGAATGTACCCGATGCCGATGGCAAAATGCAGGCTATAAAATTGCCTACTGCAGGTGCTACATTGACCGACGTAGAATTATTGGGATGGGCTGCTTTGGATAAAATGGATAAGGGTTTATCTCAAGGAAGTGATATTCGAACTACACTTAATATAGAATATGCTTTTGTACAGAAAATTGTTCAGACTTGGGATCATAATAAAGAAACTACTTGGTCTGCACAGAAAACTGTAGCTAAAGGACAGGTATTAACTACTTTGGCTCCTAATAACACATATTTGATGGCTCGTATTGATGCAGGTGCTGATGCAGCTGATATGAGTTTCTCTTTGAAAAATTCTAAAAACGCAGTTCTTCCTGTTTCTTTAAGTGCTGCTACTGAATATAAGGGTCTATTGTCTAGAGGCGCAAATGGCATATATGCTATTGCATTAGACAATACAGATGCTGTATACACTGGTGCTAATAAGTATACAGGCCAGTTTACTAATGGACTATACGCTTTGGTAGAAAAGAGTGGTTTCATTTCTAATTACAATTTGGATGTTGCTACATCAGAAGCTATAGTTGTCGAAGGAAAAGTTGCCACAGTGGATGGAAAGGAAATAGTAGTCGATAGTGAAGATAGTAGTAAGAGATACTATGAAGTAAACTTAAACAAAGACAATGTTATTACTTTTGATGATGTAAACGCGAAGTTCGTTTATGACTACTATGTAGAAGCTGTAGATCCAACTATCGCTAAGTTCTTTGGTTTCTCTGCAGATAAGAGTAATGGTACTTTCAAAGTAACTAAATTGTCTGATGAAGTAACATACGCTACATTTAAAATCAATGTATACAAACTGCATATTGATGGTAAGATTTACAAAGAACCAATTATCATTAAGCCAATCCGTACCTTGGGTAATGAAGTTGTTTATGACTTGGGTAATGTACAGATTAAGAAATCTATGAAGTTGAATGTGTCTTTGGATAAAATGTTTACTGCTTTGGGTAGCGATGCTGAAATCTGGAAGAACACAGCTTTGGGTGTTAACGGTGCTGATGCTACAATTGTAAAAGATGCAGATAAGAGTGAAGGACCTGACATTACATACACTTACAAAAAAGCTGATGGCTCTGAACTTGCTAAGGTTAACGGAACTGCAACTCAGTTCGATGCCGTATTCTCTGCTCTTGATGGCACCGCTGCTACTTTAACTCCGGGCACTGGTTATACTATCACTATCAATTACAAACATGACAGCAATGTACTGAACACTATCAAAGTTAAGTTTACTCCGGTTATGCCTGCCTTGTCTTCTTACATAGCTAAGAGAGAAGCTTTGTGGATTGGTAATACATTGATGGCTTATTTCGTAGACCCGATTAAAGATCAAACGGATTTTGCTTCTAAATATGATATGGAGAAAGGATTCACGACATTAGGTTCTGATGCTGATCTTACTGAGATTACATTCTCTTTGGATAAAGAGCAAAAGATTAACAATGTTAAGGTTCAGGATTTGGCTAATATAGCTCCTGATAATACTATAACTTTGGTTACTGACCGCGACTTTAATCAGGATGGTAACGTAACAGAGGCTGATAGATGGGCTTACGGTCAAGAATTGAATGTGAAAGTAGCTGCTACTTATTTGGGTGGTGCTTACAAGTTCACTGATGAAGAGATTGCTGCCGCTGCATTTAAGATTAATGTTCAAAGTGCATTGAAAGCTGGTAAGATTGTTCCTGCTGCTGGTGCTTCTATTACATTGCCTGCTGCCGCTGCCGGTGAAACAGCTAAGTTAACTGCTGATATGATTACTGGTTACACTTACAACAATCAGCCGTATAGCTTATTCAAGGAAGCTGCTGGCAATTATAAGTATAGCTATATCGACAAGGTAGAATTCTTCACTACCGATGCAGAAATCTATACTGTAACTAAAGATGCTACAGCAATTAAAGATGCTGAAGGTAAAGTTATTGGTTACCACGCAGAAATTACTTCTAAGAATATTTCTCAGACTACTAATACGAAGATTATCGTGGAAGTAACTGATAAATACGGTTATACTAAAACTGCTGAACTTCCTTTGACTATTACCGTGGGTAAATAATCAATAAAAAACAGAATTAAAAGGAGCGGTCTTCAGATCGCTCCTTTTTATGTTTATTCAAAATTTATTTGACATCAGTATCTCATTGATGTTTAGTTATAAACAAATAAAATCCCATTGTTACATATTTTTAATTCAGATATTGTATCTTGGTCCCAAAATTATTATTTATCATCTCTCTTTCACTATGATAAAGCTGACTATCTTTTAAGTAGTAATAATTAGGGTTACCTGCAAATTCTATTGTTACATATTCAGTATTTTCATCATTGCGATGAATAGCCCATACGCCTTTATAATGTATTGAGTCATTAAATTGAATGAAAGTAGTAGAATCTTCCTTCAATTCAAATTTTATTCCTGTTTCAGTCTTAAATATGCCGTTGAACACATGAGATGAAGATGGTTTATCTACATTACCGCAAGACGAAAAAACAAAAAGAAAATAGAATATCATCCCATATATAAATATTTTCATAGATTGTAATGTTTTTGTGTTAAAAAAAGGACGTCCTTTTTCAAAGACGTCCTTTCTTTTATATAGTTTTAAATATTACTTACCTGAAGGAGTACCTCCTGCTTTCGCAACATTCACTTCAAGAGCTTCTTTCTTTAATACACCCCACTTGTGAGCGACTTCAACAGAAATATACATCTTGTAATCAACGTTAACCGGAGTACCATTGTTGTTGAAGTAAGCCAAGTGAGTAGGATCTTTATCCACTTTCTCTGCATTAGCTTTATCAACCACGCCATTAGCTTCAGTAGCCTTCATTTGCTTCAACGATGCATTGGTCGGCAATTTACCATCTTTCACACCTTCTGTATGCTTGTATGTGTTAGTTGCAGCATCGTATGACAAACTTGTTGTTACCTTGTCAGTCAAGAATTTAACATTATGAACGCCATAGTAATCATATAGTTCATGAGCATACTCACCGTTCTTAACATCCTTGATGTCTTGAGCGGCAACTTTATTACCATTCCAATCTGTGAAGTTGAATCCGTCAGCTACATTCAAGAAGCTACCATCAATTTCAGCATCAACGAAGTTACCCTTAATAGCACCGTCAATAGATAACGGATCGATAAAGAATACTTCAAATTCCTGAACAGGGATCACATTATAGCTGTTATATTCAACAACCAAGTTTACAGGAACTGACTTACCTACCAATGCTTGGGCAGCCGGAGTACCGTTCAGTTTGTCAATTTCATGCAAACGTATTGTACTTGTACACTCATCATTTGTAGAGCCTAATGTTTCATCGAAGTTCCATGGCAAGAACTTGGAATCTTTGTTTGTTTCAGCTGTTGCACCCATTACGTTTTGGATAGTTGCAGCCAAAGTCTTATCAGTTTGGATATAATCAAATTGTTCCCAGCTTGTAGGAGCAGCTCCTTTCCATAATGAAATACCATCTGCACTTACATTGTAACCTGCCAAGTAGTCATACTTGTTGAAGCGGCTTTGATCGAACACAAAGCGTACGTCTGCACAATTACGGATGTACTTAATGAACTGAGCCAAGTTAGTCGGTTTAGCATTTTCAGGTTTATAGATGTAACCATTTACAAGATCAGCAGAGATATGGCTGTAATCTTGCAAAGCACAGTCTGTACCGTTATATTCATGGGTATGATCAGGTGTTAGACCGTTGTTATTAGCCCAGCTATCTTCAGCAGTATTGAACACGATAGGATTAACATTAAATGTACCTTCACCTATGCCATTCTTCCAATATGTTCCTTGGTAAGCAAATTCTTGTTTCGGAACAACAATTTCTTGATTAAATTTCTGGATAATGTTACCTACTGTTCCAAGTTCGTCTATATATTCAACTTCAATCTCGAATTTAGAAGCATAGTTTCCATCCTTGTTATCCTTCAATGTTCCAACAGTTTTTTCATTCATAGCCCATACCAAGTTATATGAGGTATTATCCTGTGCATCTTTCAAGAAGCTAAATAACAAGTCAACATTATTCTTTAATTCTTCCTTACCATCTTTGATCTGCTTAGAGTCACCTTCACTCCAATCTGCATCAGCATTAACTGATAGGTTCAGCTTAGTCAAATCAATTTCTACGCCGTCCTTCTTCAAACTCTTGATCTTCAGCGATGTAAAGACTTTATGGAATTCAGTCTTACTCATGCTCTGACCACCATTAAACTTAACTTGATGATAGATAGCCTCGTTCATATCTTTAGAGAACAACTGCTGATACATATCATGACAACTGATGGTATCGTTTGCAAAATTAAACGGACTCAATACTTGCTCTTCCCCTTTATCGATCCAACGAACTTTGATGTAACGTTGTGCAATCAATGCATTGTCGTGTTTTGTATCAATCAATGAAACACGCACAATCGGTTCACGACCAATAGAAGCACGAGAGTATTGATTGTCGTCCAAATCTACATCATAAACTTCTGATTTCAATCTGTTACCACTCAAAATCTTAGCAAATTCCTGTTCGTCTGTATCACGATCTCCTTGCAAATATTTTTCAGTAGCTAAAGAGAAACGGAATTCCAAACCGTAATCAGCATAATTCTTCAATTCTTTATGGTTGACATGATTATTTGTTGTAGTAGTACATACTGTAACCAAAGTATTCAAGTCTAGCGGTTGGTTGTATGCCCATTCTACGTCAACGAGTTCATTATTTCCTGATTCATACAAACACACAGAGTCATGATAGTGAACATATATGTCTTTACCATTTTCTGCATTTTTTTGAATTTCATCAGCAAATTTGTCTTCCAATGCTTTAGTAAAATCAGTTTTAGAGTTAGCTAAATAAGGAATAGCTACAATTTCTTCAATGCGTGAGTATTCAGAGTTTACATATACGCCATTTATTTTACCGGCTGCTTTGTCCGCTTTTTCTGTTTCTGTATAATTAGACTCAGTCACAGGAGCTTTCAAAGATGCCATATAGAATGTTTCTGTAGTACCGTTTGTAGTAGTAGTGATGGGTTTACCCAAGAAATCATCACTCTTCTTGTAAGTTACTGTCAGTACACCATCTTTGATTTCTTTACCGGTAGGAACAATCGGACTGTTTGTTTTGACTTCAGCGCTTCTTGTCATTGTATTATTCGATGTGATACAATCGAAAGAAGGCAACTCAATATCTTCAGTACGAACCCCCATGCTCGGACTTACATGGAAATATGCCTCATTCTTTTCTGTAGAAATATAACGAACTTCTCCAGCTGCAACGTGATCCAATACGGGACGGTTAGTATGTTTGTCTGGACCGCCCTCATGTTTCGCCATTGGCTTATATACCTGTGGAGTGTACTGTAAGGTAGTCAGAGTAATAGCAGCTATACCATTGATATGGTCTGTAGGAATCAAAGAGAGACTAGTCAGACGATGACCTATTACTTGCATGATCTCAGCGCTCAGTTTATCCACTTTGTCATTCAAAGCCTGCAAACTTTCCGAAGTGATGAAATCCGCTTTCAATTCTTCTTTTAAAGCCGATATTTTTTTGTCTACACTTTCCAAAGAAGCTAATTTGTCAATCTGAGTCTGAATTTCCTTTTTCAAGTTTTCAAGGTCTGATTCAGTAACGCCGCTGTTACTACCACCTTCTTCAGCTTTTTTCAGAGCTTCTTCAGCTTTCGCTTTTGCTTCTTCTGCTGCTTTTTTAGCGTCAGCTACAGAACTTTCCATGGTAGACACCTTTTGGGTAAGTTCTTCAAGTGAGGCTTTCTTATTCAGCTGTTCCTGCAAATCCTCGATGTCATCATCATAGTCTTTACAAGACACGAACGTTCCTGTTGACGAGGCCATTAAGGCTCCGAACAGGACTGCACTTAAAAATTTTTTGTTCATAATAAAAAAACTTTAAATTTATAAATTTAAAAACTCAAAATGTTATTGTTATAAAAGGACTTTAAATCTTTTTCTGTGTCCGGATGGTGCTTTATATAGGAACTGCAAGGGAGATGCGCCTACAATTTTATGAAATGCGGCATAAAAAACGCTTTGGGATGCAAAACCACACTTCCTAAAAAGAGAACTGGCTGAATACGTACCCTCTAGTAATAAGGACTTTGCATACTCAACACGATACTTGTTAAGGAGCTGCTTGAAATTGCATATTATATCATCGAACATAAAGCCACTGTGCGTCAGACTGCAAAGGAATTTGGGGTTAGTAAGAGTACGATACATAAAGACTGCACGGACCGCCTGGAGCAGATCAACCCGACCCTGGCGCAGAGCGTCCGCAAAGTTCTTGACGTGAACAAGCAGGAACGCCACATCCGCGGCGGACTTGCCACCCGGGAGAAATATCTTCATCAGCATCGGCACGCAGGATAAAGAGAGTAACAGAACAAAAAGCTCTTATAATTTCGGACAGCAACGAGTCGATTTCATGGGATAAAAGATAACAACAGAACAAAAAACTCCGCACAGATATTCTGGAGAAGCATCATATATAGACGATTCATTCGAATATCCTTGCGGAGTTTTTATACAACTAATTATTTCCAAGAATTATGATGTCTCGAATTGTAAAAACACAGCCTTCATAATCATAAGAACAACATCACCAGTTTAAAGATCCAGTTGGCGGCGACCCCGGCGCAGAGTCCACCGATCGTGTGGCTTAAAATTGCTTTTCCGGTTAGCTTGTTCACTTTAAGTGAAGACATCATAGCCACATGTGTGCTGAGGTATCCGCTCCAGCACATGCACATTGCAGTGAATACGGCTACGTCATTGGCGAGGACGGTTCCGGCTTCTGCCATGTGCGGTAC
>OIGA01000609.1_pt1 | contig 7498 bp, 4 predicted proteins | sample 1582191 | NCBI WGS metagenome assembly OIGA01 (sample SAMN02674607, study PRJEB24791) | human gut metagenome, SKBSTL069 | isolation source: stool | host: Homo sapiens | place: USA | reverse complement strand
TTTCCTGTGTTGGTTTCTGATTCTTCCTGCATGATTTCCACCCTTTCTACCGTCTCCGATTCTTTTTGTGATGTTTCAGACTCTCCTTTCGTCATCTGTTCCGCAAATACGCCAAAGAGCATCGCAACCGCCGCTGGCAAAATGATCAACATCCACTTTTTGTTTTTTCCTGTTTTCATCCCAAACGCATTTCCCCCTTGTCTTTTAGCATCTCCCACATGATTTTATCTAAAGTGTAACTTTTTTCTTCTTTTTTTTCTTCTTATCACTTGCTAACCTGCTCCCATTTGTTGCTGAATGTTCTTAAATGATGAAAGTACTATTTTTTTCTGTCGTTTTGCGATATTCTGTGGGCGTCATCCTCATGATCTTAAAAAATGCCCGGTTGTAGTAACTGATATTGTTGAATCCACAGGAAAGAGCGATTTCTGTTACTTTTTTGTCTGTCAAAAGCAATTGATTGCAGCTTTGCAGGATACGATATCGTATCAAATAACGAAACGGTGTCATTCCTGTTAATTCCTTAAAGGAACGACAGAACTGCCCTTCACTCAAATGGGCATATTCTGCCAATTCTTCCAAAGTGATATTCTGATGATAGTTTTCACTGAAAAAGGTAACAGCATTATCCATCTCATGATCAAGATATTCATTTTTTGATATGTGCGCTCTAGTCAGTTCCCGGTGAAAGCTAATTAAAAGATGGCGTAGCAAAAGGACAAGCATTTCCTCATAATTATCTTGGCAACGCTGAAGCTCGATGATAATACGCTTGAAAATCTGTTCGTATTCCATAGAGGTTCCGACCTGAAATACACGCTCTTTATCCGGGAATCCATATTGCCGTAGGATATTTTTTACATTGTTGCCTGTAAAATGAATCCAGTATACTTCTGTCTTATCTTCTCCGTAATATTCATATTTCTGAAGTTCTTTCGGTCTGTACAGTACAATGTTGCCGGCGGGAACAATCGTTTCGTTATTTACATTATCAAAATGAAAATGCCCACAACCAGCAGTGATATATATAATCTGATAATCCAGACGACCCCTTGGACGGTAGGTCGGAAGTTTGGGATGTCTGGAAAGACGGTAAGTACCACAGCTACCTACAATCAGCGGACGACTTTTGTCTTTGAAATCCATATGGGAGTGGTTTAAATAACCGGTATTCATATACATATGGTAGCACCTCTTTTCCTTTTTTGTTATTGTATCATTTAGTGCATATTTTGTCTAATCCAATTCATAGACATGTTTTGCAGATTAGGATAAGCTATATATAGCATAACTAAGGAACGTAAACAAAAAAGTAAAGTATAAGGTTTTCTTTAGGGAAACAAAGAACAAAAAAGTATATGTATTGGAGGAGAGTTATTTATGATCGTACCACGTTATTATGAAAATCTAAGCGTACTGCACGAAAACACAATGCCAGCCAGAGCCTATTATATTCCGGCATCCAAAAGAATGGATAACTTGGTGGAACACAGAGAAGAATCAGATCGTATGCAGTTATTGAATGGAACTTGGAAATTCCAGTATTTTAACAGCATTTATGACATTCAGGATTCTTTCTTTGAGAAGGATTATGATACGGAACACTTTGATGGGATTCAGGTTCCGAGTGTATGGCAGATGGCAGGATATGACACACATCAGTATACAAACATCAGGTATCCGTTCCCATTTGATCCACCGTATGTACCACAGGATATTCCATGTGGAACATATGCACATACCTTTGTTTATCACAAAGATGAAAATGCACCAAAAGCTTTCTTGAATTTTGAAGGAGTAGACAGTTGCTTTTATGTATGGATCAATGGCTCTTACGTAGGATACAGTCAGGTTTCACATATGACCAGTGAGTTTGATGTTACCGATGTACTTCAGGATGGAACGAATACGGTGGCAGTGTTGGTAATGAAATGGTGTGATGGTTCCTATTTGGAAGATCAGGACAAATTCCGTATGAGTGGTATTTTCCGGGATGTGTACATTTTGAAACGCCCAAAACAGGCAATCAGTGATTATCATATTAAAACAAGAATTGAGGATATGCTTGCGAAAGTAGAAATTGAAATGAAATTCTACTCTCCCTTAAATGTAAAAATTTCGATTGAAGATAGAAACGGAGCAGTTGTAGCACTAGGAAGTATTGCTGAAGAAGGAACAGCTGTATTAGAAATCGCAAGTCCGGAACTTTGGAATACAGAAAATCCATATCTATATAAACTGATTCTTGAAACAGAGAATGAAGTAATTGTAGATCACATTGCATTAAGAAAGATAGAGATTAAAGACCAGGTCATTTACCTAAATGGACAGAAGATTAAATTCCGTGGTGTCAATCGACATGATTCTGATCCGGTTACTGGATTTACAATCAATCCGGAACAGATTACAACCGATCTTACGTTAATGAAGCAGCATAATTTTAATGCGATCCGTTCCAGCCACTATCCGAACGCACCATTTTTCTATGAAATGTGTGACAAGTATGGATTCATGGTAATAGATGAAGCAGATATTGAAGCTCATGGTCCATTTATGATCTACAGAAAAGAAGACACTGATTACAATCGGTTCAAACGATGGAATGAGAAGATTGCAGATGATCCGGTATGGGAAGAGGCAATCGTTGATCGCGTAAAACTCATGGTGGAACGTGACAAAAACCGTTTCTGTATTGTTATGTGGTCAATGGGAAATGAGAGTGCTTATGGCTGCAACTTTGAAAAAGCACTGGAATGGACAAAGAATTTTGATCCAGACCGCATCACACAATATGAGAGTGCAAGATACCGTAATTATGATGAAACATATGATTACAGCAATCTGGATGTGTACAGCCGGATGTACCCGGCGCTTTCCGAAATTCAGGAATATCTGGATAAAGATGGAAGCAAACCCTTCCTTTTGGTAGAGTACTGTCACAGCATGGGAAACGGACCTGGAGATTTTGAAGATTACTTCCAGATGATTCAGGATAATGATAAAATGTGCGGCGGCTTTGTCTGGGAATGGTGTGACCATGCGATTGCTCATGGAACTGCTGAGAATGGAAAGACTATATATGCTTATGGGGGCGACCATGGCGAAGAAATTCATGATGGCAACTTCTGTATGGATGGATTAGTATATCCGGACAGAACGGTACATACAGGACTTTTGGAATACAAGAATGTTTATCGCCCGGCAAGGGTTATTTCCTATGACAAAGAAAGCGGAGAACTGGTGCTTCATAACTACATGGATTTTGATGACTTGAAAGATTATGTGAAGATTAGTTATGAGCTGACACAGGATGGTCTTGTGATCAGCAAAGGCATACTTCCGGAGTTTTCTGTGGCACCACATGGGGAAGGAAAAACAAACCTGAAGATCAATGTTCCAGAGAATGGGAAATGTTATTTAAAACTTATTTACCATCTGAAAAAAGAATTGCCACTGTTGAATGAAGACCATATTCTTGGATTTGATGAAATTGAGGTAAGTAAAGAGGATACAAAATGTAAACTTGCAGAGAAATGGATACCAAAAACAGTAGTGGACTCTGAATTACAGGTAAATGAAAATGATACACAGATTCATATCAAGGGGCGTGAATTTGCTTATACCATAGACAAACGTACTGCACTCTTTACAGAGATGAAATTCGCAGGGCGGGAATACCTGAACCATCCGATGGAATTAAATATTTGGAGAGCTCCAACAGATAACGATATGTACATTAAGTCTGAATGGAAGAAAGCACATTATGATAGGGCTTATACAAGAGCCTATACGACAGAGGTCGTGCAGGGAAGACATGGGGTAAAGATTATAAGCCATGCTTCTGTTGTGGCAAAAACAGTACAGAAGATTCTTGACGTGATGATTGCATGGAAAATCGATAACACTGGACGAATTGATGCAGATATTGCAGTAACAAAAGATGATGAGTTCCCGGATCTGCCGAGATTTGGTGTGAGAATGTTTCTGGACAAGAAACTTACAGATGCCAGATACTTTGGAATGGGACCACAGGAAAGCTATCGAGATAAGCATCAGGCTGCGAGTCATGGCCTGTATCGGGCAAATGTAGGTGATCTGCATGAGGATTATATCCGCCCACAGGAAAATGGTAGTCATTATGATTGTGAATATGTAGAGCTTAACAACAGCCGATATGGAATTGTGGTCTCTGCGGAAAATGCCTTCTCATTCAATGCTTCTTATTATACGCAGGAAGAACTTGAGGAGAAAACGCATAATTATGAACTGACAGAATCAGATAGTGTAGTATTTTGTGTTGACTACGCATTAAATGGCATTGGTTCTAATAGTTGTGGTCCAGTTGTATTGGATCAGTACCGATTTGATGATGTATTATTCCGGTTCCAGTTTACGCTGATACCGTATGTAAAGGGATAATAAAGTTTCATGTAACCCGTAAACAAGGAAAGAGAGTCTGATTGTTATGTAAAGTCCGGATATACAGAGCAATCAGACAAAAACAGAGAAAAAACTAGAATTAGACATCATACTCTGTTAGACATCTTGAAATTCTAAGTGCGATGAAGATGAGGAGCAAAGAAATTCGATGGAAGAAAAAAAGTATTTGAAATGGTATAACAAAATTGGATATGGATCAGGCGATATTGCAGGTAATGTAGTCTATGCGTTCCTGACATCTTTTATGATGGTCTATCTGACGGACTCAGTAGGACTTGCTGCAGGTGTCGTAGGTACCCTGATTGCCGTATCAAAACTATTTGATGGTTTTACGGATATATTTTTTGGATCAATGATTGACAAAACACACAGTAAAATGGGAAAAGCGAAGCCATGGATGCTATACGGATACATTGGTTGTGCCATTACGCTGGTCTGCTGCTTTGCAATACCAGTCAGCTTGGGAACAACGGCTAAATATGCATGGTTCTTTATCTCTTACACACTGTTAAATGGTGTGTTTTATACAGCAAACAATATTGCTTATTCAGCACTTACGTCACTGATTACAAAGAACAGCAAAGAGCGTGTGCAGATGGGATCTTACCGTTTTATTTTTGCATTTTCAACAAGTCTTCTGATTCAGGCGATTACAGTTGGATTTGTAGATAAATGCGGTGGAGATGCTGCGGCATGGAGAACGGTTGCTATTATCTATGCAATCATTGGTCTGGTCGTAAATACGATTTCAGCACTTTCTGTTAAGGAACTTCCGGAGGAAGAACTTAATGAAGGAGAAGTAAAGAATGATAATGAAAAGTACGGAATGGTACAGGCATTCAAGCTTCTTGTTAAAAACAAATATTACATGATGATTTGTGGAACATATATTTTACAGCAGTTATATGGTGCCATGATTGGAGCTGGCATTTATTACATGACATGGGTACTGAAAAATAAGAATTTGTTTGGACAATTTGCATGGGCAGTAAATATTCCACTGATCATTGCCCTGATTTTCACACCGACATTAGTTGGTAAGTGGAAAGGTATGTATAAACTGAACTTAAGAGGTTATGTCTTAGCAGTCATCGGTAGAGCACTTGTTGTTGTTGCCGGATATATGGGCAGTGTTCCGCTGATGATGGCGTTTACAGCTCTTGCAGCCTTAGGTCAGGGACCATGGCAGGGAGATATGAATGCAGTTATCGCATCCTGCTCTGAGTACACTTATCTTACACAGGGAAAGAGAATTGACGGAACGATGTACTCTTGTACTTCTCTTGGCGTAAAAATCGGTGGAGGTATTGGAACCGCTGTTGTTGGATGGCTGCTTGAGTTCAGTGGATATATCGGAACAAATGCAACTCAGCCGCAGTCTGCACTTGATATGATGCAGTTTATGTATCTTTGGCTTCCGTTAATCTTTGATGTATTGATTATGTTTGTACTTTCAAGAATGAATGTAGAAGATGCAAATAAAAAACTGAAAGCAGAAAAAGGAATTGCTGCAGATGAAGTAACAGATGCATCAGACATAAATTAGAATTGACAGGAGAAAGCGTTGTCTGGTCATTGCTCGATGAGACAGTGCTTTTTTCTATATATAAAGTGATAGAACTGTATTTTGAAAATAAAAAAGGACCACTTCATTTTTGTGAAATGGCCTTAAGAAAATATTCAGTTTTCACAAAATAGTCCTTTTAGTATTTATACATGGTAAGGATGCTCAAAATATTCAGTGTAGAATACTAAAAGGTCATTCAGATATTTTTTTAGGTTGCTCATTTGCAATTCCTCCTTTCCTTATTTACAAGTTGATTATAAGATAGGTGTAAAAGGATTGCTTGCCAAATCGAAAGAAGATATAGACAAATGTTGCAAAGGGGAGTATTTCATGCAGTTAAAATATGTTGACACAAAAGAGGAGATCATAGCAATAAATAGGAAGTCAAAACATATTGAACCACATCTTCATAATGCACTGGAGATCGTTTGTGTAACAAGTGGAGCATTAGAACTTGGTGTCGGACAGGAACTATACCATATGGAAAAAGGAGATATAGGCTTTGTATTTCCAGATGTTATTCATCACTATCAGGTACTGACACCCGGTGTAAATAAAGCGACTTATCTGATCGCATCGCCATTTACGATAGCCAAATTTGCAGATATCATGCAATCCATGGCTCCTGAATACCCAATCATCAAAGCGGAAAAGGTTGAACCGGAGGTATATAGGGTTATAAATGCAATTTTAGAGACAGAACAGTCGGATATTACTGTTGCACAGGCATATCTTCAAATTGTGTTGGCACGCTGCATAGGAAAATTAAATTTGGTAGAAAAGAGCAGTGTGGGGAGCAATGATCTTATTTACCAGACAGTTTCCTATATATCAGCAAATTTTAAGAAGAAGTTTTCTCTGGAAGAGATGGCAAAAGACCTGGGCGTGAGCAAATATGTTTTATCCAGACTCTTTTCCAAAACATTCCATAGAAACTTTAATCAATATCTTAACGATGCAAGGCTGAACTATGCATGCCATCGTTTGGAAAATACGAGTGATTCTATTACAAATATTTGTCTGGATAGTGGATTTGAAAGTCAGAGAACATTTAACCGAGTATTTAAAGAAAGATATAAAATATCACCAAGTGATTATCGAAGTACTTGTGTGAAAGAGATGTTGTCATAAAAGGTTCTGTTGATAGAAATATTTACTTTGATTTCACAGTACTATGTATTTGATTTTATGTGTGGATGATATAATATAAAAATATTTGTAGAAAAAAATATTGATGAAGTCTACCAATCAGTGTTTTTTCGTTATATAATGTTTTTGTCGTACAGGGTCACTTTCCTTTGTAATGTTTTGGGTCAAATTCTACCCCGATGATGTGCAGAAAGTTTTGTTTGCCAGAACGTTCGGCTGTGTCATCGCTTCGGCATCTTGATCAGCTGTACCTCAGGTAAATGGAGAAGAGAAGCTTAACTTGAGCATGGTAAGCGATGAGATTCCTGCAGGCGCAAAGCTTTACTAAGAAGCGATGAGATC
>OIGA01000546.1_pt1 | contig 8190 bp, 9 predicted proteins | sample 1582191 | NCBI WGS metagenome assembly OIGA01 (sample SAMN02674607, study PRJEB24791) | human gut metagenome, SKBSTL069 | isolation source: stool | host: Homo sapiens | place: USA | reverse complement strand
ATTTCCTGCATATACGGATAATACAATATTGAACAATGTAATAGAATGGGGAGCTTATATTCTTGGTTGGTTAATGATTTGTTATATTGTACCATTAGTAATGGAGATACAAATTACAAGTCCGATAAATGATAAAATAGAACATATTATTAAGGGGGAAAATTAAAATGAATCTCATTATTCCAGAAAACTATGATCCTGTGTTATCTTTAAGACAAACACAAGAAGCAATTAAATACATAAGAGATACATTTCAAAAAGAATTTGGTTCATGGCTTAATCATATTTTTTTATGGAAATCGGCCTCTTTCTGTATGCAGAGAATGTCTCCGTATATGGGATGGCGGAACTCTATATATTCGGCATGGAGGTATAGTCTGTCTGCTTTCTTTCCGTAGAGTTCGTCTCCAAGTATGGGGCATCCCAAGCCTTCCGGATGGGCGGCGTGTACTCTTAACTGATGTGTGCGTCCGGTCAATGGATAGAAGACAATCCGGGTGTATTTTCTTGACTCATTGATACTCCTTTCTGATTCATCAATCCTGTTTGATTCGTTGAAAGTGTTTTCAGATTCACTGGTAATTCTTTCAGACTCACTGATGATCTGATATTCTGTAATCGCTTTTTTCCCGTGTTCGCTACTAACCATTTGCCGAGGACGGTCGAGAGGATTCAGACAAAGAGGGAGTTCGATTCTTCCTGTATTTCCTGTTCTTTCTGCTTTTGCTGTTTTTTTCGTAGATACAGTTTCCTTTGCTATTAATATAGCTTTCTCTGCTATTGGCTTTGTCTCCTTCTCTGTTTTTATTATCGCCCCATCCAGCACAGCCACATAGCGTTTCTTAATACTTCTGTTTGCAAATTGCGCCTGTAAATCCTGATGTACCTCTTTTGTTTTGGCAACGAGCAATAATCCTGAAGTAGCCATATCGAGCCGATGTACAATCATGGGACCGGTAGCTTCGGGATATTTTTTCTTCAAACGATGATAGACTGAATCTCTGTCCTCCGCTTTTCCCGGAACGGACAACATCCCTGCCGGTTTATTGACTACCAGTAACCATTCATCCTCAAACACGATTTCCAGTTCTTCCTCTTCATGAACAAGATTCAGCAGTGGATTTTCGTCTACCTCCAATCCTTGCAACATGTGTTGCAGAATCGGTTCGCACTTCCCTTTGCAGGAAGGATAATAATATCCGTGATGCCGGATTTCGTTTTTAGGAGAGTCGCCCCACCAGAATTCAGCCATAGCCAATGGCTTTAATTGATGAAGATACGCATATTGCAACAATTTAGGCAAAGCACATTCACCCGCACCGGCAGGAGGAACTTTCTGAACCGTTTGCTCGAAAATAGTATATAAGTCTTTCACCTCTCCTTGGGCATTTAGCATCCGGAATTGCTCGAATAATTTTCTTTGTAAAGCTGCCGAACGTTCTTTTCGTTCGGTTTTCAGTCGCTCTATTTCAATATCGAAGTGCCTGACTTCCGTTTCGAGCTCTTCCAATCGTTTCTTCCATTCCTTTTCCAGTCGTTTGTATTCCGCTTTTTGGTATTGGCTTTCCCGAATCAGGGAGGCTTGTTCTTCTTCGGAAAGCTCGGGAGATGACTGGCGGCGAATCTCTCTCGCCTCCTTTGCTATTTTAAGCTCCGCTTTTGCTTGATTCAAAACAGCTTTAGCCTGTTCCGTTTCTATCTTCCATTTCTCTTTTGAATCGAGATAAGAACTACTGTTTTCCAATTCACGAATACGGATATTAATGGCAGAAATCTGTTCTTCTTCGATTTTGAAGAATCCCTCCGGTTGTAATAGGTCATAAACAGGAGGAACGAAATAAGGATGCAGATTCTTTCCGGCCAGATTGCCGGAGAAAGCTGCAAGATAACCAATCTGATTTTCTTCGTTGTTTGTTATTCCGTTGTCCGTTTGCACAATCAACACTCCAAACATCTTTCCGGAAGCCAATTCCTCTTGCCATTCTTTCCGGCTTGCAATATATTCTTTCACTTCTTCCGCAGCCAACACACACAATGGATGAGGTGTATAATGGAAAGGATAAGTGAATTTCTCCGGCAACGCAAAGTGAGAAACGGGTTTCTTGAAAAAATGTATCATCGGTTTATATATATGAATGAATGTGATTACCTTTGCAAAAGTAACGTAAATCCGCGAATTTTATTCTATATTTGTTTGAGAGTTTGAGTGAGATAACGTGGACGTTTGAATGAAATTGTATGGATAGGATAGAAGAAAAACCAAAATTTGCCTTTCTTGGTAACAGTCACATGGCTTTTTGGGCACTGGATATCTATTTCCCACAATGGGAATGTCTGAACTATGGTGCTCCCGGTGAAGGGCTGGCCTATGTGGAGTCTTTTGCGGTAGACACTTCCGATTGCCAGGTCGTCGTTCAATTTGGAACCAATGATATTTATCAGTTGAACGATGAAAATATAGATGAATATGTAGAGCGTTATGTAAAAGCGGTTCTTGCCGTCCCTTCACTGAAAACATATCTTTTCTGTATTTTTCCGCGTAATGATTACGATGATTACAGTACGGCTGTGAATAATTTTATTCAGATCCTTAACCGGAAGATACACGAAAAATTGCAGGGAACAGATATTGTCTATCTGGACGTATTCAATCGTTTATTGCAGGATGGCAGGCTGAATCCGGAGTTGACTCTCGACGATTTACATTTGAATGGCAGGGGTTACAGTATTTTGTCAGAAGCACTGAAACGGGCTTCCGGTTTGTAAAACATACCTAAATACTTCATTCCTTGCTTTTATTTATAAATTTGGTGGCATATCAGTTTATTTTTCCTATTTTTGTCCCCAATTTAATAGTAAATAACCCCCATAAAAACGATAAGACTTATGGAAAAAGTAATTATCAATTCGTACGAAGAATTCGAAAAACTAGTAGGCCAACAGATAGGTGTTTCCGATTATGTGGAACTCTCGCAGGAACGTATCAATCTTTTTGCTGATGCAACGCTGGATCATCAATGGATTCATGTAGATACGGAACGTGCGAAAGTAGACAGCCCTTATCATAGCACGATTGCTCATGGCTACCTGACATTATCCATGCTTCCTTACCTGTGGAATCAGATTATCCAGGTGAATAACCTGAAAATGATGATTAACTACGGCATGGACAAAATGAAATTCGGTCAGGCTGTATTGTCAGGACAGAGCATCCGTCTGGTGACTACTTTGCACTCGCTGACTAATCTGCGTGGTGTGGCAAAAGCGGAAATCAAGTTTGCTATTGAAATAAAAGACCAACCAAAGAAGGCGCTGGAAGGAATTGCTGTGTTCCTTTATTATTTCAATTAATGGCAAGCTGTTAAAGAAACAGATTTTATCCCCGGAAATGATCGAAATACGTCTTAAAAGTTAGATACAAAAACTTTTGGGATGTGCTTCAGATGGATCGTTTCCGGGGATAATTTTATCCTTTTACTCCCATAAATCTGAACGGCTGTGCCGGTTTAAACTCTTTCGTTGCATTTCCATGATAAGTTTCACCGTTGGCGATAGATAATTTGAGTACCGGAGCTCCTTCCGACAAGTCTGTTTCCCGTAAGTTTACCCAGAATGTATTAGGTGTCAGACTTGATTCGAAGAAGTAGAGCAAATTCTTACTATCCGATACCGTTCTCCATTGTGTGGTGGAAATCTCCGGAAATTCGGGAGTAGAGATGCCATAAGGAACAGAAGTGTTTCGGATAACGCTGAATACGCTTGCTATGGCTATTCTCACATCATCTGTTTGGGGCAGGGCATTGATATAAAAACTGGCTCTTGCAAAACGGTCGGATGGACGGTTGGTTCCGGGCAGGAAACTCAATCCGCCTATTGATTTCCAGTACTCGTTCAGTGCCAGTTGCTTGTTGTAGGTTGGGGAGTTGGTCATCACTTTGTATTCCTTGCTGTGGTAAACAGTCAGCTTTCCACCCGTATATTCGAATATCGCACAATCGCCCGTTGCGTCGGAAATAGATAAATGCAAGGTTGCCAGGCGGGAACCATCCGGCATCAGGTCCGATACCACTTGGAAAGTGTTTTCATCAATGAAAGCGACAGCCTCGTCTACGGTGGCGAAGTTATCCAGCATATATTGCACCCATGCAGTAATGGCAAGTCCCGGTTTACTTTGATCTCTGACCGGATACTCCGTTTCGGGCAACCATAACAGATTGGCAACCAACCCTTTTTCATTCATCCCGTCTGTACTGGCAATCTCGAAAGCCGAAGTCACCACGCTGCCATACTTGGACGTCCATTGCAGGGAGTTGGCTCCCGTTTCTCCATTTCTTTCCATACCTTTGGGAAATACCCAAAGATTGCTGTGCATTTCTGTTTTCCAGTCCATAGACCGGCCGGTTACCACCATTCCATTTTTTCCCGAATAAACGACTCTTGTACACATAATTTTAATTTCTAGTTAAAGGTTTATTATAAGCTGCTTTCACGGGGTATTCAACCGATGCGGATTCCTCTCGCAAAAGCATATTCTCAAAACAATAACGTTTCATTTATGTTTTAGATACATATCAGATATTAATAAAGTATCAAAAAACAGGTATTATGTCATTAAGTAATCTTCTCATCATATTTTCGTCATCGTTTATGGCGCTGTTTCCGGTGATAAATCCTTTGGGGAATGGTTTTGTCGTCAATGGATTCTTTACAGACCTCGATCCTCAACAACGGAAAGCAGCTATTCAGAAGCTGACGCTCAATTTTATAATGATCGGTGAAGGGACATTGGTGATAGGGCATTTGTTTCTGTTGATTTTCGGTTTGGCTATTCCTGTTATTCAGTTGGGAGGTGGAATATTGATTTGTAAGACGGCAATGGAGCTGTTGGGCGATTCAGGCTCGTCTGATAAAGAAGAAGCCAGTAAGAATGTAGACGGTTTCAGATGGAAAAACATCGAGCAGAAGATATTTTATCCCATCACGTTTCCTATCAGTATCGGACCGGGCAGTATATCGGTTATCTTTACTTTGATGGCGTCTGCCAGTGTTAAAGGCAAATTGTTGCAAACTGGGATTAATTATTTAGTCATTGCGCTTGTTATTATTTGTATGGCGGCCATCTTTTATGTATTCCTTTCACAAGGACAGAGGTTTATTCAGAGGTTGGGACCGGTGGGAAATCAAATCATTAATAAGCTCGTTGCTTTTTTCACTTTCTGCATCGGTATCCAGATTTCGGTGACGGGTATATCCCAGATATTCCATCTGAATATACTCTAATTGAACGGTGAGATAAAAGCGATAGAAATTATCTGTTTTTCTTTGCTTTCATGGCTTTCAGGGTATTTTTCCGTACGGAACGGATAGCGGGAACCAGTAAGTCGGGCTCCATGATTTCCAGTATTGTGCGTAGTTCCTGTTGCAGTTCCGGGATGGAGCGTGTCAGTTGATAAGCCAGTTTCATGCAGAGCGATTGCACGCCCGGTGGTTCCTCGCGGGATATCATGCGTTCCATGCAGAAATCGAGGAAATCCACTCGTGGCGGATCGGCGGCAGGTTGCTGGCATATCAGGTTCAGAATCATTCTTCGTTTTCCCGAGTGTGGGCAGGTCATGGCAGCGTCAATCAATTCTTCTTGTTTCCGGCTCAACCATTCTACATCTGCCTTTGAGAAATGCGTACATACCCACAATGCCTGATAGGAGACGATAGCGTCTTCGTCGAATATCAGTTGGTAGATTTCTTCTCTAAGCCGTTCATCATCCTGTATAAAGTGGAGTACCTCTCTGATATCTTCAATGTGTACTCGTTCGGATAATCTTGCACGTAGGTTCATGTAGCTTTCGTTTTTGGGAAATTAATCTCTATTAGCGGAATCAGCTTCCGGCAGTTGCAAATGAAGAATAGGGAAAGGTTTACCCATGCTGTCCGTTTCATCTCTGCCGATGACTTGGAATCCCAAATGGAGATAGAACTGGAGTGCTTTTTCATTCTGCTCGTTTACGTCCACCTTATCCATATGTTTTTTGTCTCTTGCATATTCCATTAATCGTTTGCCATATCCTTTTCCCTGTTCGTCGGGGTGTACGAATAACATTTCGATCAGTTCGTCGCTCAATCCCATGAAGGCGGCAATCTTTCCGTTGGCATTCCGGATGACAAAAAGTTCAACAGCGGGTAGATAATGCTTCCGCACCAGTGGTTTATAAAATTGGATATGCTCTTCCGTCAGGAAATCATGCGTGTGGCGAACGGACATTTCCCATACATGGAGGATTTCATCATAGTCTTCCGGAGTAGGTTGGGAGATGCCGGGCAGGTAGTAGCACTGGTGGTCGTAGATGTTTCCGTTGTAAGTCAGTTCTGCCTGATGAAGTGTACCTTCGTAGATGAAACCGTTCTTTTTCAGTACTTTCTGCGAACGTTTATTGTGCGGATAACAGGTAGCTGTGATGAGGCTAAGCCGCAATTCTTCAAAGCCATAGTTGAGGACACCCTGCACTGCTTCGGTCATGTATCCTTTGCCCCAATATGATTCGTCGAGCCAGTAACCCAACATTCTCACTTGTAGATTTTCGCGTTTAGGGTCGGGGATAATTCCTACCGAACCGATTAGCTGTTTTGTATCTTTTAGTATCACTGCCCATATTCCCTCTTGGTTGATAAATGTGGAATGAAGTATCCGGCGGGATTCATCCAACGTACGATGGGGTGGCCATCCGGCATTGTTTCCCAAATTCGGGTTCTGGCAACAAGCAAAGAACGCTTCAGCATCTCTTTCTTCGAAAGGGCGGAGAAATAAACGTTCTGTATGGAGCGTCACGGGGGGAATACTTTCTGTTTCAGTTTCCTGTCTTGCTTTGTTTTTCGATTCGTTTGCAGTTCTCCGATATACGCACTCAATCCGGTTTCCGTCAGGATCGAGGACTACACTTTCAAAGTATCCGTCTCCCGAAGTACGCGGTTCGCCGGCGATGGTATATCCTTCCGAACGCATTTGTTCGGTGAAGCGTAATACTTCTTCCTGGCTGGGAAAGGTGAAAGCAAAGTGTGTCAGTCCAACCCTGTTTTCTTCAATGGGAGTGTTCTGTACATCTGTACGACTCATCAGTTCCAAGTCTGTTCCCTCTCCAAAGGAGATAAAATAGGACTCGAATCCTTTCTTGGGATTGATATATTTTTCGTTGCTTTTTCCTCCGAAGAAGCGGACATAGAACTCTTTTAGTTCTTCCAGACGAAAAGTCCAGATAGCGATATGATGTAGTTTCATATAAATGAATTTTCTAATTTCTATTACTTTGTTTCAATCTTCATTCGTACCGAACGTACTTTGTCTCCATCTTAATGCTGCATTATATATTCGTAAACGATACGGGAAATATTAGCGATAATCTTACTGTTCGCCTGATTATTTTCTTCAGAATCCTTCACGAAGACAGCTATACTATAAGTACGTCCACCGGGCAAAAGAACGAAACCGATGTCATTACAACCGATTTGTTGTCCTTTCGCATTAAGATCTCCCGTTCCGGTTTTATGGCCTACGGTTACTTTTTTGTCGAGCAACGGAGCAACCAGACGGTCTTGTCCGGTTTGACACTCCACCATTGTTTGAAATATGAAGTCTTTGTACACGTTGGGAAATAATGGCTTCTTACGGAATATTTCCACTAATTCGGCTGCGGCTAACGGAGTAGTCCAATTTTCATAACATAGGTTCAAGTCTTCGTGCATGGCAGTTTCCGTACCGGCAATGGCACATTCCCGAATTCCCAGTGAATGGATATACTTGTTTACGGCATTCGGACCTCCCTGATAATCAAAAAGAATATCGCAGGCATTGTTGTCACTCTGTTGGAGTGTATATTTTAGCAGGTCGGCAATACTCATTTCAATTCCACCCTGCGGATATTTATCTCGTAGCGGACTGTAAGTATCCGGCTTTAAATCCGATTTTTTAATGGGTAACCGGGTTTCCAGCGATTGCCTCTGTTTTCCCATATAATCTGCCAATGCTAATGCCTGATGAAACTTGAATACGCTCATCAGTGGATAGTGAATATCATTATTGACAGTTATCGTATCTTTTCCATCAATGATGACGGCTATTCCTATTTCGGCCTTCTTTCCTTTGATGGCTTCTTTCAACTGTGTCTCAAGTTGAGTTTGTCGGGCAAACAGGAGGGTGGG
>OIGA01000539.1_pt1 | contig 8245 bp, 7 predicted proteins | sample 1582191 | NCBI WGS metagenome assembly OIGA01 (sample SAMN02674607, study PRJEB24791) | human gut metagenome, SKBSTL069 | isolation source: stool | host: Homo sapiens | place: USA | reverse complement strand
GGTCGGCCACGCGGTACTTCATCCGGAAGTCCTCGGTGCTGCCGGCGCGGATGGCCGCAATCAGCTCGTTGGTGAACTGCTCACAGGTGACATACATGATGACGAAGTCGGGGTGGGTGCGCTTGATCTCGGTCTGGATAGCTGTCAGCAGATGGGTCTTGCCGAGGCCCGAGCCGCCGTAGATGAACAGCGGGTTGTAGGCACCGGAGGGGTTGGCCGCAACAGCCTGCGCCGCAGCAAACGCAAACTGGTTGGACGGGCCTTTGATGAAGTTCTCGAAGGTGAATTCATAGTTGCCCTGCGGGGAGGCGGGGTTCGCCTCGTACTGCTGGGCCAGCACCACTTCGTGGGGCGGCGTGCTGGGGACGACGAGGGTGATGTCCACGTCAAAGCCCAGCACTGTTTTGAAGGCCTCTTTGAGCAGGCCGAGATAACGGTCCGTCACGATCTTGCAGATAAAGTCGTTGCGCACCGAGAGGGTGATATGGCTGGAGTCCTCAAAGCTGATAGGCTCCAACCCGTCGATATAGAGATTATACGTCGGCTCCGCCATCTGCGCCTTGCAGTAGCTCTGGGCAGCCTCTAAAACGTCCTTGAAAGAATCCATAGTACATCCACTCCATTGAAGTTTTCAACAATGCTGCTGATACCAGGTTAGTATACCACAAAAATCCCCCTGCGTCTATATTATATAAGGTAATTTATAATACATAAAAAAGACATACCTGCGTCTGGGAAACGGCCTTGTGTCCAAGGCGGAGAGAAGCCACAAGATATTGTGGCTGAAAAGTTTTCCACGGGAAATGGGTGAAAAAGTTGAAAGCTTCTCCACAGAGGTTTTTCAAAAAAGTTTGAAGGAAAGCGAAAAAAATGCTTGACAGAAGGCCATAGTGTGCGATATACTGTTGAATTGCAAGCCTGTCCCCATTTTGGGACCAGAATAGACCCCATACCGGGGACGAGTTTTTACGGAGGAAATACACCATGAAGAGAACTTTTCAGCCCAAGAAGCGTCAGCGCAAGGAAGTTCATGGCTTCCTGACCCGCATGAGCACCAAGAACGGCCGCAAGGTCATCAACGCACGCCGTGCTAAGGGCCGCAAGAGCCTGACCGTCTGATCCTGAGCAGTATGCATCAGGTCCGGCGCAGAATGGAATATGCGCAAAAAGGCCGCTGATATTGGATTGGCGGTCTTATTTTTTTACCCGGCATTCGGGAAAAAGGCCGGAAAGCTGCGGTGAATAGTCGCATTGCCTAAAAAAACTGTCAAAGATTTGGCAGAGAAAACGCCCGGATGAGCTTTTCATGTCGGCGTTTTTTTGCTATACTGAACACTGAGCATTGCTTTTTTCCGGGCAGATGCTCCCACATCACCTGAAGGGAGGCGCACAGGATGCGCTATCGTCCCATCCGCCGCAACGGCGAGTTTGGCCGCGTGTATGCCCGCGGCAAGTCCTATGTCAACCAGGCGCTGGTGCTCTACGTGCTCAAAACGCGGAGCAAGCGCACCCGGGTGGGCCTGACGGCCACCAAAAAGATCGGCCACGCCGTGCAGCGCAACCGTGCCCGCCGCGTTATGAAGGCCGCCATCGACGAGCATCTCGACTACAACATCGGCGGCTACGACCTCGTTTTCGTGGCCCGGGGCATGACCCCCCGGCTCAAGAGCTGGCAGCTCAGCGCCATCGTGGCAAAGCTCTTCGCCCAGGCCGGCCTGCCGGATAAGGCAAAACAGCCGGGCGCAAAGCCCCCAGCCACCCTGCCGCCGGTCCGGAAGCCCGAGGCGTGAGCATCTTTCAGAAAGCCCTCTGCGGGCTCATCCGGCTCTACCAGAAGTTCATCAGCCCGGGGCTGGGGCGGAACTGCCGCTTTTCACCCTCCTGCAGCCAGTACGGCATCGAGGCCATCCGCACCCATGGCTGCGTCAAAGGGCTGCTGCTGACGGCGTGGCGCATCGCCCGGTGCAATCCGCTGGGCCGCTGGGGCTACGACCCCGTACCGGAAAAGGGCCGCTGGAAAAATCCGGCCCGGCATCTCTCGGCCTCGGCTCTGTTTTCCACCAGACACGAAAAATAAGTGGAAAACCTCTTCGCCGATGCTCTTTGGAAGAGCGCTGAAGCGGGGAAAACCTCTCCGTCAATGCCCTTTGAAAAAGGGCGGCAGAGGGGAGGAAAACCTCTCCGTCACGCCTGCGGCGTGACACCTCTCCTGATAGGAGAGGCTGAGAGGAAATGCTATTATAATTGCTTCTTGTGACGTGCTGAACTGTGGGCGGCGTGTCCTACGATAAAAATAACCGTCCCGCACCACAGGCGGGGCAGAATGGACAGAGACATGAATATTTTGTACATCCTCGGTGTACCTCTCGGCTATGTGATGGAGTGGATCTACAACCTCATCCCGAACTACGGCTGGGACATCATCATCTTCACCATCGTCATCCGCCTGCTCAGCATCCCTCTGCAGCTCAACCAGCAGAAGAGCATGGCCAAGATGTCCGCTTTCCAGCCGATGATCGCCGACATCCAGAAAAAGTACAAGGACAAGCCCGAAAAGCAGCAGGAAGAGCTGCTCAAGCTCCAGCAGGAGTACGGTTATAAGCCCACCGCCGGCTGTATGCCCATGCTGGTCAACTTCCTCGTCATGTTCGGCGTCATCGAGGTCGTGTACCGCCCGCTGCAGCGCATCTTCCACATCGGCGCCGAGGCCATCACCGCCGCAGGCGATGCCATGACCGCTCTGGGCATCAGCTTCACTCAGGTGACCCGCGACACCAATATCATCGCACAGGTGCTGGCCGGTGAGTCCACCGTCACCTCTGTGTTCACCGCAGACCAGCTGAACACCATCACTGAGTTCGGCCAGCACATGGACTTCTTCGGCATCGACCTGACCCGTGTGCCGCAGTACAGCCTGGCAGCAGACAACCTGCCCCTGCTGATCTTCCCCATCCTGGCTGTCGTCACCATGTTCATCTCCACCCACATCAGCATGAAGGCCTCCGGCCAGGAGATGCAGGGCAGCATGAAGCTGACCATGTATATGATGCCTCTGATGTACGTCTTCTTCTGCTTTACCGTTCCCTGCGCATTCTCTCTGTACTACGTCATTTCCAACATCGTGATGACCGTCCAGACCCAGGTCATGCGCAAGATCTATGACCCCGAGAAGATGAAGGAGCAGGTCAAGGCCGAGATCGCTTCCCGCAGGAAGGAAGAGAAGCGCGGCGTGAAGAGCACCACCATCAAGGTCCAGGACGAGAAGACCGGTGAGATCGTGGAAAAGAACATCTCCGCCAGCGAGATGAACAAGCGCCGCCTCGAGTATGCCCGCCAGCAGGATGCTGAGCGCTACAAGGACGAGCGCACTGTCCCGCTGAGCGAGCTGCAGAACAAAAAGGAGGATTGACGGTTATGATCCGTACGCAGGAAGCGACCGGCAAGACGGTCGATGAAGCACGCACCAATGCCTGCGCTCTGCTGGGCGTGGAAAAGGACGACATCAACGTCAGCTACGAAGTGCTGGAAATGCCCCAGAAGACCGGTTTTCTGGGCCTGAAGCTCACTCCCGCCAAGGTCCGCGTCAGCGTCGAGCTGCCGGACGAGCCTGCGGCAGCTCCTGCTGCCCCCGTTGAGGAGCCCGCTCCCGTTGCGGAGGAGAAGGCTGCTCCTGTGGCGGCTGAGCCTGTCGTCGAAGAGACTGCCCCTGAGGCTCCCGCTGCTGTGGAAGAGCCTGCTGCTCCCGCTGAGGAAGCTGCCCCTGCCGAAGAGCAGGCTGCTCCCGCCGCCGAGGGCGAAGAGGTGGAAGTCCCCATCAACATCGAGGAGAACGCCAAGGTCAAGGCTGCTGTGGACTACCTGAAGGATGTCATCGAGAAGATGGGCGTACAGGACGTCAAGTTCAGCGCTGTGCAGAAGGGTGAGGCTACCATCATCCGTCTGGACGGTGAGAAGATGGGCGCCCTCATCGGCCGCCGCGGCGAGACGATGGAGAGCCTGTCCTATCTGGCAAGCCTCGTGGCAAACCGCCTTGAGGGCGACTACATCAAGCTGGGCCTCGACGTGGCCGGCTACCGCGACAAGCGTGAGAGCGACCTGACCGCACTGGCACAGCGCATCGGTGCCAAGGTGCGCCGCACCGGCCGCAGCTTTGCCATGGAGCCCATGAACCCCTACGAGCGCCGCATCATCCACTCTGCCATTGGCAAGATGGAGGGCGTCCGCAGCGAGAGCAAGGGCGAGGGCCGTGACCGCCGTGTGGTCATCTACTCCACCGACCCCAACGCTGTGGCTGAGAGCGCAAATGCACGTCCCCGCGGACCCCGCGGCGGCCGTGACCGCAACGGCAATGGCCGCAGCGGCGGCTATCATCGCGGCGGCGAGCGCCGTGGTGACCGGAATGGCCGCGGCCCGCGCAATGGCAGCGGTCGTGGCGGTTACCGCTCCAATGTGCCTGAGCGCACCTACACCCCGCGCGATGCCGAGAATGCTGCCCCTGTGGCACCCAAGCGCACCGAGCGTGTGGATGACTTCGCTGATCTGAGCTTCGGCAAGATCGAGCTGTAAAAGCTGAAGGATAAGCCCCTCTCCCGCATGGCGGAAGCCGTGCAGGGGAGGGGCTTTTTTGTACGAGGCACACTATAAATTTACACGTCTTTTGCATGAAGATGGTTTACGATGAAAAGCAAATCTGAAAGAATAATTTCGAAAGAAAAGTCGTTCTTATCGAAAAATTGGAGAATATGCCCAATTCCGGAAGAAATTTTTCTCCTATTTGTACATTGTAAAACAATATCGGCAAGCCTTATACTAGAGCTACAAATGCTTCGGAGCGTATACCAAGCAAAAAAGAGAGGAATTATTATGGAACAGAATAAGATCTCCCGCCGTAATTTCCTGCGCGTGGCCGGTGCATCGGCTACCGCCGCCGCAATGAGCGGTCTGGTCCCGGCTGCTTCCGCTGCCGGCATCAAAGACCTGTGGAGCATGGACCTGCAGATCCTTGCCACCAGCGATACCCACGGTAAGTTTGACCCCTGGGATTACGCCGCCAACAAGGCCGACGCATCCGGCAGCGTGGCCCAGCAGGCAACTGCCATCAAGGAGAACCGCACCAAGACCACGCTGGTCGTGGATGCAGGCGACACGATTCAGGCAAACTCCGCTGAGCTGTTCCTGAACGACGATGTCCACCCCATGATCGCTGCTCAGAACGCCATCGGCTACGATGTCTACGTCACCGGCAACCATGAGTACAACTATGGCATGGCCACGCTGGAAAAGGTGCTCTCCCAGCAGAAGGCCAAGGTGCTGACCGGCAACGTCTACAGCCCCGAAGGCAAGCCTCTGGCGGACGGCTACACCATCATCAAAAAGGGCGGCGTCAAGATCGGCGTCATCGGTATGGTCACTCCCAACATCACCCGCTGGGACGCCAAGAACCTCGAGGGCTGGACCGTCACCAACCCGGTGGACGAGAGCCGCAAGATCATTGATAAGATCAAGAACGATGTGGATGTCATCATCGGCGTTATGCATATGGATGTTGACAATGAGTACGGCGTCTATGGCTCCGGCGTCACCGACCTGGCAAATGCCTGCCCCGAGTTCGACGTCATCGTCGCCGCTCACGGCCACAAGAGCATCCCCAACAAGATGATCAACGGCGTGCTGGTGGTCGAGAACAAGAATGCCGGTGCCACCGTCTCCGACATCCATGTCTATCTCGAGCGCGGCCTGAACGGCAAGTGGAAGGTGAAGAACCGCACCTCTGAGAACCTGACCATCAAGGACTACGCTCCCGACCCCGAGCTGACCGCTCTGCTGGCAGAGTACGACCAGCGCGCTAAGGACGACGCCGTGACCCCCATCGGCCAGCTGGTCGGCGGTGATCTGGCCCCCGAAAACGAGATCGACTGCCTGCCGCAGGCCATGGTGCAGGATACCGCTCTGCTGGACTTCATCAACGAGGTACAGATGTACTACACCGACGCTCAGGTGGCCGCAACGGCTCTGACCTCCATGACCTCCCAGATGCGCGAGGGTACCATCCGCAAGTGCGACATGGCAAGCATCTACACCTACCAGAACACCCTGTACAAGCTGCAGATGAACGGCTGGCAGCTGCGTCAGTTCATGGAGTGGTCTGCTGCCTTCTTCAAGACCTGGGAGCCGGGCGATGTGACCATCGCATTCGACTCTTCCGTCCGCTACTACCTGTACGATGCCTTTGCAGGCGTCAAGTATGACCTCGACATCTCCAAGCAGCCCGGCAACCGCATCCAGAACCTGACCTGGATGGATGGCCGTCCGGTGCAGGACGATGACAGCTTCGTGGTGGCTGTCAACAACTACCGTGCCACCACCCAGCTGCTGACTTATGCTGACATCTTCAAGGAGGGCGACGAGCTGCCCAAGCTGCTGGAGATCGACGTGCGCGGCGATGTGGGCGGCATCCGCGAACTGCTGGGCGAGTACATCCGCACCGTCAAGGGCGGCACCATCGAGCCGCACGTGGACAATAACTGGAAGCTCGTGGGCGACAACTGGAACGCTGCTGACCACGAGAAGGCCGTCAAGCTGCTGCGCGAGGGCAAGCTGGCTCTGTCGGAGAACGCCGACAGCCGCACCCTGCCCGGCAAGGCCATCACTACGGCCGATATTGCCGCATTCTGATTTTTCTTTCACACGCAACGGGGTGTGCAGTCTTTCAGGGGCTGCACACCCTTTTTTGCGCAGCATATTTCTTTTTTTGGCGGTTCGTGGTAGAATATACTGTATTCATCTGCGCATAAGGAGGGGAGAAGATGCAGCATTCGACCATTGCGGCCATTGCTACCGCTCCGGGTGCGGGCGGCATCGCCATCGTGCGGCTGTCCGGCCCGGAAAGCTATGAAGTGGCAGCGAAGGTGTTCCGTCCGGCCAACCCGGCCAAAAAGGTCGCGGACGCCAAAGGCTATACGGCCATGTTCGGTGCGTTCGTGGAGGGGGAAGAGGCTTTCGACGAGGGCGTGGCGCTGTTTTTCCGCGCGCCCCACAGCTACACCGGCGAGGATGTGGTGGAGCTTTCCTGCCACGGCGGCAGTGCAGTCGCCCGGCGGCTGGTGGAAGCCTGCATTGCGGCGGGCGCGTCGCCTGCCGCTCCCGGCGAGTACACCCGCCGCGCTTTCCTGAACGGCAAGCTCAGTCTGACCCAGGCCGAAGCCGTCATGGACATCATCTCCGCCGATGGCCGACAGGGGGCCGCGCTGGCAAATGCCTCCCTGAACGGTGCGCTGGCCCGGAAGATAGCGGCCCAGAAAGATGCTCTGACGGCCTTGCAGGCCCATCTGGCCGCCTGGGTGGATTTCCCTGAGGAAGATGTCCCGGAACTGAGCCAAAGCCATCTCTGCGACGTCCTAGGCGGGGTAGAGCAGGAGCTGGACGCCCTCATCCAGAGTTACGATGCGGGCGCTGTCCTCCGCGAGGGCGTGGACTGTGCCATCGTGGGCAAGCCCAATGCGGGCAAATCCACCCTGCTCAATCTGCTGGCCGGATTCGACCGGGCCATCGTCACGCCGGTGGCCGGAACCACCCGCGACGTGGTGGAGCAGGCTGTCCAGCTGGGCGACGTCCGGCTGAATCTCTTCGATACCGCCGGTCTGCGTCAGACGGAAGACGAGATCGAAGCGGAAGGTATCCGCCGCAGCTGGAAGAAGCTGGACGAGGCGGGGCTTATCCTCGCCGTCTTCGACGGCTCGGAGCGCCCGACCCGGGAGGACATAGAGCTGGCTCAGCGCTGCGCGGGTCGTCCGGCCATCGCGCTGGTCAATAAAGAGGACAAGCCCACCCGGTTTGACGCAGAGCTCATCGCACCCTATTTTGCGATGGTGCTGCCGGTCTGCTGTCAGGAAGAAGGGGCGCGGAAGGTCATCGCGGCGGCGGTAGCCCGCCTGTTGGGGACCAACCAAATCGACCCCCACGCTGCCAGCCTCTCGGGGCAGCGGCAGCTTTCCGCTGCCACCCGCGCCCGGGATGCCGTGGCCGGAGCGCTGGACGCTGCGCAGGGGCTCGGGCTGGACGCTGTGTCGGTCTGTGTGGACGACGCGCTGGATGCACTTTGCGAGCTGACAGGGGAGAACGCCTCGGAGGCGGTCATTAACGAAGTATTTGAAAAATTCTGCGTGGGGAAATAAAAATCAATTTTACGCAGGGCTAAGTTCTCTTTTGCGCACCAAAAGAGAACCAGAAAAGTGCCCGCTACTTT
>OIGA01000531.1_pt1 | contig 8436 bp, 7 predicted proteins | sample 1582191 | NCBI WGS metagenome assembly OIGA01 (sample SAMN02674607, study PRJEB24791) | human gut metagenome, SKBSTL069 | isolation source: stool | host: Homo sapiens | place: USA | reverse complement strand
TATGGGGTATTCTTGTTACACACGCCACGGCTCTGCACGACCTCCATGCGTTTTAGGGACACCTCTATCGTTTCGATACGTTTGCCGTCGATTGTGGCCGAGAGTATGAGCGAGTCGGCTTTCAGATAGTATTCGTTGGTAAACACGCAATGGTGCATGGCCTCGCCCTCCTGCCGTATGGCTTCAACGCTGTCCAATACCTTGATGCAGATTTCCCCGTCGGAAAACTCCACTCCGAAAAACCGCCCTTTGGCTTCGACAAACGAGGCTTCCTGTTCCAACGCCTTGCGCCGTTCCTCCTGCCGCCGTTCCATTTGCATGTGCCGCCGTTTTTTTGCCATGTAGAGGTCATGCGCTGCGGGCAGGTCTGCGGGACACACGAAATGGGCGTTATGCAGGTCTTTCCCGAAAAATCGCAGCAGGTCGATGTAGTCGCACCATTCCGTCGGTTTCCCGATAGCGTACCCGTTACGGATGGCGATACGGATGGCCGGCCAATAGTCTGCGATATTGCGGGAGGAACGGGCGAAAAATCGCACGAGTGCCGTTTGTCCCGCTTTAAGCAGCGTTTCGGCCTTGTTCTCCGAGAGCAGCAGGTGGATAAGGTCGAAAGGGGTTACATCGGGGAGTTGTTTGCCGTAACCGCTTCGGCGCAGTTCGGGGATAAGCCGTTGCCGGGGATAGATGCGTGTGGGCGTGATGTTGTATTTCCCGTCGTTCTCCGCCCGCAGTTCCAATGCGCTCGACCAACTCCACCCGTGAACGAAGAAGCCCATCGGGCGCAGCCGTGCGAAGGTTGCGGAGCGTCCGTCGGGGGCAATCCACCGCTGTACGGCTTCGATATGGGTGTAAACGGGCGTCTGTCCCACTTTCGCCCAACACTCGATATAGACGAAGCGCAGGACTTGAAAACCCTTGCAGCGGGTTACGATGCACAAATACTCGTAATCGTTGAACTTGCGGCGCAGGGTGGTTTCCACTTTCAGCGGGGTGTGGCAGTGCGGACACTCGCACCCTAACAGATTGTCCGTGAGTTCTCCGTTTTCGCTCTGCCACGTGTGGCCGCACTCGGTGCAGGTGATAAGTCCTTTCGGCGTGCGGCGTCCGATATGCTCGATGCAGTTCTTGTACCCCCATTCGATTTGTGCGGGGGTAAGCGGCGGCAGGTGTTTACTTGCCGCCACAACGCTCTGTTGGAATTTTGTTCTCGGTTTCATAACTAAAATAGACTGGGCATTAGTTTGTTATCTTCGATTTTCTTGGGTTTGGACTTGGCTTTCGCCAACTTGGCGTAGGCTTCGCTCTCGGCCTTCCGTATGGCGTTCCGCCGTGCCTCGGCTTTTTCCTCCTCGGTCAGTTCAACGGTGTGATTGACCACTACCTTGCAACTGACGGGTTTGCCGATGTCGATGTCCTCCTCGTCGTAATAGTGGAGTGCCATAGAGTATATTTCCTCGTCGGCAAACCCGTTGCAACCGCTCTGCCGTACTTGGTTGATGATGAAAGTGCAGCAATCGTCAATGTTCTTTTTCGGGTTGGCGTATCGGGGTGCGAAAAGTTCGTCCTCCCGTGCCCGTGCGTCGAGATAGTTCTGTATCGTCAGTTTGAAATAATCTGTTCCTTGTGCCATGATTTTTTGGTATTGTGGGGCGGCGAACCGCCCCGTGTTCAACATTTATTCGTCCTTTCCGAGAAGCCGCCGCACCTCGTCCTCTTTGGTCTTTTGGAAAATCCATCCCGCTTTCTTCTGCCCGTCATGCGTCAGCCGTGCGTTGAAGCGTCCCCCGAGTGCGTGAAGGGCGTCCTTGACGGGCTTGGTGTCCCCGAATACGGCTATCGCCTTCTCGGAATAGTCCACGATGATAAACCCGCCTTGCACGCTCGTTTCAGTGCGTTCCGCCCGTTTTTCGTCTTTCGGCTCGGGCAGACATATATTCTCCTCGTTTCCTGCGATATATGCCAGCCTGTCGATGTACCCTTCACGGGTGTAGTGGGTCAGTTTGCAGACACTCCACCCGTATTTCGGACTTTTGCCGAGCGTGAAAACGGGATAGCGGTGTTCGTTCTTGGGGTCGTATTCGGAGAGGTGCGCCGTTTGCGGGAAATTGGCCGCCGCCTTTCTCAACTCCCCGAAGCCGTTGCGGGAGGTGGCCGAAAAGCCGAGAATGACGGTACGCACGCTTCGGGTGGTCGAACACTCGTAAGAGGGGTCAGTGTATTCCGTTTCGTTGAGTTCGGCGATGATTACGCCCTGCACCCCTTCGGGCATGATGCGGCGTAACCTCTGCGCTCCTATTTCCGCTATGCGGTCATGCTCGGCTTTCTCTTTGGCGGCGGCGATGGCTTGCGCCGTGGCTTGCTCTTCCGCCTGCCCCACGAGCAAAGCCACCTCGAAAGCGTCCATGAACTCGGGGTTCACGTCGTCGTAGTACCTGCCGATACCGAATGTTTGCGAGAGGGGTCGCAGAATGTCCGTTTGGCTGATTTCCTTTGTTTCGGTATCGACCATGTGGTACACGTAGCCACGGGCGGTGTGTTCCACCTTGTAAACGACGTAACGCTTTCTGCTCGCACCCGCACCGATACCGATGATTACCTGGTTTTCCTTGACTACCTGCACCTGCGTGTCCGTGGTAGTCGCTCCGAATAATGAAATGTACTTTGTCATACCTGTAAAAATTTAGAAGATGTGAGTGAATAGGAAATAGAAAAAGCCGGTTAGAGCCACGAGAGAAACAAGGCAGGAGAAAATGCCCCGCAGGATGTCATAACAGAACGTGAAGCCCAAAACGACCCAAATAAAGTCGATACCCCACACGTGGAAGCCCAAAGCCACCGCCCCGACCTTTACCGCCAACCCGACCTTTGCCTTTATGCCAAGTGGAAGGTTGGAGGATTTCTGTTTCCATTTATTTTTCTCTTCGTTTCTCATAACCTTTGACTTTTTTTTATGCCGTAGCGGAGCCGGTATGGATGGAATCTGTTTCGGTAGCATCAAAAGGTGTCGGGGATAGCTGCTGCAAGATTTTGTCGGAAAATACGCTCGCCCGCAGGGAAAGAGGAAGATTTTGCGGCAAACCGCCCCGCGGCCCGATCTTGCAGCAGCGTGAGCCCCGTAACTACCTTTGCTACTGACAACAGATTTCCATACCGCGCTCCGCGGCATGAAAAAAAGAGAGGAAAAGGTTATGGGAGAGAAACGGGGAGAAAACGATATGCCGTGAACGCTCGCGAAAGTCGGTTCACGGCTCACCCTGCATGGAATGATAAATCGCCCGCGAACATTTCCTTTCACGGGCGATTGGCGTATCGGAACGTGCCGATCCCGTATCGGCGGAGGATCGTTTCCGCCGGACGTGGCGCCACTCGCTGCCACTTTTAAGACGGATACGTCCATATACCACTGGCTGATAACAAGATACTGTTCATTTGTGTACTTTTGGGCATCCGGGAAACAAAAAATGAAACAGAACATGGAAATAATAAGTATGGACGTGAAGGCTTTCGACGCGCTGGCAGGGCACGTGGAAGCCATTGAAAGAAAAGCCGAGGCGTTATGCCGCAGGCAAGAGGACGTGAGTTTGAAAAAATGGCTGGACAACCAGGATGTCTGTGACGTGCTGGGGATATCGAAACGTACCCTGCAAACCTACCGGGAGAAAGGGTTGCTGCCTTTCAGCCGCATCCGTCACAAAATCTTCTACAAACCGGAAGATGTCGGGAAACTGCTGCAATCGTCGCACTATCCTAATACCGCCGCGTTATGAGCCATTATTTCATCGACAAGCACGATCCGCGTGTGGCGGATCTCTTCCGGCGTTTGGAAAAGGCCGGCAAGGCACTGGATAAACTGGAATCCTCCGGAGGCCGGACACTCAAGGGAGAGCGGTTCGTCACCGACGAGGAATTGTCCCGGCTGCTGAAAATCAGCAGGCGTACATTGCAGGAATACCGCACGGCGCGGATCATTCCCTATTATTTGATTCAGGGCAAGGTACTATACATGGAATCCGAGATACAGAAATTCCTGGAAGATTCCCGGAAGAAATGTATCGGGGGACAGGAATGGGTATAAAAGAAGAACGGCCATCACGGCCGTTCTTCTTTTTCAGTTCAATATCGTGTTCATGCCGGGGAGCTGCCAGACGACGGCGGTCGTCGTGGCCCTTCGGACAAGCCACCGTCGGAAGGCTTCGGCATTCCCGGATTTTAAGCGGAAAGCCAGCGCGGCGATCATTTCGAGCGAATACAGCTCGACAATACCGCCGTCACGGTTGCGCTCCCGGCGGTAAACCCGCTCCTCACGGAGTATGCCGCTTTTGAGTATGGAGCGGATGTTGCTCCCCACGGCAGGAACGAAGACTCCGAACAGGTCGGCAATCTGGTGGCGCGTGAGCCATACACGGTTCTCCGGCGCGTGGATTTCCACCCGCCCGTTTTCAATGCTGATAGGTTCTCTTGTCGTCATAGTCATACAAATTTATCAATTTTTGTTATACTGTTCAACCGTTTACCGTTATAATATCTGCCGTTTCCGGTTCGTCCTCCTCGTAGAGATTTATTTTCCGGCCTTTGGTCTGTTCTTTCAGACGTTTCATGTCCTCGTCCACCTTGCGGTCGGTCACTTTGGCGTAAATCTGCGTGGTGGAAATGCTCTTGTGTCCCATCATGCGGCTGACAGTTTCGATAGGCACACCCAGCGAGAGCGTGATATGTGTCCCGAAATTGTGCCTCGCCTTGTGAAAGGTCATGTCGAAGCCGTATGTCCGTCCCAGTTCTCTGGTGAGCTTGATGAGATACCCCCGGCAATAGAGGTTGAAAATCCTGTCGCTTTTACGCTCGTGGCGGTATTTCTCGATGATCTGCAACGGCACGTTCAGCAGGCGGATGGCCGAGGGCGTTTCGGTCTTCTGGCGCCGGATGTGTATCCAGTACGTTCCGTCGTCCGACTGCGTGATGTCTTTTTCGGACAAGCGTTTCAGGTCGGCGTAGGACAACCCCGTGAAGGTAGCGAAGAGAAACCAGTCCCGCACCCGCTGGAGGTTGGGTTTACCGACGGGAGTTTCCATCAGTTTTTTGAGGTCTTCGAGTTTCAAATGGCGGCTCTTGCGCCGGGGCAGTTCCGGGTGCAGCTTCCCGTAAGGGTCGCGCCGGAGTGTACCCTGACTGACAGCCCGCTTGGTCATTTTTTTCAACCGGTAAAGATGCTCGTGTACTGTCTTGGGTTTCATTTCACGATCTGTACGCAGGAATATTTCAAAATCATCGTAGAACTCCCGGTCAAGGCTCCGCAACGCTACATCCTCCTTTTCCTTCCTTTTTTTCACGAAGGAGGCTAAAATATTATAGGAGTTCTCGTAACTTTCATAAGTTTCTTCCTTGCGATCCACGCCGACACGCTTGCGGAACTCCTCGTTATGCTCGCGGAACAAGGCAAGGAGGGTGAACGGTTTCTGCCCGATTCCTTCCACGGCGTTTTTGACCAGCTCGGCCGTCACGAAACCGAGGCTTTTACGAATATGACGGTAATGTCCGGTGATTTTTTCGGTCAGTTTCTCTATTGCCAGGTTTACCGTTCGGGCGTTCTCGCTTCGTCCGTTCGCCCTTTTGGTTTCCGGATTCCAAAGCGATGGATCGACAAACGCGTTGATATTGATCGGGGCCGACTTGGCGTCGATGCTTACCTTGCATAACAATTTACATGTTCCGTCCTTGCGGACTTTCGTGCGGTTGATGTAGAACAGCAGGGAGAACGTGCTGCGACGTTTTATCTCTTTATTATTCGTTTCCATAATCGTTGTGAATTTGATTGTCAATGATAGATTAAATAGCTACGGAGAAGCGGTCGGCAATCTTTTCCTCTAAAGACCGGGTATCCATGTCGATCTTGTCATCGGTCACTTTGGCGTAAATCTGCGTCGTGGAAATGCGGCTATGCCCCAGCATTTTACTGACGGTTTCAAGCGGGACACCATGCGAAAGCGTGATCTCGGTGGCGTAGGTATGGCGTCCGCAGTGAAAGACGAGTTTCCGTTCAATTCCGCAAATGGCGGCAATACGTTTCAGTGTCCGGTTGAGTTCGTTGTTGCTGTACATCGGCAGCAGTTTTCCTTCCGGGGCCATATCCCGGTACTTGTCGAGGATGAGCAACGGTATGTCGAGCAACGGCACTTCATAGTCGATTTTCGTCTTCTTGCGGGCGGTCTTGATCCATACCTCACCGTCCTCGGCCACTTCCAGATCCTCCGTCGTCAGGCGGCACATGTCCCCGTAAGGGATACCCGTGTAGCAGGAGAAGAGGAACAGGTCGCGGATATGGTAGAGTTTCGGGTCGTGCAGGGGTGTGGTCATCAGCCGTTGTAACTCTGCGGCGGTAAGGTATTTCTGTTCCCGCTCGGGATGTTCGGCTTCATAACCCGCGAATGGGTCGGCAGTGATAATCCCTTCCGCGATGGCTTCCCCGACAATCGTGTTCAACCGTGTGACAAGCAACACGATAGTTCCCAGGGCAAAGCGGCGCTCCGTGCGTAGGTAGAGGTCATAGTTGTCGATGAATGAACGGTTCAGGGCCGTGAAAGGAACATCCGACAACTTGTATTTCTCCTGGATGAAAGCAGCCACACAGTTACAAGCATAGCGGTAAGATTGCGCTGTTCCCTTTTCCCGGTTCACGCCGACACGTTTTTCGAAATGTTCGATGAACGTCCGGAAATAACCCAACAGGGTTTCCTGCCCGAAAGCCGTCCCCAACAACAGATTCCTTATTTCTTCAGCCGTTACATTCTCACGGGTGGCTGACAGTTCGTCATAAATGGAAATGGCTGAAGCTCGCAAATCGTCCAGTTGCCGGTTGATTTCCCGCGCGGCGTTACTTTTACCCGTGGCACGTCCGGATGCCCACAGTGCAGCGGGTACGGACATTTTCGCACTAAAAGCCGCTTCTGAAAATTTGCCGACAACAAGTTTCGCCATGACCGGGCAATGTCCCTCGTCATTCATTTCGCTCTTTTTGAGGTAGAACGTAACCGTTACATCCGTCTGTTTCATAACTCTATTTTTTTTATGTTGCAAAATTACTTGATATAGAGTTATTTACAGTTATGAAAATTATAGCGGAACAAAGAATAAAACCCCGGATGCCGGTAACATAACCTGTATTTCCATGAAAAACGGAAAAAAACGGTTATCTTTACGGGCAAAATATAGGGTTCTTTGCATGGTGAACGGTAAAACCGCGGGTGGTCAAGCGTTATTTTGCCGGATTATCCGGGGCTAAAAAAGGCAACGGATAAGTAGCAAATCTTTCTCTTAACCTTTCATTATCCTGCATTTTAGCGATTTGGAAAGGCATAGAAGAATTTGGCTTAACTCTCCTCAATACCAAACACTTACTTTATTTATCCAAATTTTGTCGTTTTTTTGCGAGTTCTTCGTATATTTGCAATCGGATTGAGACAACTCTATCCAAGACATATTTAGAAAAGAAAGAAGCGTTATGCTTATCTTGTAAATCGAAAACGTAGGAAATTTTCAGATGTAGTACAAGGAAGGCATAGTGGTTCTCACGCTATAGCGTGGGCTGCTATATCCATATCTGTACTACAGGTTTCCTACGACCTTCGATTTAAGACGTGGCATTTGCAGTTCACGCTTTTATTATTTAATAACAGCCTTCTAAGGACTGGGAAGACATAAAAGAACTTAGGATGATGGATAAATTATCGGTTCACGCAAAAAAGACATTTCTTTCCCAACGACTTATTGCATGGGTATGTTGCTTATGCGCTATCGGAACAGCGGCAAAAGCATACGCAAATAATGATCCTACGTTTACAGTTTCTGCTCCGGAGAATATCGAAATTAATAAACAGTTCCGGCTGACATTTATTGTATCTTTCCCGGAGAAACCTGCTACTGTTGAAATACAGAATCTTGCTGTGCCCGAATTGAAAGGCCTTAAGGTGTTACTTGGCCCCACCAAAAGCAGTGCCACCAATGTGGAAAAAGTAGATGGAGAAATAAACCGGAAATATCAAGAGTCTTATACTTATGTGTTGCAGGCATTACAGGTGGGCAGGTGTTCCATTCCCTCTGCAAGTATTGTGGTGAACGGGCATCAGCTACATTCGCAGCAACTCGCAGTGAATGTCGTACCTGACGGGAAATTACCTCCTTCTTCCGACCCACAACCAAAACCGGATGTCTTTATGACAATGAACGTATCAGAACGCTCTCCTCGTATAAATGAACCCGTCGTGTTGGAATGCAAGTTATATACCACATCCCTTGCAGATAGCCTCGCCAATATGGAACAACTCATCTCTTCGGACGATTTCAAAATAGAACCGATAGATTTGCGGGGCAGCGCATGGCAAATAGAGCATCGGAATGGAAAGAATTATCAGGTGGCGGTGTTCCGGAAGTTATTACTCTATC
>OIGA01000517.1_pt1 | contig 8541 bp, 10 predicted proteins | sample 1582191 | NCBI WGS metagenome assembly OIGA01 (sample SAMN02674607, study PRJEB24791) | human gut metagenome, SKBSTL069 | isolation source: stool | host: Homo sapiens | place: USA | reverse complement strand
CATCGAGCCGTCTGCAAGACCGCAATTTCACCGGAACGGTGTATAATTGCGCCCTTTATTCTAAAGGGTGCGGAACGCTGCGGCTTTCGTGCAGGTCGTGAATCATCTTTGCAAGAGCCAGCGCAACTTCCGGCTGACGGAACGCAATTTTCAGCAGCTCCATCACCTGATCGTTGGTGAGTTCTTCCGGCGCAATCAGAAAACTTTCCAGCATTCCGGCACGGGTACACAGCCGATGCACACGGGCCTTGCGGGTCAGCTCCGGTATCTGGTGTTCCAGAATTTTCTCCCGGTGCTGGTAGTAGCGCAGCTGCTGTTCTGCTTTGGCTTTCTCGCTGCGGAGATAGGCGAGATCGGTTTTCGGTTGGGTCAATGGCATCACGCTCCTTTTCAAAAGTTGGTTGTATTCGACATTTTTATTGGTTCGTGGTACACTACACACAATCAATGTGAATAGAGGTGACTGCGTTGCTTGCGTTATATCTAAGTGTGCTTGATGATCGAAACTTTGAAGAAGATTTTACCGAGGTGTACAATACATACAAACGGCTGGTTTACCATACCGCTTACAAAATCATGGATGATTCGTATCTGGCAGAGGATGTGCTACAAGAGGTATTTTTGTACGTTGCAAAAAATTTTTCTAAAATTCATCGAGAAAACTGTCACGAACTCGCTGCTTATCTCGTTAGTTGTAGTAGAAGCCGTGCATATGATATGCTTCGCAAACAACGAGAAGAATTGCTGGAAGATGTCCCAAACGAACCAGATGCCGCTCCGGTGCCGGATGATGCAGCAGTTAGCACCGATAACATTGAACGTCTAACAGAACTGATTGGCCAAATGAAACCGATGTACCGTGATCCGCTACGCCTTTTGGCAATGGGATATACAAACCGTGAGATTGCAAAATCGCTGGGATTAACGGATGAAGTGGTACGAACACGGCTCTTTCGAGGACGAAAACTATTATGGAAGGAGATGAACAGCCATGAGTGAGCGGACAGACATTTCATTTGATGCGGCTTTGATGATGGCACTTCGTGCAGATGCGCAAAGAGAACTGGATTCGCTTCCAACGCCAAAGCAGTTTGAGGAAATCTACCCAGATACGTCCCAATGGGACGAACGAATGACAGAGGCCTTAAAGAAGAAAAAGCACCACCCAGTGTTGAAACGAGTACTAATTGCGGCATTGACACTCGTAATGCTGACGGTTGGTGCTCTTGCGGTCAGCGCTGATTTCCGCAGGGCAGTCTATACGATGATTCAAAAATTTCTGCCCATTGAGATGCAGCTGACTTATCAGGTGGATGGCGAACCGCTGGAGTGGCTCCCGGATGGATACAGCGACCATTATGTGCCGAACGGCTTTGAAATGGACGATGTGCAGAAATTTGAGCGAGCAGAAAACTTTTTACATGTTTACTCGTCAAAAGAAACAGAGGAAAGCTACACAGTCCGTTGCTCAATTATCCAGCCAGGGCAGCAGTCCCTGTTTGATAATGAGCATACAGTGTACGAAACCGTAAAGGTCGGAGAAGCAGATGGTGTACTTGGAACCAGTACGGATGAACATGGAAAGAATGTTTATACTCTAAGTTGGGAACATCGGGGGATTACACATACCGTTATGGGAAACATTCCATACGATGAGATTATGAAAATTGCGGAAGGTATCCGTTAAGAAAGCTGGACACTTGTGAGAGTTCACAAATGTCTGGCTTTCTTTTTGTCTGAACTTACAAAGATGGAAAATTTGAAAAATTTTCTCCTGAAAATTGAAACGAAGCGAATGCGAATTGCGTTGATTATACAAAGGCTCTTGATGGGAGCAAAAAAACGGAGGTGTATGTCTATGTCGAAAAAGCGTTTGTTGTCCATTGTTGTTTCAGCGGTGATTCTCTTGAGCTTTGCCTGCACCGCAATGGCCGCTGAAAAGTCTGAACGGTATGTAGGCGATAGTACGGTCAACGGATCTATTTACCAAACATACTATCAGGTTGATGCCCAGACTCGAACTGGAGTAAAGAAAATCAGCGTTTCAGGCGTTCTCTATGAAAAGGGGACAATTGGAACATGGCAAAAAGTAAGTAGCTGCTCAAACAGCAGCACGACCTCAACCTGCATGGTGAGCAGTAGCTTTAACACTAAGCCCGGAAAATCTTATAGGCTTGAGTATTCTGCGACCTTTAGCTATTCCGATGGACGGAGCGAAACCATTACCGGAAGTACCAGTAGATAAGTGGAGTTTGTTATATATTTCAGCAAGTTAGAAAGGTGTGAGGTAATTATAAAGGCGAGACCAACGCGAGTTATCCGATACCTAGCTATAGTCGCACTGTGCTTGCTTTTGGGCTTTATGCTTGGAAGAAAAAGCAAATATGAAAAACGAGATTATTTGAAACAATTCAAAATTGGAAAAGCAACATACTCTGAATCGTTGATATATGAGGCTTATGGCGGATTGCAAAATGATGGGATAATGTTAGCGGTATACTACGATGTGGATGCAGCCAAAATTATTCATCAACTCGATTCATGGGAGAAAATTAATGATTCTCCAACCATATCTTCTATATTAAAAAATGTGTCGTCATATTTTGGATTAGATTTTGTGATTCCTGAAATTGCAAGTGGAAATTTTTTTCTTTATGATAATAGTCAGCATAAGGAACTACGCTCGGAAGCCGAAATGAATACATTGCTTTTACATTCTGAAGATGTGAATTTTAGTCTCGTTGTCTGGGATGATGAGAAGCACACAATTTATATAGTAGAGTACAGAATTTAAGGAGGTTCGTTATGAAGAGGTTCGTATCATTAATTCTTTCAGTGTGTTTTTTGTTTTCGATAAATACTGTGTCTTATGCTGCTAACATAAGCAGCCGTAAAGCTAGCAATCCTGTTATTCAAAGCATGAATGATAAGTATCATGTTGATTTTTCGGGAATGTCGATAGATGAATTAAATAAGTTTATCGATAAGATGAAAGATGAAGATCAAACACGTGCATCTGGAAATTTGTTAAATAATACACAGCTTGCATGGTTGGCAGCTGCGCAAATTGCACGGGATAAGGGATATGAATGTGCGGCTCTTATGGTTGAATTCTCTGTATATAATATTGACTATTCTGAGAGTGTGACGGATTCTTCGACGCCATTGCTTGACAAGTTAAACACGACAACAGTTTTTAATAATTATAAAAACAAAGTACTTAATAGTGGCTTGAAAGATTTTAGTGGAGGAAGTTGGTCTTTTACAATTCAAAAGTCTGATAATGCAGATTTATTCTATGCATTGCATAGGGTAAGCACCTCTGGAACAGGCTTCATGATTGGTAATTCTATAATGTATTACTTGATTACCGTTCATGACACATTTGATTTTGCATATGACAACAACTATGACGACTTGTTTACTACTACAGTGAACAATTGGGCTTGGTTGTGCCAGCAGACGCATGTGTTGAATCCCATAGAGATAAATCTTAGCACGGCTATTGGATAAAAAATCAGTGGTATTTATTTTTTTGCGAAAGTAAAAGTTGAAATCTAAAATAAGGATGGCTCTAACGTATGAAAAATTTTACGGAGGTGTTTCCAATGCAGAGCAACTGATGTATAAGAAATCTTGTGTATACTCTAAAAGTAAAGAAGGAAAATTAAAATAGCTAGTGAAAAAATATCTCGTAGAATTTTTTTGAAAGCAAGTGGGATTGTGGCTCTTTCTTCAATGGAGCTTAACTCTGGGCTGACTGCTTTTGCAGATAATCAAAGTGATGGAAGCAAATCTCATATCGAGAGATACCATAGATACGATTTTGATACAAAAGAAGAATCTATAGAGGAAATTATAGTTGAAACCAATTCCTTCACGGATGGAGAGACAACTGCAGGCTATTTTCCAAATGGAAAGATTTCGGATATTGATCTATCCGATCTGTATGCGATTATCGGAAGCAATGATATCACTGTTGTTGATAATCCAACGGCAACACCATATTGTAGTACGGTATGCCTACAGATAACGACCAATAATGGAGGGACAAATTATGGTTCTGGATTTATGATTGGGCCTAATGCACTTGCAACAGCAGCACATAATCTATACAGTATAAAGGAAAAAGCCTACGTTAAGTCGGTAAATGTCGCACCTGCTCGATCTGATAATAGTAAACCTTTTGGAAGCGAAAATGTATCGGCAAGTTCGATGATTGTTAGTGATTCTTATCTTGCTGGAACAAGTTCGGAGGATTGGGCGATTATTACGCTCAAGAATAATTTAGGAACGAAAACGGGATGGCTTGGGTTACATTGGCAGTCTAGCAATTATTCATCATCACAGTTGGTGTATGCTTATGGCTATCCGAGCCAAATAAATGGTGCCGATGCGAGATATCGGATGTGTAAATCTTCTGGGTATATTAGAAGTCAGACTTCAAAATATCTCAAGGGCGATTGGGATTTGACAGGTGGCTTTAGTGGTGGTCCTCTTGTAGAATATATTTCTGGAGCTGGGTATGTAGCTATCGGAATCCATAAAGATGGAAGCACAATTGATGGTTCTTCATATCCAACTTCTTATACAGGGGCATTGAGAATAACACAATCGCTTTATACGCTGTTCCTTTCATACAGAGGTTGATAAAATGAAATGCAAACGGAAGATTATGGTTGGCATAGCATTTGTGGCAGTGGTTCTCTGCATTCTATTTCAATCGAATACATTCGGAAGAAAAAAATCGGAACTTATAATTGAAGAAGTTGACCTGAAGAACAATTGTATTTATGCGACTGCAAAAAATCAATTATATGATACGGATGACAATTATATAATTTATGGCGTATCAAACTACTTGAAAGGAAATCTTCAGTTGTCGTATCTTAAAGAAGGCGAAAGCATTCTTGTGATATCAAACGGTAAGGTGTTGCTATCAGATCCGTATCAATTTGATAAAATATACAGTATTCAACTGTTGCAATAGCGTTTCATTTTCTCAATAAATAATATAAGCTATTTACAGCTGCCTCCTCTGTTAAGTGGTGGTGCAGTGCTTATTCTCAATAACGATGCGATTGATGAAAATGATAGACCTTTTTGGAATTTAGAATTTTCTCAATAATCAAGCCCCCAAAATGGCAAACTTGAAATCATCGAGAGATACATAAAATATAGGGTTAAATCGACTTTCGTGTCGAAAAAACAAGTGCTAGAAATAGCAAAATCCATTGAATTTTAGAATGACATTTATAAGAAACCAGTAGATTTGCCTGATATTTGTGATTTCTTTGACCGTTGGGCCATTGATTTTGCACTACATTGATTTTGCACTACTATGAGCAAAGGAAAAACTTAAAATAAGCAAACAACCCGCCATTTGCAGCGACTGCAAGTAGCGGGTTGTTTGGCCTATTTAGAGGTTAGTCTTTCAGTTTGCCATGGTCACAGCCAAGTGAGAGATAATGCTCAATCTCACCACTCAGCACAAGCTGGACGCACTCCAAGGGCTTGTTGTATAGTAGCCAATCAAGTTCAGCTCGCTGTGCCGGGGTATTGCCGTATTCGTCCTCGATGGCAAGGCAGTCAATGGCAATGGCAGAGCCATCAGCGAACTGGGCTTCCGCTCGGTTGGTGTCCATATTATAGTGCCAAGAACGTGCTTTTTGAGAACTATTCTGGTCAAAAATTCGATTTTGTTTCATTTGAATGCCCTCTTTGATGCTTTTATGATTTAGTTTTTTGACGAGATGAGGTCTCTTTTTTCTTTCTCTTGAGTCACCCAACCGCACTATCCTGCATCCGTAGCGCAGATCACGCTGTCTACATCCGGGCGGTGCATCAGCTTTTGCAGGATGCCGAACTGCTTTTTGGTGCTGGCAGACACCAGATACTGCCACTTCTGCGGCAGGATGGGCAAATCTGCAATGCTCCACTTGATGAACTTTTCATCGTAGACATTGGGTGGAGCCAGTTCCACCAGATGACCCACGCACCAGCTGACAAGATAGCCGTTACCCTCAAGGTAGCCATCCTGACGGCTGGTCGCACCGAGGACTTTGGCGTAGGACATGGCAACCGAGGGCTTTTCTGCTACAACTAGAATTGAAATAAGCGTTCCCTCCAATCTGTTTTCATTTGGATATGTACGGCGGCAAATGCCGCCTTGAAATCAGATGGGTTCGGTATCCTGCTCGCCGGTCTCCTCCGGCTCATCCTCGGGGGGAATCTCAAAATCGCCCTTGTCCTCGGTGTAATTTGCATCAGGGTCAAGGGCTTCTTTTTCGGCCTGCTTTTTCTGCTTCTGCTTCGCAAAGGCATAGAAAACGCCGCCTGCCGCCAGCGCAATCAGCACGACTACCCCCAGAAAGCCCGATGCGATCTTTGTGACCTTGTTTTCCTTGGGCTGTTCCTCGCCGGATGCCGCCGCTTCTTCTGCGGCTTTCTTAGCTTCTTCCTCGGCTTTCAGCCTGTCCTGTTCCGCCTGCGCCGCCGCTTCCTTTTCGGCGGTATAAGCGTCCGCTTCTTCCTCCTCCATCAGAGCCAACAGGTCCACTTCGTCCACAAGGTTCATAAAGTGAACGGTCTGCTGCCCTTTGGCGTTGCGGTCAATCACCAGATAGAAAGTCGCACCCGACTTCGACACCAGCGTAATGAACTGCTGTCCGCTGCCATCAGAATAGTTGGTGTGGTAGTCGTCCACCAGCGTCAGGTTGCCCTCCGGGGTCAGGGCACCAGAGGTTTCGTCCGTGACGGTGACAGCATCTTCCTCCACCACTTCCGGCAGAACCGGCTGCTCCACCGGGGCAGCTTCGCCCTCAAAGGCAAAGGCGGGAGCCGCCATGCCAGCGCACAGTGCCGCCGATACCAGCAGCGCACCCAGTTTTTTAATCTTCATCAGCATCGACCTCCTTCTCGAAAGTTGCGCCCACGGCAGACAGCGCAGCCGGGTTCGGGGTGGAAGTTGCAGACTGCCGCAGCAGGGCAGCAAGCTGTTCCGGCGTGACCTTTGCAGTCCGCACCATCTCGTTGACCTCGGCGGAATCCTCCTCCTGAATGCGCCGCTCCAGAATCTCGATGCGGTTGTTCAGCTTGATGCGGCGTTCCTTCTCTTTTTCCAGCATCGCCCGCAGCTTATCCGATTTTTCGCTCATAGTAACTCCTCCAATCATTTTGAAAGCCGTCCGAACCCGGCGAGATGCTTCTCCCAGTAGGACGAGTGAATGTTTGCGTACTTGATGGGGTCTCCGGCACTGACCATCATGCCATTGCCAAGATAGATTCCGGTGTGGCTCATGCCGGGGGTGTCGTAGGTTCCTTTGAAAAAGACCAAATCTCCGGGCTTTGCTTCGGCTTCGGAAATATGCTGGCTTTTGTTCCACAAGCCGTTGGCGGTGGTGCGCCCCACATTGTAGCCGTTCTGGTTGTAGACCCAGCAGACGTAGCCGCTGCAATCGAACCCAGTTTCCGGGGTGGAACCGCCCCAGACGTAGGGTGTGCCGACATATTTCTTGGCTTCGGCGTAGATTTTGGAAAATTCTTCATCTGTCAGGGCTTCTGCCGGAATCTGATAGTCGATGCCCGGTGTGCCGGAGCCATCCGAGCCACCGGGCGGCAAGCCTCCATTAAAAAGATAAGGTCTGCCGCCCAGCGTATCCTGAAAGATCTCGTACCGTTTCCATTGGTCAGCATCCAATTCTTCCCGGATGACCACCTCCAAGCCACGATTGACCAGCTTGGTGTGGAAGATGCGGTACTCATAGGGCACCTGCGTGGGGATCGGGATTCCTGCCGGGCTGATGACCCACACAGTCATATACCGGGTCTGCACCTCTACCCATGTGGTGAGCTTGTACTGCTTTTTGAAGGTCTCCTTCAGCTTGCCCTGTACCTCCGACCGGGTGTAATCATCATACAGAGTCGTGAGAAAAGAGGTCAACTGCCACGGGTCATGCTCAATGGGGTCAAGGTGATACTGATACTCGTTGTAGCCGGGGTGGTCGGTGGGGGTGCGCTTGATCTTTTTATCCAGCTCCTTTTCCAGCTTCTTGTAGTCCTGTTCTGCGCCCCGGATGTCCCGGTCCTCGGCAGAGTACATGGTCTGCCCGGATACCTGTGTGCCGCCCGAAAAGAGGATGCCACAAGAAGAAAAACCAGACATGACCATGAGGATGAGCAAAAGAAAAACGCCCACGATCACCAGAACGTGTGCGTTGCCCTTGGCGGCATTCATCAGCCCCTTTACAGCGGTGCTGACGGCAGTTTTGCCTTTCTCCACCGCCTGTTCCACGCCGGACCGGGCAGCGGATACACCATTGGATGCCGCTTTGCCGCCTGCTGTCTGCGCCGCTGTGCCCGAATGGGCGGCGGCATAGTAGCTTTTGTGGATTTCTTGCCGCTGTTTCCAGCGTGAAAGCCAGTTGGAACCGCCCTCGCCGGTGCAGGATGCGCCTGCATCTTGTGGCGCAGTCGGCTCTCGTGCAGAAGATTTTGCGGTTTTGGTGCCTTTCTTGCCCTGCATCTTGGCTTTCTTCTTGA
>OIGA01000510.1_pt1 | contig 8629 bp, 8 predicted proteins | sample 1582191 | NCBI WGS metagenome assembly OIGA01 (sample SAMN02674607, study PRJEB24791) | human gut metagenome, SKBSTL069 | isolation source: stool | host: Homo sapiens | place: USA | reverse complement strand
AAGCCCGGTGCATTAAAGCCGCCACACAGCGATAAGCAGACCCTTTGTCTGAGCGATACTATCGCCATGTCTGGGATTCGCCGTCAGCATCCTCGCCCTCTCAGGCGCTCACGCGCCAGCTCTCCCAAAGGGAGAGCCTCTGGCGTGACGGGCAGCTTAACGCATAAAACAAAAAACAAGAGAGCCCTGCTGCACAGGGCAGAATATAAATAACTATGACTGACAACAAATTGACCCACTTTGATGCCTCCGGCAACGCCGTGATGGTGGATGTGAGCGAGAAGACCGTCACCTTCCGGGAGGCCACCGCCCACGGCATCATCACCATGAACGCCGAGGCATTCGCCGCTGTGGAGAGCGGCACCATGAAGAAAGGCGATGTGCTGGGCGTGGCCCGCATTGCCGGCATCATGGCCACCAAGCGCACCAGCGAGCTCATCCCGCTGTGCCATCCGCTGCCGCTGACGAAAGTGAGCGTGGACTTCAAGCTTCTGCCCGAGCGGCAGGCTGTGGAGGCGCTCTGCACCGTCAAGACGGCGGGCGTCACCGGCGTGGAGATGGAGGCCCTGACGGGCGTTTCCACCGCCCTGCTCACCATCTACGATATGTGTAAGGCCGTCGATAAGGGCATGGAGCTGGGCGAGATCCATCTCGTCGAGAAGACCGGCGGCAAGAGCGGCCACTACATCCGGGCGGAGGGCGGCTATGTTTGATTCTGCCCAGCGCAATATCCACTATCTGCGCCTGTCCGTCACCGATCTGTGCAACCTGCGCTGCCGCTACTGTATGCCCGACGGCGTGGAAAAGCTGGAGCGGGAAGCCGTGCTCACCTACGAAGAGTTTCTGCGTCTGGCGGCCCTGTTTGCCCGGTGCGGCGTCGATACCGTCCGCGTCACCGGCGGAGAGCCGCTGGTGCGCAAGGGCGTAGACCAGCTGGTGGCGGGGCTGAAAGCCATCCCCGGCATCCGCAAAGTCACCATGACCACAAACGGCATCCTGCTGGCGCAGCAGCTGCCCGCCCTGCTGGCGGCTGGCCTTGACAGCGTGAACATCAGCCTCGACACTCTGCGCCCCGAGGTGTTCCAAAGCATCACGGCCCGGGACGAGTTCGGCCATGTGATGGAAGGCATTCACGCAGTCCTCGACAGCGGCATCCCTGTCAAACTGAACTGTGTGCCGCAGGTGGGCGTGAACGAGGGTGAATTGGAAGACCTGGCCGCCCTCGCCGAGAGCCGCCCGTTACAGGTGCGGTTCATCGAGATGATGCCCATCGGCTACGGCGCGGCCATGCCCTGCATCTCGGGGCCGGAGCTGCGGGAGCGGTTTGCCCGCCGCTGGCCGGAGTTTTCGCCCCTGCCCGCCGCCCAGAGCGCCGGGTTCGGCGACGGGCCTGCCGTCTACTACACCGTCCCGGGCTGGAAGGGCGATGTGGGCTTCATCGCGGCGGTCCACGGCAAGTTCTGTGCTTCCTGCAACCGGGTGCGGCTGACCAGTCAGGGCTTTCTGCGCCCCTGCCTTGCCAGCGAGACGGGCTGCGACCTGCGCACCCTGCTGCGGGGCGGCGCAGCCGACGAGGAGCTTTTACAGGCCATCCGGGAGACGATCTGGTCGAAACCCCGGGAACATCATTTCGGAGACAATTCCATGCCCGCCACCCGCGGGATGTACCGTATCGGAGGATAAATTACTATGGGAAAAATTCTGGCGATCTGCACCAGCCCCAAGCGCGGCACCGTCAAGACCGAGGTGCCAAGTGCTGTCCTGACCCCGGAATGGGGCATCGTGAGCGACGCCCACGGCGGAAACTGGCACCGGCAGGTGAGCCTGCTCAGCGCCGAAAAAATCGAGGCGTTCCGCAAGAAGATCTGGGTGGACTACGGCGCCTTCGGCGAAAACCTCGTCATCGAGGGCTTCGACTTCCGCAGCCTGCCCGTCACCAGCCGCTTCGCCATCGGCGACGTGGTGCTGGAGATGACCCAGATCGGCAAGGAGTGCCACAACGACTGCGTCATCAAGCAGCAGACCGGCGAGTGCATCATGCCCCGGGAGGGCGTATTTGCCCGGGTGCTGAAGGGCGGCGAGATTCATGTCGGCGACGAAGTGACCCTTCTGCCCCCGCCGGAAGATCCGCCGCTGCGCGCTGCGGTCATCACCCTTTCGGACAAGGGCAGCCGGGGCGAGCGGGAGGATAAGAGCGGCCCCCTCATCGTGGAGATGCTCACCGCCGCAGGCTATGTGGTGGAAGAGACGATGCTCCTGCCCGACGAGGCCAAGGCGCTGAAAGCACAGCTCATCCGTCTGGCCGATGGCCGTCAGGTGAACCTTATCCTGACCACCGGCGGCACCGGCTTCTCGCCCCGGGATATTACCCCCGAGGCTACCTATGCCGTGGCCGACCGCAACGCCCCCGGCATCGCCGAGGCCATGCGGTACCATAGCCTTTCCATCACCCCCCGCGGGATGCTGAGCCGCGCCGCCAGTGTATTGCGCGGCAAGACGCTCATCGTCAACCTGCCGGGCAGCCCGAAAGCCGTGAAGGAGAACCTCGAGTACATCCTGCCCAGCCTCGGGCACGGCGTCCGCATCGCCGCCGGTCTGGACGGCGAGTGCGCCCGCAAGTAACATTGCTGTCCCGCTCCGGTTTCGGGACGTGAACATATATGAGGGAATTTTAACCACTATAGAAGGAGAAAATTCATGAAAACCGATCTCATTTCCCGCCGCAGCTTTCTGTCCGTGGTCGGCGCAGTCGGCGCTGCTGCTGCCCTGACCGCCTGCGGCGGCTCTGCTTCCAGCACTGCCTCTTCCGCAGCTGCTTCCGAGGCTGCCGGCGAGAGCGTCGAGCTCATCGTCTTCGCCGCTGCCTCCCTGACCGAGACCCTGAACGCCATCGCCCAAGACTACTCTGCCGAGAACCCGGGCGTCACCTTCCGCTTCAACTTTGATTCCTCCGGCACCCTCAAGACCCAGATCCAGGAGGGCGCTGACTGCGACCTCTTCCTCTCTGCCGGTCAGAAGCAGATGAACCAGCTGGACATCACCGCTTCTGCCGACGTAAACACCGACGGTCTGGACTTCGTGGACCCCTCCACCCGTGTGGACCTGCTGGAAAACAAGGTCGTCCTCTGTGTGCCCGAGGGCAGCGACAAGGGCATCGACAGCTTTGATGCTCTGGCCGAGCACCTGAAGGCTCAGGACATTCTGTTCTGCATGGGCAACAGCGATGTGCCTGTGGGCCAGTACACCCAGAAGATCCTTGCCTACTACCAGCTGGACGAAGCCGCACTGGCTGCTACGGGTGTGATCACCTACGGTTCCAACGTCAAGGAGGTGACCACGCAGATCACCGAAGGCAGCGTGGATGCAGGTGTCGTTTACTGCACCGATGCCTACAGCGCCGGTCTGATCCCCGTGGACGAGGCCACCAGGGAGATGTGCGGTCAGGTCATCTATCCCGCCGCCGTGCTGAAGGCCGCCCCCAACGCCGAGGCTGCCAAGGAGTTTTTGGCTTACTTACAGACCGACAAGGCCATGACCGTATTCGAGGGCGTGGGCTTTAGCGCCGTATAAAGGAGCAGACATGGACTGGTATCCGTTGTGGAACAGCCTGCGCATTGCTTTGATTAGCTGCGCGGCGGTATTCTTTCTTGGCATTTTTGCGGCCTATTATATTGCCTGTCTGCCCCGGGTGGTCAAGGGTGTGCTGGATGTGCTGCTCACCCTGCCTATGGTGCTGCCGCCCACGGTGGTGGGCTACTTTCTGCTGCTGCTCTTCGGCGCAAAGCGGCCGCTGGGCATCTTCTTCATGGAGCATTTCGGCGTCAAGCTGGTCATGAACTGGTACAGCGCCATCTTTGCGTCCATCGTGGTGGCCTTCCCGCTGATGTACCGCACGGCCCGGGGCGCCTTCGAGAGCTTTGACGAGACGCTGGCCTGGTCGGCCCAGACACTGGGACAGTCCAACGCATGGATATTCTGGCGGGTGCGGATGCCCTGCTGCCGACAGGGCATTCTGGCCGGTACGGTGCTGGCCTTTGCCCGGGCCTTGGGCGAGTACGGTGCTACCAGCATGATCGCGGGCTACACCCCGGGCAGGACGGCCACCATCGCCACCACGGTGTACCAGCTCTGGCGCACCAACGATGAGGCCGGTGCCATGCGGTGGGTGCTGGTGGACATCGTCATCTCTGCCGTGGTGCTGCTGGCTGTGAACCTCTTGGAGAAAAAGCAGAAAGCAGGTGGCCGCGCATGAGCCTGGAAGTACATATCGAGAAAAAGCTGAACGGCTTCACCCTCCGCTCCGACTTCACCGCCGGGAACACTGCCACGGCCATTCTGGGCGCGTCGGGCTGCGGCAAAAGCATGACGCTGCGCTGCATCGCGGGCATCGTGAAGCCCGACAAGGGCCGCATCGTGCTGGACGGGCGGGTGCTGTTCGACAGCGGGCAGCACATCGACCTGCCGCCCCAGCAGCGGGGCGTGGGCCTGCTCTTCCAGAACTACGCCCTCTTCCCGAATATGACCGTGGAGCAGAACATCCTCTGCGGCCTGAAAGCCGAAAGGGACAAAGCCGCCCGCAAGGCCCGCTGCGCCGGGATGCTGCGGGCCTTGCGGCTGGAAGAACTGGCCAGCCGCCGCCCGGCAGAGCTTTCCGGCGGACAGCAGCAGCGCACCGCGCTGGCCCGTATCCTGGTGGGCAAGCCGAAGATCTTGATGCTGGATGAGCCGTTCAGCGCGCTGGACAGCTACCTCCGCGAGGAGGTGGAGGGCGAAGTGGGCAGCCTGCTGGCGGGTTTCGACGGCACAGCCCTCCTTGTCACCCACAACCGGGACGAGGCTTACCGCCTGTGCCGGGACATGATCGTCATGGACGGCGGGCAGGTGCTCCGCACCGGCACCACGAAAGAGGTCTTTGCTGACCCCCGCAGCACCGCTGCGGCCCGGCTGACCGGCTGCAAGAACATCCTGCCCTGCACCCGGGTGGACGCCCACAGCGTCCGCCTCGCAGGCTGTGAGAGTCTGCTGCATCTGGCCGCTGAGGTGCCGGAGGGCTGCACCGCCGTGGGCATCCGCGCCCACGACTTCGCCCCCTGTGCCCCGGGCGCAGAGAATGCCCTGCCGGTGGAGCTTCTCTCGGCCAGCGAGAATCCCTTCGACTGGAACCTCATCTTCCAGCTGCCGGGCGGCACCACCCGTCTGTGGTGGAAGGTGAGCAAGACGACCCTCTCCGTGGCCGAACCCGACGCCCCGGCCTGCCTCTCCGCCCCGCCGGAGCGCATCATGGCGCTGGTGGATCATAAGTAAACGCCAAAAGAGCCGGTGCAGATGCACCGGCTCTTGCTCTGTTTTTATGACTCGCCGAAGAATTTCTTGGCAATATCGGCGCTCTGCTTGGCATCCTTGGCGTACCAGTCCGCGCCGATCTTCTCGGCGTACTCGGGCGTCAGGACAGCGCCGCCCACCATCACCCTGCAGTCGAGCTTTGCCGCATGGAGGGCCGCGATGGTCTCCTCCATGCTCTTGAGGGTGGTGGTCATCAGGGCCGAGAGCCCCACGAGGTGGACATCCTTCTCCCGGACAGTGTCCACCACTGTCTCCACCGGCACATCGCGGCCAAGGTCGATGACCTCGAAGCCGTAGTTTTCGAGGATGACGCGGACGATGTTCTTGCCGATGTCGTGGACATCGCCCTTGACGGTGGCGAGGACGATGCGGCCCTTGCTCGCCCCGGCCCCGCCCCGCTTGGCGATGGCAGTCTTGATCTCTTCAAAGGCGGCCTGTGCGGCGCTGGCGGCCTGTAACAGCTGGGGCAGGAAGAGCCTGCCCTTCTCGTACTTTTCACCCACGACGTCCAGCGCCGGGATGAGGGCCTCGTCCACCAGCGTCAGGGGCTCATTTTCGTCCAGCAGGGTGTGGGTGCGGGCGGCGGCTTCACCCTTGAGGCCCTTTTCCACCGCCTGCATCAGCGCGGAAAAAGGGCCGCTGTGAGCTGCATCCGCCTCCGCCGGGGTGTTTGACGTCTGAGACGCCTGGGCCGTCTGGGCCTGCTTCAACGCGGCGCTGGCAGGGACTTTATCGGCATAGCGGGCGATGTAGGCCATGCTCTGCTTATCACGGTTGGTAAGGACGTTGTAGGCGTAGACCGCCGCCATCATCTCTTCGCTGGAAGGATTCATGATGGCGAGGTCGAGGCCCGCGTACATGGCCATGGTGAGGAAGGTGGTGTTCAGGTAGGGGCGGCAGGGCAGGCCGAAGCTGATGTTGGACACACCGAGGATGGTGCGGACGCCCAGCTCTGTCTTGCAGCGGGCCAGCGCCTCCACGGTGGCCAGAACGTCCTGCTGCTGGGCGCTGGCGGTGAGGGTCAGGCAGTCGATATAAATATCTTCCCGGGGGATGCCGTGGGCCAGCGCCGCGTCCACCACCCGCTTTGCGATCTCAAACCGGGCGTCGGCGCTGGGCTGGATGCCCCGCTCGTCGATGGCAAGGCCGACGACGGCCGCGCCGTACTTTTTGCAGAGGGGCAGGACACGCTCCAGCACTTCGGTCTCGCCGTTCACCGAGTTGACGATGGGCTTGCCGTTGTAGACCCGCAGGCCCCGCTCGAGGGCGTCTGCATGGGAGGAATCCAGCTGCAAGGGCAGGCTGACGACACTTTGTAAAGCCTTCACCACCTGCTCCATGACGGCGGGCTCGTCCACGCCGGGCGCGCCCACGTTGACGTCCAGCACCTGCGCTCCGGCCTCGGACTGGCTGACGGCCTGCTCGAGGATGTAGTTCATGTCGCCCTCGCGCAGGGCCTGCTGGAACCGCTTTTTGCCGGTGGGGTTGATGCGCTCGCCCACCACGGTGATGCCGTCCACGGTGACGAAGTCCATCGGCGAGCAGAGCACCGAGGGCATGGCGTGGGCGGGGCGGCCCGGCTTGCAGTCGGCGAAGACGCCGTTCAGCAGCTTGATGAAATCGGGGGTGGTGCCGCAGCAGCCGCCGGCAGCAAACAGGTGCAGCTCCCGGTAGGGCTTCATTTGCAAGGCGAACAGCTGCGGGGTGATGTCGTAGCCGCTGCCGTCTGCCCGGGGCAGACCGGCGTTGGGCTTGACGAACACCGGGAAGTTGCCGGGCACGGCTTCTGCCAGCCGCTTTGCCATGGGGAAGATCTCCTTGGGACCCAGTGAGCAGTTGATGCCCACGGCGTCTGCCCCCAAGCCACGGGCGGTGGCGGCAAAGCTTTCCACCGTACAGCCGGTAAAGGTGCGCCCGCCCGCTTCAAAGCTCATGCTTGCCAGAATGGGCAGGCGGGTATTCTCTTTGGCAGCCAGCAGGGCGGCTTTCAGTTCGTACAGGTCGGTGTAGGTCTCAAAAAAGATCAGGTCTGCCCCGGCGGCTTCGCCCACCTTTACGATGCGGGCATACTCGGCCACAGCATCCTCAAAGGCCAGCGTTCCGCTGGGTTCCAGCAGCTCGCCCAGCGGGCCTACGTCCAGCGCGGTCAGCGCACCGTAGGGCGCACAGGCGCGCTTGCAGTTTTCGATACCTGCTGTGATGATCTGCTCCAGCGTGTAGGCGCTGCCCGCCAGCTTGTGGGCAGAAGCGCCGAAGGTGTTGGCGTTGACGATGCGGCTGCCCGCCGCAGCGTACTGCGCATGGATGCCCTCAATGAGCGCAGGGTCGGTGATGTTCAGCTCTTCCGGGCGTGCACCCAGCTTGAGCCCGGCGGCTTGCAGCATGGTGCCCATGCCGCCGTCCAGCAGGATAGTATTGCTCTGCTTGAAAAGTTCATTCACTTGCACAGGTCTTTCCCCTCTTTCTGTATTCGCAGCGGGTGCGCAGCACACAATGGCCGCACCCGGCCAGTTGTCCCTTTACCGGGTGGTCGCTGACTCCCAGCAGGGCGGTCACGCTCTTGCGCGGGGTCATCAGGTTGGTGTCGGTGACGCACAGCCCCGCCTTGCGCGCGGTGTCCAGCGCCGCTGCCACCAGCGGCTGCACCGCGATGTCCCAATCGCCGTAGCCGGGCGAAAAGCGCCCGGTCAGATACTTTCCCTCAGTGGCCGCCCACTGGCGCAGCTGTGCCTCGGCGGCATCGGCGGTCTGCTCGGCCAGTGCGCTGCCCAAGGCATCGGAGGCCACCCCGGCGGCGATGTCGCCCACGCCCGCCCGGCGGATCTGGGCATCCACCCCGGGGCCCAGCGTTACCGCCAGCAGAATGGCCTGCCCGCAGCCTTTCAGGTGCTTGTGCACGTCCTCGCCGGGCAGAAGTCCGGCCTCGGTCAGGGCGGGGGTATCTGCCAGCAGCCACACCGCCCGGGGCATCGCTGCCGCCAGCAGCGGCACCGCGCACTTTTGCAGCAGTGCCAGCGTGGCAGCGTCCGGCTCGCCGTGCGCGCCGAAATACCGCGCCGCCTGCGCCAGATCTACTGCCTGCGGCTTTTCCAACGCCAGCGGGCGGGGCACACCGATCGCCATGAGCCGCACCTCCTTACTTCTCTTAAATAAAGTACTATTCAGTATACCGCACTTGTGGGCTTTTATCAATCCCGCAAAAAGGGAGAAATAAAAACTCCCTCGGTCATGACCGGGGGAGTGCGCTTTTTATTTGATGCAGCTTGCGCAGGGGGTATAGCCTGCG
>OIGA01000509.1_pt1 | contig 8635 bp, 7 predicted proteins | sample 1582191 | NCBI WGS metagenome assembly OIGA01 (sample SAMN02674607, study PRJEB24791) | human gut metagenome, SKBSTL069 | isolation source: stool | host: Homo sapiens | place: USA | reverse complement strand
TGTTGTCAGTCCACATCTCACACTGGCTAATGACCGTGCTGATTGCCGTATCATATGCCACCGGTGGATACTTAAATTTTTTCAGTAAGTGTTTCACCATCTTACGCATACTCGCACGGGCAGTTTCTTTTTTCTGCAGGTCTATTACGCTCGCATTACTGAATTTCTGCGTTTCCAGCCATCTCCATTGCAGCGTTCGATTGACACAGGTTGAGTTATCGGCAGATACAGCAAACACAACGGGCAGCTCTGGTAACAGAGCTGCCCGTTGTGTTCGTTTATGAAAAGGAGAACTTAGATCTCATACCACTTGATCTCGTTGGCATCCAGATGCAGAGCAAAGCTGCTGCCGTCTGTGGTGTAAACGGTGGTGTCCTGCGGCTCGTACGTGTTGTTCACCACACAGTACTTGCCGTTTTTGACGTAGGCGTGCACCTCCACGTTGTAGTTGGAGCTGAACCATGTATGCAGCTCTTCCTCACTGTGGGCGCTCCACAGGATAGCGCGGTAAAGGGTGCGGCTGTTGGCAAAGCTGTACGGCACGCCGCTGATGTACACGGCACGACCCTTGCCGAAGTCGTGTGCCGCCATCTGCACTTCCTTATTCCGCTGCACCAGCACTTCCGTGCCTTCCAAGGCATAAATATTCTTCTTTCCCTCACCGAAGTCGATGGGCTGGTCAGCATCCTGCAGAATAAAATGGTCCGGGTGTTCTTCCCAGTTGTACTTGTCGTAGTTCAGGGTGAAGCCGTTTTCTTCCTCCACGCCCAGCACGCTGGCAAGCTGGAGAATGTGGCCCTGATACGGGTGACCGGAAGGCTCACCCACGCCGATAAAGCCGCCGCCGTTCCAGACGAACCGGCGAATGGCGGAGGAGATCTCCGGGTCTTCCCACCAGATGCCGCCGGTGTGTGCGGTGTCGGCATCGCCGACATTGATAATGACATCCAACGAATCCAGCAGATGCGGATCGTTCTTGATATCCTCAAAGCTGATAAATTTCACATCAAAGGGCGCACCGGACAGCATCTCAATGACACCGGCATAGCTATAGTTCTGCTTGTAATAGAGGGCGTGATGCACCATGTGACAGCCCCAAGCCCGCATTTTGCCCCAGCAGTTCAGCACGGCCACTCGCTTGACACAGTAGGGCGTGGTGCCCTTGATGTTCTCGTACAGTTCGCGGAACTCGTTGCAGACGCTCTCCACGTAGTCCACGAACTCCGGGAACTGCAAGGCCAGTTTCAAATAGCCGCCATAGCCAATGCGGTCGATGGGCTTGCGCAGGATAGCGCGGCGGGCTGTAACCCAGTTCTCCTTGGCTTCCCGCACCGGGTCGCCGCCCTCGTGGAAGGTGTCGGGGAAGAAGTACGGCAGGAAACGGCCCTCGGTGTACTTCACGCCCTCGATGTCAGAGATCAGACGCAACGTGGAGCCATTGCCCACGCTGCCCACCACGGCGTCCAGCCCGATGGTCTTGAACTCCGGCATAAAGGGCTCGGTGCCGATCCAGTGATCGCCCAGGAACATCATGGCTTCGCAGCCGCACTCGTGGGTGATGTCCACCATTTCTTTGGCCAGCTTTGCTACTTCGCGCCGCTGGAACGCCTGAAAATCACGGTATTCCTTGCTGGGCACTCGGTACTGGTTGTTATAGTAGCCCTGATCGATGATGTACTCCGGGCGGAACTTGTAGCCCACTTCCTGCTCAAACTGGTTGAGGATATAAGGGCTGACCGAAGCAGAGTATCCATACCAGTCCACGAACTTCTCCCGCTTCAGCTCGTCGAAGATCAGGGTGAACTGGTGGAAGAAGGTGGTGTAGCGGATGACGTTCACATACGGATGCTCCTGGATGAACTTCCGCAGACGCTCCATGGAATATTTGTGGGTTTTCGGCTGGCGCACATCAAACGTGATCTGATGCTCGAAATTCGTCCAGCCGTTGGTGGTGGCATTGTACATATGCACCGGATCCCAGATGAGATAGGCAAGGAAACTCACGGTATACTCATGGAACGGCACCGCCTGCACGGTCACGCTGCCATCCGCATAGCTCCATTGTTCTGGCGGCACAGGCTGGCCCGTAGAGCGATCCATGACCTCCCACCAGCGGGTGATGTCATCGTTGGTGTTCACCTGCATCAGCTCCGGGCTGATGCCCTTCATCAGCGGGATGGTCACGGTGTCGCCGGGGGCGGTGTAAAAGCCGGTCATGATGTAGCACTGCTGTACCTCGTCCGGGTTTGCCTTTGCCCATGCGTTGTCCTTGCGGGTGGTATAGTAGGTGGAGTAGATCTTGGCGTCCGCATCCTTGAGCTGCTGCGGAAAGTCGGTGCCATCGCAGTCGCGGATGGCATCAGCACCCCACTTTTTTAAGATCTCCAGCGTTTCGGGCACAACGTCCAAGTCGGTGGGGATGGTCACGCGCCCGGACTTTCTTGTTTCATCCATAGGGATTCTCCTTTACCTCTCTCTTATCCTCAATCCTGATAGGTCGCATTGTAGATGGCCAGCACTGCCAGCAGCAGCGCTACGCCCACCAGCATGATGCCAAGCCCTGCCAGCTGTCCGGTCATTTTCCAGCCGGACACCACCAGCACCAGTGCCAGTACGAACAGCACCAGCATCAGGATCATGCGCAGGGCGGGATGGTTTTTCCAATATGCTTTCATCGTCTGTCACCTTAACCTTTCAAGCCGCCCACGGTCATGCCCTGCGTCAGCTGCCGCTGCACGCAGATGTACAAAATCAGGGTGGGCAGCATCACCAGCACAAGGCCTGCGTACATGGTACCGTACTGGGCGGCGCTCTGCTGCGCCTGCATCAGGTTCAAAAGACCGACCGGCAGGGTGCGGGGTGCCTTGGTGGAGCTCATCAGGGTCATGGAGATGATATACTCGTTCCAGAAGGACAGGAAGTTGAACAGGATGATGGTGATGATGGAGGGCTTTGCCATGGGGAAGATGATGCGGGTCATGGTGGAAAAATAGCTTGCACCGTCGATATAGGCGGCCTCCTCAAAATCGTGGGGCAGGGTGGCAAAGTAGCCCGACAGCAGGTAGATGGTAAAGGGCAGTGCCGTAGCTGCATACACGACAGCCAGAATGAACAGGTTGTTCAGCAAAAAGCCGCTGCCAATATGGTTTTTCAGCCACACATCACCATCACGCAGCATCAGGAAGATGGGAACTACGATATAGTTGACATTGATGAACAGACCTGCCATAAACAGCGTGTTCAGCAGCTTGCTCCCCTTGAACCGGAAACGGGACAGGCAGTAAGCTGCCGGAAGCGCAATCACCAGCAGTAGCACCAGAGCCAGTGCTGTGACCAGAACGGAGTTGAGCATATATTCGCCCATCTTGGCTCCATTCCACGCATTGACGAAGTTCTGCCAGTAGAATCCGGCAGGCAGTGCCCAGGGGTTGCCGTAGAACTCTGCGTTCTGCTTGATGGATGCCATAAACACCCATGCCACCGGCACAATGATCGTCACAGCCAGCAGGATCAGCACAAAATAGATGAAAAATTTGTACAGGCCCTCCGCCGAATGGGAGGATTTTTCTTCCGTTTTCTTCATGTTTTTCCTCCTTAAAACTCCAGCGGTTCACGGCTGGTGGCACGATTGACACAGGCGGACAAGGCAAACGAGAACAGGAAGATAACCACACCGATTGCCATGCTGTAACCGTACAGACCTGCATCTTTCTGGCTGTACATATAGTTCAGGGCCACATCCGAGGCACCGTTGGGCCCGCCGTTGGTCATCGCCTTGACAAACAGGAACGCCATATTGATGGTAGAAATGATAAAGAAGGTCAGAGTGGTACGGATGTTCGTCCAGACCAGAGGAATCGTGATCTGGAAGAATTGGGTCAGACGGCCCGCTCCGTCCAGATTGGCACTCTCGTACAAGCTGGCAGGCACCGAGGACATGGAAGCCATATACATCACCATGTAGTAGCCCACAGCCTGCCAGACCATAGCAATGATGATGGACGGAATGACCAGCTTTTCGCCTTTCCAGAGGATAGGGTCAGTCATATCCCGGAACAGCCCGATGATGCTGTTCAGCATGCCATTCTCCGGCTTATAGATGGCAGAGAAGATGCCGGAGATGACGACCACAGACAGGATGTTCGGGATGTAGAAAATGATGCGGAAGAAATTCTGCCCCTTGATTTTTTCGCGGGTCAGGATGGCTGCAAACACCAGCGCAAACGCAAAGGTGATGATGGTAACGACCACCACCAGCAGGATCATGTTCTGCATGGAGCGGATGAACTGGGTATCCTTCAGCAGATGCTGAAAGTTTTTCAGCCCGACAAAGGTTTCGTTTGGCGAGTAGGCTCCACGCTCATACAGGCTCATGCGGAACACATTGAGGGTCGGCAAAATCATAAAAATGAAAAACAGGATGGTGGCCGGTGCCACACAGAGGAACACGAACCGTTTGCGGCTTTTGTCAGATCTCATAGACAAACCGTTCCTTTCTACTGGAATCCAGAAACCCAAAAAAGCGGAGGCGGTAAAAACCGCCCCCGCTGGGCAGGGCTTAATTACTCGATGATGTTGGCGCGCATCTGGTCGCTGGCGGACTTGATGCCGTCGATCCACTGCTGCTCGGTCATGCTGCCGGACACCAGAGAGTTGACAGGGTCGAAGAACACGGTGCGCACTTCCACGCCGGGGATGGCGCTGAAGGCTGCAAAGTTGCCCATGGCGGCCTTTGCGCCGTTGTCGTAGATGGAGTAGAACATCTTGTTGTCGCCTTCCAGACTGTCGGCGATGCCCAGCACAGGCTGGATAGCGCCGCTCTCGGCAAATAGCTTGCAGGCTTCGTCGCTGTACAGGTAAGCCACGAACTGCTTGGCGGCATCCTGATGCTCAGCACCGGCGGGGATCCATGCCTGCTCGAACCAGGTGTAGCTGTAGCTGTCGCCGCCGGCCTTGACAGCGGGCAGAGCGGTCATGCCCCACTCAAAGCCGTCCGCACGGGGAGCCTCGGCCATCTCGCCCACGATCCAGGTGCCGTTGGGCATGAACAGGGCCTTGTTGTCCAGCACCAGCTGCTGGTTCTGGGTAAAGTCCTGATCGTTGGCCTGTGCGGGGGTAATGGGGTTGGTGTAGGAAGCCAGCTTTGCCACGATATCAAAGCAGGTCTTTGCCTCGGGGGTGTCCCAGATGCCCTCGGTGTAGTGGGTGGCCTTGTTGAAGAAGTCGGGGCCGCCTGCTGCGTACATCAGAGCATAGAAGAAAGCGTCGAAGTAGCCGGTGGTGGGGTAGGTGAACAGGTAAGTGCCCTCAGCCTTTGCCTTTTCGCCCAGCTCCCACATCTCGTCCCAGGTCTTGGGCACGTCCCAGCCCTTTTCCTTCAGGAAGCCGGCGTTGTAGAACAGGCCGCAGGGGCTGTAGAACATGGGAGCCAGATAGGTTTTGCCGTCGCCGTAGGGGTTGGTCAGAGAGGTGTCGGTAAAGCCGCCGGCGATCTTCTCACTGACTTTCTTGCTCTCGCCGGGAACCGTCATGCTCAGCACATCGGTGATGTCAGCGATCAGATTGCCCTTGATGAACTGCTCGGTCAGGGCAGCCTCACGGCCGGTGGCCAGATGGACCACATCGGGGTAATCGCCGCCCTGCATGGAGGGGCCGATGACGTCCTCCAGCTTCTTGTCGGTGGTCAGCTCCACCTTGATGCCGGTCTCAGCAGTAAAGGCCTCGGTGACCTTCTTCCACATCTCAGCGCCATAGCCGGTCTCGATGGCAGCAACCTTGATGGTCACATCCTCAGCTGCAGCAGAAGCAGCGGAAGATGCGGTGCTGGGGGCAGTGGAGCTGGCAGCACCACCACAGGCAGCCAGGCTCAGTGCAGCGGCACCCACGCCAGCCGCTTTCAGGAAATTGCGACGAGAAATGCGTTTCATAGTGTATCCTCCATCATAAAGATTCCGTTCAAAACCACAACCGGGACAAACAGGTTTTGTCCGAGAGGGTCGTGTGATTTATTGATTTCAATATAGAGGTTTTCACCCTTTGCAACAAGATGTTTGTTGTTTCGTTTTTTATAAATCTTGCTTTTTAGAAATTTCTTTCAGCAAAAGCGCTAAATTCGTCCCGTCTGTTTTGGTACATTCTTCCCGTTTGTAACCGGCTTGACATATTTTCATTCTTTAACGGCATCAAAAATATTTATCCTGTCCAAAATCAAGGCTTGCATTTTTTCTTCTTTGCCCCTATAATGAGAAAAACGCACGATTCAACGCATCGGTTTTTGCGATTATATTTTTAGTCTCTTGTTTTTATTTTTATGTTTATTGCGTTTCGCTGTAAAGGAGCCTGTTATGAGCACCGAACGCTTTGATATCCGTCATGCTCCCGCTCCCCGTGAGTCCTTTCGCTTGCTGTACATCAGCAAAAGCAAATTCGGCGGCGACTGGAACAGCACGGCTCACACCCATTCCTGCACGGAGCTGTTCTATTGCCTGAGCGGAGAAGGACAGTTTTATTTAAGCGGTCAGCTTTATCCGGTCAAACCGGATGATATGATTATCGTCAATCCACAGGTGGAGCACACGGAATTGAGTCTGAACGCTTCACCGCTTGAATATATCGTTCTGGGTGTGGCTGGCATTGAGATCTTATTCGGCAAGGCTGATTCTTCTTATGCTATCTTCAACTGCCGTGAAAACCGGGAACGGATGGTCACTCTGCTGCATATGCTGCTTGCCGAAGCCGACCGCAGTCTGGATGGCTGCGAAACCGTCTGTCAGGACTTGCTGGAGGTGCTGCTGATCTGGCTGGTACGCTGCACAACGCTCTCTTTGCAGGTGGAAGAAACGCCACGGTCTGACAGCCGGGAGTGTGTAGAGATCAAGCGATATCTGGACAGCAACTTCCGGGAGGACATCTCACTTGACCGTCTGGCAGAGATCGCACACATCAATAAGTATTATCTGGCCCACACCTTTCAAAAAGAGTACGGCATCTCTCCCATCACCTATCTGAATTGCCGCCGCATTGAGGAAAGCAAATATATGCTGGGCAATACAGGTTACAGCTTGGCTCAGATCAGCGAACTGATGGGCTTTTCGTCCCCCAGCTATTTTTCCCAGTGCTTCCGCAAAGCGGAGGGGCTGACTCCCAACGAATACCGCCGTCAGGTACGGCAGGGACAACGCCCTGCCCCGGCAAAACGGCATGAAAGATAAAAAGAAACAAGGAACTTCAAATGAAACCTGTCACCGACCCCATTCTCTGCGCTGCTGCATCCGCCTTTGATTTTGGTGGGCCGATGGTCTGCGATCCACACCACTATGGTGAGGGCCACATCAATGACACCTTTGTGGTCTGGCGGGCCAATCATACCAAACGCTTTATCTTACAGCGCATCAACACCGATACATTCACTGATCCAGCAGGACTGATGGAAAACATCTGTGGCGTGACCCAGCATTTACGGGCAAAGATTCAGGCAGAGGGCGGCGACCCTGGCCGGGAATGCCTGAATGTCATTCCAACTTTGTCGGGGTCGACTTGCTATCTGGATGCAGACGGCGGCGCATGGCGTGCCTACGACTTTGTAGAAGATACCATCTGTTTGCAGCAGGTCGGCAGCGAGGCGGATTTCCGCACCGTGGCCGAAACGCTGGGCAAGTTCCAGAATCAGCTCTCCGACTACCCTGCCGCCACCCTTCACGAGACCATTGCCCGCTTCCACGACACTGCCAACCGCTACGCCAATTTTGAAAAAGCCCTGGCCGCCGACAGCATGGGCCGCGCCGCCAGGATCGCCGAGGAGATCACCTTTGTCCGGGCCCGGGAGGCCGACTGCCATGTGCTGCTGGATCAGCTGGCCGCTGGTGAGATCCCGCTGCGTGTCACCCATAACGATACCAAAATCAACAATGTTCTGCTCGATGAAGCCACTGGCAAAGGCATCTGTGTCATTGACCTCGACACCGTGATGCCGGGTCTTTCGGCTTATGATTTCGGTGATTCCATCCGCACCGGTGCCAACGACTGCGCTGAGGACGAACCAGACCAGAGCAAAGTCCATTTTGACCTGCATCTGTACGAAGTGTTCGCCAAAGGGTATCTCTCCACTGCCGGGGCATCCATGAGCATGGCAGAAAAAAAGAGCCTTGCATGGGGTGCAAGGCTCATGACGCTGGAATGCGGCATCCGTTTTCTGACTGACTATCTGGAGGGCGACCATTATTTCCATATTGCTCGCCCGGATCACAACCTCGACCGCGCCCGCACCCAGTTCACACTGGTGCGGCAGATGGAAGAGGTTTTCGATCAGATGCTGGAAATCGTCTGCCCGGACAATCACTGATTTCGCAATCTCCTCCATTCGGATACAGCAAGAAGCATGGACGCTCTCCTTTTCGGGGGCGTCCATGCTTCTTTTTACAGTTTATCCCTACTGCGCCATGACCTCACACTTTCCGTGGGCGAGCCAGACAACGCCGCTGCGCAAACAGGGGCAGGAACTTCGTTCGGAGCAAACGGTGACCTCATTACATGAGCAGAGCCCCGCTACTTATTTTTTGCGTCTTAATAATTTGGAAACATTTGTTGAAAATGCGTTTTGAGCGCAGCGGTAGAGGGCAAGAACCGTCCCGTGGCC
>OIGA01000471.1_pt1 | contig 9104 bp, 6 predicted proteins | sample 1582191 | NCBI WGS metagenome assembly OIGA01 (sample SAMN02674607, study PRJEB24791) | human gut metagenome, SKBSTL069 | isolation source: stool | host: Homo sapiens | place: USA | reverse complement strand
GTCCTTGATACTTTGTTTTCCATGCCTGTAGGTATGTCAGGTCATGATGTTCCAATAGACATAACCGGGCTTATCGGTCAGTATGCGCATGGCAATGAACCTAGCCATCATGTAGCTTATCTTTATAATTATGCGGGTCAACCCCATAAGGCTCAACAGCGATTGCATGAAATCATGTCTACTTTATATACCGATCAGCCGGATGGATTGTGTGGTAATGAAGATTGCGGACAGATGTCGGCTTGGTATGTTTTTAGTGCGATGGGATTTTATCCTGTGAATCCGGCAGAAGGAATATATATATTGGGAAAGCCGATGGTAGAAAAGGCTGAAATTTCGATTGGAGACAAGCCTTTTAAAGTAAAAACAGTAGGTTGGAGTGATGAGAACATATATGTGCAATCGGTGAAACTAAATGGTAGAGCTTATAATAAACTTTTTATTACACATGCCGATATAGTAAATGGAGGAACTTTAGAATTTACGATGAGTTCGGTTCCGGGTAACTTTAAACATGCTATATTACCTCCGTCTATGTCCGAAACTCTGAACGAATGATGAGAACCCTGAAAATTCTATTATTTCTCTTTATATCTTGCTTGTGCTTTGGTTGCCAATCTTCTTTGCGAAGAGAAAGCCGGATAGAAAAACAAGATGATGTGTATGTTTTGTCTTTTGCTAATCTTTCTTTCAGTGTATCGGCGGGAAAGGGTGGTCGGATTGTTTCTTTTAAATGTGAAGATAGGGAGTTGTTGACTTCTGATTCTGTACATAGCAAATATTATGGAGCAACGTTTTGGTTGTCTCCTCAATCTGAATATTGGCCTCAATATCAATGTGTTGATGAGTTACCTTACCAAGCAGAGATAGATAAACAAATTCTTCGGTTGGTAAGTCCGCCGGATTCGATAAGCGGTGTATCTGTCACCAAAGAGTTTTCTATATCGGAAAGAGATTCATCTATCTTGATTCATTATTCTGTCCGGAATGTATCTCGTCAGCTAAAGAGGCTGGCCCCTTGGGATGTGACGAGAGTGTATGGAGGTTTGAGCTTTTTTCCTGTAGGAGAAACGGATCAGATGAATAAATCTGATGTAACAGGAGGGTATGAAGATAAAGGTATGGTATGGGTTCCGTGTCCGGATGGTACTAATGAACGCGGTCAGAAGTTATTCTCGACTGCTTATGGAGGTTGGATGGTACATTATTATAGAGGGCTTTTGTTTGTTAAATGTTTCCCGGACATTAGGCCGGATGAAGCTCCTCCCGGGCAAGGCGAAGTAGAAATCTTTGTAGCACCGAAAGGGCGTTATCTGGAGCTCGAGAATCATGGAAAGTATGTAGAGTTGCAACCTGGAGAGTCCTTGATGTATCGACAAAAATGGTTCTTGAAAGATGTATCCGATAAAAAACAATCTGATTGGATTGACAATCTGAAAAGACAGATGAATGAGCCAAAGGTGCATGGGTAAAATTTGCTCTTTCCTGTATTTATAAAATGTTGTTGAATCAGATCTGTCCGTTCTCCACCATCAACACTACACGTTCCGTTAGTTTGTCTTCACCTTGCGGATCATATTCTTTTTTTAAACTGGCTCCGAATAATGCAGCAAAAGTCTGATAGAATCCCGCTTTGAAAGGTCCCATAAATGCTTTCACCAGTTCATAACTGGTAGAATTGCTTTGGCGGTCTATTAATTTAATCAACAGTTTTCCCTGTGCAAAAGAAAGTTTCTTCATTCGGGGAGTATATTGATCTTTCAATCCTTTTTCAACCCGTTTGATATGTTTTTGGCGGGCTTTCTCATTGGGCAAAGTCTGAAGATATTCGTAAGTTTCAATGATGGCCTGGTTAATTTCTCTGGAGATAGGATATACCTTTTTCACATTGCGGATCAGGCGATAATATTCCTGGCGTTCTTTTTCATTCTTGAATTTCAACGGACGGAAAATATACACAGTTCTTAACTGGACACATGGAATGGTATCTCCATTGTAGATACACATCGGAACCAAATATCCATTGATGCTTTGTTTATCTTGAGCTTGCAGGCGCAACGAACAACAAACAATAGCAAACAGCGTCATTACTACTATGTTAAGCCTCCTTTTCACGATACAAAAATAGAATTAAAATTTTATTATTCAGACATTTCTCTTCGATGTTAACCTATTTAAAGTATCTTTGCGGCCTTATCTGTTAAAAAGCAGGAAGAATAAACCATTTTATTGATGAAAACGATTCAACTTTTACGGTTGATAAGTATTATAAACAGCCTGTTAATAATTCCTGCTTGTAGTGCTCAAAACCCTTCTGAAAGTCTTTTAGAAGATGTTCTTGAAGATTTATCTGTTAATAACGGAACTGATAACTCTGTTAATACTCCTAATTGGGAAAATGAATTGGAAGAACTTTCCAATCGTATGCAGGAACCAGTAAATTTGAATGTTGCTACCCGTGAACAACTCGAACAGTTTCCTTTCCTTAGTGATATTCAGATTGAACATCTGTTGGCCTACATCTATATACATGGACAGATGAAAACCATCTATGAACTTCAACTGGTAGAAGAGATGGATAAGCAAACAATCCAGTATTTACTGCCTTTCGTCTGTATAAAAGCTATTAACAATGAATCTGCTTTCCGGTGGAAAAGCCTGTTGAAAAACGCAGCGAAGTATGGAAAGAATGAACTCTTAACCCGCTTTGATATACCATTTTATAAGCGAAAAGGTTATGAACATACCTATTTAGGACCTTCTGTTTATAACTCTGTGAAATACAGTTTCCGGTATAGTGACCGGCTCTATGCAGGAGTCGTTGCTGAAAAAGATGCCGGAGAACCTTTTGGAGCTTTACACAATCGCTACGGCTATGATTATTACTCCTTTTATCTGTTATTAAAAGATTGTGGACGATTAAAAGCATTAGCTGTTGGTAACTATCGGCTTAGTTTCGGACAAGGTCTGGTGATTAGTACTGATTATTTGATGGGAAAAACAGTTTATGCTTCTTCTTTCAATAACCGTAATAGCGGGATAAAGAAACATTCTTCTGCTGACGAATACAACTATTTTCGAGGAGTAGCTGCCACTGTTTCTTTGACAAAAGATTGGGATATTTCTGGTTTCTATTCACACCGTTCTCTGGATGGAGTAATCACTGATGGAACAATCACTTCTATCTACAAAACCGGGCTACATCGAAGTCAAAAGGAAGCGGATAAAAAGAACCTGTTCACCATGCAATTAACAGGTGGACACGTGAGTTATCAACACAACCGTATCCGATTGGGTATCACCGGTATTTACTACCTTTTCAACCGACCATACGAACCGGAATTAACAGGCTATTCCAAATACAATCTTCATGGAAATAACTTCTATAATCTGGGAATAGATTATGCTTACCGCTGGCATCGTTTTTCTTTTCAAGGAGAAACAGCCATCGGAAAACAAGGTTGGGCTTCTTTGAACCGTTTGCAATATTCACCGGTTCAAAACACTCAAATCATGTTGATACATCGGTTTTATTCTTATAACTATTGGGCTATGTTTGCCCATTCATTCGGTGAAGGAAGTACGACACAAAATGAACAGGGATATTATATCGGCTTGGAAACTTCTCCTTTTGCTTATTGGAAGTTCTTCGCCTCATTCGATTTATTTTCCTTTCCGTGGAAAAAATACAGAGTGAATAAACCCTCCCGCGGAACAGATGGTCTGTTCCAAACCACTTTCATTCCACACAGCAATTTATCCATGTATCTAAGGTATCGTTATAAACAAAAAGAGCGTGACTGGACAGGTAGTAAGGGAACACTAACACTTCCTATTTTTCACCATCAACTTCGCTATCGTTTGAACTATTCTTTGGGAGATGTGTTAAGCAGTCGTACAACTTTAGATTATAATCATTTTCATTCTCAGGACAGAGCTGCTAATAAAGGATATCAGGTTACACAAATGATATCCTCCCAACTGCCTTGGGCCAGGCTGTTTGCTGACGTTCAGGGCAGTTACTTTTTTACAGACGATTATGACTCGCGTGTATATGCTTCGGAAAGCGGATTGCTTTATACGTTTTATACTCCGTCTTTTCAAGGTCGTGGATTCCGGTGTAGTATCCGTTTGAGATATGAACTGAACAAACACTTTCTATTGATAACCAAGTTTGGAGAAACCATTTATTTAGACCGGAATGAGATTGGTTCCGGCAATGATTTAATCTATGGAAATAAAAAAGCAGATGTACAAATGCAACTACGTATTAAGTTTTAATGTATATTTGTCTGCCAGAAATAACAGAAGAATACGATATTAAATGGATGACAGGGCTACTTTTGACAAAATGTTTAATGAATGGTATGCACAGTTTGTATATTTTGCATACTATTTCATAAATGATGCTGAAGTATGCAGGGATATCGTAAGTGATGCTTTTGAGTATTTGTGGCGTAATTATGAAAAGATAGAAGAAGCAACGGCGAAAACTTATCTTTATACAATCATCCGTACACGTTGCATAGATTACCTTCGCAAGCAAAATATTCATGAAGAATATGTAGAGTTTACTGCGCAATTGACTGATAAAATGATAGAAGGCGATTCGCAAAATTCTGATTCTCGTGTTTTGCGTATTCGTGAAGCTATGAAGAAGTTGACTCCTTATAATTATCATATTTTGGAAGCATGCTATATTCATAATAAGAAATATAAAGAAGTGGCCGAAGAATTGAATGTAAGTGTTGCGGCTATTCATAAGAATATAGTAAAGGCTTTACGTATTCTTCGCGAAGAATTAGGCCAAAAGGGTAACCGGAATTGACTTTAAAACGTAAATATATATATTGAATACACTATTTATGGATGAAAAGAATATAAATATAAGCAAGTCGGAAGAAGAACTCCTGGAAATTATGGAGAATCGTTCGCATATAACTGCTGGTCAATTGCATAATTTGGAAGAAGATGAGGAATGTTTGCAAGCATGTTCTGATTTGGCAGAAATTGTGATAGAGATGCAGAAAGAGCAAAATTTACTGGCAATTGATGTCCGGAAAGAACTGGCAGATTTTCGTAATAAACATTCTAAGAATGATCGAAGAAAAAATACACGCATACTGTGGGCTAGTGTCACAGGTGTAGCGGCGGCTGTTGCCATCATTTTAGTTTTGCGTGCAATGATGATTTCCTCACAACCGGAAATTATTAAAGTGTTTCAAGCCAATCATATTGCCCAGGAAGTCACTTTACAAGTGAATGATGAGAAAGAAATAAAGCCATTGAAAGAAGTGGTAGAATCTCTTTCGTCTTACTCTACTGCGCAGTTGTCTTCTAAGGAAATAGATTATAGTCGTGCTCTCCTTCAGACAGAAACCAAGGAAGTAGGAAAACAGAAAGTACAGATACATAGATTAAGTATTCCTAGAGGAGAGACATTTAAAGTTGTTTTATCCGAGGGGACTGAAGTATTCTTGAATTCAGACAGTCGTTTGGCTTATCCTACTGTTTTCAAAGGAAAAGAACGAGTCGTCTCTTTGGAAGGTGAAGCCTATTTTAAAGTTGCTAAAGATGCAGCACATCCTTTTATCGTGAAAAGTGGAAATCTGCAGATTCGTGTATTGGGAACGGAATTTAATGTACGTAGCTACTCTCCTACTGATGTCCGTGTTACGCTCATTACAGGAAAAGTGGCTGTGAGCGATACTTGTGGAGTCCATAGTGTTGAAATGGTGCCAGGACAAAGCGTACAACTTTCTTCTGACGGAACATTTGCCGTGAATGAGGTGGATATTGAATCATTTTTGTATTGGAAGGAAGGATTTTTCTATTTTGACGATGTTGCTCTGGTTGACATGATGAAAGAAATAGGACGTTGGTATAATATAGATATTGAGTTCCGCAATAGCAAAATCATGGATCTTCGTATGCATTTCTTTGCAAATCGTCATCAGGACATCTTTCACTTGATTGAATTATTGAATCGAATGGAGAGAATACATGCTTATTTTGAAGCAGGAAAACTAATTATCGAATAAAAAGCAAGCAAAAAGATATAAATCTGAATAGAAAAATATATTTCTGAAAAAAAACTATTTTAAGGGTAACCATTCTTTTTTAAACTTCGTATACAATTAAAAGAATGAAATATTATTTAACTATTCAGGCTTATGAAAAGAAATCAGGCACAGAAGTTCATTGTTTTATTCTTGCTTTTCCTTTTTGCCTATTCATGGCGTGTAGAAGCACAGACAGGTAAAGAAAAGCAAATAACAATGGAGTTTAAAAATGAAGGGTTACCCTCTATTTTTAAACGTTTTGAAAAAGTATCGGGGTATAAAGTTCTTTTTATCTATGATGAAATTAGCTCTTATACTTCTACCGGAAAAGTAGAAAAAGCTACAGTTGATGAAGCGTTGAAGGTGATTATTGGAAAAAATCCGTTGAAATATCACATTGACGGACAATTCATCAATATCACACAAAAGGATTCTAAAAAGTTTTTTTCACAAGTAAAAGGAAAAGTTCTTTCCGAAGAAGACGGGCTTCCGGTTATTGGCGCCACTATTATAGTGGAAGATCCTAGTAATAACCGTACTATCACAGACAATAATGGTAATTTTCAGCTTTCTGATGTTCCGAAAGATAGCCGTGTCAGAATATCGTATGTAGGTTTGGAAACCCAGTTTTTGCATCCTTCATCTTATATGTCGGTAGTGATGAAATCTGATACAAGGGCGCTGGATGAAGTAGTGGTGACAGGTATGTTTAACAGAAAGAAAGAAGGATTTACCGGTTCGGCTGTTACTATCAAAGGTGAGGATCTGAAGAAATATAGTACGAACAATGTGGCTAAAGCGATAGCCGCTGTCGCTCCCGGACTTCGTATTGTGGATAATATCAATATGGGATCTAATCCAAATGGTTTGCCTGATATGCGTATGCGTGGCGGTGCAAATATGGATATGGCTACACAGTCTGCGGTAGATTTTAATTCTACCAGTAATGACGTATTAGCAGTTCAGGGCGAATATGAGACCTATGCCAATCAACCGCTGCTTATCATGGACGGATTTGAAATCACCATACAGACACTTGCCGATATGGATCCCGACCGTGTTGCTTCTATCGTTGTGTTGAAAGATGCGGCAGCTACAGCTATTTACGGCTCGCGTGCGGCAAATGGAGTAATTGTTATCGAAAGCAAGACTCCTAAACCGGGACGGATTTGGGTGACTTATGGTGGGGAACTTCGTATTGAAGCTCCGGATATGACCGGATATAATTTAATGAATGCAAGAGAGAAGATAGACGCAGAGTTGCAAAGCGGGCTTTATACATACGGTGGTGAGACAGTTGAAAAATGGCAGCTCTATCAATCTAAATTGCGTGAAGTGCTGGCAGGAGTAAATACTTATTGGCTGGACAAGCCTTTGCAAACAGCTTTCCAACAACGGCATACCGTTACATTGGAAGGTGGTGATGAAGCCTTGCGTTATCGGATGTATGTAGGATACAATAGTTCTCCGGGTGTGATGAAAGACAGTAAGCGTGATGTATTGACCGGTTCACTTGATTTTCAGTATCGCCTGAAAAAAGTGTTGTTAAAGAATAGCATTACGTTGGATAATTCGGTGGCTAATGAGTCTCCATGGGGAAGTTTTAGTGAATATACCCGCTTGAATCCTTATCTGCGTCCGTATGGAGAGAACGGAGAAATACAAAAACGGCTTGATAATTTCGAAGGAGTGGGTGGTGAGTCGAGCTACCTGAATCCGATGTATAATACGACATTCAACAGTAAAGACCAAAGTAAAAACTTTACAGTACGTGAACTTTTCAAGGTGGAATATAATCCTACTAATGAATTACGGTTTGAAGGAGCTTTTAATTTGTCCAAAAGCGTAGGACATCGTGATATTTTTCGTCCTGCACAACATACGCTTTTTGATAATGTGACCGATCCTACCTTAAGAGGTGATTACCGCAGAAGCCAGAGTGAAGCTGTCAGTTGGGGAATCGATTTGACAGGAAGCTGGAACAAGCAATTGAAAGACCATTATCTGACTGCTAATGCACGCATGAGTGTATTGGAGAATAATTCGGAGACTTATGGAAACTATGTGACTGGTTTCCCGAATGATAATATGGATAACTTGTTGTTTGGTAAGAAATATAACGAGAAAGTGACGGGCGATGAGAGGACAACACGCTCTATCGGTTGGGTGGCTGCCGGAGGTTATTCTTATAAATATAAGTATTCGTTCGACTTTAATATACGCTTGGACGGTTCTTCACAGTTTGGAAAAAATAACCGTTGGGCTCCTTTCTGGTCAACCGGATTACGTTGGGATTTGAAAAAAGAGAACTTTTTGAAAGATGTATCTTTTATTTCCGATTTTATATTGAGGGGTACATACGGTACGACCGGTTCCCAAGGTTTTGATCCTTATCAGGCACATGGTTATTATACATATTCCAATTTACTGCTTCCTTATTACTCATCGGATGCAACAGGTTCGGAAATCTTGGCTATGCATAATGAAAGTTTAAAATGGCAGACAACGAAAAGCACTAACCTTGCTTTGGAACTCGGTTTCTTAGACCAGCGTCTTACCGCCCGTGTGGAGTATTACCGGAAAATAACAGATAATATGGTTACTTCGATAAGCCTTGCTCCTTCTCTTGGCTTCGGCAGTTATCCGGAAAATCTGGGTAAGATAGAGAATAAAGGTTGGGAAATCTCTCTTTCGGCTATTCCTTATAAGAATACTGCCAAGCAGGCTTATTGGACAATTACGGTGAATGGCTCTCGCAATACAGACAAACTGTTGGAGATATCGGAAGCAATGAAACATAGGAATGACATGAATGCGTCAAATCTGACTGATACACCATTGCCACGTTATGAAGAAGGCGAATCTCTTTCCCGCATTTGGGTAGTACGCTCATTAGGCATTGATCCGGCTTCCGGAGATGAAATATTATTAAAGCGTAACGGAGAAATGACAAGCGCCGTTAACTGGAGTGCGAATGCTCTACACGCCGTACCATGAAATGGATATACGCCAGTTTGTGGACAAAATGAATGAATTATATCG
>OIGA01000453.1_pt1 | contig 9401 bp, 9 predicted proteins | sample 1582191 | NCBI WGS metagenome assembly OIGA01 (sample SAMN02674607, study PRJEB24791) | human gut metagenome, SKBSTL069 | isolation source: stool | host: Homo sapiens | place: USA | reverse complement strand
CCTGCCGTGTATCCGGCTCCGCCGATGATTCCTACTTTAATCATTTCGATAATATCTATTTGGTTCTTGTGGTATAACAATTAGCATTATAATGTATATGGGTATGCCTGCAAATGCAGTAAAGATCGTGGCGAACGTATAAACGATACGCACCAATGAGACATCGAGTCCGAAAAAGTTTGCCAGTCCTGCACATACGCCTGAAAGCATCCTTCCAGTCCGGGGACGTGTCAGTTTTTGCTTCCTGCCGGTCATTTAGATTTTCTCGTCTTTATGATTTGAATAATAAGCACGCAGTGCTGTGGAGGTTACTTTGATGAAGCCCTTGGCATCTTCTGCCGTCCATCCTTTCTGCATCTCACCGTATTCGCCAAACTTGTTTTTCACAAGGTCATCTTTGCTTTCTACACCTACGGTAGAAAAGCAGAGCGGGTGAAGTTCGAGGATAGCCGTACCGTTTACGTTGCGTTGCGAGGATTCCAGCATGGCTTCGATGTCGCGCATTACTGGTTCCAGATATTGGCTTTCGTGCAGGAACATGCCATACCAGTTGGCTACCTGGTCCTTCCAGTATTGCTGCCATTTGCTCAAAGTGTACTTCTCGAGGAACTTGTGTGCTCCGATAATCAGCATAGGTGCGGCAGCTTCGAAACCTACGCGGCCTTTGATACCGATAATCGTGTCGCCTACGTGCATGTCGCGTCCGATACCGTATGCCGCACCAATCTCTTCTACCTTCTGGATGGCTTTGATGGGGTCGTCGAATGTCTCGTCGTTCACGGCTTTCAGCTCACCTTTTTCAAAAGTGAGGCGCAACTGCTCGCTGCCCTCTTTGGTGCAGTGTTTCAGATAGGCGCTTTCGGGCAACCCTTGCGCGGAATCCAGAATCTCGCCACCACAAATGGAAGTGCCCCACAAACCTACGTTATAGGAATATTTTAGTTTGGTGAAGTCGGCGGCAAAGCCGTGTTTGTTCAGATAATCAATCTCTTCCTGACGGCTCAGTGCCATGTCGCGTGTCAGCGTGATGATTTCCACGCCCGGAGCCATGACGAGGAAAGTCATGTCGAAACGAATCTGGTCGTTACCCGCACCTGTAGAACCGTGGGCGATGGCATCCGCGCCGATTTCGTTGGCATAGCGTGCAATGGCCAATGCTTGGAAGATACGTTCGGAACTTACAGAGATAGGATAGGTGCCGTTACGCAAAACATTGCCGAATACCATGTATTTCAAGCTTTTCTCATAGTATTCCTGCGTCACGTCGAGGGTGACGTATTCTTTGGCGCCCAGCTTGTAGGCATTTTCTTCGTTTGTCTTCAACTGTTCAGCACTGAAACCGCCCGTATTGGCACAAGCTGCATATACTTCGTACCCTTTTTCTTTGGTAAGATACATCACCGTAAACGAGGTATCCAAACCTCCGCTGAATGCGACTACTACTTTCTTCTTCTTTTCCATATCCTTAGTATTTTTATATTTTATCCTCTTCGTGCAGCTTCGGGTCGTAAAGCATTGCTGTGCAAATGCAGAATTTACGGTTCTTAGCTACCAATATATCATGGTTTATACAGCCTTCGCAACCTTTCCAGAACGATTCGTCATCGGTCAGTTCGTTGAAGGTGACGGGCACATATCCCAGCTCGGTATTCATTTTCATGACGGCAGCTCCGCTGGTGAGACTGAAAACTTTAGCATTAGGCCAGCGTAGGCGTGCCAGGCGGAAAGAAGCGGTCTTGATACGTTTTGCCAGCCCCAGTCCCCGATATTTGGGGTGTACTATCAAACCGGAGGTTGCTACATATTGCTTGTTACCCCAGCTCTCTATGTAGGTGAAACCGGCAAAATCATCTCCACACAAGGCTATGATGGCCTTTCCTTCTTTCATTTTAGTAGCTACGTATTCGTGTGTGCGTTCTGCGATGCCCGTTCCGCGTACCTTGGCAGCTTCCCGGATGGTATCCAAAATCTTGTCTACGTAAACTTCATGTGAGGCGTCAGCCACCATCACATCAATTTGTTTCGAATCCATTTCTTATTTAATTTCTTGTTTTTTTGTTGTTATCTATCATTTAATGTTCGGGATGATTTGCGATAGGAAGCTGCGTACCTCGTCATGTGACGCTGCTTCGTGCACCACCAGCATGATGGTGTCATCTCCGGCAATGGTACCCAGAATGGCGGGACACTCTCGGTTGTCGATGTCGTAGGCCATGCTGCTGGCATATCCGGGCCGGGTACGGATGACGGCAATATTGCCCGAAAATTGAAGTGAAACGAATCCGCTTGTCATCAGCATTTCACTTGCACTCTGGTCGTTCGAACGTTTATACATGATGTTGTTGGGCAGCACATATACGTATTTACCGTTCATGTTCGCTGCTTTCGCTACTTTCAGCTGTTTCAAGTCGCGTGACAAGGTGGCTTGTGTCAGTTCAAAGCCTTCCTTGCTCAAAGCTTGCAACAGTTCTTCCTGAGAACTGACGTCTTTGCTTGAGATAATCATCTTGATGGCGTCTAACCGATTGGCTTTTTTCTTCATTTTCTGTATAATTATTCTAAGAGTAGTGCAAAATTAGGGATTATTTCGGAAAGAATATGCAAAAAGGAGAGCTTTTTTATTCTTTTTATACATCGGGTGTACTGTATATGTTGTTTTTGTTCTCTTTGTTGGAGTCTTGTTTGTTCTTTTACGTTATTGGAGATTGTTTCCGTATGTCTTTGGTAAATGTTGATATAATATAGAATAGATATGCAATTGTCAAATCTGACACCCTTTCAATCAAAAACTGTACAAAAAGTAGGGGGATAATCTCCTATTTTTGTATCGTTGAATAGCAACTAAAACTAATTACCATGAAACAATGCTTTTTTGCGGTCGACTTGGGGGCTACCAGTGGTCGCACAATTCTGGGAACTTTTACTTCGAATGGTTTGGAAATGGAAGAAGTAAACCGTTTCCCAAATCATCTGATTGAAGCTGGCAGACATTTTTACTGGGATATTTATGAACTTTACCGTCATATTATTGAAGGGCTAAGGATTGCCGCCCGTAAAGGTGTAGAAATAACTTCCATCGGTATCGACACTTGGGGAGTAGATTTTGTCTGTGTAGGTAAGGATGGGGGATTTCTTCGCCAGCCGTATTCCTATCGTGACCCTCATACGGTGGGTGCTCCGGAAGCGTTCTTCACACGTATACCTCGTAGCCATGTGTATGGATGGACGGGGATTCAGGTGATGAATTTCAACTCCTTGTTCCAACTTGATACATTACGCCGTAATCATGACAGTGCATTGGCAGCTGCAGATAAATTGCTGTTTATGCCTGATGCTTTGAGCTATATGTTGACCGGTCAGATGGTAACGGAGTATACTATTGCCAGTACGGCACAGTTGGTAAATGCCAATACCTGCAGGCTGGAGGATGCCTTGCTGCAGGAGATTGGACTGACACAAGCTCATTTCGGGCGTTTTGTCTATCCTGGTGAAAAAATAGGGGGCTTGACGGAGGAAGTACAACGAATAACCGGACTTGGCGCTGTCCCCGTGATAGCTGTTGCCGGGCATGATACGGCTTCTGCTGTTGCTGCCGTACCTGCCATGGACCGTAATTTTGCTTATCTAAGTAGTGGTACTTGGTCTCTGATGGGAGTGGAGACGGATGCTCCAGTCATTACTGCTGAAACAGAATCCTTGAATTTTACGAATGAAGGCGGTGTGGAAGGAACCATTCGTTTGTTAAAAAATATTTGTGGTATGTGGCTGCTTGAACGTTGCCGTACCGAATGGGGGGAAATCCCTTATTCTGAACTCATCGTTGAGGCTGGTACTTGTGAACCATTCCGTAGTCTAATTAATCCGGATGATGCTTTGTTTACCAATCCGGCGAATATGGAGCAAGCCATCAAGACCTATTGTTCCGATTATCGTCAGCCTATTCCCATGACACATGGACAGATAGTACGCTGTATCTTTGAGAGTCTTGCTTTGAGATACCGTCAGGTGCTGGATAGCCTGCGAAATCTTTCACCACGTCCGGTGGAGGCTTTACATGTTATCGGTGGCGGTAGCCGTAACGAACTGCTTAACCAGTGGACAGCCAATGCTGTCGGTATTCCCGTGATTGCCGGACCTTCCGAAGCTACTGCTATCGGTAACGTTATGGTTCAGGCATTGGCTGCCGGAGCAGCTAGAGACATTGCTTCCATGAGACAGCTCATCAACCGTTCCATACCATTAAAGACTTTCTATCCGCAGGATATGGAGGATTGGAATACCGCTTACCTGCACTTCAAGCAATTGACGATGACTAATTATAATGGATAATGATTACCAATAACTTATAACTCATAATCAAATCACGTATCATGAAAGAAGAATTGATAAACAAAGCGTATGAAATTGCTAAAGAGCGTTACGCAGCTCTCGGATTGGATGTAGAAAAAGTAATGGAGCAACTTCAGAAAGTGTCTATCTCCATGCATTGTTGGCAGGCCGATGATGTTCAGGGATTCGAATCTGCCGGCTCATTGACCGGTGGTATCCAGACAACAGGAAACTATCCCGGTAAAGCCCGTAATATGGAAGAACTGCGTTCCGATATTTTGAAAGCTGCTTCTTATATCCCCGGTAAGCACCGTTTGAATTTGCATGAGATTTACGGTGACTTTGGCGGTACCTTCGTAGATCGCGATCAGGTAGAGGTGAAACATTTCGAAAGCTGGATGCAATGGGCAGCCGAGAATGGTATAAAATTGGATTTTAATTCCACTTCTTTCTCTCATCCGAAGAGCGGTAATCTTTCTCTGGCTCATCCGGACCAAGGTATCCGTGACTTTTGGGTCGAACATACTAAACGTTGTCGTGCCATTGCCGAAGAAATGGGGCGCCGCCAGGGAGATCCCTGCATCATGAATCTTTGGGTGCATGATGGTAGCAAGGATATCACTGTAAACCGTATGAAGTATCGTGTGCTTTTCAAAGATTCTCTCGACCGTATTTTTGCTACGGAATACAAGCATATGAAGAACTGCCTTGAATCGAAGGTGTTTGGCATAGGTTTAGAGAGTTATACAGTAGGCTCCAATGAATTCTGTATGGGCTATAGTGTACAGCATCAGAAACTTATTACTATTGATACCGGGCACTTCCATCCTACGGAAAGTGCTGCAGACAAGGTGTCTTCCATGTTGCTCTTTGTCCCTGAGCTGATGCTCCACGTAAGCCGTCCGGTACGTTGGGATTCTGACCATGTAACTATCATGGATGACCCCACTCTTGAACTTTTCCAAGAAATTGTTCGTTGTGATGCATTGGATCGCGTGCATATCGGCCTCGACTATTTCGATGCCAGCATCAACCGTATCGGTGCATACGTGATCGGCAGCCGTGCCGCACAGAAATGTATGACCCGCGCTTTGCTCGAACCGATTGCGAAATTGCGTGAATATGAAGCAAACGGACAGGGATTCCAGCGTCTGGCTCTGCTCGAAGAAGAGAAAGCGCTTCCATGGAATGCAGTATGGGATATGTTCTGCTTGAAGAACAACGTTCCGGTAGGCGAAGATTTCATTGCAGAAATCGAAAAGTACGAAGCCGAAGTAACTTCTAAACGATAAGTTATGGATATTTTAATCGGCTTATTGATTATAGCCATCGGTAGCTTTTGCCAGTCCAGTTCTTATGTGCCTATTAAAAAGGTAAAGGAATGGAGCTGGGAAAGCTTCTGGTTAATACAAGGTGTATTTGCCTGGTTAGTGTTCCCGTTTCTGGGTTCACTACTGGGTGTACCCCAAGAGAGCAGTTTGTTCGACTTGTGGGGAGCAGGAGGTGCTGGAATGAGCATCTTTTATGGTATATTGTGGGGAGTAGGAGGTTTGACTTTCGGACTTTCCATGCGCTATTTGGGGGTTGCACTGGGACAGAGTATCTCATTAGGGACTTGTGCCGGTTTCGGAACCCTTCTTCCGGCTCTTTTTGCAGGTACAAACTTGTTTGAAGGTAACGGGCTGATTCTTTTGTTGGGTGTTTGCATCACGTTGGCAGGTATTGCTATTATCGGGTATGCCGGTAGTTTGCGTGCGCAAAACATGAGCGAAGAAGAAAAACGTGCTGCTGTAAAAGACTTTGCATTGACAAAAGGGTTACTGGTTGCACTCCTGGCCGGTGTCATGAGTGCTTGCTTCGCTTTGGGACTGGATGCAGGAACACCTATCAAGGAAGCTGCCTTAGCTGGTGGAGTGGAAGGACTTTACGCCGGTCTCCCGGTGATTTTCCTGGTTACATTTGGCGGGTTCCTGACAAATGCAGTTTACTGCCTGCAACAGAATGTGGCTAATAAATCAATGGGTGACTATGCTAAAGGAAAAGTCTGGGGCAATAATTTAGTTTTTTGTGCGTTGGCTGGCGTATTATGGTACATGCAGTTCTTCGGACTGGAAATGGGTAAGAGTTTCCTTACGGAAAGTCCGGTATTGCTGGCTTTCTCCTGGTGTATTTTGATGGCATTGAATGTCACATTTAGTAATGTTTGGGGAATTATTCTGAAAGAATGGAAAGGTGTGTCAAACAAGACCATAACTGTGCTGATAGCTGGTCTGATCGTGCTTATCTTCTCATTAGTGTTCCCGAATTTGTTTTAAAAAATTTAGGTATGGATTACATGGATTACGCGGTTTTTTTATAACTTGCGGCAAAATCAGTGTAATCCATGCCTAATTAAAATTATATATAGAATGAAATCAATTTTAGAGAATCGTCCGGGACTTGCCAAAGAAGTAAATAAGGTAGCAGAAGTTGCCGGATACTTGTGGCAGAAAGGATGGGCTGAACGTAACGGTGGTAATATCACTGTTAATATCACAGAGTTTGTAGACGATGAAATCCGTCAGATGAAACCGATCAGTGAAGTTAAATCTATCGGTGTGACTCTTCCTTATCTGAAAGGATGCTATTTCTACTGCAAGGGAACTAATAAACGCATGCGTGATTTAGCTCGTTGGCCGATGGAGAATGGTTCGGTGATCCGCATTCTGGATGACTGTGCCAGCTACGTAATTATTGCAGACGAGGCTGTGGCGCCGACATCGGAATTGCCTTCTCACTTGAGCGTACATAATGACCTGTTGAGTAAAAACTCTCCTTATAAAGCATCTGTACATACACACCCGATCGAACTGATTGCCATGACACATTGTCCGAAGTTCCTGGAAAAAGATGTGGCTACTAATTTGTTATGGAGTATGATTCCCGAAACAAAGGCATTCTGCCCGCGTGGTTTGGGTATCATTCCTTATAAATTGCCTAGTTCTGTAGAATTGGCGGAAGCTACCATCAAGGAATTGCAGGATTATGATGTTGTGATGTGGGAGAAACATGGTGTATTTGCAGTTGATTGCGATGCGATGCAGGCGTTCGATCAGATCGATGTACTTAATAAATCGGCTCTCATCTATATCGCAGCGAAAAATATGGGCTTCGAGCCGGATGGTATGAGTCAGGAACAGATGAAAGAAATGACTGTTGCTTTCAATCTGCCTAAATAAAACAACAAATAGCACAACCATGAATCGAATTATTTTAAACGAAACTTCTTACTTCGGTGCCGGATGCCGAAGTGTGATTGCTGTGGAAGCAGCTAGACGTGGCTTTAAGAAAGCCTTTTTTGTAACGGATAAAGACCTTATCAAGTTTGGTGTGGCTGCTGAAATTATTAAAGTATTTGATGAGAACCAGATTCCTTACGAACTTTATAGCGATGTAAAGGCTAACCCTACTATTGCAAATGTGCAAAACGGTGTGGCAGCTTACAAAGCTTCCGGAGCCGATTTTATCGTTGCTTTGGGTGGTGGCTCTTCTATCGATACTGCCAAAGGAATCGGTATTGTTGTGAATAACCCGGATTTTGCGGATGTGAAGTCTCTGGAGGGGGGAGCTGATACCAAACACAAAGCTGTACCTACCTTTGCACTGCCTACTACTGCCGGAACGGCTGCCGAGGTAACTATCAATTATGTGATTATTGATGAAGATGCCCGTAAGAAGATGGTTTGCGTAGACCCGAACGACATCCCTGCCGTGGCTATCGTAGACCCCGAACTGATGTACTCAATGCCGAAGGGGCTTACTGCCGCTACCGGTATGGATGCTTTGACACATGCCATCGAAAGTTATATTACTCCCGGTGCCTGGGTAATGAGCGATATGTTCGAATTGAAGGCTATTGAGATGATTGCACAAAATCTGAAAGCAGCCGTAGACAATGGTAAAGATGTGGCAGCCCGCGAAGCAATGTCGCAGGCACAATATATTGCCGGTATGGGATTCTCGAATGTCGGTTTGGGAATAGTTCATTCAATGGCTCATCCGTTGGGTGCATTCTATGATACTCCTCACGGGGTAGCTAATGCCTTGCTGTTGCCGTATGTGATGGAATACAATGCTGAATCTCCGGCTGCTCCGAAATATATCCATATTGCGAAAGCAATGGGAGTGGACACTACCGGAATGAGTGAAGCGGAGGGCGTTAAAGCTGCTATTGAAGCTGTGAAAGCACTTTCTATCAGCATTAATATCCCACAGAAATTGCATGAAATCAATGTGAAAGAAGAAGACATTCCTGCATTGGCTGTAGCTGCTTTCAATGATGTTTGTACAGGTGGTAATCCTCGTCCTACTTCGGTAGCGGATATTGAAGCCTTGTATCATAAAGCATTCTAAATCTCGTCATAGTAAAGTTTGTTTTTATATAAACATCCGGGGATACTTGAAAGTACACTCCGGATGTTTTTTTATACCCTTGCGTGTGTTTTCTGAAAATAATTCCTATTTTTGTCCAACTCAATTACATGAAAACACTCTGATATGATCGAGGATAATAGTTTGGGATTGGAATTTAAATATCTGATTGTAAATGACATGGACCGTAAATTCGGGCTGTGGGTGAATACCGTCGGCTATCAGTCTATCCCTCCTGATTCACCTTATCCATTGAAAGAGCATCCCTCCGGTTACTTTTTTAATGCGGAAAAAGGAAGGGTGCTTCGCGAATATCAGTTGGTCTATATCACAAAAGGGCGTGGTTTGTTTTCATCCGATTCCACTTCTGAAAAGCAGGTTTGTAAAGGCCGGCTGATGGTATTGTTTCCCGGGCAATGGCATACTTACCGCCCGTTACGGCAGACTGGTTGGACGGAATATTACATCGGCTTTGAGGGGCCAATGATAGATGCCATCGTTAATGATGCTTTTTTGTCGCAGGAGCAGCAAATATTGGAAATCGGTATTAATGAAGAGTTGGTTTCCTTGTTCTCCCGTGCTCTTGCTGTAGCTGAAGCGGATAAGATTTCTGCGCAACAATATCTTTCCGGGATTGTGCTCCACATGATAGGTATGATTCT
>OIGA01000444.1_pt1 | contig 9554 bp, 16 predicted proteins | sample 1582191 | NCBI WGS metagenome assembly OIGA01 (sample SAMN02674607, study PRJEB24791) | human gut metagenome, SKBSTL069 | isolation source: stool | host: Homo sapiens | place: USA | reverse complement strand
CCACCACTATGGGTATAACGAGTTAAGAGAGAAACACTTGTTGCCAAGTAATTCTCCCATAGTGAAGCGGATAAGAAGATTTAATTGTGTCGCAAGCTTAGTATATCACACTCGCGCACGAAAAGGAAGTCAGAGTTTTTTTGAGGAAAATCAGGCTTTGGCCAAAAACCCACTTTTTCTCGTCACTTATATATTTTTTACATTTTTTCTTCACACTAATTAAAGAAAAAAGTGGGAAAGTGGGCAGAAATCCCGCAAAGCCTTGTGTACCAACGGTTTCGGCTCGCCCACTTTTCAAATAAAACCGGCCAAAAACCCACTTTTTTTGGCCAGAACCGTCTCTACAAGTCTCTCAACTCGCCCAAATATATCAAGTTTCTGAAAGAAAGTGGGCAGAAGCCCGTTTTTCAAAATAAAAGTGGCCACGATTTTTGCGCATGAAAGAGCCCCGAATTCTATCTTAGATTAGACAGAACCGGGGCAAATTCACGCAGTTTTGCTAAAATGCTCTCCTCTGATAAGGGAGATTTTTTGCCATAATCGGGATGTAGTCATATTGCTTGAATGACTTTTTGGAGTGTTTCTGAAGAGATTGACCGTACTTTTTAGGCGGCATTCCGTATCGGTTTGGCCAGAGCGCATCATCGTCGAGGACGGCTGATACAGTCACGGTGATAGCTTCCCACGCATCAACAATATCTTCAGTAGAAAAGTTAAACATTTTTCTACCTCCATACTCGTCCGGACCGTTTGTCGATTAGAACGACACGACCTTCGATCTCGAAGTCCGCCAAGTCACACACATCCTTGATAGACCTGAGCAACTTCTTAAAGCGAAGCTCCTCGATTTCAAGGTTCATCATGGCCTGGTAGGCTGTCGGATCTGAGTAGCCCTCCGAGTTTTTTCGGTCGCTCATTGGTCACCTCTTTCTTTCTCCCATTTTTCAAGATCACAGCCGATCTCTTTCAGCTTGTAGGTACAGAGCCAGACATCATCGCCCTGTTCCATCTCATAACGACTGATCAAAGCCTCGATGCCGCGGGAGAAGTTGTCATAGAATTTTTTAAGCCTCTTGTTGCCGAAGCCGAGCTGTTCACGCAGCTCCCACAGAACCAGAGCGTCGATCTCTCGGATATGCTTTCGATCGTACTCTGCGAGCTGTCGCTGTATCTCCATGTCCATAGCCTTTTTCTCGGCAGCGGACATTACGGCTCCGAACACTCTTTTTCCGGATTTCTTTACTTTCATGAACGGGTCCTCCCATGATCCAGTTTTCTTTTGCGAAGAACATCGGAACTCCGAAGAAAAGAGAAAGGAGAAGGACCGTACCATCCTTCTCCAAAATAACGACCGGCAAAGATGCCAGCACCATCAATACCGCATAGATCTTGTTGCGGATCAGTTCGCGCTTCCACATAATCATTACTCCTTTATCAGTGCGATGTTGGCGGAATGAACCAGATATGTAGTTCCGTCAATTTTTACCTGAATCTGATCGCCGTCATCATAGTCTTTCCAGCTCTCGATTTTCCCGCTAATGACAGAACCATCGGGAAGAGCCAGGATAGCATTGTCATAGCTGAATGTCGTGTCGATGACTTGTCTGTTACAACCCGTCAGGAACATCAGCATCATGGCGACAACGAGGAGGATTGCCGCAAGCATACAAAGCGCTCTCTTAGCTTTCATCTTACTTATCCTCCCCAGCAGTACAGATAGGCTTGTCATAAGCGTACAGAGTCGCATGACTCTCATCCGGTGTATCCATCTCCAACACAGTCATGATGGCATAGTTTGCGAGATCGAGCAGAGTATCACGAATGGACTCGTCCGTAACTTGCTGCTGGTCGCGGTCATTGCAGGAAAGGCGGGACAGGGTCTTGAAGCGGGAGAACTTATCTCCAAGACGGATACGGGCCATAGCGAGACCTTCCTCGACGAAAGTGGTATGGAAGCTGTCACCATAGTCGTGGTTTTTGCGTGCGTAGAGCTCGTTCAGCCCATCGCAGATTTCCTTATGTCTCAGAACTTTTTCGTTCATTGCGATCCTCCTTAGTCTTTCATAGGCGACAGGCCAAGTCGTGTCCGGTAGTCATTGTGAGAGATCAGACCGCTGGCTCTCATGTTGCGGAGTGTCTCTTCGTCCGGCCACGGGAAGACCGAAACAGAAATACCGCCATCAGGCGAAATATAAATGGACACAGAGCGGTCACGAGCCGCCATTGCTTCATCAATCAGCCCCTCAACAGAGACCTCCGGTTCAGTCACCTCAGTATAGATTGGAGTGGATTTTTTCTCATCCATTTTCACAAGCTCCTTTCAAATATTATTTGCCTTTTAGGCGTCATAATGTTCACACTCCTGAAAAATATAAAAAGAGAAGAGCCTGTGTTTCCACAAGCCCTTCCCTCTGGGTAGAGATTAGAATTTCAGCTTTTCATTGATCTTCGCGATTTGCTTCTCAGCCTTTTTCTGAATCTCGGTGTTCCCGGCTGCGATTGCCAGGTCAAGGATTTCCTGCCAGTCTTCCAACTGGTCAAGCAGCATACCCTTGTACTGGTTATCTGTCATACCCACAGAATCACCACCATCCAGAAGGTGAGAATCGTTGCGTTCAGCCATAGCCTAACAACCTCCTTCCATAATAGGCTTTGTTCTTTATGCGCAAGGTGTATTTTCTTTTCGGTTTCATGATACCATGTTACACCAGATGGTGTCAATCGACGATCACCCGTGGATGATGTACCACAAAATCATACAGATAGAGAATTTGGCAAAGAACCACAGAAAGTCGCTAATTTTCTGAAGCAGAAACCACATTACCGGATGCTTTTTGATCCACTGCTGCTCCTTATTCATCGACTACACCGCCCGTAATCAGTGTAGAGTACGGAAGACTTTCGATCCAGTCACAGAGTGTGTGCCATTCGTCGAGCTTATGATTGCGGCGAGACTTATACATGTTCGCCAGAACCTCATAGTTCAGCATGACCGTCCGCTTCTGGTTGTAGGAACAGGGGAGAAGCTGGATCATCTGCCACCAAATATCCTTGGCGGGGAGGCCGGTGTATTCCTCAGTCTTCGTCGCTGTAAGATATTTTTCGCGATAGTGATTTAGCACATCAATCGTCATGCCAAGGACTTCTATGGGCCCCGTATCTCTGTGATCGGTTCCTCCGATTTCAATACGGACATCGAGGTCATCAACCAGATGCTCGTGACTGAAGTCATCCAGTGTAAACTCCTTTGCTGCGATTTTATGCATCGTAGAGCAGGAGTTGGCGACCGTACCGACCTTATAGGTGTCGAACTCTTTCCACCAGTACAGCGGGGCGGTGATGTCGAGATAGACGGTAATCATCCGCATGAACTTGCGATGATCCGTACCAGCGTTGCGGAGACGGGTCATGAGGTCGAAATCATTTTGTCCAACATCAAAACCGCCAGCGGCACACGCTGCATAACCGCTATTATGATGAACGCAAGTCACACAATCTCTTACCAAATCTTTATGACAACGCCCGCTATCGCTCTTCGCCCACGAGTTTTTAGGATTTCGCATACCACGAATAGCGTGCTCCCAACCGAGGACTTCGACATTTTCAACTTTCAGCATTTACTTCTCCTTTCTTTAACGCCTCGTTGTGCTTTACAAGTGCACAGAGAACGGCGCTCTCCTCATCGCAGAACTTGATAGAAACAGGGTCAACACGGCGAACACCATCTTTGAATTCAACAATGCCATAGACCTGCCCAATCTGACCAGCAGGGTGTCTACCACGAAGCAGACTGGCGCCAACAACATTACTCCACTGCTCCCAAAGATGAAAATATCCGAGTTCACCTTTAACTTCACAAAGGCGTGTTGGGAACTCAACCATTTTAAGCCAGGCCATTACAAACCTTCTTTCTGTTGGCCGCGAAGAACCTCAATGCAGTCGCAGTCAACCGTAGCAGCTTCGACATTCATAGCAGAGAGCATCATCTGAAGCTCGTCTACGAGATACTTCTTGCTCTTACCAAGGCCGCCGCTTGCGAGAAGACTGATATAGTTCGTCACCGTGATTGGAACAGGAATTTTTTTACCCATCCGAGCAGCGAGTAACTGAATGTAGTTGGCCATCGAATAGGTAGCCACAACGATGGTAGCACCGGTCTTTTCAGACATTTCGATAAGCATAGTGGTTTTGCCGCTTTGCCGTTCGCCGATATAAATTTGCATAGTTTCTCCTTTCTAAATAGCCCCTCATTCGAGCCATTCGTTTTCTCGTTCATAGAATTTGAAAACTATTACGCCGGTTCCTATAATCCAAAATATCCAGAACACAACAGTGCTAACGCCTTTTTCCAGTCTTTCAACAGTCTCATCAATGGTTAAACCTTCATAGAATGGGCTGTTATCAGAGATAGTGTTGTCAGAAAGGGTTGTAAAGATGGTTCCTGTATGTGTGATGCCGATACCGTAATATTCATACCGAACGTGACCGGATTCGTATATGGTGTCAATGTATCTCGTTCCGGGTAGTTCAAATTTGGAGATTGGAAAAGTAGCTTCACAGAAAGAAACAGTCGATGCTGCTTTTGACTCTTCTCCAGCATAATCCCAACTCCAATAGGTCTCGATGGTATATTTAGTGTTTCCGTTTGCATCCGTGTGTGCAACTGTGCGAGTATGCATCGTATAGCGCTTTTTGATTTTCTCAACATACATATAGGAGCCGTCAATCTCTGGATAAGAAACAGGGTCAACTGCTTGAAGTGTCCCGTAGACGAATGCGTTCCCGACGTTTGTTCTCATGCCATAGGAAAACATCTCTTGATTATCAATTTTGACCGCCTTGTTATAGACCTCATTTCTATCCATTTGACGTTCCGTTATTTTGGCCGAAATAAGAATCCCGACCAGTATCATGACGGCAATAATCGAGATACTGGCCAGAACTTCTCTTTTTGTAATTTCAAAATTACGCATAGTCAATCTCCTAATAGGTTCTGCGGAGCATCAACGGGAGCATTGTAGTCGAGGTAAGCATAGCTTTGCGTTTCATAACCGAGAATATTGAGAAAGAGACGAGCAGGAAATTGCCGTACATAGCGATTGTATTCCTTGACCTGCTTGTTGAAATTACTGCGGTATTCTGCAATCAGGTTCTCGGTGATGGAGAGCTCGTTCATAAGTTCCTTATAGTTTTCGTTTGCCTTGAGCTCTGGATAGGCCTCGGATACAGCAGTGATAGCTGTTGCAACATTTTCAATATCTCCAGAACTTCCGCGTCCCTCTACAATGGCAGTCAGAGTTTCGGCCTCGTGCTTATCGTATTGCATGACACAGTCGGCGAGGTTGTAGACTAAGTCAACTCGCCGTTTTTCCTGGACGCGAATATCAGACTGTGCAGTATTGACCTGTTCTTCCAAGGTAAAGGCCTTGTTCTGAGTGCCCTGCACAGCAAAAACGCAAAGAAGGACAATCGCCAAAATGCCAGCGAGAACAATGAGAATGAGTTTGGTATCTTTTTTCATTAGGTTTCTCCTTTCAAAATCACTCTACTCCAAGACCGCGAGTAATGCGTTCCATCTTATTGCGAATCTGTCTAGCCGTATCCAGATTGTGAACGATATTGCTATCCATATCAATGATGTCAATGCCGCTTTTTTCATTGACTGCGTCCTTCGCCCAGAGCATACGACTGAGACTGTCGACCATACCTTCGATGATATGCAGTTGTTCGGTGGTTTCCCTGATATTATCTTTGATGGTACGAGAATCCATAGACATCGGGGCTTCACCTTCACAGCAGTGACATGTCTTTGCACCAATTTCGTTAATGTTCATATTTTTTATCCTTTCAAATATCAGTGGTTACTTCTTGTCGATCCGGTTAGCTTTTCTCTCTTCGTACTCAGCCTGCTCGATGCGAACCATGCCGTCCGGACCATCTTTGAAATATCCATTCAGATCAACGACCTCGCCATTAGGAAGAATAAGCTGGAGATAGCCGACGGTATCGAAGTCGCCATTTTTCTCATCGGTCAGAAACTCTTCGACGATGATCTTGAACTTCTTGTCCGCCGGGAAGTACGGAAGCGTGATCGGATACATCTTGTCGATAAGGCGAGTACCGAAGCCGTTTCTGAACGGAATATCAGGGCTTTCTTTGTTGATGAGCTGAACACGGTTGACATCCGAGTAAGTGACCGTACCGTCCTCGGTGACATCCTTAAACAGGCTGCTCATGCGCTTGCATTGGAAGTGCTGGATAGGATCGTTCTCACCAAACTCGACCTTAGTCCAAATATCAGGATCGTCCTCAATGGGGGTGAGGCATTTGCCGTCGATGAGGCGGTTCAGGATGCTCTTGGTGATCTGAATGCTCATACCGGAGTGGCCGTCGCGTTCCAAAGACCGATACGCTCTGAGGGCACTCTCATAGCACGCAACACCGTAATCCCAGTCGTCTTTATCTTCGGCACTTTCGCGTTCTTTCTGAGAAGCAAGAGCAACTTCACGAGCCGCCCAATCACTCTCATCATCGGAAAGGGAAAGTACCCGCTCGACATCCTTATCGGTATGGCCGTCCCACTCAGGGGCAGTGGCCACCTCTTTACAGTGGAACAGGTCCCAGTCCTTGTCCTCGTAATGATAGGTATAGGGCCCTTTTGGCGTGTCGACGCCAACGATGAACCAGCCTCCTCCAAAGGGAGCCTCGCCATCCGAATGCTTGTGGGATTTCCAAGCAAGCGTCGGGAAAGTGTTCACCAAGGCTGCGAAGAGGATGAGCCGCTGATGATAGAGGGAGTTGAAAGTGTGGAACCCGTCAGAGAATTCTCCGATATCTTTCTCGGACATCAAGACTGCGCGATCATCCCAATATTCATTGGCGAAGATCTTCCGGCAGTCAGTCCCAAATGCTTTGATAATTTCGGGCAGATTCTTATTGATAGCATCAAGATGGATGCCATGCGCCTCACAAAATGCAAGCGCTTTTTCCAAAGGTTCGCCGAAGCGGTTCGTCCAAAGAATGATTTTGGCGCCAGCTTCCTGTTCGGCCTTAACCTTGGCGATGTTTTTTTCAATCGGCGCACCGATCTCAGGCCATTTGTTTTCAACCAAAGTGCCATCGAAGTCGACAGCAATAATTTTTGCGTTATTCATAATTTCTCCTTTTCATGTCATGCAGCTTTCGGCATCGGCGCAGTAGACCACCCAACAAAGCGACCCTCATTGAAGTTCTTCTTCTCCTTGAGTGCCTTGCTGATCGCCAGATCAATGCCGGAAAAGCTCTTTAGATGGAAGTAATAAAGGTCACTGAATGGCGTCGTCAGACGGTCAATCCGTCCGGAAGCCTGAACCATGACCTTATAGGAATAGTTCTGCGAGTAGAAGATGATCGTATCAGTGGTAATGCAGTTCCAGCCCTCGCAGCCGGCCGTGTACTGCACGAGATAGACCCATTTGTCGCCGGTCGGGATCTCTTGATGCTTGTGACCGTTCCATTCTGCGACTTCGGTCCCATCGGGGTAACCAAGATTTTTGAGAATATCAAGCTCGTAGTCGAAATTGTAGAAGATGATGACTTTAGGGTGATCTTCCATGATCTCCAACACGGCCACGCTGCGGGACTCGTCCGAATTCACCACGCGGCGCCAGTTCATACAAAGCTCAGAAGCCGTTTCAATAGGACGGTCTTCCCAAGGGTTCCAGCGGTTTCGAGAAATATCTTTGTAGAGCGGAATGTTGTAGGAAACAGGCACATCCTGATGATGAGATGTGGTGTGCCGCTCGAACTCCATCGTCACAAGAATGCGATTGCGCAGACGAATCAGCCGTCCGGTGTTGAGGTATCGGTCAACCTTTGGATACTTCGACCTCCAGTCATAAACCACATGCTGGTCGATGAAATCGGTCTTGTTCCGGTAGAACCCATTTGCGATGAAGACGGGGATATAATCCTGCCAGGTATCCCCAGGGGTAGCTGAGAGCAAGATCCATTTATTCACCTTGGCGATTTTCAGGAATGCTTTTGTCCAAGCCCCGTAACCGACGACCCGCTGCTCATCAAATATAAAGAAACTGTTTTTTACATCTTTGTACTTGCCGATGTTGTTCCACGAGTCGATGACGACCTTGTTCTTGTAGTAATTGCAGTCCTCATGGGTTGAGAGCAGGAATGGAGCCAACTCGTCCTCCCATTCACAGGTATCGCGCTTGCGTGCAGTGGTGATGATGTAAATATCAAGCGGATTTTTCATCGGCGCATCAGGAATATCGAGGTTTCCGCCCTGCTGAAGATAGTAATAGGCGAGAGCAGTTCTGGATTTACCGGAACCGACCCCGCCGCATAGAATGCAACCGTTCTTCATTTTTTCAAGGGCGCTGCGCTGATGATCGTACAGACTGATACTCATTTCGGGTCACTCTCCAAAATATCCTGCATTCTACGGATAATTCGTCGCGTACACCAGAAATCACTGAAGTACATAGGCGTGAACCAGTAGTTCTCCAAAGAGTCACCATCTGTGATTGGATCGGTAAGCGAATTGCCGACCTTAACATATCCGGCAACGCCAAGCAGCGATATCTGCAAATAGCACATCAGCGCAACGAGTTCGTCGATGTCCTGAGCAGACACCAGCACATAGTTCTGGAAGTTGAGATGTTCTTTTTCCAGTAGCTTTTTTACCGTGTTTACACCGGCGATTATCGTCGCTCCGGCCCCGCAACATGGATCAGAGAGCGTGATATATCCCTTCATATCAATCTGGTCCTTAAGCGTATCGTTCATAGAAATATCAGCCATCATCTGGCAGACGTGATATGGTGTAAACACCTGACCGGAACGACTGTCATAGAGCTCAAGCGTCATATAAAGCTCCCCAAGGAAATCCTGTTCTGGATTTTCCTCCATGGCCATGACGAGGTGAGCGAGTAGTTCCGGAAATAGCTTTTGTTCCTCCGGACGATACTTCTTTATGATTTGTAGGTAACGTTTTTCACGCTTGGGATAATGCAACGGTGTCTTGTCGACAGCATTTGAAAACGAACATGCGGACATCACCACAAAGTCTCGCCAAATATCAATAGACCGATGGCGGCTCGTAAGCTGTCGGAAAGTATCCATGAACGCTTTTTCGGGAGGAACTCGTTTCTCTTCCTTGGCTTTTGTTTTCTCGCTTTGTTGAACAAACTTCGGAATATCAGGGGGCGTATATGGTTTAGGCGGCTCTTTCTTTGCATGAGCCGTTTTCTTCTTTTTTGCGGGCTTCCATAAAAGCATTGGCTTCTCCTTTCGATAAGTTGTTTTATCAAGGATATATTCCTTGATTGTTTCTAAACAACCCAATAACTTCCTTGTCAACAAACTCTGCTGCTATATGAAATACCTCATACATCCTCGAATCAACCGCAGCATACGCACATTTATAGAAGGTTAATGCGAGTCGATATGCGGTATCCTCTGCTGAATTGCACAGATTCGCAAGAATCGCTGTTATAAGTTCTGAAATTGCCCATCTTTGGACGGAATATTTTTGAAAATCGGTAGGTGTTGGTTTT
>OIGA01000443.1_pt1 | contig 9573 bp, 8 predicted proteins | sample 1582191 | NCBI WGS metagenome assembly OIGA01 (sample SAMN02674607, study PRJEB24791) | human gut metagenome, SKBSTL069 | isolation source: stool | host: Homo sapiens | place: USA | reverse complement strand
TCAGACGTGTGCTCTTCCGATCTTTGCCAGCGGCTGGTGGCGGGATGAAATTTTAGCAAATAGTGCGATCGCCGGTGTTTATGCAAAATCTGATGACGGAAAATCAGCCATTTAAAGAAAAATTATTATGACAAGCCTCTCATTCTCTTGTCATTTCCCCCCCATTTAGGCACAATGCGCCGCTGTCAAAAAATGACTAAAAACCGACGTTTCATCAGCGTCGGTTATTTTTTGCTTCAAACCAATCATTCATACCAAGAGGCCGGGCTTCGTACCGGATAGATATTTACTAAAAATCGACAGTTGTTGTCGCTGAGGAATCCAAAAAAATGGGGCAATTTTTTGCTTACGCGACGGTTATCACCGTAAAGGAGAATGACCATGTCGCATAACGTTACTCCAAACACCTCTCGCGTGGAATTGCGTAAAACGCTTACGTTAGTTCCGGTTGTAATGATGGGTCTTGCCTATATGCAGCCGATGACGCTGTTTGATACTTTTGGTATCGTTTCAGGCCTCACGGATGGTCATGTGCCGACAGCCTATGCGTTCGCATTGATTGCGATCCTGTTTACGGCTCTGAGCTACGGGAAGCTGGTCCGCCGCTATCCTTCTGCTGGCTCTGCATACACTTACGCCCAGAAATCCATTAGCCCGACTGTCGGCTTTATGGTGGGTTGGTCTTCTCTGCTCGACTATCTGTTCGCGCCGATGATCAACATTCTGCTGGCGAAAATCTATTTTGAAGCTCTGGTGCCTTCCATTCCATCGTGGATGTTTGTGGTGGCGCTGGTGGCCTTTATGACCGCCTTTAACCTGCGTAGTCTGAAATCCGTAGCGAACTTCAACACTGTAATCGTCGTGTTGCAGGTAGTGCTGATCGCGGTGATCCTGGGCATGGTTGTTTATGGCGTATTTGAAGGTGAAGGAGCGGGTACGCTGGCGAGCACTCGTCCGTTCTGGTCTGGCGATGCGCATGTTATCCCGATGATTACCGGGGCGACAATCCTGTGCTTCTCCTTTACCGGCTTTGACGGCATCAGCAACCTGTCGGAAGAAACCAAAGATGCAGAGCGCGTGATCCCGCGTGCGATTTTCCTGACCGCGCTGATTGGCGGCATGATCTTCATCTTTGCAACTTACTTCCTGCAGCTGTACTTCCCGGATATCTCTCGCTTTAAAGATCCGGATGCGTCACAGCCTGAAATCATGCTGTACGTTGCGGGTAAAGCGTTCCAGGTTGGCGCGCTGATCTTCTCCACCATTACCGTACTGGCGTCCGGTATGGCGGCGCACGCAGGCGTTGCGCGTCTGATGTACGTAATGGGTCGTGACGGCGTGTTCCCGAAAAGCTTCTTCGGTTATGTACACCCGAAATGGCGTACTCCGGCGATGAATATCATCCTGGTTGGCGCGATTGCCCTGCTGGCAATCAACTTTGACCTGGTAATGGCAACGGCGCTGATTAACTTTGGTGCGTTGGTGGCGTTCACCTTCGTTAACCTGTCGGTCATCTCGCAGTTCTGGATCCGTGAGAAGCGTAACAAGACGCTGAAAGATCACTTCCAGTATCTGTTCCTGCCGATGTGTGGTGCGCTGACCGTTGGTGCGCTGTGGGTTAACCTGGAAGAAAGCTCAATGGTTCTGGGTCTGATCTGGGCTGCTATCGGTCTGATTTACCTGGCATGCGTAACCAAGAGCTTCCGTAACCCGGTTCCGCAGTACGAAGACGTAGCATAATCATCTTTTCTAATAATCAACCGGAGTCGAATGAATATTTGGCTCCGGTTTTTTTATTCTTTTTTATCGAAATCCTCATTAATAACCATTTGTTCTAATTTAGAGAATTTGGTTATTGGTCTGCATTCCACCAGTCATGAATAATTTCCTTATTAACATTCATCTGGTTAATTAATTTATGTTTTCAATGATATTAAGCGGGCTAATTTGTGGTGCTCTGCTGGGATTTGTCATGCAGCGTGGGCGTTTTTGCCTGACAGGTGGTTTTCGCGATATGTATGTCGCGAAAAATAATCGCATGTTTTACGCCTTGCTGATTGCAATTTCGGTACAAAGCGTGGGGGTTTTTGCGTTAATTCAGGCGGGCCTACTGACTTACGAAGCCGGGGCGTTCCCGTGGCTTGGTACTGTTATAGGTGGGTATCTTTTCGGGCTGGGAATTGTTCTGGCGGGTGGATGTGCCACCGGGACCTGGTATCGCGCGGGTGAGGGATTGATCGGCAGTTGGATCGCGCTTTTCACTTATATGGTGATGAGTGCGGTGATGCGTTCTCCACACGCCAGTGGTTTAAATCAAACCTTGCAGCACTACACTACTGAACATAACTCTATTGCTGATACTTTTAATTTGTCTGTGTGGCCGTTGGTTGCCGTTTTGCTGGTGATAACGCTCTGGGTGGTGATGAAAGAGTTGAAGAAGCCAAAACTCAAAGTCGCGACCTTACCGCCGCGCCGAACCGGGATCGCTCATATTCTGTTTGAAAAACGCTGGCATCCCTTTGTCACAGCTGTACTCATCGGTTTGATTGCGCTTTTAGCCTGGCCCCTGAGTGAAGCAACCGGACGTATGTTTGGGTTAGGCATCACTTCCCCAACGGCCAATATTCTGCAATTTCTGGTCGCGGGTGACGTGAAATACATTAACTGGGGCGTTTTCCTGGTGTTAGGGAGCTTCGTGGGGTCATTTATTGCCGCCAAAGCGAGCCGTGAGTTCCGCGTTCGCGCTGCTGATGCACAAACAACATTACGTAGCGGGTTAGGTGGTGTACTGATGGGCTTCGGTGCCAGCATTGCAGGTGGTTGCTCTATCGGTAATGGACTGGTCATGACTGCAATGATGACCTGGCAGGGCTGGATTGGCCTTGTATTTATGATTCTCGGAGTCTGGACTGCGTCCTGGCTTGTGTATGTTCGACCGCAGCGTAAGGCGCGACTGGCAACTGCTGCGGCAAATTAAGTAAGGTGTAAAGATGGCGATTAAAAAGCTGGATGTGGTGACGCAGGTCTGTCCGTTTCCACTCATAGAAGCAAAAGCAGCACTGGCAGAAATGGCCAGCGGCGATGAGTTGGTAATTGAGTTTGATTGCACCCAGGCAACTGAAGCAATCCCACAGTGGGCGGCAGAAGAAGGACATGCCATCACCGATTATCAGCAGATTGGCGATGCAGCGTGGAGCATCACCGTTCAAAAAGCCTGACTCAAAATTGTCCTCCGCCGTACCAGCGGCGGAGGCTTCACATTAGACAATCTCTTCCGCGTACTGCCAAAGCGCTTTTAACAGCGCCACTTTTTCTTTATCGTCGGCATACAGCTGCGCCAGCATCTGAATCTCTTCTGCATAGCCTTGTAAAAACTCGGGTGTGAAGACCTGGCGGCGGTGCTCAAGCCAGCGTTGCTGCTCGTTGTCATCTAACGTGCCGGGGAAGTTGCGGGCGCGGTAGTTGAACAGGAGTTTCTCGATACGCTTATCAACAAAGGTGATATCCAGAGCCGGTAAATTACGCGGTTCAGTCTCCAGCACGATTTTCATTGCTGCACGATCGGCGTCGCTAAAAAAGCCATTATAAAGCTGTGCATCTACATTATCTGATGGTGTAAACGGTTCAGCTTCTGCAAAAATTGCCACAACTTTGTCGCGTACTTGCGGGTTTTCGCGCAACACTTTCAGGTTATCCAGGCAGTGTTGACGAGCAATCCCTAAACGCTCAGCGTCTTCCGGGCGTAGCGTATTCGCCTGGGCCAGTACCGGACATTTATTGATATGCACCAGCTTAACCGGAACGGCGGCGTTATCGCCAAGATCGGCTTTTGCGGTATATAAACGCTCGCGCAATGTGTCGCTATCCAGCTCCAGTAATGGTGAAATGTCTCCTGCCAAATCCACCATAATTACGGCATTGCGATTTTCAGGATGCCACGCCAGCGGTGCCACCCAGCTGGTATTGCCACGCCATGCCCCAAACATTCCGGAAACGTGAACCAGGGGTTTCATCTGCGGAACATCAATCAACGCCATCAGTTTGTGTTTATTACGATGGGTAAAGAGATAATCAAACAGGCGTGGCTGACGCGTTTTTACCAGTTTCGCCATCGCAATAGTGGCGTACACATCAGCCATCGCATCGTGGGCGTTGCTATGTTCAATACCATTCGCTTTGGTTAAATGCTCAAGGCGAAAGCTCGGTAGACCGTCATCATTTTCAGGCCAGTTTATTCCTTCCGGGCGCAGGGCATAACAGGCACGCATAACATCCAGTAAATCCCAGCGCGAGTTATCATGCTGCCAGCTCCAGGCGTAAGGATCGTAGAAATTACGATAAAAAACGTTGCGTGTGACTTCATCGTCGAAACGCACATTGTTGTAGCCCAGAATACAGGTCTTCGGTACGGTAAAAAGCGAGTGAATACGGGCGGCAAACGCGGCTTCGTTTTCTCCTTTCGCCCGTGCTTCCTGCGGGGTAATACCGGTAATTAATACTGCTCCAGGCTGGGGTAAATAGTCATCCGCGGGCTTGCAGTAAAAGACTTCGGGTTCGCCGATGACATTGAATTCGTTATCAGTGCGAATGGCTGCGAACTGTGCAGGGCGATCTAACGCGGGGTGCGTTCCAAAGGTTTCGTAATCGTGAAACAAAAAGGTAGATTGTTGCTTACCGTCATTCATCATTAGGTTAAATCCGTTATTTCTGCTGTCTGCCAGAGTATCAAATATCACCGTGCTAATCAGCTTTAGCGCGACAATTTGGCAGCGAGTGGCAACAGATCATGTCAGATAAAAATGAGATAGTAGTCACATTTTCTTGCACTTTATTCCAGCCAGTTCATAAGTATTTCCGTAAAAAGAACAGCTATTTGAAACACCTGAGGGTTTGCTGTTGAAACGCCGTCTTATTATTGCTGCTTCTTTGTTCGTTTTTAATTTATCGTCTGGTTTTGCGGCGGAAAACATTCCTTTTTCACCTCAGCCTCCAGAGATTCATGCCGGGTCCTGGGTATTGATGGATTACACCACCGGTCAGATTCTCACCGCGGGTAATGAGCATCAACAGCGCAATCCCGCCAGCCTGACAAAGCTGATGACGGGCTATGTCGTGGATCGTGCTATCGATAGTCATCGCATTACGCCAGACGATATTGTCACCGTGGGGCGTGATGCGTGGGCGAAAGATAATCCGGTGTTTGTCGGTTCTTCACTGATGTTTTTGAAAGAGGGCGATCGCGTATCGGTACGTGATTTAAGCCGTGGTTTAATTGTGGATTCCGGAAATGACGCTTGTGTTGCACTGGCTGACTATATTGCCGGTGGGCAACGGCAGTTTGTTGAAATGATGAACAACTATGCCGAGAAGCTGCATCTCAAGGATACGCATTTTGAAACAGTGCATGGTCTGGATGCACCTGGCCAGCATAGCTCGGCTTATGATTTAGCTGTGCTTTCTCGCGCTATCATCCACGGCGAGCCCGAGTTTTATCATATGTACAGTGAGAAAAGCCTCACCTGGAACGGTATCACCCAGCAAAACCGTAACGGGTTATTGTGGGATAAAACCATGAATGTTGACGGCCTGAAAACGGGTCATACTTCTGGTGCCGGGTTTAATCTCATTGCTTCGGCTGTAGATGGGCAGCGTCGTCTCATTGCAGTGGTAATGGGGGCTGACAGCGCAAAAGGTCGTGAGGAAGAGGCAAGAAAATTACTGCGTTGGGGTCAACAAAACTTTACTACGGTGCAAATTTTGCACCGTGGGAAAAAGGTTGGTACGGAACGCATCTGGTATGGCGATAAAGAAAATATCGCCCTGGGAACGGAACAAGAGTTCTGGATGGTGCTACCGAAAGCCGAAATTCCACATATCAAAGCCAAATATACCCTTGATGGTAAAGAACTCACCGCGCCAATTAGCGCCCATCAGCGGGTAGGGGAAATTGAACTTTACGACCGTGATAAACAGGTGGCGCACTGGCCGCTGGTTACCCTGGAATCTGTCGGGGAAGGCAGCATGTTTTCCCGGCTGAGTGATTATTTCCACCATAAGGCCTGACCTTTCTTTTGCAGCAGACTGGCAGGAGTGCGAGTCTGCTCGCATAATCAACACTCATTCCTTGTGGTTTTAATATTGCAACTATACTGTATATAAAAACAGTATTAATGGGGGCGTCATGAACTACGAGATTAAGCAGGAAGATAAACGTACCGTTGCAGGTTTCCATCTCGTTGGCCCGTGGGAACAGACGGTAAAGAAAGGCTTTGAGCAGTTGATGATGTGGATAGATAGCAAAAATATTGTGCCGAAGGAGTGGGTTGCTGTCTATTACGACAATCCAGATGAAACACCCGCCGAAAAATTACGCTGCGACACCGTCGTGACGGTGCCGAATAACTTTACGCTCCCCGAAAACAGTGAGGGCGTCATTCTGACAGAAATTTCAGGTGGTCAGTATGCGGTGGCGGTGGCTCGTGTAGTCGGTGATGATTTTGCTAAACCCTGGTATCAGTTCTTTAATAGCCTCTTGCAGGACAGTGCCTATGAAATGTTACCAAAGCCCTGCTTCGAGGTTTACTTGAACAATGGCGCGGAAGATGGGTACTGGGATATCGAAATGTATGTTGCGGTGCAGCCAAAACATCACTAATTCATCTCAGGGCGGTGTGTTGACGCGAAGACCACTCTTTTTTTGAAAGCGAAAAGAGTAAGATGCGCCTTTCAAATTTTTCGCTCCTGCCGGGAAATTACACTGTTCCCGGTATGTCCGTCGGATAACTCAGAGGCGCGCCTTCTGGCCGACAGATGTGTTATGAGCGCTTTTAATCTTCATTACGGAGTTTCTGCGTGCGTGCCGATAAGTCATTAAGCCCGTTTGAAATCCGGGTATACCGCCATTACCGCATTGTGCATGGTACTCGGGTCGCGCTGGCATTCCTGCTCACTTTTCTCATTATCCGCCTGTTTACTATCCCGGAAAGCACCTGGCCGCTGGTCACCATGGTGGTGATTATGGGGCCAATCTCGTTCTGGGGGAACGTTGTCCCTCGTGCCTTCGAACGTATTGGCGGTACGGTGTTGGGTTCGATTTTAGGTCTTATCGCTCTGCAACTGGAGTTAATTTCGTTACCGCTGATGTTAGTCTGGTGCGCGGCGGCGATGTTTCTTTGCGGTTGGCTGGCGCTGGGCAAGAAACCGTATCAAGGATTATTGATTGGGGTGACGCTGGCAATTGTTGTGGGTTCCCCGACAGGTGAAATTGATACGGCGTTATGGCGAAGCGGCGATGTGATCCTCGGCTCTTTACTGGCAATGTTGTTTACCGGTATCTGGCCACAACGGGCGTTCATCCACTGGCGCATTCAACTGGCGAAAAGTCTGACCGAGTATAATCGGGTCTATCAATCTGCATTCTCACCGAACTTACTCGAACGCCCACGTCTGGAAAGCCATCTACAAAAACTGCTGACCGATGCCGTGAAAATGCGTGGGCTGATTGCGCCCGCCAGCAAAGAAACCCGTATTCCAAAATCGATATATGAAGGTATCCAGACCATTAACCGCAATCTGGTTTGTATGCTGGAGTTGCAAATCAATGCATACTGGGCCACGCGCCCCAGCCATTTCGTGTTATTGAACGCGCAAAAACTTCGTGATACCCAGCACATGATGCAGCAAATACTGCTGAGCCTTGTTCATGCGCTGTACGAAGGTAATCCGCAGCCGGTTTTTGCCAATACGGAAAAATTGAACGATGCTTTGGAAGAGCTGCGTCTGTTGCTTAATAACCACCATGACCTGAAGGTTGTGGAAACACCAATCTATGGTTATGTGTGGCTGAACATGGAAACGGCGCATCAGCTTGAGTTGCTATCGAATCTGATTTGCCGGGCCTTGCGCAAATAATTCCTGAACTTCAGAATCATCTTGCTGCTGCTTCGATTCAGCAAGGATAAAGGGTATGATAGTGAAAAGGGATAAAAGCATTGTCATCTGCGGCAGCTATGAGTAATGTTGGCCCTATCGAATAGCGGTTGCTTAAACGAATCCGACTCTCACATTATCAGGGGTATAAAAATGGAAACTACCAAGCCTTCATTCCAGGACGTACTGGAATTTGTTCGTCTGTTCCGTCGTAAGAACAAACTGCAACGTGAAATTCAGGACGTTGAGAAAAAGATCCGTGACAACCAGAAGCGCGTCCTGTTGCTGGACAACCTGAGCGATTACATCAAGCCAGGGATGAGCGTTGAAGCAATCCAGGGCATCATCGCCAGCATGAAAGGTGACTATGAAGATCGCGTTGACGATTACATCATCAAAAATGCCGAGCTCTCCAAAGAACGCCGCGATATCTCCAAAAAGCTGAAAGCTATGGGCGAAATGAAAAACGGCGAAGCGAAGTAATTCCTGTTTTATTCAATGAGGGTTGCCCGGCAACCCTCATTGCTCATTGATTCTTATCTGTGTATCACCGTCATCATTCTCATCTGAGAACCTATCGAAATTAGCGGCAGCCTTCTTCTGTATGCAGCAAGGCAAAAAGTTCTGTAACTCCATTGTTATTAACCGCACTGGTTACTAACACGTTGTGCGCTCCAGCTTCCCGTAACCAACATTTCACCAAAGATATTTGTTCCATGCTGGCTAAATCTGCTTTGGTTACTACTCCAATGACCGGGTGATTCATGGCCCGGTAGGGCGTTTTTACCTCTAATTCCTGCTTCAGCGCCGAGATTCCTGCTTGTTGCCGGAAAAGCAGGCACCTGCCGTCTGAACGGTATCGATCCGGAAGCGTATCTGCGCCATATTCTGAGCATACTGCCGGAATGGCCCTCCAACCGTGTTGACGAACTCCTGCCATGGAACGTAGTTCTCACCAATAAATAAGCGTCAATATGGTGCTCCGTTGACGCTTACTTTAATCCGTTTTCTGAGCTTAGATTTTTCTGTTCCTACCCAGACCGTGGATTTGGAATTCATTTTTTGTCAGGTCAATGCTAATCGTTAAAACGGCCATAACGCACCTCCACTGGAAGGTTTATCAGTAATATCCTACCGTTGCTTCATGGTCGGGGCGTCCATTCCATTATTATCGGTTTTCCTTTCTGTTTATAAATGAAAACGCCAGCTGTATTCAGGCTGGCGTCAGGGGAAATGAAGCCTGTTGAGTGAGATTCACCGGTTCTGGTGCAGAAGCTGCAGATGGCGCAGGGTAAGGACATCTTCTCTTGCCTGCTTAATACAGGACAACAGTGCTGTTTCTGTGGTTAATGGCACTATACCCTGCATCACTGCATTGTCTTACAGCAACTGGTGAGGGCTGGCATAAGTTGCCGGTGTTTCGGTAGAGTCACGGTCATCCACCACGCGGAGTGAATAACCGTTTTCAGCGGCCTTATTAATCAGTTCAGTGATATTAACACCATCAATGTCAACGACAATGTGCCCCATATCCAGCGCCTGTACGTTAACGCTGTCGGCTTCCAGTGTCATCATTTCGCCTCCGGATACTTACCCAGGGTAATGTTATTTACCGTTCTGTAATTGTCGCGGGTCATCAGGCCG
>OIGA01000441.1_pt1 | contig 9590 bp, 7 predicted proteins | sample 1582191 | NCBI WGS metagenome assembly OIGA01 (sample SAMN02674607, study PRJEB24791) | human gut metagenome, SKBSTL069 | isolation source: stool | host: Homo sapiens | place: USA | reverse complement strand
GCGGAGAATGCGTTGGAATAACCGTCAGCAAGTGCTTTCTTCACACCTTTACCGGCACGAAGTTCTTCTTTAGTACGTTCGTAGATAAGTACGTTCGCATCCACTGCCATACCTAGTGACAACACCATACCGGCAATACCGGACATTGTCAATGCTGCCTGGAAGGAGGAGAGGACACCTAATACGAAGAAGAAGTTCAGGAACAATGCACCATTGGCAATCATACCCGGTATGAAGCCGTACATCATACACATATAGATCATCAACAGAATCAGAGCCACTACGAATGAGAATACACCTGCATTGATAGATTCCTGACCCAATGACGGACCAACGATATCTTCCTGTACGATGTGAGCCGGAGCCGGCATCTTACCTGATTTCAATACGTTAGCTAAGTCTTTTGCTTGTTCAGGAGTGAAATGACCTGTAATCTGTGAACGTCCACCTGTAATTTCAGAGTTTACGTTTGGTGCAGAATATACATAGTTATCAAGAACGATAGCGATAGCACGACCGATATTCTGTTTGGTCAGTTGAGCCCAACGGCGTGCACCGTCAGAGTTCATTGTCATGCTGACAGCCGGTTTGCTGTATTGGTCGAATTCATCTTTCGCGTCTGTTACTACATCACCTTCCAACGGAGCTTTACCGTTGCGTTCGGTAGACTTGATAGCATATAATTCGAACGTCTGTCCTTTCTTGTCAAATTCAGAAGGAGAAACACCCCATTTCAAACGAAGGTCTTTCGGGAGTTCTGCTTTAACTTCCGGCATAGCCAGATATTTGTTGATATCAGCAGTGTCTTTGTAGTTAGCGTAACCGATCACAGGACCTTGTCCGCTAGAGTTCAACTGCAGGATAGCCAACAGAGGGTATTGCTTTTTAATTTCTGCCAGGTTAGTTGTTGAATTATCTTCAGTAGTTGTAGCATCTCCTTTCAGGGCAGCAGCAAGACTGTCGGCAGCACTTACGCTTTTCTTGGCCGGAGTAGCTTCTGCAAGCGGAGCTTCTTTGGTGGAATCTACAGCGGTAGAGTCTGCATCTGTCTCCTGCGCTAATACAGCGCGCAATTTAGCATCAGCAGATTGCATGGCAGGAAGAACTTCTTTAGCTGTATAAGTTTCCCAGAATTCCAGGTTAGCAGAACCTTGGAGAAGTTTTCTCACACGTTCCGGCTCTTTGATACCCGGCAATTCCACCATGATACGACCCATTTTGTCTTCCAGGCTCTGGATATTCGGCTGAACAACACCGAAACGGTCGATACGTGTACGAAGTACGTTATATGAGTTTTCAACAGCAGCTTTTACTTCTGCTCTCAATACTTTTTCAACTTCTGCATCCGATGATTTCTGGTTAACTTTGTCTTTCAACTGTTGTGTTGCGAAGAGTTCGGAAAGTTTTGCGTTAGGAGCAGCTTTGTGGTATTCTCTGACAAATAGCGTGATGATATCATCCTGGCTGTTTACAGCCTGTTTTGCAGCTTCTGCCAATGCATTGTTGAAAGCTTCATCCGGCTTGTTGTCAGCCAGTGCTTTGATAACATCAGGTACAGAAACTTCAAGGATAACGTTCATACCACCTTTTAGGTCCAAACCTAAACTAATCTCCATCTCACGACATTGTTTCAGCGTCCAGTTACCCAACCACACTTTCTCATTGGAGAGAGAGTCGAGGTAGTCTTGTTCCACTTTCGGGTCGCCGTTCGCAATTTCTTTCGCCTTGTTGGTATAATGGCGTGTTACGAAGGAGAAGGAGAGATAGAACACACATACCAGCGTGAGTAATACCGCAAAAACCTTTACAAATCCTTTGTTTTGCATTTTACTTTTAATTTATGATGATTACTTTTTTAATTTAATTTTCAGTTAAATTCTGTCGTACACAAGTTCTTTTTGCCGCATACAAGGCTGCAAATATAGTTTTTTTTTCACATTCATGTGTAATAAGCCCTCAAATATTTGATGTTTAAGGGCTTTTTTGCTGAATTATTTCATTCCTCTGTTTTTCAGTAGTGGTTCCAGGCTTGGTTCCGCTCCACGGAAATTCTTATAAAGCACCATCGGGTCTTCGCTGTCTCCCTTCTCCAATACGTTATGGCGGAACAGGTCGGCGGTGTTTTTATCAAAAATACCATGTTCTTTGAAAGCTTCGAAAGCATCATTGTCCAATACGTTGGCCCATAGGTAACTATAGTATCCGGCAGCGTATCCGCCAATGATATGATTAAAGTAAGTCACGCGATAACGCGGTGCTATTTCGGGAATCAAGTTAAGCTTGTCCATCGCTTCTTTTTCGAATGCAAGCATATCCAGATTCTTTACTTCTGTCATCGTGTGCAGGTTCATGTCGAGGATGGCGGCAGCCAGTAATTCGGTGGTCATGAAACCCTGGTTGAAAGTTTTCTGTTGCAGTATCTTCTCGATGATTTCGTCGGGTATCACTTCTCCTGTCTGATAATGTTTGGCATACATTTTCAGCACTTCGGGTTCAGTCGCCCAATGTTCGTTGATTTGAGAAGGAAGTTCTACAAAGTCACGTACCACGTTGGTTCCCGATGTTCCTTTGTATTCACATTTTGTCAGCAGTCCGTGCAGAGCGTGACCAAATTCGTGAAACAGGGTTTCCACTTCATCCATGGTCAATAAAGAGGGGGTGTCGCCTACCGGCTTGGTAAAGCTGCAAACGTTGCATACCAACGGACGGGTTGTTCCGTGTTGCTCACGATAGTTGCTCATCCATGCACCACCGCTTTTCCCGGGACGTGGGAAATAGTCTACATAGAAGATACCGAGCTGGGAACCGTCTGCGTCTTTCACTTCAAAGACTTCTACATCAGGGTGATAAGTTGGTATGCCTTCCAGTTTGCTTAGGGTGATGCCATATAATTTGTTGGCTACGGCGAAAGCGCCATCGCGTACATTCTCCAGTTTGAAGTAAGGTTTTGTATCCTCTTCAGACAGATTATATTTTTCTTTCCGCAGTTTTTCGGTGTAATACCACCAGTCCCATGCTTCCAGTTTTTCTCCTTTTCCTTCCTTGTCCATTAACTTCTGGAGTTCGCCAGCTTCTGCTTTTGCTTTTGGCAGTGCGTAGCTCCAGAGGTTATTTAAAAGGCTCATTACGTTGTTGGCGTTCTTTGCCATGGTTTCATCCAGGACGAAGTTTGCATAACAGTCGAAACCTAATAAGTTCGCTTTTTCCAGGCGGAGAGAAACGATCTTGCGGATGTTTTCCTTGTTATCGTTCCCGTCGTTGTTGTTGCCGCGGTTGATATAAGCTTTGTATATTTGCTCCCGGAGCGGGCGATTTTCAGAATATTGCAGGAAAGGCAGACGGCTGGCATTGTGCAGGGTGAACAACCATTTTCCCGGTTGTCCGGCTGCTTTCGCTTCTTCGGCCGCACTTTGGCGGAACCATTCAGGCAATCCTGCCAGATCTTCTTCCTTGTCAACGAAAAGTTGGAAGGCATTATTCTCATTCAGCACATTGTTGCTGAAAGTGATGCCAAGTGTAGAAAGCTCCTTGTTGATTTCGCGGAGGCGAGTTTGGTCCTTTTCGCCAAGGTTCGCTCCGGAACGGATAAATCTTTTATAAGTCTTGTCCAGCAGACGTTCTTGTTCCGACGTCAGGTTCAATGAATCTTTCTTTTGGTAGACATCGTTCACCCGTTTGAATAGTTTCCCATTCAGGGAGATATTGTCATTATGTTCCGAAAGAACTGGTGCCAGTTTGATGGAAAGTGCGGTCAGCGAATCAGTAGTTTCCGCATCTGTCATATTGAAGAAAATGATGCTTACCCGGTCTAAGATGGGTGCGCTGTTATCCAAAGCCACAATCGTATTTTCGAATGTCGGAATTTCCGGGCTTTCGATGATGGCTTCGATATTTTGATTCTGTTCTTCTATACCTTTTAGAAAGGCAGGTTCATAGTGCTCTAATTTAATCTTGTCGAAAGAAGGAACACCATACTCGGTTTGAAACTCTGTAAAGAAAGGATTGCTTTCTGTTTTCGTAGCACAGGAGTACATCATACAACTTACTGCTAAAATGGTTAGTGTCTTTTTAATCATCATAAGTGTTTTTTATTAGAGTTTTCAGTTCTTATCGTTTACTGATATAGCACCAGATCGGGTAATGGTCTGATGCCTTGATAGACCGGTCTACCGTGCAATTGTAGGCTTTCAGGTTGGGGCTGATCAAGATATTGTCTATGCGGAAATAGAACTTGTTCTGATTGTAGGAAATACCCAATCCTTTACCGGACTGTGTGAATGCATCGTCTAGTTTTTGAGTCAGGATGCGATGTGTATACGAGATAGAACCGTCGTTGAAATCGCCGCATACGATAGTTGTCGGATATTTACATGCTGCAATGGCTTTAGCCACAGAATCAGCTTGTGAAGCCCGGATAGCCGATGCTTCCGCCAGTTTTCTGATTAATTGCCTAAGTCCGGTTTTTACTTTCTTGGCATTCGGGTCTTTAATCATATCCTCATACATCCCTCTGTCTTCTTTGGTGAGTTTGTTGGATTCCAGGTGGTTGTTGATTAATGTAAGAGTGTCGTTATTCACATTCAGTACATATTTCATGGAGCCGTTATAATTACTTTCATATTCGATGGGATGTATCGAGAGTATGGGGAACTTAGAGAAACAGGCAAGTTGCACATCTCCTTTCCCTTGTTGGTGGACGGATTGGTAAGGATAGGCTTTCAATGCTTTTTTAATGTCCTGTTCCGTCAGGTATTTCTTGTTGGTAGCGGTGTTATATTCTTGCAGACAGATAATATCGGCGTTACTATCTACAAGATAAGACAATACCGGGTTTTTTCCATCTTTCTTCTCCAAATTGTTGAAACTCATTACGTTGTAGGATAGGATTTTGATGCTTCCTTCTGGTATGGTTTTTGTGGTGGAGTTAAAAGGAATATAAGTCCGTATCTGCGGAATACAAATTAGAAAACCGATGGCAGGCAAGAGCGCATAGCGGTAATTGACAAATGCCCAGAAGCCGATAAAAATCAGATTAATCGTCAGGAATATCGGAAATGCAAGTCCCAAGCTGGAAGCAAGTGGGTTTATTTTCGGGTTAAGGTAAGGGCTATAAGCGCTTAATATCAACGTTCCCACGAAGAGAGCGTTGACAGCAAGTATCAGATATGCGACAAATTTGCCAATATGTTCCATTCTTTTATCTTTTGCTTGCGTCGAACAAGCTTTTCTTTTCTTCTGTCGTCAGACTGTCGTAACCGGATTTTTTTAGTTTTTCCAAAATACGGTCCACTTCATCTGACTGTGCTTTTTTGTGGGCATTGTAATCATAATCCTTCTCGCGACCGGTGGCACTGTTTCCATAGTGTACCTTCATTTTCGGTTTCCGTTTCCATGTTTTCTTCTGAAACAAGGAGGTGAAACCATCCAGAATCCAGTTGATCCAGTAAGTCAAATCAGTTCCTTTATTTAGGCTGGCGGCAAACCAAAGTCCAGCAAGAGCACCACCCAGGTGGGCGATATGTCCTCCGGCATTACTTGAGGTAATAGACAGTACATCAATTCCGATAACGACCAGTGCGAGATATTTGAGACGGACAGCACCAAAAAGAAAAAGTTGCACCCTATAGTTGGGTTCACGATAGGCCGTAGCCGCTACGATAGCCAGTACGGAAGCGGAAGCCCCGACTAACGTTGCTCCGGTCACTTGTGAGCTGAATAAAGGAAATACGTTGTAGGCGACCATATAAAGCAAACCTCCGCAGATACCTCCCAATACATATAGTCCTCTTAAATGTTTGGCCGAGAAAAAGTAGAGAAACAAACTTCCGAACCAATACAGCCAGAGCATATTGAATAAAATATGCAGGATGCCGGCATGCATAAACATATAAGTAAATAGCGACCACGGTTGATGCATAAACCCGATAAAGGATGCCGGTAAGGCAAATATACCGAATATATCGGGGGTACTTACTTCAAAAAGTCGCAGGAAAACGTTAATCAACGTGCCGATCAGAAAGATGCCTACGTTGATATAAATCAGTTGGATGAAAATATTTCCTCTTCTGAATGTCTCCTTTAAATCAGCTATAATATGTTCCATTGTTATTGCTTTTTTTTCTCCAATACAAAATCAGGATCAATCCGAATAACATTCCTCCCAGGTGAGCAAAGTGAGCGACATTATCTCCGGCGCTATTGGCAAGCCCTGCCCATAATTCAATTGCGGCATATCCTATCACGAAGAACTTCGCTTTGATAGGGAAAGGCAGCGGAAAGATGAACAACCGGTTGTTGGGAAACAGCATACCAAATGCCAGCAAAATGGCGTAAACGGCTCCCGAGGCACCTACGGTGGTCATCATGTTCAGATATTGCTCCATAGGGATAACGCCATATCCGATCAAATTCACTTGTGTATGTTGGCTAAGTTCTATCACATATTGAATATATTGCACTCCTTCCTGGATAAGTCCCGCACCGATACCACAGAGAATATAGTAGAAGAGGAAACGTTTGGGTCCCCAGGTTTGTTCGAGAATCGGTCCGAACATGAAAACAGCAAACATATTAAAGAAAATGTGGCTGAATCCGCCGTGCATGAACATATAAGTGATAAGCTGTGCCGGATTAAAGTCACTTGCGAGGAAAAAATGTAATCCCAGATAATTCGTTAAATCCAGGCCGTAACGTTGGGCTACGATTGTCCCGAAAAATACTAGTACATTGATAATTATCAGGTTTTTAGTTACAGTTGGCATCATTTTAATTTCTGAATATTTAGATAATAGACGCAAAAGTACGAATAAATTCTGTTTTAAAGCATGAAAAACGCTTCCTATTAGCTCTTTTTCAATAATTTGCTGCGTTTTTTTTATGTTTTTATTTGATATGTTGTTTTGTTCGGCTATATTTGTAGAATTAATCCATTGTGGGAGAATCTTTTGTGTAACATATATATTAATTAATCATTTTACGTATTATGAATAAGTCTGATCTTATTAGTGCAATGGCTGCTGAAGCTCAAATGAGCAAAGCCGATGCAAAAAAAGCACTTGATGCTTTCATCACTTCAGTTACTAATGCTATGAAAGCTGGTGACAAAGTATCTCTCGTAGGTTTTGGTACTTTCTCTGTAAGCGAAAGAGCTGAAAGAACTGGTATTAACCCTTCTACAAAGGCAACTATTACTATTCCTGCTAAGAAAGTAGCTAAATTTAAAGCTGGTGCTGAATTATCTGCAGCTGTTGAATAAGATAGATAGTTGAAAGAAATTAGGAGAGGAGACGCGATGCGTCTCCTTTTTTTGTATCTTTGCGCGCAAGAAATAACTTGATTATGAAGATAGAAGATAAACTTGTAGCGTCCGTTATCAGCGGACTGAAAGCACTCTACGGTCAGGAAGTCCCTGAAAAGATGGTGCAAATGCAAAAAACAAAGAAAGAATTTGAAGGACATTTGACACTGGTCGTGTTCCCTTTTCTAAAGATGTCGAGAAAAGGACCGGAGCAAACGGCACAGGAAATCGGTGAATATCTGAAGGCAAACGATCCGGCTGTAGCAGCGTTTAATGTGATAAAAGGGTTCTTGAACCTGACTATTGCATCGGCTACATGGATTGAGTTGCTGAATGAGATTCAGGCAGATGAACAGTACGGCTTAGTGCAGGTCACTGACGCTTCTCCATTGGTGATGATTGAGTATTCTTCTCCGAATACAAATAAACCGCTTCACTTGGGACACGTGCGTAATAACCTTTTAGGCAACGCATTGGCTAACATTGTAGCGGCAAACGGCAATAAGGTAGTCAAAACAAATATTGTAAACGACCGTGGTATCCACATCTGTAAGTCCATGCTGGCATGGAAGAAATACGGAAACGGTGAAACTCCTGAAACTTCGGGTAAGAAGGGTGACCACCTGGTAGGTGATTATTATGTATCTTTCGATAAGCATTATAAAGCGGAAGTAAAGGAGCTGATGGCTAAATTTACAGCGCAGGGAATGAGTGGCGATGAAGCGAAAGCAAAGGCTGAAGCTGAATCTCCATTGATGCAGGAAGCCCGCGAAATGTTGGTGAAGTGGGAAGCCGGTGATCCGGAAGTACGCGGATTGTGGGAAATGATGAACAACTGGGTATACGCCGGATTCGACGAAACCTATAAAAAGATGGGTGTCAGCTTCGACAAGATATATTATGAATCCAATACTTACCTCGAAGGAAAAGAAAAGGTAATGGAAGGTCTGGAAAAAGGTTTCTTCTACAAGAAAGAAGACGGTTCCGTATGGGCCGACCTGACTACCGAAGGACTGGATCATAAGCTCCTTCTCCGTGGTGACGGTACTTCTGTCTACATGACTCAGGATATCGGTACGGCTAAACTTCGTTTTGCCGATTACCCGATTAATAAGATGATTTATGTAGTAGGTAACGAACAGAACTATCACTTCCAGGTACTTTCTATCTTGCTCGATAAACTTGGTTTCGAATGGGGTAAGAGTCTGGTACATTTCTCTTACGGAATGGTGGAACTGCCGGAAGGTAAGATGAAATCCCGTGAGGGTACGGTAGTTGATGCTGACGACTTGATGGAGGAAATGATTGCCACTGCTAAAGAAACTTCACAAGAACTCGGAAAACTGGATGGTTTGACACAGGAAGAAGCGGATGATATTGCCCGTATCGTTGGTCTGGGAGCTTTGAAATATTTCATCCTGAAAGTGGATGCCCGTAAGAACATGACGTTCAATCCGAAAGAATCTATCGACTTCAATGGTAATACAGGTCCGTTTATTCAATATACTTATGCACGTATCCAGTCTGTACTTCGGAAAGCTGCCGAATCAGGTATCGTAATTCCTGAACAGATTCCGGCTGGTATTGAATTGAGTGAAAAGGAAGAAGGGCTGATTCAGATGGTTGCCGACTTTGCTGCTGTTGTAAAACAAGCCGGTGAAGATTACAGCCCGTCTATTATTGCTAATTATACTTATGACTTGGTGAAAGAATACAATCAGTTCTATCATGACTATAGTATTCTGCGCGAAGAGAATGAGGCGGTGAAAGTATTCCGTATCGCTCTGTCTGCTAATGTAGCTAAAGTTGTTCGCTTGGGAATGAATTTGCTGGGTATCGAAGTTCCTTCCAGAATGTAAGACTTTCTCTGAACAAAATAGACTTCTGCGGGGTTTCTTTTATATATAAAAGGAATCCCGTATGTTTTATTCCCCCCATCCCTTACTTCGGAAGAGAGAAACGGAAACTGCTACTGTCTCTTATTCCGAACTGCTGTTTGACCTGATCTATGTTTTCTCGGTCACGCAGCTTTCACATTATTTGCTCCATAATCTTACTTGGGCAGGATTATTGAAAGAAACCATCTTGTGGTTTGCTGTCTGGATGTTGTGGTAACACACCATTTGGGTGACTAACCGGTTTAATTCGGATACCAGGCCGATTCGTATTCTTCTTTTTATCGCATATTATTGCTGTGGTTGCTTTAGCTTTACTGCTTTCCTGGCCTTATCACATTTCTTTATTGACAATGAATATCCTGGTGACATCCGTTTTTATATTTGTGATTGTGTTT
>OIGA01000439.1_pt1 | contig 9666 bp, 7 predicted proteins | sample 1582191 | NCBI WGS metagenome assembly OIGA01 (sample SAMN02674607, study PRJEB24791) | human gut metagenome, SKBSTL069 | isolation source: stool | host: Homo sapiens | place: USA | reverse complement strand
CCTCCCGAACCATATCGGCTACAAAACGCAGGGCATTGTACCACAGTGCATTCACTTCTACAATGTAGCCCGTACGTGGAATAACCGGGTGGCCATTGGCGGTAGAGTTCATCCAGGTAACCGCTTTCTCGGTGCCATTGGTATACAACAGTCCGTTTTCGTGCAGGAAGAGATTGTCATGCCTGCGTTCATGGATATAGTCAACAATCTCCTCGAGAAGATTACCGTACATCTGCCGGCAATTTTCACGCGAAGTCTCCTTGGCATACTGCTGTAAAGCCCAGACAGCCCACAGCAGCACATCCGGATGCTCCATCTCGTATATCTTATAGGAGGAAGGTTCTCCATTGATAAACTCACGGATAGCCTTTTCGGCTGTTTTCATCACGTCTTCAAATTCATCTTGCTCGCCTAAGGCCAAAGTAAGACCCGGCAGGGAGATGAACAAGTCACGGGCGCGACACTTGAACCAAGGATAGCCTGCAAGCACATAATGCTCCTCCCCCTGCTTGTTGTGAAACTGGTGCGCCGAGTTTTTCAGACAGTGGTAAAAACTGTCACGCGGAGTGCGGTCGGCCACCTCGGACTCAAAAGTCTGCTTCAGCTTGCGGGGAGAAATCTCGGAGATACCGGCGGAGAAGACAACGCTTTCCCCTTTCTTTATATCCACTTCAAAATATCCCGGCACATAAAGGTCTTCGTTGAAGTCATATCCGCGTTCCTGTTCTTTGGGATACTCGATACCACGATACCAGTCAGGCTGGAAGTGGAACTCATTCTTTTTGTTGAGCTGCATGAACAACTCCGGATAACCGGGATACATGCAGGTTTTAATGCCATTCTCTACCAACTGGTAGTCGCGGCTTGCCTGCGCATTTTCGTGCGTGTACTCGCGCACACTGCGGAATGCCAGGAAAGGGCGGAAACGAAGTGTGGTTGCCGAATGGGCATCGACCAAGGTATAACGAATCAGAATCCGATTTTCATGGTGTACGAAAATCTTTTCCTTACGAAGGATGACGCCTCCTACACGATAGGTAGTTGTGGGGATATTTTCACAGTCAAACTCTCGGATATACTTGTGCCCGTTAGGACTGAAGTGGTTTCCTTGATACTTATGCAACCCCAGGTTGAACTCCGCACCGTGCTGAATTACAGTTTCATCCAAAGAAGACAGCAGCACATGGTTTTCATCATCGAGGTTGGGGACCGGTATCACCAACAGACCGTGATATTTGCGTGTGTTACAATCTACAATTGTTGTACAATGATAGGCTCCCGACCTATTCGTCCGCAATATCTCCCTTGGCAAAGATTCTTGCAGATTAATCATCAGGGTCTTGTCAAATCGTAAATAACTCATAGTTGTGCATTATTTAAAGGTTAATTATTGGTCATTATATCGTATACCTATTTATTGTTACATACCGTATATATTGGCTGTAGCAGCATATACAATAGGTATAACGCCCAAATGTACAAATTATAGATAAAAACAAAAATAAAAAGGCTTTTTATTTTCAGATTTTGTGCAAATATTCGTAGTATTGCGTAAAATATCTAAAGAAAAGAATGTCATGAAGCAAGATATTCAGCGTATCATGCTGGCTGCAGCAAAGCCTTTGTTTCTTATTTTTATTCTCTATATACTCAAGATTATGGAAGTCGGAATGGACTGGGACTTCTCTCGCTTGGGGGTATATCCTATGGAGAAACGGGGACTGACCGGCATTTTAACCCATCCGCTGATACACAGCGGGTTCAGTCATTTATTAGCAAATACAATCCCTTTATTCTTCTTGTCATGGTGTCTTTTTTACTTTTACCGGGGAATAGCCGGTAAAATTTTTATTCTCATTTGGCTCGGAAGCGGACTACTTACTTTCCTGATCGGAAAACCGGGATGGCACATCGGTGCCAGCGGACTGATCTATGGCTTTGCCTTCTTTCTCTTTTTCAGTGGTATTCTCCGCAAATATGTTCTACTCATTGCCATCTCTTTACTTGTCACCTTTTTATATGGAGGAATTATATGGCATATGTTTCCTTATTTCTCCCCCACCAATATGTCGTGGGAAGGACATCTTAGCGGAGGAATTATGGGAACACTCTGTGCTTTCGTTTTCGTAAATCACGGACCGCAACGCCCGGAACCTTTTGCGGACGAAATGGAAGAGGAAGAAAATACAGAAGAAGAAACAACAGCAGCAGAAGAAGAAGAAACGTTATAAATGCCAACTCGTGCCACCACATTGGCACACTTGTGACATCAAAGTGGCACGATTGCGACAAAGACATGTCACAGTTGTGCCAACACGATGGCACATCCGATACAATAGCTTTCAATTTAATAAGAAAATCAAGACCGATGCAACGCCTCAATCAATAACGTTATATTGGCCGTAAACAACCTTACAGAAATAGCCAATAAGATGATACCAAAAAACTTACGAATAATATAGATACCACCTTTTCCCAAGAAACGTTCTACACGACCAGTCATACTCACTACAAAGTAAACCCAGATCATATTCAAGACTAAAGCTATAATGATATTAACACTGGCATATTCTGCCCGAAGAGAAAGCAAAGTGGTGAAAGCTCCGGCACCTGCCAACAGAGGAAAGACAAGCGGCACCAAAGTTGCTTCTTTGATAGGACCCTGGTTCTTGAAAATCTCAATATCCAGAATCATCTCCAAAGACATAAGGAAAATGACAAATGCACCGGCTACTGCAAACGATTCAATATCTACATGAAAGAGTTTCAGCATCATATCTCCCGCATAGAAAAATCCGATCAGCAAAGCAAAAGAGATGACAGTAGCTTTCATTGCATTCACATCTTTCCCTTTTTCTTTCAGGTTAATTATAATAGGTATAGAGCCGATAATATCTATCACGGCAAAAAGTACGATAAACGCACTAATCATCTGCTGCCAATTGAAGCCTGCGAACATAATTCCCTCCTTTTTTTCTGCAAATATACTCTATTTTTATGCATTCAAACAATAAAAAAAACAAAAAGAACGGTCAGATGTTGACAGCAGTATTGTATTATGAGTAAATTTGTACGATTAACAAGAAATTACGACGTATGGAAACAATGTTCGACACTTTGCTCCAATTGCCTTTATTTCAAGGTCTTTGCCATGAAGATTTCACTAGTATTTTGGATAAGGTAAAGCTACATTTTATCAAGCATAAAGCCGGAGAAACTATCATTGAGAATGGTAGTCCTTGTAAGCAACTCCGTTTCCTGTTAAAAGGTAAAGTATCTATCGTCACCACTTCCAAAGAAAACATATACACTGTCATTGAGCAAATGGAAGCACCATATCTGATAGAGCCACAATCGTTATTCGGCATGAATACGAATTACGCATCCTCTTATATAGCGCATACAGAAGCCCACACAATCAGTATTAGTAAAGCCTTCGTACTTAGCGACCTGTTTAATTACGATATATTCCGGCTCAACTATATGAATATCGTAAGTAACCGGGCACAAAATCTTTACTCCCGCTTATGGGAAGAGCCGACACAGGATTTAACAGAGAAAATCATTCGCTTTTTTCTGTTGCATTGTGAAAAGATTCAGGGAGAAAAGATATTCAAAGTAAAAATGGACGACCTTGCCCGCTACTTAGATGATACCCGGTTGAATACATCGAAAGCACTCAACGAGCTACAAGACAAAGGATTATTAGAATTACGCCGGAAAGAGATTCTTATTCCGGATGCACAGAAGCTGGTAAGCGAATAGATACGGACTGGCTCATTATAAAAAGACCTATTCATCATAAAAATAGCCTCAACAGGAATTCCTATTGAGGCTATTTTTAGATTATAAAGTGTTATTATTCCCACTCAATGGTTGCTGGTGGTTTAGAACTGATATCATAGGTTACACGGTTCACTCCTTTCACCTTATTAATAATATCATTCGATACCTTACCCATAAATTCATAAGGTAAATGTGCCCAGTCGGCTGTCATAGCATCTGTAGATGTCACAGCACGCAAAGCAACCGCTCTTTCATAAGTACGTTCATCTCCCATTACGCCCACAGACTGTACCGGCAACAAGATAACTCCTGCCTGCCATACTTTATCATACAATCCCCAGTCACGCAATCCCTGGATGAAGATATCGTCAGCATCCTGCAGAATACGTACTTTTTCAGGAGTAATATCACCCAGAATACGCACTGCCAGCCCCGGTCCCGGGAACGGATGGCGGGTAATCAGATGTTCCGGCATACCCAACTCACGACCTACCCGACGAACTTCATCCTTAAACAACAAACGAAGTGGCTCACACAATTTCAGATTCATCTTTTCAGGAAGTCCACCTACATTATGATGGCTCTTTATCACTGTACCCGTAATAGACAATGACTCAATACAATCCGGATAAATGGTACCCTGCGCCAGCCATTTCACGTCTTTTATCTTGTGAGCCTCCACATCAAATACATCGATGAAGCCCTTACCTATAATCTTACGCTTACTTTCCGGTTCAGCCACACCAGCCAGTTCTGCGAAGAACTTTGCGCTGGCATCAACACCAATCACATTCAGACCGAGACACTCGTAATCCTTCATCACATTCTTGAACTCATTCTTACGTAGCATACCGTGATCTACAAAGATACAAGTCAAGTTCTTACCGATAGCCTTGTTTAACAACACTGCTGCAACTGAAGAATCAACTCCGCCACTCAAACCGAGAACGACTTTATCATCCCCCAACTGCGCTTTCAGCTCGGCAACCGTACTTTCAATGAAAGAAGCCGGCGACCAGTCTTGTTTGCAACCACAAATATCTACCACAAAGTTCTTCAGGATTTGAGTTCCGTCTTCACTATGGAATACTTCCGGATGGAATTGAACACCCCACACTTGCTCACCTTCTACCTGATAAGCAGCAATCTCTACTTTATCTGTTGAAGCTATTTTCTTGAAATTATCAGGAATAGCAGTAATCGTATCTCCATGACTCATCCATACCTGCGATCCATCACGTACACCTTTAAATAGCACATTATCTTTGCAGAAAGAAGTCAAGTGAGCACGTCCATATTCGCGTGTTCCGGCTGGTTCCACTTTTCCGCCATTGGTGTATGACATAAATTGTGCACCATAACAAATACCCAATATCGGATATTTACCACGAATTTCACTCAAATCTACTTTGAAAGCATCTTTATCGTAAACCGAGAAAGGACTTCCGGAGAGAATGACTCCTTTAATAGTAGGGTCTTCTTTAGGAAATTTGTTATAAGGAACAATTTCACAATACGTATCCAATTCACGTACACGGCGGCCTATAAGCTGTGTTGTCTGCGAACCGAAATCAAGAATTATTATTTTTTCCTGCATATCAATGGTTGGATTTTGAATAAATTGAGTTGCAAAAGTAGAAAAAAGTACGCAATCTATATTAATAATGAAGAGAAAAATAAAGGAGATTCACAAGTTTACACCTGAAATCTCCTTCATTTTAATTAGAATCAATTATTTTTTTCTTTCAGCAAATCACGTATCTCCGTCAACAAAACTTCTTCCTTCGTTGGCACAGGAGGAGCTGGAGGAGCAGCCGCCACTTCTGCCTGTTTTTTAGTTGTCAGTTTCGTAATCAACCGTATAAATAAGAATATAGCAAAAGCAATAATCAGAAAATCAAAAGTGGCTTGCAGAAACTGACCATAATCCAATGTCACGGCCGGAGCTATCTCCTTACCGTCAGCACCGATCTCTGCCGCTTTCATCACCCATTTCAAATCCGTAAAGTTCACACCGCCAACCAGTAAACCAATCGGAGGCATAATAACATTAGCAACCAATGATGATACGATTTTTCCAAACGCACCACCAATAACTACACCGACAGCCATGTCTATGACGTTACCTTTCATGGCAAACGCCTTAAAGTCCTGTAAAAATGTACTCTTTCCCATCTTTTTTCAATATTTAATGTGAATTTAATATGCGAATATAAAAACATTTTTGTAATTTTGCACCGCATTTGAAAATAAAACAAGTGCGGAGGTAGAGAGATATTTGAACAAATATTATAAAACCCTTAAAAGTTTAAACAAAATGATTAAAGTAGGTATTAATGGATTCGGACGTATCGGACGTTTCGTTTTCCGCGCTGCAATGGAGAGAAACGATATTCAAATCGTAGGTATCAATGACCTTTGCCCGGTTGATTACTTGGCTTACATGCTGAAGTATGACACAATGCACGGTCAATTCGACGGTACTATCGAAGCAGATGTTGAAAACAGCAAATTGATCGTTAACGGTCAAGCTATCCGTATCACAGCTGAAAGAAATCCGGCTGACTTGAAATGGAATGAAGTAGGTGCAGAATACGTTGTTGAATCTACAGGTTTGTTCTTGAGCAAAGACAAAGCTCAGGCTCACATCGAAGCTGGTGCAAAATATGTTGTAATGTCAGCTCCTTCTAAAGATGACACTCCGATGTTCGTTTGCGGTGTAAACGAAAAAACATATGTAAAAGGTACTCAATTCGTATCTAACGCTTCTTGTACTACTAACTGTTTGGCTCCTATCGCTAAAGTATTGAACGACAAGTTCGGTATCCTTGACGGTTTGATGACTACAGTTCACTCTACAACTGCTACTCAGAAAACAGTTGACGGTCCTTCTATGAAAGACTGGAGAGGTGGTCGTGCTGCTTCTGGCAATATCATTCCTTCTTCTACTGGTGCTGCTAAAGCTGTAGGTAAAGTAATCCCTGCATTGAACGGCAAATTGACTGGTATGTCTATGCGTGTTCCGACTTTGGACGTATCTGTAGTTGACTTGACAGTTAACTTGGCTAAACCGGCTACTTACGCTGAAATCTGCGCTGCAATGAAAGAAGCTTCTGAAGGCGAATTGAAAGGTATCCTGGGTTACACTGAAGATGCAGTAGTTTCTTCTGACTTCTTGGGTGACGCTCGTACTTCTATCTTCGACGCTAAAGCAGGTATCGCTTTGACTGATACTTTCGTTAAAGTTGTATCTTGGTATGACAACGAAATCGGTTACTCTAACAAAGTTCTTGACTTGATCGCTCACATGGCATCAGTTAACGCTTAATTAGAAGTCTGAACAATATAGAAACCGCTGCGGGAAACCGTAGCGGTTTTTTTATACATTTCATTTTATATATTGTTAAAAAGCAACGTGTTATCCGTTGAATAAGCTACAATTTTAGTAGCTTTGTAACTCTATGGAGAGATTATTAATAACATTGATACTAGTTTGCACTATGAGCAATATAACAAACGCCCAGAATCCTTTCTACGGGCAATACCATACGCCGCACGGAACCGTGCCATTCGACCGGATTGAAACTGAACATTATGAGCCTGCTATCCTCGAAGGAATCAAGCTGCAAAATGCTGAAATAGAGGCTATCATACAGAATCCGGAAAAGGCTGATTTTACCAATACAATAGAAGCTTTCGACGAATCCGGAGAATTACTGGATAGAGTAGTAGCCGTCTTCGGTAATATGCTAAGCGCAGAAACGAATGACGATCTGCAAGAGCTGGCTCAAAAGATTATGCCGTTGCTTAGTGAACACAGCAACAATATCACACTGAACGAAAAGTTATTCGCACGTGTGAAAGAAGTGTATAACCAGAAAGAGGCTTTGCAGCTGACACAGGAACAAAAACAGTTACTGGAAAATGCATACAACAGTTTTGTTCGTCATGGTGCCAATTTGGAAGGAGAAGCGCGGGAAGAGTACCGCCGCCTGACAAACGAGTTGAGTAAACTGACGCTTACTTTCAGTGAAAACAACCTGAAAGAGACGAATGCTTATCAAATGCTGTTAACAAAAAAAGAAAGCCTTGCCGGACTACCCGAAATTATCATAGAAGCAGCTGCAGAAACAGCCAAGAGCGAAGGTAAAGAAGGATGGGCATTCACGCTTCACGCTCCGAGCTATATTCCTTTCATGACGTATTCCGATAATCGGGATTTACGTCAAAAGCTGTATATGGCTTATAATACCAAATGTACACACGATAACGAATTCAATAATATCGACATTGTAAAAAAGATAGCCAATACACGCATGAAAATAGCCCAGTTACTGGGATACAAAGATTATGCGGAATATACGCTAAAGAAAAGAATGGCTGAAAACAGCAAGTCGGTATACAAGCTGCTCAACCAACTGTTGGAAGCATACACTCCTACTGCACAGCAAGAATATAAAGAGATACAAGAACTGGCTCGTGAAGAACAGGGAGCTGATTTCGTTGTCATGCCTTGGGACTGGAGTTATTATTCAAACAAACTGAAAGACAAAAAATTCAATATCAACGAAGAAATGCTTCGCCCTTACTTCGAACTGGAACAAGTGAAGAAAGGAGTATTCGGCCTGGCAGAAAAGTTATATGGAATCACTTTCCGGAAAAATACAGAAATTCCGGTTTACCATAAAGAGGTAGAAGCCTTTGAAGTGTTTGATAAAGACGGCAAATTCTTAGCCGTCCTATACACCGATTTCCATCCGCGTCCGGGAAAGCGTGCCGGAGCCTGGATGACGAGTTACAAAGACCAATGGATCGATAAAAAGACCGGTGAAAACAGCCGTCCTCATGTATCCGTTGTGATGAACTTCACCAAGCCAACCGAGAATAAGCCCGCTTTATTGACTTTCAATGAGGTAGAAACATTCTTGCATGAGTTTGGACATAGCCTGCACGGTATGTTTGCCAATTCCACTTACAGGAGTTTAAGTGGAACCAATGTATATTGGGATTTCGTGGAACTCCCCTCACAAATTATGGAGAATTTCGCCATAGAGAAAGATTTCCTCAATACCTTTGCCCGTCATTATCAGACGGGAGAAGTTTTGCCGGATGAATTGATAAGACGTCTTGTAGATGCATCAAACTTCAATATTGCTTATGCTTGCCTGAGACAAATAAGCTTCGGTCTACTTGATATGGCATGGTATACGCGCAACACTCCTTTTGAAGGAGATGTGAAAGCTTATGAACAAGAAGCCTGGAAGGATGCGCAAATATTGCCGGTAGTACAAGAAGCTTGTATGAGTACGCAATTCTCCCACATCTTTGCCGGTGGATATGCCGCCGGATACTATAGCTACAAATGGGCGGAAGTATTGGATGCCGACGCATTTTCATTATTCAAGCAAAAAGGGATATTCAATCAGGAAGTGGCAGACTCATTCCGCAATAATATTCTGTCGAAAGGAGGAACGGAACATCCGATGATACTTTATAAACGTTTCCGCGGACAGGAACCGAGCATTGATGCTTTGCTAATCAGAAATGGGATAAAGAAATAAGTATTAAGTTATTAGATATTAAATATGAAGAGAAGTATATTTCAAATAGTAGGATTGCTTTTATTGCTTCCTTTATTTTCAGGATGTAATGATTCGGACGATGTAGCTGCTATCTTTACAGGAAAAACCTGGAAACTCACCTACATTACATTAAAAGACGGAAATAAAATGATTGATCTCTGGGGAGGAGATGAAAAAAAAGCCCAAGCAAGTTATGAAAAACTGGAAGCAGCAGGCAATTTTACCATTAATTTCACAATAAACACCAATGAAGATGATATTATAAACGGAAACTTTAACGGACAAGTCACCACTGGAA
>OIGA01000397.1_pt1 | contig 10392 bp, 8 predicted proteins | sample 1582191 | NCBI WGS metagenome assembly OIGA01 (sample SAMN02674607, study PRJEB24791) | human gut metagenome, SKBSTL069 | isolation source: stool | host: Homo sapiens | place: USA | reverse complement strand
TAATCGCAGACCTACAAAACAAACAATCCTTAATCAAGGGAATTAGAAATGATGTATTTGGAAAACTTAGAAAAGATATTGGCTTAAATGCAAAGGTTGGCGATGTTCTTAGTTATGAGCAGCCACAACCATATATTGTTGAAGATACTGAATATACAGCAGGAGGAACTCCAGTATTAACTGCCAACAAAGCCTTTGTTTTGGGTTACACATCAGAAACTGACGGAATATACGACAAGGGCGATTGCATAATATTTGACGATTTCACTCTTGATTGCAAATATGTTGATTTTCCCTTTAAGGTCAAATCATCTGCTATCAAAATTCTAACGGCAAAGAACAAAGAACTCTTGCGTTATACATTTGAGTTTTTGAAGTATCTTGATTTATCTACGGATGAGCATAAAAGACATTATATTGCTGAAACGCAAAATCAAGAATTCATTTTGCCAACTACGCAAATAGTTAGAACAATAGCACATGCTTTTTCCACATTATCATCACGAATGCAAACTATAGTAAAGCAAAGAGATATGCTTGAATTACAAAAGCAGTATCTGCTTCGCCAAATGTTCATATAAACATCTGGCGGAGCAAGTATTGCTTCTGTAAACTCAGGTTTCTTAGAGTGTTCTTTTCTACTGATAGTTTGCTATCAATTGCAGACAACAACCGAGCATATTGAAGTTGTTCTGTATATGATGGGCAAAACACTTTGGCTTTTCCATAGTCCTTGAAATATATGTGAGGAATAGCCATACCTGTCTTGTAAGGTTCAAAGTTGAACACTTTCAGCAGATAGTAAAGGTATTGAAGTGAATAGCCGTCTTTAGCTTGCAAAGTATTCAAAGTTCCTGTTGCAGAACATTTGCCTGTAACGTAAGAAACTGTACCAACACCAGAACCATCTTTGATAATATAAACGGCTTCACCCTCTGTATTATAATCATCAAGATAGCCAACGATGCCATTTGCGCCATACACAGGATATGCGCCTTGCTCACAGACTTCACTTTCTTGCTGGGTGGAAGAACTACATTCTACACACTCATACAAACGAACATTGGGCTTGTTGCTGCGAACTATCTTCTGTGCAATTCCCTTGATTAAGGACTGCAATTTGTCAATGATTTTGTTTTGGGTAGCAATACGCTCTTCCAACAATGCAAGAAAATATGCTATTCTCTTTTGTTCTATCAGTGAAGGCATAAAGAGACTTACTTTCTTTAAGTCTGTTTTATTGAATTTAGGCTGTCCACTTGCGCCAACCAACTTCTTCATCTCATTGTCATATGAAGATGTTGATAATCTGAAATAGACAAAATGAGTGTCATTACATTTACTTCTTAACAGTATTGCGTTCGGTCCTAAAACATTCTTGTTTTTGGGTAAATCTTGTGGCTTGACATAATACTTTTCTCCGATGTTCGCACCTATGTTAGGCAATACGATATTAGGCTCTTTGAGTTGAACGCGCCACAAGAAGTCATAAGCGACTTCATCAACATAAACAAAATCGCTATTGGTGAAATTGTTTTTTAAATCAATAGTTCGTATCAATTGTGCATAATTGTTCTCTTGATAATATTTGACATTCTCTCTCAAAGAGGCAAAACTTCCAGCTGCCACAAAATCAGTGATAATATCACAAATATCACCTAATTCGTACTTCTCCCATTCCCCCTGAAACTCAGGGAATCTGAGATTTGGGACATTGAGTTTCTTATGTTCGTTATTTATTGTCGTTGTCATTTTTAATCCTTAATTTAAGTTCACCATTGCGGTTCAGTTACATGGTAGTTACATACCTTTTTCCCTATTTTAGAAAGGATTAGAGGCGATTTTGATGTGCTTTCTCGACTTTCAGTTACATACCAGTTACATGTTTTCATGTTTCCTCGTATGAATGTCAAATCATAAAAGCAAATACCAAAATTATTCGTCCTTTGTACTTTTCTCTGTTTCCTTTTCTATTTTTTCTTCCAATTCTTTGATGGATGGAATGGTTCCCTCCACCTTTTTAGGATACAACTTAGATAGTTCGTACTCGGAGATTCCGATAGGCTGACTGCTACCTTCTAAAGCATACTGGGCTATGGTGTTGCTCTTTTGCTTACAAATGAGTAATCCTATGGTCGGGTTATCTCTACCTTCTTGGCGCAAGAGGTGATTGCAAGCTACTACATAACCACTTAGTTGTCCTGCATCTGGAAAGTCAAATTCTCCAATCTTCACTTCTACCACAACATAGCAAGATAACTTCAAATTGTAGAAAAGCAAATCAATGAACTTCTCCTTTTCGTCTATCTGCAAACGATACTCCTTGCCAACATACGCAAAACCTGTACCCAATTCCAACAGGAATTTCGTAATGTTAGCCAGTAAAGCATCTTTCAATTTGCGTTCATTGTATTTACCACGAACACCAGTAAAAGAGAAATCATAAGGGTCTTTTGTAATTTCTTGTGCAAGGTCGCTATTCATATCGGGCAAAGTCTTCTTGAAATTTGTCAATGCCTTTCCACTTCTTTCATAGAAGTCTGTTCCAAGGAAATTCAACAGCATAGAACGACTCCAACCGTTTTCCATTGTTTGGCGAACATAGAACAATGCTTTATGAGCATCCTCCGAACACTTGTCAATGATATAACGATGATGTCCCCAAGGTATAGAGAATAGGATAGTGTGCAAATCTTCCACAAGTTGTGGAAGATTTGTATTCTCTGATTTTTCCACAGCTTGTGGAAGACTTTTTTCAAGAGGCGAGTACAAGCAATAGAATCGTTTTGCATAGCGGACAGATGTTTCAGAAAGTCCGTCAGCATCAGGCAGTTTATGTCTTAAATCACGACTCAGTGCCGCATAAAAGCCACTACCATATTTGTTAGACGCTTCTTTTGTCTCAATATCCTGTCCTAACTCCCAATAAAAACGCAGCATTTCAGTATTCACCTTTACTGCTGCCCTTATTTGACTTTTGCGATAACGCTTGCATAGTTCTTCGACCCACTGCAAGTAATCCTTATCCAATATGTTTATTGATTCACTCATTGCTTAAACCTCTTAATTAAAAATTGCACAAAACTGGCAGAAAGACTATTCAACCAATCCCAGTTCTTTCAAATAGCCTTCAATCTCCTTGTCAAGGTCGGCACGTTTGGCTTCCAACTCCTTGATTTCCTTCATGACGGCATGAATGTCGATAGGCTCTTCTTCCTCGAAAGTATCAACGTAACGAGGAATATTGAGATTGTAGTCGTTTTCTGCCACCTCTTGCAGTGTGGCAAGATGGCTGTACTTTTCTATTTCCTTGCGCTCACGATAAGTATCTACAATTTTCTTGATGTGTTGCGGACGGAGTTTGTTCTGGGTCTTTACCTTTTCAAACTCCTTGCTTGCATCAATGAACAGGATGTTGTCATCCTCTTTACGGCATTTCTTAAACACCAAAATACAAGTCGGAATGCTTGTGCCATAGAAGATGTTGGCAGGGAGTCCGATGATGGCATCCACATAGTTCTTCTTCTCAATGAGAAAACGACGGATTACGCCCTCGGCATTACCACGGAACAACACACCATGAGGAGCAACACAGGCCATTGTGCCACCCTCATTAAGGTGGTAAATCATGTGGAGAATAAAGGCGTAGTCGGCTGTCTTGCGTGGTGCCAAGCGTCCTGCCTTGCTGAAACGGTCGTCGTTGTTGAACTTGTCGGCTGCACTCCATTCGGCAGAGAAAGGTGGATTTGCGACGACAGCGTCAAACTGAGTGTCGCCAAAAGCATCAGCCTCTAAAGTATCGCCATTCTCAATGCGGAAATTGCTGAACTTGATACCATGCAGAAGCATATTCATACGAGCCAAGTTGTAGGTCGTAGGGTTCTTCTCTTGTCCGAAAATCTCGTTGGCATGACCGATGCTTGCAGCACGGAGCAGCAACGAACCACTACCGCAAGTTGGGTCATAGACATTGCGCAGACGAGCGTGACCGATGGTAACAATTTCTGCCAAGATACGGCTCACTTCCTGAGGTGTATAGAACTCGCCAGCCTTCTTGCCGGCACCAGCTGCAAACTGGCTAATCATATACTCGTAGGCATCACCGAGAATGTCAATCTCTTGCGATGCTTCTACACCGAAATCTATGTCATCAAGGGCAAGAAGAACATTGCTCACCAATGTGTTCTTATCATCAGCAGTCTTTCCCAACTTAGGCGAAGCAAGGTCAATGTCAGAGAACAGACCGCCAAAGTCCTCTTCGCTGTCCTGTCCGAGAGTGCTGTCCTCAATGCGCTTCAATGAGCGTTCGAGCATAGGTAGGATGTTCTCTTTCTTCTTAATGCTTTCAATGACTGACGAGAACAGGAAGTTTGGCTCTATGAAGTAGCCGATGTTTTCCAAACAGTCAGTCTTTACTTCTTGTTGCAATGCTTCAATATCCTCGTCTTTCTCCATTGCCCACAATTCCTTGAACGTGACTTCATCATCCACCAAGGCGGAGTTTGCATGTTTCTCTATCTTCTCCGACAAATACTTGTAAAAGATAAAGCCAAGGGTAAAATACATGAAGTCACTGGCTGACATATTGCCACGCAGTTTGTTTGCGACTTCCCAAAGTTGGTCACGGAGTTTCTGTTGTAATTCTTCGCTCATATCGTTATTTCTTTTTTATTTTCAATGTTTCACTAATAAAGACATTGTCATCGTCTTTGTCTGTTATATACTGATGGCAATACTTCCCTTTCCCCTTATTTAGTATTATAACGCTATTCCAAAAAGAGGTATGATTGATGGTATAGCCTGGGTCTAAACAAAATATTTTTTCAACAACCTCTTCTTGCTCTTCATAGCCAATAGCAAGTATTGCATGAGCACCACCTCTAAATGATATGGCAGTAACCAAAGGCAAGTTGTCATTTATTGCAGTTTTAAGTTCTTCTACAAATATGGTTTGGTCTGATAGAGAAGCCGTATATTGTAGTGCAGATGATGTTACTTCTTTAGCAAAAGAGTGAGAAAGTTTTTCTTTGATTTCTGAGAAATAGAAACCATCACGGCAAAGTCCTTCTGTTACAAAGAACTCTTTGAAAAGCCTTCCTTTGGCGGTATTTCCTTTGAATGTAGTGTTCAAGTTTACAACTTGGCTACGAGTGAGAACCTTTAGTATAAGAAGATTCATCATCATAGAATACACAGCACATGCTCCATCCATTTCACCTTGTTGTAAATGGATAGGTTGCCACTTGCGGTTATACACGCTGACTCCAAGAGCCGTTATATCTATATCTCTAACTATCTTTATCATTGCAATTTTGTCATTCCCAACTGAATGTTCTTATAATAGAACGCAGTTTATCGAGTATTCTTGTTAATGCTTTGCGCTTTTTTATCAGTCCCAAGTGCTTCTCTTTCAATGCCTCTTGTATGATTTCTGGCTGCTCCTTTTGTAGATAGTCATATTCAGAAAGGTAATGATTGAGCACGGAAGCGTCCAAATCTTCGTCCTTGGCAAGCGTATTGATAGCATTGTTACGCTCTGTGACGATATAGTTGTTCAATCGCTCTTCAAGGTCGCTCGTACCGTCAGCCTTTTGTTTGCGAGCCATGAAGTTGTCACGGTCATCATCTACATTCTTCTGGATAAATCCGTCAATGAGCTTTGCCTTACTGCGAAGTTCGGCATCCTTTATCATTGTGTCGATGATGTGCTTGCGCTTTTCTGAATAATCCTCGCTGTATGGATTGAGGTCTGCAATCAACTCCAAAATGTAGGCAACATTGATAATGTCACTATGCAACAATTCCAAGCAGAAGTCAATATCCGTAAGTTTATGATCTTCTGGAGTTGGTTCGTCTTCATTAGGGTTGGGAGTTGGCTTTGGTGCAGGTGGGTCAACCAAAATAATGCTGTCATGAATGTCAAGATACTTGCTGCGGAAGTCCATAAACTGCTGTTCGGTCATGCCAAGGTCGGGAGCATCTACATCAAACTCGTCATACACCTGTATCTCTGCGTGTTTCTTGATGATGTCACGGAAAGCAAGGATAAACTGCTTCTTGTCGTTCTCGCTTTGGAGATAGTCCACGTAATGTGGTTCGGGATAATGTGTCAAGAAATCCTTGGTCAGTTCTTGATAGTTCTTCTTCACATCATCAAACGGCGGACGCACTATATCTTCAAGATTGTTGCTGTTGCTGAAAAGTTTGATAGACTCGTCCACCTTGCTTTTCAAGTCACGGAAGCACACCACCTTTCCGAAACGTTTCTTCTCGTTCAGCACACGGTTGGTACGGCTGAACGCTTGCAGTAAGCCATGATACTCCATGTTCTTATCAACATAGAGCGTGTTGAGTTTCTTGCTGTCGAAGCCAGTAAGGAACATTCCTACCACAAGGCAAAGGTCGAGAGGCTTCATGTCGGCCTTCTTTTTCTTCATGCGGAGGTTGATGTCATCGTAATACGCGCGGAAGTTTTCGGTGGTGAAACTCGTTCCATACATATTATTATAGTCATCCATGATGGCTTGTAACTCGTCAGCCTCACCTGTGCTGTCGCTTACATAGCCACCTGTGTTCATGCCTGTCTGCTCGTCATCTTGGCTGCTGTTGGCAGCGTATGTGAATACCGCACCAATTCTAATCTTCGGATTGAGACTCTTGAATATCTTGTAGTAGCGGATAAGCATTGGCACAGACTGCACGGCAAACAGTGCGTCAAACTCACCGTCAAATGTTGACTTATTGAAATTATTAAGGATGAATTTGGCTATCTCCGTCATACGGTCTTGCTCGGCATTGTCCACATCCTCGTTGCCGTGGTAATACTCCACAAGGAAACCGAGCACGTTTTCATCGGCAATGGCATCCTTAATAAGATACTTGTGAAGGCAGTTACCGAAAATCTCTTTTGTAGTGTGTCCGTCCACGGCATTCTCCACAAAAATAGGCGTACCAGTGAAGCCGAATATCTGCGTATTGTCAAAGAACTTCACGATGTTCTTATGGCATTCTCCGAAATGGCTTCGATGACATTCATCGAAAATCATTACGATACGAGAATGGCGTATTTCCTCAATGCGACTACTGTACCACTGCTTGCTAACAGCGGCATTCAACTTCTGGATGGTAGTGATGATAATCTTAGAATTGCTGTGCAGACGCTTCACCAACTCATCCGTGTTGTCGGTACTGTCAACGGCACCAGGCTCAAAGGCCTCGTATTCGGCTTGCGTCTGAGTGTCAAGGTCGTGGCGGTCAACCACAAACATAACCTTATCCACATCGTCCAACTCAGAAACGAGTTGTGCAGCCTTGAATGAGGTCAAGGTCTTGCCTGCACCAGTTGTATGCCAAATATAGCCATTGTCGTTGGAGTTTTCTACACGGTCAAGAATTTTCTCCACCGCATAGAACTGATAAGGGCGAAGCACCATCAGGCACTTGTCACCCTCATGCAGAACGATGTACTTGCCTATAATCTTGCCCAACGTACACTTGTCGAAGAACACTGTGGCAAACTTCTCCAAGTCGTTGAACGGCACATTGGCTGCATCCGTCCAGTTGAAAGTGAACTTATAGCCACTATTCGGGTTGTTGGCAAAATAGCGAGTGTTCACACCATTGGATATGACAAACAACTGGATATAGTCAAACAATCCATGAAAGGAAGTTTTGTGGTAGCGTTGTATCTGGTTGTACGCCTGTTTCAACTCCACACCTCTGCGCTTCAGTTCAATCTGAACCAAAGGCAAACCGTTAATGAGTATCGTTACATCATAACGGCACTTTTTCCTTCCTTCAACTGTAATTTGGTTGGAAACTTGAAACTCGTTTTGACACCAATGGGTACGGTTCAAGAACTCCACCCACAGGCGTTCACCACTTTCAAGTTCAAGCGGAAAGAGGTCACGAAGTTTCTTTGCCTTCTCAAAGCGAGTGCCACCTTCAAGATAAATTAGTATCTTTTCAAATTCAGACTCAGTAAATTCTGTGCGACCGAGTTCTTCCAATTTCTTCTTGTTGTGTATCTCCAACTGCTTCTTGAAATTGGCAGACAGGTTCTTCTCCTCCTCAATATGAACATACTCGTAGTTCATCTTTTGAAGAGTGTCTATAAGTCCGTTTTCGAGAGCGGCTTCACTTTGTACTGGCATATCTTATCTTGTTTTTATCATTACACTTATGAGAATATGACTATTCATCCATTTGCAGGAAATGAATATACAAGGCATTCTCTATTTTGCTTATGGCTTCAAGCGAAAGGTTTTCTCGTCCTTTTAAGATTTTTGAAATGTACTGTTGCGTACAATTCATTTTTTCAGCCAACATCTTTTGAGTCATTCCAAGTTCCTTCATTCTTGCGGACATGGCATTGGCTATCATTTGAGAATGATTTAACCATGATTTTTCTTCTTGGCTCATTTGTGTTCCTGCATTTTGAACAGGAGATATTGTTTCCTTTATCATCTTAGACGTATTTCGCTTTGTTCCATTTATAATTCTGGCTATTGCCATTTTGCCTACAAAGATAACTGATTTTAATGAGAAAACACAACTGCGAGGTTGTTTTCTGCATAAATAAGGCGAATTTGTGCGGTTTTAGTGTCATTTGTAGCTGTTTATTCTTCAAAATGAACTTTTATAGCATCATCAATCGCTTTACTCGTTGCACCGTACTCACACCCTTGCCACTCAGTTTCGCCACATCCCGAATTGAATATCCCTTGCGGAGCAAACTTATTACTTCCCTATATTCGGTCTTTATCTGTTCTGTAGTTTTTATAGAGCCAACCTTGCGTCCGAGTTTTCCGCCTTTCTCTATATACCGCTTCCGTCCAGACTGCAATCGAAATGAGATATTATCACGTTCCAATTGCGCACAGGTCGAAAGCGTGGCTATCATTATCGGGGCAAAGAGGGATGGATGTCCTTCATCGTCCAATAATATAAGCTGTTCCTTTTGTATGTAGAGGTTAATGCCACAGTCAATGAGTTTCTTGACAGAGGCAAGCACCTCAAACGCATTGCGACCCAATCTTGACAGCTCGCTGACAAGTAGGATTCCAATGCGGTTTGCCTTGCAGTATTCCATTGCCTCACACAACACTGGACGCTCATCATTCTTCTTTGCGCCAGAGATGTGTTCCTCAAAGACCTTGAAGACTTCGATACCCTTATATTTTGCATACTCCGACAAGTCCTTGACCTGTCTTTCCGTGCTCTGTCTGTTACCCATACTGGAGACACGAGCGTATATTACTCCTGTTGTCATCTATATCAAAGATTAAATTGAACATGAAAAAGCCTGTGTCCAGATAAGTCTTGCAGATTTATTTGAACACAAGCGTTTTTTGAATACAGCCTGACGGCAATTTTCCAACAAAAGGGAAGAAGTAAGACTTCCCCATTGTTCGCCCCCTGCTGTATGTCTCAATCAAACACGCCATTAAACAGATTGACCGCCTCTATCTTCTTTTCAAGAGCCACTTTTGCATAAACTTCGGTTGAAGTGATGCTTCCATGTCCCAAAACATCCTTCACAGCTGATATGTCTGCTCCTGCTGAGATAGCCAACGATGCTGTCGTATGCCGTGAGCAATGGTAGGTCAAATCCTTTTCTATGCCAGCCTTTTCTTTAAGTCTTCTTACGTATTTCGATACGTTGTCTGACTTCTTTACAAGGTGAAACACAAGACTTTCCGGATTGTCATCCGTCCGAGGTGGCAACAACGATTGCGCCATTTCATTGAGCGGAATAATGGCAGGACGCTTTGTCTTTCGCTGTATGATGCTGATTGTCGGCACGCCATCTATCATTTTAATATCACACCACCTCAGATGCTGCATATCGCCAAGGCGAAGGGCAGTCATGGATGATAACCCAAATGCCAGTTGTACGGTTCGTTCATTCTCACATTCAGCTTCCACCGCCAGAAAACGTGTGAGTTCTTCTGGCGTAAGATACTCTCTGTGTTTGTCAGGAGCATGGAAGCGTTCCAACTTGTTTAGACTGTGTACAGGATTGAATTTTACAAGTCCTTCACGCATAGCCTTGTTAAATATCGCTTTGACAGTTTCCTCAAACAACAGTAATGTGTAATCAGCCAACCGTCCTCCGTTGGTCTTGATTTGGCGTTTGTTGCGATACTTGTTGCGCATATAATCAAAAAGACCGCAAATTTCATCTTTACTGACATCTTTCAGCAGGATGTCTTTCTTATCTACTCTTCGCAGATATGTGGCTATACGCTTACGGACAACATTCTTATGACCTATCATCTTCTTGCAGTTGCCACAATCAACAGACCATTTGATATAGTCATCGCACCATTGCAGCCAAGTCAAGCCGTTGCCTTGTTCTTCGCTTTTGGCATTCTCTTTCTCCAATACAGG
>OIGA01000382.1_pt1 | contig 10688 bp, 6 predicted proteins | sample 1582191 | NCBI WGS metagenome assembly OIGA01 (sample SAMN02674607, study PRJEB24791) | human gut metagenome, SKBSTL069 | isolation source: stool | host: Homo sapiens | place: USA | reverse complement strand
CGTCCTGTTAAAAGAAATAGGAGTAGCGCGTGAAGAAGTTATAGCCATAGGTGATGGATATAATGACCTATCCATGATTAGGTTTGCAGGACTGGGGATTGCCATGGGAAATGCTCAAGAACCTGTAAAGAAAGCAGCAGATTACATCACTCTAAGTAACGAAGAAGACGGTGTAGCAGAAGCAATCAAGAAGTTTTGCAATCAACAATAGCCAAACATTTACTGGCATGCCGGCAGAGTTTTAGTTTCTCGGTGAGAAACCTTTGGTTTCAAGGAATGAAACTATTGGTTCCTCGGTGTGAAACTGTTAGTTTCATACCGGGAAACAAATCACATTACTGGTAAAAACGACCCGACACTTAAAATCAACCGATTAAAGATAGGGCGCATATTCAGATTTTATACTAACTTTGCGATTCCAATAAAACAAATATAAAATGTTATGGAACATCAACTTACCATTTACAACACCTTAGATAGAAAGAAAGAGTTGTTTATACCGCTTCATGCACCTCATGTAGGCATGTATGTGTGTGGACCGACTGTTTACGGAGATGCCCATTTAGGACACGCCCGCCCGTCTATAACCTTCGATGTGTTATTCCGCTATCTCACCCACCTAGGATATAAAGTACGCTACGTACGAAATATTACCGACGTAGGTCATCTGGAACACGATGCCGATGACGGAGAAGACAAGATCGCCAAGAAAGCACGTCTGGAAGAGTTGGAACCAATGGAGGTTGTTCAATATTTCCTGAACCGCTATCATAAAGCAATGGAAGCGTTGAATGTACTTTCTCCAAGCATTGAGCCACATGCTTCAGGACATATCATTGAACAAATCCAACTGGTACAGAAGATTTTGGATGCCGGATACGCCTATGAAAGCGAAGGCTCCGTTTATTTCGATGTAGCCAAATACAACAAAGATCACCATTACGGAAAACTTTCCGGACGTAATCTGGACGACGTATTGAATACCACCCGTGACCTCGACGGACAAAGCGAAAAACGCAATCCCGCCGACTTCGCCCTTTGGAAAAAGGCACAACCTGAACATATCATGCGCTGGCCGTCTCCATGGAGCGACGGTTTCCCCGGATGGCACGCCGAATGTACCGCTATGGGACGCAAATACCTGGGTGAACACTTCGATATTCACGGAGGAGGAATGGACTTGATTTTCCCTCACCACGAATGTGAAATCGCACAATCGGTAGCTTCACAAGGCGATGACATGGTTCACTGCTGGATGCACAACAACATGATTACCATCAACGGAACCAAGATGGGTAAATCACTTGGCAACTTCATCACGCTGGACGAATTCTTCACCGGTACTCATAAGCTGCTGGCGCAAGCCTACACACCAATGACAATCCGTTTCTTCATCCTGCAAGCTCATTATCGCAGCACGGTAGACTTTAGCAATGAAGCACTGCAAGCATCCGAAAAAGGGCTGCAACGTCTGATGGAAGCCATTGACGCATTGGATAAGATTACTCCCGCACCGGCAACTTCAGAGGGAATCAACGTGAAAGAACTGCGCGCTAAATGCTACGAAGCAATGAATGACGACTTAAATACACCGATTGTCATCGCACAGCTTTTCGAAGGCGCCCGCATTATAAACAATATCATTGCCGGCAATGCCACCATCTCCGCCGAGGACCTGAAAGACCTGAAAGAAACATTCCATCTGTTCAGCTTCGACATCATGGGATTGAAAGAAGAAAAAGGCTCTTCAGATGGTCGTGAGGCAGCTTACGGCAAGGTAGTAGATATGCTACTGGAACAACGTATGAAAGCGAAAGCCAACAAAGACTGGGCTACTTCCGACGAAATCCGCAACACACTGACAGCACTCGGATTTGAAATCAAAGATACTAAAGACGGTTTCGAATGGAGACTGAATAAGTAACAAGAAAAGAAAGTGCTCAACGCACCGTGTAAATACAAAGAAGACCGGCTCACCACGAACCGGTCTTCTCTTTTTTCATAGAAACATGATAACTAATACCTCTCTTTAAATTCTTGTTTTCTCTTATCTTATTCACTAATTATTTATTTTCCATGAGCATTTCGACCGGCTGTCCATGCTGACAGGTTACTGTCAGTACGGTCTGGTCTCCCTGCTGTTCCAACCGGACATTTTCCATCGGGCTTGTCAATCTCCAATGTCCTTTAAGCCGTATCTCCTTAGTAATAGGACGACTGGGCTCTTTCGTTGTATACGTCTTCTCTTCTATATTCAGATTCGGATCACAGACGCTTAAACGGATACCCTTATCAGATTCCTTTGCATACATCACCATTGTTTCCGCAGGAATAGCCACGAACACTTTATCAGCGGCAGGCTGATAAGCTTCAAAAGCAGCATACGCCGTGATACCTGTCTTTTTATCATAAACAACGTGAGCAGTCTGATCGCGTTGCAACACCTCGTATGCAGGAGTTTTGCGCAGTTCATCGAGATCGGAAGCAGAAGGCTGTATCAATACCATATATTCATAAGTCCCCTCTTTCGGTGCCTTGCCATGTTCTATCCAGGCAGAAGAGAATTTTCCCTTAGTAACTTCACGCGTCTTGTCGTGCCGTGATTCCTGTTCTGCCACCTGTGAGCGAACGGTTCCGTCCACTACATGATAATAATTGTCATAACCATCATGAAGCCAATAGTTATCCTCTCCTACTTTGGGCTCCTTACCATTATATTTTGTCTGGAAAAGAGTCGTTTCCGTAGGATAATCCGCATTGGAGTTCGAAATACCTGTTCCCAGGCAAACCATCCGGTTATCAAAACAGAATACGGATTTACGGGCCACAAAGTCTGGTGTGAAATTCTCATAATCCCGTTCTGCCAATTTCATAGCGAACATTCCATTTTTACCATCTAAAGAACTGCTTCCGGAGAAATTCTCTTTGGAGCGTGCCATAGTCGTTCCTTTCAATGGGCTATCAAGCAAGTCGAAAGGCAAATGAATGGTAGTTGTACCCGGCAAACGATTCCAGTCCCATCCCTCCTGCACAAAACCGCTTCCGGCACGTGACACGGGATTTCCTTTCCCCATAATCTGCACGGAGCCATAACTCTGATAACGTCCGTAACGGTTATCTTTCGTATAAATTTCAGAACCCCATACGTCAGTGGTATATCCTTTCAATGTCACCATCCAATCTGCACGACGGAAAATGCCTGCCGAACCATAGTTGTAAACGAAGAATCCCTGTGGAGCCTGTGCCGGTTGAATACCTTCCTTCTTGAAGAAACGCGCATTCGGAGTATCACTATTGCGTATCAGACGTAAATAGTCAGCAGCCAGACCACGATCAAACGTATTTCCCTGACCGGACAAATCGCCGGATAAAGCTATATTGGCAAATGCTTCGATATCATCGCTTCCCATCTTCCCTCCAAAAGGATGACGGCCACTGATTCCGATGCCCCATTCATAGAAATTGCAATAATTGCGCATAGCAATAAAGGCTGATTTCATGTGTTTGCGCGCATCTTCGGTCAGTTCAAAACTTGTACCATTGGTAAATGCAATATATTCTCCTACAGTCGCAAGTACTCCAGTGGTATATCCCGGATAGAAACCGCCATGATGGAAAGTCGTACCGTCTACCTTTATACCACCGATCGTTCCCGGAGTATAACGCAAAGAAGAAGATAACCAACGTGATAATCCGCTCAACGCTTGCGCCTGTTCTCTTGCATCGGGAAACATCATAGCGGAAATAAATTTCGCCATCAATAACGTATGCCAGGAATCCAACAATTCATCACGTGTTGGAGAGCATGGCTGACGAGTTTCTTGTAGAGCCGCCCAAAAACGCAATGTGGAGAGATAAGCATCCCGATGAGGATGTTTATAGATAGCATCACGCATCAGCCAGGCAGTTGTATATATCTTACGTACCTGATAACCATAATGATGATTGGTACCCATACCGCTACCGTATGCAAATCCCTGATCGATAGCATAGTCGAATACGGTAAAGTAGTTTTTCTTTGATGTTTCGTTCTGGTTATAATAAGCATCATAGGCAAAGCCGGAAAGCATCGTTTCAATATCGTTCCATGACATTTCTCCTTTCTTCTTGTCCTGTTCATCAGGAGCAACAATAGGAGTTCCTATAAATCCCGTCCCAGCGATGGATGGACTGATAGCCGCTTTCTCAAATGTTTTATAGGCAGCATTAATAGGCCCTTGCGGTGCCTTTTTCACTTCCAGAAAATCTGTCAAACGTTGTTCGATAGTCTTCAGCTCCTTCTTTTGTTCGCTTGTCAATTTAGAAGGCAGAGGAATATCATACGACTGTTGTTCCCATTTCCACACGAGACACCAATGCCACAGGTCACGATTAGACAGCCCATTATTGGTAGGCAACTGTTGGTCGGGAGTGGTACGAAGATTCATTTTCTTTTCCGGAAAAATCAGACGGTCAAGAAAGATACGTCCCTTCCGTTGCGGGGCAACCAGCCGATAGGCTACGATCTTCTTATCTTTCTTGTCGCCCTGCATATACTCAAAAGAGATCCAGCAAGCCCGCCAGCCTGCTGCCTGCAAACGATAAGAGAACCAGTAAGAGACTTCTCCCTCCTTATTCAGAAACTCAAAACGAATAGAATCCTGCTGCGGTTTCTCATTATAAATCCACAAGGTAATGCCGAACTGCTTCTCGTTTCTCGTATTCAACGATAAAGGAGCAATTTGAACATCCAGTGTAGAACCGGGCTGAAAGTCCCATTCCAGACTACTTTCACCCTCTTTGTAAAAAAGAGAAGAGATTTTCACTTCTCCCTTTCCGGAAACTGTAAATGCTTCGGGCACTTCTTCTTCAAATCCGATGAGTTGAGCGAAAGCTGAAGGAATGATTCCCAAAAGGAATAATACTATAAAACAACTGTTTTTCATTACTATTTTCAATTTAAACGCGGATGCGGATTAACACCTATTATTGTCGCAGAGATTTACTCCTAAAATTGGCACTTATTTGAGTTAATCAGCGTTTTATAAATTACTAATCGCTAATAAGGAATCCGATCCGACAGAATCTTTTCCGTATACCAAGGATCATTAATTTCCTTCAACATAGCTCCCATTTCACCGCAAAGTTGTGCCACAATCTCCTTATTTTCTTCCAAAGGCAGGTTATGCAGTTGATATGGATCTTTTACATCATCGAATAAGAGGCTTTTCTTCAATTGCTTCGTATCACGGTCGATATATAACGCCAATGTATATTGAGCCGTCTTGATACCTCTTGAAGAAGGGAAGTAAGTCTGCACCAATCCATTTTCATCTTTATCACCATCTACATTCTGAATATACAGTGCACCTGTAGGACGAACAATTTCAGCCTTTTCATCGAAGAAAAGAGGAGCGAAATTACGTCCCTGCACTTCCGCCGGAATAGAATCACCCAGTCCGCACAAGCCAAGCACCGTAGGCATAATATCAGGAGCGGAGAGCAATAAATCATCTACCCTCGGCTGAATCTTACCGGGAAAACGAACCAGGAACGGAATATTCATGGATTCAGAATAAGGGGAATTCTTCGGATCATCAGTGCACTGGCTACACATCGTCTCACCATGATCGGAAGCAAAGATTACGACTGTATTCTTATCCAATCCCAATTCTTTCAATGTCGTCAAAATCTGTCCGAAAGCACGGTCTACTCCGGTAACGGAAGCGAAATAATAACGTGCAGACTCCGCTTTCTTCATCTTCAAATCGACATTCGGACGAATCAACAGACTATCCAGAGGCTGATCTTTATAAAGATTAAAATCCTGCTCTTCACAGTCATTCAAGGAGCGATACGGGCTGTGAGGAGGATTCATGCCCACCATTATGAAGAAAGGTTTCTTGGTATCACGTACGTTACCGTCATTTTTCAGATAAGAAATGACTTTGCCTGATTCGTGCAAAGGTGACCATTCCTTCGGATCGTGTCTCTTACCATCCGTATCCCAATAATGCGGGTTCTTGTGTTCGTCAAATGTTCCGTAAGAATACCAGTAGTTAAAGCCGTGCCGGCGTTCTTTCGGTGTATAGGCATCCCATGCCGGACGTTTTTCTTCCACATACTGTCCCGGATGTTCGGGATCGTTCGGAGTCGGGAAGTCAGCGTGAAGTTTACCAAAATAAGCACAGTCATAACCTGCTTTGCTGAACACATCGCCGATACATTCCGCATCCTCGCGTAAGGAACTGATCGGACGTGTAGAATTGCAATTCAATGGTACACCGCTTTTGTTCGGATACATACCGGTCAGTAACATTCCACGATGAGGGCTGCTCAACGGACAGTTACTCTGTGCAGACGACAAGACCATAGATTCACGTGCAAAGGCATCCAGATTAGGAGTATGCACGGGGTCTCCTTCAAAGTTTACTTTATCCCGAAATCCGTCCTGGCTCCAGAAGCCCATCGCCTGGTTACGGTATTGATCGGGAAATACATAGATTATATTAGGATGCTCCGCTTGTTGGGACGCTTGCTTCGGAGCCTTGCAACCTTGTGCGACAAACAGCGTCAAGCCTCCTACAAGAAGGTTTATAGGTTTATTCATGATGGTTTATGATAAATGATTAAAAACAGGTAAATGACAAACGGTCAATAGAAAGTTATAGACAGCAAGTAGCGAATGATAAACGGTAAACATGTTCCGTCAGAATCCGCTAAGCATTCACCGTTCACTGTTTACCGTTCATTATCTATTTCTTATTTCTTTTCCAAATCTCTTTTACGCATCAGTCCTTCCAGGAAGTAATAGTCAGCATAGTTCAGAGGAACGTCAATTTCCTGACCGTGAGGAATACTGCCAACCGAATGCATCAGGATAAAGTTTCCATTTGTTCCAACTTCTGCGCGATAAGCAGGTGAGCCCAAACTTTCCATTATCTTATCAGCCGTTTCCTTGTAGTGGTTGCCCGGCAGATAGCCATCCAGTTCATAAAGGGCAGAGGCTGTACAAGCTGCTGCAGAAGCATCGCGCGGTTCGTTCGGAATATTCGGAGCATCATAATCCCAGTATGGTACGAGGTCTTCCGGCAGGTTCTTATTATTAAAGATGAAGTTATAGACCTTTTGTGCCTGGTCGAGATATTTCTTGTCTTTGGTATAGCGATAGCAGGTAGTATATCCATACAGAGCCCATGCTTGTCCGCGAGCCCAAGCCGATTCGTCGGCATATCCCTGTGCAGTTTGTCTCTTACGCACTTCTCCTGTCTCCGGATCGTAATCTACCACATGGTAGCAGCTGTTGTCCGGACGGAAGTGGTGAGCCATTGTTGTATCAGCATGTTTCACTGCAATATTGTAGAAAGTAGAATCTCCGGAAAGAGCTGTTGCTTCAAATAAGAGTTCGAGATTCATCATATTATCAATAATCACCGGACATTTCCATCCCCGTGTTCCCTGCCAACCTTTATCGGCATCCCATGACTGGATAACGCCTGCATTCGGACGAAAACGAGTGGACAATGATTTGGCAGCTTCTATAATGACGTCTTTGTACTCTTTCTTATCTGCCATGCGATAGCCGTTCAGATAACTGCAACCAATCATGAAACCTACATCATGATGCCATTTCAGATATTTCACAGAATCAAGAGCTTCTGTATATTTCTCAGCCAGCGGCAACCATTTCTTATCACCCGTCAGATTATAAGTCAACCATATACTACCGGGAAAGAAACCGGAGCACCAGTCATCAATAGGTATGTAAGAAATGCTACCGTCTTTGTTGATAGTTCTTGGATTCAGGATCTTACCAGATTTTTCAATAATATCCGTTTGAATCGTGTTTTGTGCAACTGCGTTGTCGATGTTGTCCTGAATAAAGTCTACTTCAACCTTTTTTTGTCCACCGCAACTCGTTAAGATCAAAAGGGAAAGTCCTAATGCGCTAAGAATTGTTTTCATAATACAAGGATTATTTGTTAAGTGATTAATTTTCCTGATGGCAAAAGTAGTGCATTTAAAGAGAATAGACCGACCCAAATAATCCAAATGAGGAACTATTTTGGTACATTTTACTGAAAAAATTATTTGCACAAGCATTTCCAAAGACTTTCCAACTCAGTTTGGTCGTCTTAACACAACTGACCCAACAAATTAGTCAGCACAGTATTTATTATCTCAAAACTCATTCATTAAATTCATTTCTATTCATTGTTATTAAAGATATAAAACTATATTCTACCGCTATAAGACTAGTGTAAACTCGAAGTTTAAATGACAACAACACCTTATTTCAAGTACATTACAGATAGCTTCTTTCACGCCAAAAGGCAATACTTAACCTTTTTTAATTCTATAAGAAGCCAATAAGACATCGTTTATAGGAAATTAGTGTATATTTGCAGAGCATAACTATAAAACGCATGTTCAATAAAAACAATTACACCAACAATTTCAACCAATTTTTCATTGACTATCAACGCCGCTTCATTCATTTTGCCTCTACGTACGTGCATGATGAAGCCGTGGCCGAGGACTTTGTCATTGAATCAATTATGTATTATTGGGAAAACAAGGAACGATTGCCTTCAGACATAAACATACCAGCTTATGTTTTGACTGTCTTGAAGCATAAATGTATAGATTATCTTCGAAATCAACAGGTTCGTCAAATGGCTTCCGATAAAATCTTTCAAATCTACTCTTGGGAGTTATCTAATAGAATCGCAACTCTAGAAGAACTTGAACCTAATGAAATTTTCACAGCTGAGATTCAAGAAATCGTAAATAGAACCTTAGAAACTTTACCGGAGCAAACCAGACGTATTTTTGCCATGAGTCGATACGAAAATAAATCCCACAAAGAAATAGCAGACCTATTGAACATGACAACAAAAGGTGTCGAATATCATATAAACAAAGCCACAAAAGTTCTACGAATAGCTTTAAAAGACTATTTGCCAACAACGCTACTTCTTTTTTTCTTAAACTAGAAAACCACTACAACTCCAATCATACTTTTTCACTTCCCATGTATCCTATATTCTAGAACCAGAACCTTTTGATCAATAAAAGCACAAAAACGTAAGTATGACATGACAAACATCCACATGGTTTCCTCTCCGCACGAAAAAGGTGCTGCAAGCCGGAATGAAAGAAAAAACACAAATACTTAAAAGAAGAATCTAAAAAAACACTTTCTTACTAGGGATAAACTTACTCTGTTCGTTATTACTATAAATACATCAAAAAAATAAAGTATTTATGAATAAGACCTTACTCTATTATTTTCGCAATGAAAGAGCCACCATATATGCGAACATGAAAAATGGAAAACACAGCTATTTATATTCGCAAAAGTGAAGAGCGTTCTTACTCAACCTATATAATTTATATTTATAAACACTTTTATTCATCTAATCAAATTTATTATGAAAACGACTTCAGCATTCATGGCTGTTTGTACAGCCTTACTTATGTTCAGCTGCTCCGGTGATGATGAAAATTCGCAATCAACACCTCTCCAACTGAAAACAACAACCAGTTCTCCCGCAAAAGGAGAAATAGGAACTAAGATAACCATTATCGGTGAAAATTTTACAGATCAAGCCAAAGTATATTTAAAAAATGCCAAAGCTACTATTACATCGGTAACAGCTACCCAACTACAGGTAATTGCCCCGGCAAATGAAGCAGGAGAATGTATTATAGAAGTAATGGTAGGTGCCCAAAAGACAGAGAACTTAAGATTTACTTACGTAGACTACACTCCTGTTGTTAGCTCCATCAGCCCAAGCTCCGGAACAGAAAACACGGAAATTACTATCATCGGCGAGAACTTCAGTACCACCCCCGAAGAAAACATTGTAAAAATAGGAGATGCAATAGCAACTGTTAAATATGCCACAGAGACCGAATTGAAAATTATCGCACCTCAAAACGAAATAGGAACTTATGCAGTAACCGTCTCTGTAGGTGTAAAAACAGGCAAAAATCCGGCTCTTTTCACATACGAAGATACAAGAGAGAGGATTTACGAATGTACACAAAATTTCATCACTGTACCTAGTGATATTAATACCCAGGATTTAAAAAGCGTTACATTCTTAAAAGATGGCAGATTAGCTTACAGTACTAACGGTGGTAGTGCTACAGAGGCTTGGGCAATAGATTTAAGAACAATGGAACGAGAAAAAATCGTCCCCAATGGCACAGGAACTGTTCTGCTGAAAATCACCACTAATCCTACTAATGGAAAACTTTACCTCGCATATAAAGGAGAAGATAAAATTAGCGTATGGGATCCTAATACAAAACAAGTTTCCGATTTGTTAACTCGCAACGGGTTGGACAACCTTATGGATGTAAAATTTGACCAATACAACAATATGTATGCGGTTTGCCGTAATTCCGGAACGATCCAAAAATATCCATCAGGAAATTATAACAGCAGTTCAAGGTTGGAATTTGTTAAAATTACCGGCCGTCAAATACAAGCCATAGCTTTTGATGCTGCTGGTAACTTGATAGCAGCAGCAACAGACGGATCAAATGCCGGCTATATTTATAAAGTAGACTCTAGCGGCGCTTATACATTGATTGCAGGTGGAGGTAACAAAGTTATAACGGAGGATATAACAGAAGATCCTAAAACAGCCAAATTGGAAAAAGCAGAGGGGCTAATGGTAGATAAGGATGGCTACATA
>OIGA01000379.1_pt1 | contig 10735 bp, 4 predicted proteins | sample 1582191 | NCBI WGS metagenome assembly OIGA01 (sample SAMN02674607, study PRJEB24791) | human gut metagenome, SKBSTL069 | isolation source: stool | host: Homo sapiens | place: USA | reverse complement strand
TAACAGCATTAATTTTCTTTTCATAAATTCTCTCTTAAAGTTTAACTTTACATTATTTGTATCTTTACTCTAACAATTTGCAAATATATTAATAAAACTGAAACTAGCAATTATATTAATAAAAAAAGGTTGCAAATATAACATTTTGTTATTTTACAAGCTGTATTTATGCCGATAAGCATATTTTTTTCAACCAAAAGCTTTGATTGCTAAAACAGCAATTGACACTTTGCATAAGCAAAATGCCTCTTTTAATATTTCTTTTACTCGTTTTTAGTCATAAAACACCTTTAAAAGCCATTCTTTTTGCTTTTTTCGTGAAAAAGCGAATAAAAAAGTGGCATTTAATTTAAAGTTTTGTGAATACCAAGTGATTTGAAGATTTATTTTTTAGAGATATTAATGCTTATTCGTCTCTGATATAGCACAGAATTACGTCTAATTTGTTCTATTATTAATTTAAAAATGAAAGTATGGAAAAGATCAGTTACAACCTTGTGTTTAACAGAAAGAAGAGATTGAATAAAAGAGGAATGGCATTAGTTCAGGTAGAAGCCTATCTGAACAGGAAAAAGATGTATTTCTCCACCAAAATATATCTCAAACCGGAACAGTGGGATGCCAAACGAAAAATGGTGAAGAATCATCCTAATGCGAATGTTTTGAATCGTATGTTATATGAAAATATAGCAGCTATTGAGCAAACAGAACTTGGACTATGGCAACAGGGAAAGTCCATATCGTTAGATTTATTAAAAAATTCTATTGATAAACCTCTAAGCAATGGAAGGTCGTTTTTGACTTTTTTTAAAGAGGAGATAGCCAATTCTTCTTTGAAAGAAAGTACCCGTCAAAATCACCTTTCCACGCTTGAATTACTTCAGGAGTTCAAGAAAGAGGTATTATTTACCGATTTGACATTTGAGTTTGTGTCTTCATTTGATAATTATCTGCAATCTAAAGGTTATCACCTTAATACTATTGCCAAGCACATGAAGCATCTGAAACGATATATTAATGTTGCAATAAATAAGGAGTATATGGATATACAGAAGTATGCCTTTAGAAAATATAAAATTAAAAGTATAGAAGGAAGCCATACACACTTAGCTCCGGAAGAGTTACACAAATTTGAGAATTTGCAGCTGACTGGAAGATATACGAGACTGCAAAAAACAAAAGATGCTTTTTTATTTTGCTGTTATGCTGGATTACGATATTCTGATTTCACTAATCTGACCTCTGCAAATATTGTTGAGTTCCATCAGGAGACTTGGATAATATACAAATCTGTCAAAACAGGTATGGAGGTACGCCTTCCTTTATATTTATTATTTGAGGGTAAAGGAATCCAGATATTGCAACGCTATAAAGATGATCTTGACAGCTTCTTTAAGTTAAAAGACAATTCTAATATCAACAAAGAATTGAATCTATTAGCAGGCTTGGCAAAAATAGATAAACGTGTGTCATTCCACACCGCCCGCCATACAAATGCCACCTTATTATTATATAGTGGTGCCAATATTACTACGGTACAAAAGCTATTAGGACACAAAAGTGTGAAAACTACACAGGTATATGCAAATATAATGGATATAACAGTGGTACGTGATCTTGAGAAAACGGCCTCATCAAAAAATAATAATAGGTACAAAAGCTAGATGAAAGTGTTCTGTTTTTAAGATTTGGTTATAGAAATGGAAGGTATAATTCTCTCTAATAGAAGAACAGTGTGTATAATTAAATGAAAGAATATGCAATATAAGTTCCGAAAACGCATATATATAATCTAAAGATACATCATAATTACGAATATTATCACTCGTCCCATTTAAAGGAATAAAACGTTCCTTTAAAAGGAACGAGTCATTGGTCGTAGAGAAGCCCTTGCTTTCTTTAAAAGGAAAGGATTAAAAGCTAATTTATAAACTTGACAGCCTCTAATAGCTATTAAAATCCGGCATTTGGGGTTCTTTCATTTTAGCGTCAGATAAATGATAAATACTTCTTTTTACATAATTAGATGTAATTACACAATCTCTTTGATACAGAAAAAGCATATAACCATCCAATATGAATATTCATCAATCATATTCTCTGCGATTTTGGAGGATATTTGAATCCACCCCTGCATATTTTAAAATATACAGTAATAAAATATGCATTTTTTCATCTGGAGTTTTTCTTTTTCTTAGATTACCGTTTGCTAATGAATATATTATTATAGTCAATAATTATTGGATATAATTTAGAACAAGAAAACCATCTTCAACAGTTAAGATGGAAATAAGTTTTAGCTTATATCATATAAGATAAGAACTTAAATAATTAATTAATAGATGGTTATGCCCTATTTTTGATAGAAATCTGGTATCATAAATCAGTAAATTAATATGTTTGGTAGGTGCTTAATATATTGATAATCTGCATAATAACTACAACAAAAGATTTATTGCCGAAGGAAAGTAAACATCGTGTATATTATTAGTAATCAAGATATTATAGTTGTATTTAGTTCTGCAAAGACTTTGCAGATTTCGTACATTGGTATGCAGACGCAGGAAGTGGCGATAAAGCTCAATTTGCGAGTGGTTCTCAAATCTGATGCACAGCTAATAGATGAGGTTGTGGTAACCGGATATGGGGTAACTAAAAAAGCGGCATTTACGGGATCTGCCCAAACGGTGGATAATAAGGACTTGATGAAAAAAACAGATGCAAACTTTATGAAGTCTTTGGAAGGATCAGTAGCTGGTTTACAAGTAAATAGCTTGACTGGACAACCTGGTGCATATGCTTCTACTACTATTCGTGGGGTTGGTTCAATGAACTCTGGAACTGAACCTTTATACGTAATTGATGGTATTGCCATTTACACAGACAAAATGGGGGCTTATAACAAAGCCGGAACAGGGGATATGGCGGCAAGTCCGATGGCTAATATCAATCCTAACGACATTGAGTCCATCACAGTTTTGAAAGATGCTACAGCTACAGCTATTTATGGAGCTCGTGCAGCGAATGGAGTAATTGTAGTTACTACTAAAAAAGGTAGTCTGGGAAAAGCGCGTTTTAATGTGAATGCAAAAGTCGGAACTAGTTTTGTAGGTAAGATAGATCATAATTATCGTACGACAAATCTGGATAAATACAAAGAGATCTGGACCGAAGGACTAACAAATGCAGGATATGACGGTGAGGATGGCATGACTTCTGCTGAATGGCTGAATGCCTATGTTATGGATTGGTATAATGTGGACTTGACGCAAAATATCAAGAGTGTGGATTGGCTGAAGGAGATTCTGCAAAATGGTTTTTCACAAGAATATGATATCAGTGCTCAAGGTGGGAATGAAAATTTGCGCTATTATATTAGTGGAGGATATTTTCAGAACACAGGTATCGTCATCGGAACTGGAATGAAACGCTATAGCGGACGTATTAGTTTAGATGGAAAAAGCGGGCGGATAGGATATGGACTTTCTGTGAATGGAGCACTCTCCGATATAAACAACACTATGACTGAAAGCCAATATACTAATCCTATTGTAGCAGTATATGACATCCGTCCGTTTGAACAGGTGCGCAATGAAGACGGAACATATAATACAAATGTTAATTATAATCCTGTAGCTATTAACGATAAAGAAAAAGGTGATAAACGCAATCAAAAGCAGATTACATTGGTTGTGAATCCATATTTTACTTATAATATTATTGATGGCTTAACATGGAAGACAAATGCAGGATTGAGCTTGATTGACTTGGACGAGTTCTTTTACAGTTCAATTTATAATCCTCAATATTCCGGTAGTGGTATGCTTGGTCAAAGAAACCAGGAAAGAGCAACAACCTTGACCATTACCAATACCGTAAACTTCAACCGCACTTTCAAAGACATGCATCATTTGAATGTGTTGTTGGGACAAGAAGCACAGAAAATATCTTATAGAACAATTTATGCAGCTGCCAGTGGATATCCTAGTGATGCTGTTTTTGAATTGGACAATGCTTCCAAGCCAACAGGGGCGGGATCTTCAACCAAAGCAAGCACTCTTTCTTCATTCTTTATGAATGCAGAATATAACTTGAATGATAAATATTATCTGTCAGGCAGTTTCCGTTATGACGGCTCGTCAAGATTTGGTGTAAACAACAAATGGGCTCCTTTTTGGTCTATAGGAGCAAAATACCGAATCTCTAACGAAAGCTTTATGGAAAATACCAAAAATTGGTTGACAGATTTGACTATCAGAGGTAGTTATGGAACTGTAGGTAATCAGGATATTGGTTATTATGCAGCAATGGGATTGTATAATTATGGATATTCTTATAATGGCAAACCTGGAGCTATTCCTTACCAAATAGCCAATCCGGATCTTAAATGGGAGACTGTTGCGAAAGCCGATATCGGTATCCATGCTGTTTTCTTCGAAAGACTGACACTCGAAGTAGACTATTATAACCAACGGACAAAAGATATGATATTTGATGTACCACTTTCTTACACAACTGGATTCGGATCTATCCTGAAAAATGTAGGTGAGATGGAAAACAAAGGTATAGAATTCTTAATTAACGCTAACGTACTTAGAAATAAAGATTTCAGTTGGGATGTTCGTTTCACTGGTACGGCAAATAAAAATAAAATCATAAAACTTGCTACAGAAAAACCAATTGAGAATACTCTAACTATCAGAAAAGTTGGTGAAGCGTATAATACGTTCTATATGCCGGAATATGCAGGAGTGGATCCTGAAACAGGAGAAGCAATGTGGTATAAAGGACAAGAAGGGGATGAGAAAACAAAAAATGTAAATGAGGCCGGTCAGCGAATTGTAGGTTCTGCCGATCCTAAATTTTATGGTGGCTTTGGAATGAATTTCAAATACAAAGGTTTTGACTTCTCTTTTGATACCAGTTTCACCTTGGGAAATAAAGTATATAACTCCGGATTTGCATTTGATATGCAGGTTGGACATTATTTCTTAGGCCCGGTATCTAACTACGTTTATGACAACCGCTGGCAAAAGCCGGGAGATATAACCGACGTACCCAAATTTGTAGCTGGAGACAACTCGGGAGCAGAAACTAATTCCAGCCGTTTCTTAATGAATGGTTCTTATTTAAGAATGAAATCCATGGTTTTAGGATATACTCTTCCGAAGAACCTTATGAATAAGGTGGCTATTGACAATTTAAGAGTTTATATCTCTGCTGACAATTTGTTCACTATCACTGCTAAAGATTTTATAGGATTTGATCCACAAACCAGATCTACCGGTATGCAGTCTTGGGCATATCCTGTACCTAGAAATATCATGTTCGGTCTTAATCTTAGCTTCTAAAAAAATAACTTTAGAAATTTATGACAATGAAGAAAATATTATTTGCTTTATTAACCGGTTGGATGGCAATTTCATTCACCGCATGCGATGACTTCTTGACAGAAACGCCATCAACTTCTGTTCCGACAGAAGAAGCCTTGGTTACTACCCAAGATTTTCAGAACGCTCTAAATGGTGTATATTACACATTAGGTTCATATCGTTTTCTGGGACGTGATGTATTAGCAATTGGAGATGCGCCAACGGATATCACTTCACATTCCGTTGCAACGTCTCATTTCTATGACATCTTCCGCTATCAGATACTGGATACTAATTCATACATAGAAGAAATATGGGCATACGGATATTGGGCTATCGACCGTTGTGCACGTATCATTAAAGAAGGTGCTTCATTTAAAGAAGTAACAAAGGGGGATCTGGCAGAAGTGGAAGGATGCATCGCTCAAGCCTATGCAATTAAAGCCCTCTGCTCTTTCTATTTGACTAACATGTTTGGTTTGCCATATTCGGAAGCCAACAAAACGACATTAGGTATCGTAAACGTTACTGAGCCCGTCCCTGCCTATTCACAGGTGTCAAGAGTCAGTGTAGAACAAAATTATAGCCTGATTCTTGATGATATAACGAAAGCTAAAGAATATTATGCTAAAGAAGGTGTTGAAAATGTAGGTAAACAGTATATGAATACGGCTGCAGTTGCTGCACTTGAAGCTCGCGTAAAACTCTATATGAAAAATTACGAAGGGGCTATTACAGCGGCTCAAGAGGCAATAACCCTAAGTGGTGGTACAGTTGTATCAACCAAAGAAGACTATAAGAATATGTATACGACATTGGCTGTTTCGACAGAAGACATTTTCTTTATAGCAAAAGCCGAAGATGATTATTTGTCCGCTAATGCTCTGAATACTTTATGGAATAAATACGGTTTGTCTATTAACAGCGCAACAATAGCAGAATATTCATCTAATGATATTCGTCTGGCACTTCTTGGCGGTACGTGGACTGGTGGAAAAATGCGTGGTATCACAACCAATAATCAGATTTCTAACTTGCCGGTTTTCAGACTGCCTGAAATGTATTTAATACAGGCAGAAGCATATGCAAAACAGTCAACTCCTAATTATGGAAAAGCTAAAGAAAAGCTATTGGAAGTAGCTTCCAAAAGAAATCCGGATTTGGATGACAATGAAATAGCAGAGGATCAAACGGTTATTGATGCCATTGATAAAGAAAGAAAATTAGAACTGGTTCAAGAAGGACATCGCTTCTTTGATGCAAGAAGATTAGGTAAAATTATTAGTGTAGCAGATGGATCGTACACTAATTTCAACATCGCAAAATTTGTGTACCCAATACCTTCTTTTGAAGTCAATTCAGGTTTTGGAGTTATACAAACAGAGGGATGGAGTAATAATTTACCTCGATAAAACATTTTTTAATATTGCCTCCATATAAGGATAAGTTTTAAATAAATAGATGAGACCTGCAATTTCGATTAATTCTAAAATTGCAGGTCTTATTATTTATAAATATATACATAAGTAGTTTTACGTAAGAAACAATAATTCGCTTGCAAAATTTCAATGAATGTCATATTTACCTTGACTAATAATCAACATTTGAATATTAGTCAGAATTAGTTTGTTGCAATTTTCTTCATATAGTATTCTCTTACTAAATAAATATCACGCTTATTATCAGATAATTAAGTCCATTTTGGGTAGAGATTAAGTATTACATATATAGACTGGCAATAATAACGAATTTATTTAATTAGCTAATAATTAAGCATATATGTATCATTAATTAAGAAAAGAAAAAGCTCTCCACGCCTAAATATTAGATATTACATCATTGATAATCAATAATATACAAAATATTTAGTTCTGCAAAGACTTTGCAGATTTCGTATATTGGTATGCAGACACAAGAAGTGGTGATCAAACCAACTTTAAAAGTTGTGCTAAAGTCTGATTCCCAAAATCTAGATGAGGTTGTAGTGACAGCTATGGGGATTAAGCGATCGGAAAAATCCCTAGGTTATGCCGTATCTAGTGTGAAGGGAGATGAAATAACTAAAGCACGTGAAAGTAATGTACTTAACTCATTGTCTGGTAAGATTGCGGGACTGCAAATAGCCCAATCATCTGGTACGGTAGGTGGTAGTTCAAGTATACAGATTCGTGGTGCCTCTTCTATTGGTTCCGTTTCTTCTCCTTTATTTATTATTGACGGGCTTCCAATTGACAATGGTTCTTATAATCCTGACAGAACTAATGGTATAGTCGATGTTGGTAACCGTGCAGGGGATATCAATTCAGACGATATTGAATCTATCAATGTATTGAAAGGAGCAGCTGCAACTGCATTGTATGGAGCGCGTGCAAAGGATGGTGCTATTGTTATTACTACAAAGAAGGGAAAAGAAGGTAAGGCACGAATTATTATTTCTAATAATTCTACTTTTTCCAATCCTTTTATAATGCCTGAATTCCAAAATTCTTATATAAACCGCGCAGGTTCCTTTGCTTCATGGGGAGATAAAGCGTCTTCCCTTTTCGGAACTTATGAGCCAAAAGATTTTTTCAATACTGGTACTAATATCCAGAATAACGTTTCTTTATCTGTTGGTAATGAAAAGAATCAAACTTATCTGTCTGTAGGTACTACTAATGCAACTGGTATCATTCAAAATAGCAAATATGACCGTTACAATTTTACCTTCAGAAATACAACAAAATTCCTGAAGGATAAAATGACATTAGATGTGGGTTTTAGCTATATTATTCAAGAAGATCTTAATCTAATGGCACAAGGTGAATATTTCAATCCACTACCAGCTGTATATCTGTTCCCGCGTGGCGATGACTTCGGACTTGTCAAGGTGTTCGAACGTTGGGATCCGGCACGCAAAATCAATACGATGTTCTGGCCGCAAGGAGAAGGTGACTACCGTATGCAGAATCCTTATTGGATTGCTTACCGTAATCTGCGTCTGAATCAGAAGAAGCGTTATATGCTGTCTGCTCAATTGAGTTATGACATTACCGACTGGTTGAATATATCAGGACGTGTACGTGTGGACAACACACACACCAAGTATGAACAGAAGCTCTATGCCAGCTCCAACCTTACGATTACGGAAGAGAGTACGCAGGGACACTATACCATCTCCAAGCCCGACGAAACACAAACGTATGCCGATGTGCTTGCCAACATCAACAAGCGTTTTAATGACTTCTCACTGGTGGCAAACGTGGGTGCCAGCATTGTGAACAACAGATACGAAGATTTGAGTTATCGTGGCCCGATTCGTGAAAAGGGAATACCGAACGTGTTCAATGTGTTCGACCTCGACAACACAAAGAAGAAAGCCCGTCAGGACGAATGGCAGGAACAGACGCAATCAGTCTTCGCCAGTGTGGAAGTGGGATGGAAGAGTATGCTCTATCTTACACTGACCGGGCGAAACGACTGGGCTTCGCAACTTGCCAATTCTTCTACACCTTGTTTCTTCTACCCGTCCGTAGGACTTTCGGGGGTTATCTCCGAAATGCTGACTTTGCCGGAATTTATCGACTATATGAAGGTCCGTGGCTCTTTCAGTTCCGTTGGTATGCCTTATCCCCGTAATCTGACATCGCCCACTTACGAATACGATGAGGCTAACCAGCAATGGAAGCCCAAGACACACTATCCTATCAAGGACTTGAAGCCCGAGCGTACCAACTCGTGGGAATTGGGACTGGATATGCGTCTTTTCAAGGATTTCAGCCTCGGCTTTTCATGGTACTTGGCAAATACTTTCAACCAAACCTTCGACCCGAAAGTTTCCGTATCTTCCGGTTATAGCAAGATTTATTTGCAGACAGGATATGTGCGTAATTCCGGTGTGGAACTCTCATTGGGTTATGGACATACCTGGAACAACCATTTGCACTGGGAAAGTAATTTCACTCTCTCTCACAACAAGAATACGATAAAAGACTTGGTGACCAGCTATATTCATCCCGAAACGGGATTGCCTATCACACAGAATCGCTTGGATGTAGGCGGACTGGGTAAAGCACGATTCATCCTGAAGAAAGGGGGTACGTTGGGTGATCTTTACACACAGAGTGACTTGAAACGGGACAATAGTGGCATGGTGGAGATTGATCCTTCCGGTGCGCTGACTACGGAAGATAACCTGCCGGACATTAAGCTGGGTAGTGTATTCCCGAAAGCTAATCTGGCATGGAATAACCGCTTCGAATGGCGTGGTATCAGTCTAAGCGCACTCTTTACAGCACGTATCGGAGGTATTGCTTATTCTGCCACACAGGCGGCAATGGATCAGTATGGAGTGTCCGAACGTTCGGCTCAAGCCCGTGACAACGGTGGTGTGTTGCTCAACGGACGTACTCTTGTGGATGCGCAAACGTATTACAGCCTCATCGGAAACAGTAGCGGATTGCCGCAGTATTACACTTACAGCGCTACGAACGTGCGTCTGCAAGAAGCCAGTGTGGGTTATACCATTCCCCGCAAATGGCTGGGAGGTGTGTGTGACATCAATGTCTCTGTGGTAGGTCGTAACCTTTGGATGATTTACTGTCGTGCACCTTTCGATCCTGAAGCGGTGGCGAATACCGGTAATTATTATCAAGGCATTGATAACTTCATGTTGCCGAGTACCCGTAATATCGGCGTGAATGTGAAAATAAACTTTTAACCCGTTAAATCAGATCGTATGAAACAAGTGAAATCTTTCTTAAAGATATTCTCCCTGGGACTTCTGCTGGTGGGCGGAGCAGCCTGTACGGGCAACTTCGATGAAATCAACCGCAAGGAGTACGAAGTGACCAAGGATGAGCAGGGACGCGAAAACTACAATATAGGCTCTACCCTGCGAGGTTTGCAAGGGTTGGTGGTACCTACTAAAGAGCATCTTTATCAGTTTATCGAGGCTTTGGCGGCAGGTCCGTTTGCCGGGTATTATGGGACTACGCTCGTGCGTACCGATAAATTTGAAACTTATAACCCGTCTGTTGACTGGCAGGATAAGACGTATGGTGATATTTTTACCGAATCTTATCCGCTTTACCGCGATTTGCAGGATCAGAGTGATGATCCTGTGGCACTGGCTCTTGCCAAATTGCTGCGGGTAGCTATTATGCACCGTATGACGGATATGTATGGTCCCATTCCTTATAGCAAGGTGATAGACGAGCAGGGTAGTGTTTCGCTTAATGTGCCCTATGATTCGCAGGAAGCTGTTTACAAACAAATGCTGAAGGAACTTGATGAAGTGAGTTCCGTGTTGAAGGAAAATCTTACGATAGGTTCTGAAGCATTCCGTAAGTTTGACGATGTTTATTACAGATCGGAAGAGCGTC
>OIGA01000370.1_pt1 | contig 10900 bp, 10 predicted proteins | sample 1582191 | NCBI WGS metagenome assembly OIGA01 (sample SAMN02674607, study PRJEB24791) | human gut metagenome, SKBSTL069 | isolation source: stool | host: Homo sapiens | place: USA | reverse complement strand
GCACCGGGGCGGTATTCCCTGCCTTGATGCAGGCGTTCAGGTCGTAAAGCGGCATTTCCAACCCTTCGGCAATGCGCCGCGCCAGATACCGGCTGTTGCCGGTTCCCGTAAAATAAAGTACCATGGCTGCTCCTTCGTTTTTTGTGTGGTTTTCAGTTGCCTGTCTGCCCGGCAAACTGGAATTGTTACACTTAAAAAAGCGGAATTTCACCATCATAGTTTTCTGCTTTTTCCAATAGCGGTCCTTTAGCTCCCATCGTAAACGCGATGTCGCTACTGCGGATAGAGAGCAGCTCCATTCCGGGTCTCACCTTCAAAAAATCCATCATTTTCTTCGTAAGAAGAATTTGCCCCTCCTGTGAAATCTCTACCCAGCAGTAGGAACGCCCCTTGTATTTGATAAATTCGCCAGAACCTGCTGAGTAGTCAAGTAACGGTGGAGTATCGTCCAAAATGTGACCAAGTTTTGACGGATGCAAAAGGCCTTTCCGGGTGACGCAGAAGCCACCGGTAATCTTACTTCCGGTAAAAAGATATACTTTTCCTTCATCTGCAATGTGATATTCTTCCATTGCCTGCGGTGGAATCCGCAATGTTCCATCCGTCCGAATGAGTGATTTCCCGAAAATAAATTTTCCTCCCTTATTCATTTGTGGCATAAAAACACCTCCTGAAATTCCGAGTTGTCGTTCTCTCTGTATACCATAATTTCCGCACACAAAAAGCCCCCTGTGCAAGGTGTGTGCTTACACCTCGCCCGCAAACTTCATGCCCCAGCTCATGCGGGTGTCGTACATCAGGCGGGTCAGGGCAAGGCTGTCCTGCGGGGTGTAGCGGCCGCTGCCGGTACGCCCCAGCTTGACGCAGCGGCTTGCTTCCCGGATCTCATACTCAAAGCCGTTGATGTCCACCGGGCAGCTGATGACCTCCGGCTCTCTGCCCTCCACTTCCAGCGTCATGGTCTCGGCGTGCTGGAAATCCGGCAGGAAAATACTGCCCTTGGTGCCAAGGATGCGGGCATTACGCTCCAGCTCCTGCCCGATGGTCTGGACAGACTCCGCCTTGCAGCCGCCGGGGTAGGTCAGCGCAAGGCGGCTGTAATCGTCGGTGCCGTACTCGTTGATGTGGACCTCTTTGGTCTCCACCTTCTCCGGGTCCTGTCCGGTAAGGATGCGCAGAAAGCCCAGATTGTAGATACCGATATCCAGCAGCGCACCGCCGCCCAGACCGGAATCAAACTTGCGGTCCTTCCGGGCACCGGTGGCCACAAAGCCGTACTGGCAGGTGATCTGCTTCAGCTCCCCGATGGTGCCAGCAGTAAGGATCTCGCGCAGGCGGTCGTACAGCGGCAGCAGCCAGATCCAGAACGCCTCCATGAGAAAGAGGTGCTTTTCCTCTGCCAGACGGTACAGCTTCTGCGCCTGTTCCGGGCTGATGGTAAAGGGCTTTTCGCACAGAACGTGCTTGCCCTGCTCCAAGCAGAGCTTGCAGTTTTCGTAATGCAGGGTGTTGGGGGTGGCAACGTAGATAGCCTCCACCTCCGGGTCGGCGGCAAGGGCTTCGTAGGAGTCATAGCAGCGGGGGATGCCGTACTGCTGTGCAAACGCCTGTGCGCTTTCCAGATGCCGTGACCCCACGGCAACAAGCTGCTCCCCCTCTGTGCCCATCTGTTCCACCGTAGACGCAAACTTTTTGGCAATGGTGCCGGTCGCTAAAATTCCCCACTTCATAACGGTACCTCCCGGTTTATTACTTTGGATTCGTTGCGTTCAGTATACCATGGTTTTCCCCTGCGGAAAAGATAGTGAAAAACAAAAATGCCCCCGGAGGGCTTGTTCCAACTCTCCGGGGACAAATTCTATGCACCGGTATCTTTCATCTTGTTCCAAACATTCTCATCCATTATAATAGAGATAGAAAGAAGGTGCCAACATGAAACATCGCATTGTGACGGCTGCGCAGATGAAGGAGATTGAACGGGCCGGGGATGCCCACGGTCTGCCCTACCTGCAAATGATGGAAAATGCCGGACTGGCGGCTTACGCTGAACTGCAAAAGCAGTTCCCGCATCCCGGCAGGCTGCTGGTGGTCTGCGGAAAGGGCAACAACGGCGGCGATGGGTTCGTGATCGCCCGTGCCGCTGCAAAAGACGGCTGGAATGTGACCGTTTTTCTGGCCGAGGGCGAGCCGAAAACTGCTGATGCCATCCGCAATTTTGAACGTCTGCACTCCCTGCCGGTGCACATCTGCACTGACGGTTCTGTACTGGAAACCCAGAGCTTTGCTGCCGTTGTGGATGCCCTCTACGGCACCGGATTCCATGGTGAACTGCGGCCTTCCGGCCTTGCTGCCTGCGGACTGATACGCCATCTGCACAAGGGCGGTGCCTTTGTGCTGGCCGTGGACCTGCCCAGCGGCATCAATACGGACACCGGCGAGGTTGCCGACGGTGCTGCCCATGCAGATTTGACCGTAACCTTCGACAGCTATAAACCGCTGCATATCGCAAAAATCTCTGCGCCCCTGTGCGGAAAGATCGTCTGTGCCGACATTGGCATTCGGGACGAATGGCACCCGGAGTTTTGACGAGGACTTGCCGCTGCGGTCAAGGATAAAAACAAGCTCTGTGAGATTCTTCTTCATAATAACGGTGTCATGCTTTCTTTCCACGGAAAAGCGTCTGCACGCAAAACGGGCTCCTGCAAGCGTCAACCACTGGCAGGAGCCCGTTTATTTCTTACAGCTTCGTCATCCACAGACCATGCAGGTTGCAGTAAGCGTAGACCGCCACCGGCTTTTCGCTGCCCAGCTCAAACACCGCCTTGGGTGCCTGACCGGGGGCGAGGTATCGGAGCTGTCCGCCGTTTTCGGTCTCCACAAAGAGCCACTGGATGTGGTGTACATCCACCATGGGGTGCTCCACTGCACCCACCGTGACGGTGAGGGAGCTGCCGGAAAGCTCTGCCACCGGCAGATGCTTTTCGCCGCTGGCTTCCACGGTGTTGGGGAGCAGCTCCTTCATCTTTTCGCCGCAGCAGACCAGCGGGACGCCTGCGTTGTGGATGGTGGTGACCAGGTTGCCACAGTGCTCACAGATATAAAACTTTGCCTTCATATTAAAATCCTCCATCGGAATGTTGTTGGTGTTTTCTGTGACTATATGATAACATTTCCTAGTTAGATTTTCTGTGACCGGGTCACGCAAGCAGCCTAGTGCTGTGGAAATGCCCTCAGCTTCCCATGCCGAGGTGCACCAGCACGACCACCACCGCAATGGCAATGAGGCAGCCGCAGCCGCTGCCGTCTCCGCCACCGCCGCCATTGTTGTGGTTTCCGCCGCCGCCACCGCCGCCGGACGAACCGCCGAAGTTTCGGTTGAAGGCCGTCATGTATTGGGCATAGCCCGTGTCGCCTTTGCCAAAATAGCCGTAATCACCGTTTGCCATTGTATTTTCCTCCATCCGAAGTGTGTTTTGCTTCTTCTGAGGTCATTTTACCGGAAGAGGTGTCCAATAAACCTCTCTTTCAGTATTTTTTGCCGTCTCATTCTTCCCCAATGCCCAGATACACATCAATGTCCACGATGCCTTCTCCTCTGACCTCCACCAGATCTTCAAAGGGCACCACGGTGTCACCCACCTGCAGGGTGCGGAACACCGGGTCGATGCGGTCTGCTTTGCCGGTCAGGGTGAGGTAGTTGCCCACCGCCGGAACCTCCGGGTGGGCGGTATCCTCCTTGAAATACCGCACCGTGATGGTCATGCCCTTGGTGACCTGCATCAGCCGATCGGACAGAGCCGACATTTCTTCCTCGGTCAAAATGCGCTTGGTCACCCGCTCGGTGCGCTGCTTTTCTGCGGCAAGCTGCTCATCATAACCTCGCAGCGGAGAGAAGGGCGAGAAGATCTTGGCACGGTTCTGAAGGGTCATGCGGGGGTGCTTGTGGAGGGATTCTTCGGTCTGGGGGCGTTCCATTTCCAGAATGTCCCCGTACTTTTGGGCGGTCTCCCGCCCGATTTTGCTATTTTTGTAGTTTTCCATCCGAACCTCCCGCCGAACCTCCTGCACTATGCCCGCCGATCTGCGCGTTGCGCTGTCGCATAGTGGCACCTTCTTCGTAGCTGCTGGCTTTCAGCACGGCGTTTTTGCCGTACTTGTTCTTGATGCCCAGCATGGCTTGCTGGAGCTTTTTCTCCTTCTCCAGCTTCCTGGTGTCGGTGAAAAAGTCCACCTGATAGAAGCCCTCGTCCGGCGTGACCTTGTTGGCGTTGATGGTGATGCGCCGCACCGTCAGCGCCGGGTCGGTGATGCGCTCAAACAGCTTTGCGCTTTCGTTGATGAGGGTACTGCCCAGATTGGTAGGGGCATCAAACCGGATAGTGCCGTGCGCCGCTTTGGGGATGATTCTGCCGTAGCGGTCGGTCTGGGTCAGACCACGGTAGCCGCCCTTGTCCACGTTCTCCCGGTCGTAGCCTATCTCCAAGGTGATGGATTCCGTCACCAGCTTCTTTTCCGTGAGCCGGAACATCAGAATCTCCGCCATCTCCCGGACGATGAGCTTGGCTTTGTCGTTGGGGTAAGGGCAGGTCAGCACCTGTCCCTCACTGATGCTGTTGGTGCTGGGCTTGTAACTTTTGATTTCGGCCATACCGCAGGGCTCATAGCCCCATGCGTGGTCGATGAGAATTTCCGCATCCACGCCGAAAATCTCGTACAGACGATCCTCTCCGTGGATAGAAAACCGTGCCAAGTCCCCCATCGTATAAATGCCGTGGGCTTCCAGCCGCTTGACGGTGCCGGGACCGGTCATCCAGAAATCCGTCAGCGGGCGGTGGTTCCACAGCAGATACCGGTAGGACTGCTCGTCCAGCTCCGCAATGCGGACACCATCTTTGTCTGCCGGGATGTGCTTTGCCACAATGTCCATGGCCAGCTTTGCAAGGTAGAGGTTAGTGCCGATGCCTGCCGTTGCGGTGATGCCGGTATTGGTCAGCACCTCCCGCACCATGGTCATGGCAAGCTCGTGGGCGCTCATGTGGTAGTAGGGCAGATAGCCCGTCACATCAATGAAAACCTCGTCGATGGAGTAGGGGTAAATATCTGCCGGGGACACATATTTGAGGTAGGTCTTGTAGATCTGGGTGGACACGTCCAGATACCGCTGCATTCGGGGCGGCGCAACAATGTAGCTCAGCCCCAGCGCCGGGTCTGCGTTCAGGGCGTTGGCATCAAAAGAGGTGCTGGCAAAGTGATATTTGCCGTCCTCTCCCCGGACTACCTTTTTCTGCCGGATGGCAGTTTGCAGCCGCTGGGCGTTGACCTCCCGGACACGCTGGACGGCTTCAAACAGCCGTGCTCTGCCGGGTATCTTGTAGGCTTTCAGGGAGGGCGACACCGCAAGGCAGATGGTCTTTTCGGTGCGGGAGGCGTCCGCCACCACCAAATTGGTGGTCAGTGGGTCCAGATGGCGGTCTACGCACTCCACCGAGGCATAGAAGCTTTTCAGGTCGATTGCCAGATAAGTGCGCTGCGCTGCCATGATTCAGCCCTCCTTTGCAAAAGCAACAACTATTTATTTTATTATAATAAATCTTTACGCTGTTTTCAAGATGGGGCGGCTATTTCATCTATGATACGGACAACAAAAAAGAGTGGCAGCATTTCAAGCTGAAACGCTGTCACTCTGTAGGAACTGCGTAATGACTGACGATTATCCTTCTACTTTGACCGTAGCACGATCGCTCTTTGCGTTTCCATCCGCATCCAGCGTGATATGCACAAAATGTTCCGGCTTATCATAATCCTTTGTCTCGCCGTCATCGGTATAGTATTCATAGGATGCACCATCGGGAGCATAGGCAAGCAGGCGCAGATCTGCAAAATCCACATCGGCAACGCTCTGGATCTTTTTGCTGTCCTTGGCAAGGGGCAGAAGGTGTCCCTTGCGCATAAAGAACACCACTTCATCCAGCTCCACCGGAATGTAATGATGGCCTGCCGGCAGCACGCTGGTTTCGATGCGGTTGCTTTCGCTGCACTTTACCCGCACCTGCAGCATCTCCTCCGGCAGGTAAACATAACGACCTCGGGCGTTTTGCTCATATACCGGGGCGATCAACAGGCTTTCACCGATCATCACCTCATCCTCCACCCGGCGGGCAAAGTCGTCCTCCGGGAAGGCGAACGCCAACGGCATACAGTACATGCCGTCGTGCAGGGCAGCCTTCATGTACTCGCTGTAAATGTAGGGCAGCAGCAGGTAGCGCAGCTGTAAAATACCGGCAAAGGCGGCCTTGTTCTTAAAGCGGTAGGGCTCCTGCCGGCGGGTGCCGTTGGCAGAGTGGTTCCGCAGCAGCGGAGAGAAGATGCCCATGCCGTACCAGCGCAGCACCAGATCCTCTGTGGTATTGCTGCCAAAGCCGCCAATGTCGGGGCCTTCGTACAGGAAGCCGCACATATTCAGGGAGGGCATCATGTGCAGCGCAAGCAGAATGTGGCTCCACCAAGAATGGTTGTCGCCGGTCCAGATGCCGCCATACCGGTGCATCCCGATGCAGGCAGAACGGGAGTACATCAAAATGCGCTTGTCCGGCTCCAGCCGCTCAAAAGCCTCGCCTGCAGCACGGGTCATGTTATAACCAAAAAGATTATGTACAATGTCGTGCCGCATACGCCCCTGTTTGGTGTTGTGGTAGAACAGCTTATAATCGTTTTCGTTGTTGGAAAGCTCTGCCACCATGCCGGTAAAAGCACCAAAGCTGGAAATATCCAGGTTTTGCTTGGTGTATTCCCCAATTTGGGCAAAAGTCTTTTTCAGTCTTTCCTCTGCGTAGAAGATAGCAGGCTCGTTCATATCATTCCAGAAGCCCTCGATCCCCTGATCCAGCAGAACTTTATATTGATTGCCAAACCAAGCGCGGGCTTCCGGGTTGAGCATATCGGGGAAGTGTACCCGTCCCGGCCACACACCGGCTACAAAGGGAGTGCCATCCTGATTCGTGCAGAAGTAGCCGTTTTTCACGCCCTCCTCGTACACATCATATCCCTCTTCGACCTTGACTCCTGCATCGATGATGGGGACAAGATGGATGCCCTGCGCTTTCATCTCAGCGGCAAAGTCTGCAAAATGCGGGAAGCGCTGCGCATCCACCGTAAAGTCCTTGTAACGCTCCATGTAATCAATGTCCAGAACCACGGCGTCCAGCGGCATATTATTGGCACGGTAATTTGCCACCACCTCGCGGACCTCGTCCTCGTTCATGTAGCTCCAGCGGCTCTGGGCGTTGCCAAAAGCCCATTTGGGCGGAATATAACTGCGCCCCACCAACTGGCGGAACTGGTGCACAATATCGGTCAGGCTCTCGCCCTCAATGATGTAGAGATCGTAATTTTCCTCGGCCACCGTGATGCGTAAGGTATCCATGTCGGTGTAGCCGCAGTCAAAGGTGACCTTGCCCGGGTAGTCGATAAAAATGCCAAATGTATCCTTGCCGGACACGATCATAAAATTATAAGCACCGTACAGCGAGGATTTGCCCTCGGTATGGTTGCCGTCATCGGAGCATTTGCTTTCGTACACCCACCCGCGCTTGTTGATACCACGGACGTTTTCGCCAAGACCATACAGGACATCCTGCGGTTCCATGGCATAGGAGAAACCATCCGGCTCCTTGGTCAGATAGGGTATCGTTTCCATCATGGGCAAAAAAGAACCCACTACACTTTCGGTATCAAACGGTTGACCGTATCGCTTTTTGTAGATCATAGTAAAATATCTCTCCTCTGTTTTTTGAATCGTCACAGTGTAAAACGTACCAATTTTCCCAGCTTTACCGTATCGGAAGTGTAGATTTCATCTGTAAGTCTTCTATCGAATTTCATTTTCTTCATCCTCGCAGGGTTTCGATCCCGCCGCACACTTCAATTCTGGTATGTCTTTTATGGTCAACTGATATATCAGTTCGCGCTCAAACTTGTACAACATTACTAGTATAGTATACTTGCGCTGCATTTCGTTTTCAAGCGCTAATTGGCATTGGCTGTGTAAAAAAGAGAGGCCGATCTGCGTAAAAATTTACGCAAGTTGCTCCCTGTACTTTTCCACAGTCCGGCTATCGGTATAGACAGCCGTCCCTGCGATGCGGAAAGATCGTGGGGAAAATATACGGGTAACAGGCGCATTGCTCCGCAAAGCTGCTGTATAAACTAAAAAATCCGCCGAGGATGCCTCCCAACTGGGAAGCTCCTCGGCGGTATTCGTTTATCGGGTCTGTGTTTTCTCGGTGGTTTCTTTTTTGCCCTGTGCTTTTAATCCAGAATTTTTCCGTCAATGGAGATGGTGACCACCTGCCACGGAATGAACTTTCCGCTGGCTTGAAGCGCCTTTTTCGCCGCCATCTCCAAACCGCCGCAGCAGGGCACCTCCATGCGGAGGATGGTCACGCTCTGGATGTCGTTGCTGCGCAGGATCTCCGTGAGCTTTTCGCTGTAATCCACAGCGTCCAGCTTCGGGCAGCCGATGAGGGTCACCTTGCCGCGCATAAACTCCTGATGGAAATTGGCGTAGGCATAGGCCGTGCAGTCCGCTGCGATCAGGAGCTTTGCGCCCTCAAAGTAGGGCGCATGGACAGGAGCCAGCTTGATCTGCACCGGCCAGTTGCGCAGGCGGGAGACCGGCTGCACGGGGGCAGAAGCCACGCTTTCGGCCGCCTCCGGCTGTTCCAGCATCCGCATCCGGGAGCCGGGGCAGCCGCCCTCGTGGAGGTGCTTCATCTTTTCCTGCAGTTCCTTTTTCTTTTTGTTTTCCTGCACCGCCGCCTCGTCGTAGGCAGGGGCTTCCCGCTCCTCAAAGGTGATGGCACCGGTAGGGCAGCCCGGCAGACAGTCGCCAAAGCCATCGCAGAAATTTTCCCGCACCAGCTTTGCCTTGCCGTTGATAATATCAATGGCTCCCTCGTGGCAGGCGGTCGCACACAGCCCGCAGCCGTTGCATTTTTCTTCGTCAATATGGATGATCTTCCGAATCATATCTATACTCTCCTGTTATGGGTGTTTTTTGCATTTGCAGGTTTATTATAGTATACTAAAGCCATCTTGTCTGTTTGAATTCCAACAAGGAGCGTCTTTATGCAAAAATATCTGCCTGTTCTGCGGAACTGCCCCTTCTTTACCGGGCTTACCGACGATGAGATCTTGTCCATTCTGCACTGCGTCAGTGCAACAAAAATCACCCGGCCCCGGGGCTCCTATATCTTCCGTGCCGGAGATTCCACAGAGGTCATGGGACTTATGCTGTCCGGCTCCACCCTTGTGATACAGGAGGACCTTTGGGGACACCGCAACATCCTGTCCAAGTGCAACACCGGAGATTTTTTCGGCGAGCCTTACGCCGCCACTCCCGGTGCCATCCTGAACATCAGCGTGGTGGCAGAGGAGGATTGCGAGATCCTGCTGCTGAACGTCAAGCGGCTGCTCACCTCCTGCCCCACCGCCTGCGACCATCACCAGAAGCTCATCCGCAATCTGGTCAGCGTTCTGGCAAACAAAATACTGCTTTTTAACGATAAGATCACCCATGTCAGCAAGCGCACCACCCGGGAAAAGCTGCTGTCCTACCTGTCTGCCGAATCCATCCGGCAGTCCTCCCTCTCCTTTGACATTCCCTTTGACCGTCAGCAGTTGGCAGATTTTCTCTGCGTGGAGCGTGCCGCCATGTCGGTGGAGCTTTCCAAGCTGCAAAAGGAAGGGCTGCTGGTCACAAAGCGGAATCATTTTGAGCTGTTGACCCGTTGACCGTTCCATGCGCCGCCCGCAGACGTTTTCGCCGGGCAGTTCTCCTGTCAGGATGCACTGGCATAAAAAGAGCGGACAAGCGTTTTAGGGTCGTCCGCTGAAGGATGTATTGTTTTCGTCACTCGATAAATGGGAATTTAGTAACGTAAAAGGAAATATATGACATATACCCAACTAAGTAATCCATGAAAAATCGCCCAACCGACAGACTTCCACGCTGTATAACTAATAACCATAGCTAATGCACTTCCAAAAGTTATTCCTGATTTTACCGTTTTCTTGACATTCGTTGATTTATTATCTTCCATATTTGTTTCCTCCACAAATTCTAAGTTGTAAGTTTCTTTACTATCATATCTTTAAAACTTGTTTTGCTTTCGCATTAACAAATTGGATAATTGGGCCTGAAATGATAACTGTAATAAGCGTGCATACACCAAACTTTCCGCCAAACAAAACACCTGTAACAACAACCAAAATATCCAATGCCATTCGGACAAATTTAATCTGCCAGTGATTTTTTTCTGCTAGAGCAAAAGTGACTGCCTCATAGGAGCCTCTACCAAGGGATGCCGACGCATATAGTCCTGTTCCGACAGCAAACAAAACCACTCCTAACAACATAATTAAAAAATTGATCCACTTATAGGTACTGTAAATATGGCAGTTAGCAAACAAATCTACACAGGTACTGTATACAATCTGGTACAACACAGTTCCTATATGAATCTGACTTTTATCGTAAATGAGCGCAAACAAAATCATTCCCAATGCTACAACAAAAGATGCTGTGCCAATGCTTATGTGAAATGTTCTTCCCCTGCCACAGCACCGCAAGCGTAGCTCCGCCAAATCCAGCATACAGTGCAAGTGTAATTCCATAAGCCGCAATTATAGAACCTATTACAAGGATTGCCAATTTCTTTAGTGTTTTTTTATTGTTATTTTTCATTGACTTTTAATAATTCACTCCTCGTATAATTTTCTTTGGGCTTAAAGCATCCCGTTAGCAACCGCTCTAATTTATTTAATACCAGCAAATTACTCTCCTCCACAAATTCCGATTTATCAAATAAGAATTTCCGTCAATTTTTCTCTTGATGTGACT
>OIGA01000332.1_pt1 | contig 11702 bp, 9 predicted proteins | sample 1582191 | NCBI WGS metagenome assembly OIGA01 (sample SAMN02674607, study PRJEB24791) | human gut metagenome, SKBSTL069 | isolation source: stool | host: Homo sapiens | place: USA | reverse complement strand
TCCGCCCTGCCCCACCACCAGCACCCGTCTGGCCTCAGCTAATGGGTCGCGGGTAACATTTTTCAGGTTTTCTATGCTAACCAGCCAGTCGGGAAGCGCACCTGGGACAATGTTCAGTTGCTGCATACCAGAGGGCAACGTGGCGTTTTTATCTGCTCCCGCCTGACGTGCCAGCGAAAGGCATAGCGGGCGTTTTTCTGTTTGCAGCGTCGCCGTTAGCGCATTTCCCCAGTGGGATTTGCGCACGCTTACGGTTGGAATATCTAACGAAGTCACCTGGCAGATGCTTGCACCATGTAAACGCCAGGCCAGCCGGGTCGACAGTTCATCGCCAAACGTTCCCGGCGGAAAGAGAACAACGTCCGCTGGCGTTCGCTGCCACTGTTCCACCAGCGCATCCAGCACCTGTTCCGCCACAGCGGGCTGAGGTTCAATCTTCCAGTGCGCCAGGGTACAACCGCTGAAATCCTGCGCCGCCTGCCAGCTCGCTGTTGCGGCATTCTCCTGATTTATTGTCACAATTGCGATATTCATGGCTGCATCCTTTGGCGTAAATAGTCCTGCCATAGCTTTTGCGCTTTTTCTGCTACCGTTTGCCCATCAATCAGCGTCGCTCCGCGTTGTTGCTCTGCTCTTGCCAGTTGCAGACACTGCATCGCTGGCGATTCGGCAGCAACAGTTTTACGGATAATTGCTGCTTTCCCCACCGCCATTCGCTGACGCATTCCCGGTACTGGCAAGGCCACTTCACCGCACTGACGCACGGCAATCACCGCAGGCAAGCGAACCCGGCAACAGCGCAGCCCGTTTTCAGTACGCTGTTCAAGGGTGATAAACGGCGCGTCGAGAGTAAAACGCTCCACCTGGGTGAAGCAGGGCCAGCCCAGCATTTCCGCCAGCAAAAATGGCGTTTGCCCATTCTGCCCTTCGCTGCTTTGGCAGCCAGTAATTATCAGCTCCAGCGGATTCTGGTACTGCCATTCGGCAATATGGCGAGCGACAAATTCCGGCGCAAAGCGCAGATCTGCCGCCGTCTCCAGCAATACAGCTTCCTCAAACCCAAGAGCCATAAGATAGCGCAGCCAGTGCAACGCCCGTTCATCCCCCATGCTCAACGCGGTTAAAGACATCGACGTACCGTTTTTTCTCTGCGCCAACAGCAGCGCGGCGGCAGCCTGTTCATCAGCACCGAGCAAACTTCGCAGAAGCGAAACATCCGGTCCGCTATTACCCTGAGCCGCCGCCTGCCACTCTTTTTCCGCCAGCATTCCGGCATCCGGTTCGGCTTTAAACGCTAACAGAATGTTCATTCGCACCTCCAACATTTCCCGCCGCCACCAGCGGGAGTGCTTTGGTTTCTGGTGCCCATAGCCAGGTCACGACAAAACCAACCAACAACACTGCCGCCAGGAGCAATAAGGTGACTTGCATTCCCCACTGCGCCAGCACCCACGGCAGCAGGCCAGTACTTACCGCCGCGCCCAACCGACTCATGGCGGTGGCAAAACCGACGCCCAGCGAGCGAATGTCAGTAGGAAAACTTTCCGCAGGCAAAATGCCCACCAGATTACTGACTGCCGAAATGGTGGTGCTGAAGAGAACAAAAAGCAGCAGCGTTAATGAACTGCCGGAAGGCAAACAAGCCATCACTACCAGCGTTGCCGCCAGCAGCAAAAAACTTCCCAGCAAAAATTTGCGATGTGCCAGCAGGTGCGTCAGAACTAATCCCAGCAGCGCACCCACAATTAACAACGCATTAAGCATCAGGCTAGCGGTCAACGCATCTTCCAGACCAATAGTCTGGGCGATAGTTGGCAGCCAGGTATAAATCACAAACCATGGGATTACGAGGCAGACAAAGAAGACGCTGTTAAACGCTGTGCGCCGCCAGTAGCGCGAAGAGAACAAGGTTTTGATGTGTTTATGGGTCGCCGTTGCCACTTCATCGCCCAGTAAAACATGGGGACCAAAATAGCGATGCACGATAGCGTGAGCTTCTGCAAAACGCCCCTGGCGCAGTAGCCAGCGTGGCGATTCTGGCGTTCCCCAGCGTAATAACGTAATCAACAATGCGGGCAGAGCTGCCGATGCCAGCAGCCAGCGCCAGGCCTCCGGGCTTTCGCTAATAAAGTGATGTCCGGCAATACTTGCCAGCACATAGCCTACAGTCCACACCACGCTGAACGCGCCCAGCAAAATACCGCGGTGGCGGCGCGGGGAAAATTCAGCCAGCAAGGTGTGACCGACTGAGTAATCGCCTCCCAGACCAATGCCAATCAAAATGCGCAGTCCAATAAGATGCTCTGGCGTGGTGGCAAAAAATTGTAAAAACGAAGCAAGCGTAATCAGCAAAAAGCTGAAGGTGAAGATTTTTTGTCGCCCAATATGGTCGGAGATCCAGCCCAGAACCAGGCTGCCAAGAAACAAACCAAGGAGTGCTGAGCCGCCAATCATTCCCGCCATAAACGGCGTCAGTTGCATGGCGGGCGTAAGCTGAATAATGGCGTAACCAATGACGCCGAGGACATAACCGTCGGTCAGGTGTGCGCCGAAAGTGAGCGCAGCAATGCGGCAGTGAAAACGGTTAAGTGGTAAATCATCCATTCGCACCGGTGAAGTGTTCATCTTTATCCCTTCATTGTCCGGTAATAAGAACGGCTTCTCGCCTGAGAAGCCGAAAAGGCAACGCCCCGTCATCGCGGAACGCTGCCTGACACATTATTTTTCAATCGGATAGATAGTACCCGTATTCATAATGCCGTTAGGATCGAACTGCTTTTTCAGACCTTCCAGCAACGTCCACGCGCTGCCGTGTTCCAGCTTGCTCCAGTGAACGCGATGTTTACCAATGCCGTGGTGGTGCACCATCGAACCACCGAGGCGAATGGTTTCTTCGCAGATGATTTTGTTGAGCGGATTGTGGTACTTGTCGATTTCCTCTTCCGGCTTACAGTCAACAACGTTGTAGTCGTAAACGAAGTACATGTTGGTGCCGTTCTGGTAGCTGTGAGAGGAGTGACCGCCCAGCATGGTGATGTCGTCGGCGTGCGGGAACTCGGTACGAATACGGTTAATAACGCTTTCGTAGATTTCGTGAATGCAGCTCCAGCAGCCGGACACTTCGGTGGTAAAGCCCATGTTGCCGGTTTTGAGGATCTGCACACGTTCGGCAGCTACTTTATCCGGTCCCCAGTTCAGGTTGTTAAACCAGGTTTCGATCAGCTTGCTGTCCACTCGCTGGCATTGCGGGTAACGTGCCACGATTTCAGCAATCCCTTCGCCCGTCGCCTTCGCAATGCGAGGGTTACCTTCAGCCATAAAGATCAGCACGCATTTTCCGTCAGCAAAATGGGTGAAGTGTTGGGTGCCATCTTCAGCGTCATACAAACGAGCGATCGACGGACGATACCCTTCCACCATGATTTCACGCAGGATGTTGAAGCCGGTTTTCATGTCTTCCAGGATATAGCCGTAGAAGAGGTTGTTTTCCGGGGTGAACTTAAAGATTTTCACAGTTACTTCAGTGATATAGCACAATGCACCTTCGTTGCCGATGATGATGTGACGAATGTCCGGGCCTGCCGCGCGGCGTGGTACGTTTTTAATGCGTGTTACGGTGCCATCAGCCAATACTGCTTCCAGACCAACGACCATATCTTCGATTGCGCCGTAGAGTGTGGAGAACTGCCCGATACTGCGGGTTGCTACCAGGCCGCCCATCTGCGCCAGCGGCTTTGACTGCGGAGAATGCCCCGTGGTGTAACCTTTTTCACGCAACGCGTTTTCCAGCACTTCCAGCGGAACTCCGCATTGCGCCGTGGCCTGCATATTCTCAATATCAATATTAATGATTTGATTCATGGCAGAGCCGTCGAGCACCACCGAGTTTTCCACAACGGTTTCCAGCCCACCTTCGGTAGCGGAAGCACCGGTACGCGGCACACCGTTAATTTTGTGCGCATTCATAAAATTCAGCACACGGGATACTTGTTCTGTGGAACCGAGTTTTACGACCGCTGCCGGAATCGGCAAAGTATAAATGCCATGAATATCCGGAAATTTGCGAAAACGGTCAATACTGTTCTTCTTTAATACTGTTTCATCGGTAATTACGCGATCTGCACCAACAATTTCCTTTAGCTGGTCGACAATCGCTGCGCGAGATAAAGACATAGTAATTCCTTCCTGATAATAAAAATGGAATAATCATTAATAAGAGAAAACAGAAACCACCGTTATGGATTAGCGCACTAAATAACCACCATCAACCACTAATAAATGTCCGTTGACATAATTCGATGCCGGACTTGCGAGGAATACGGCTGCGCCCATTAAATCCTGAGTATCGCCCCAACGGTTTGCCGGAATATGATCAAGAACGCGCTGATTGGTTTCTGGATTACTGCGTGTCGCCAGCGTAATATCTGTTGCATAATAGCCAGGGGCAATACCATTTACCTGAATATTATATTGACCTAGTTCATCACAGTAAGCTTTGGTGAATCCGGCAAGAGCATGTTTAGTGGCAGAATATGCAGGTGACCATTGTCCACCTAAGTAAGAGAATAATGAACAGATATTAATGATTTTACCGCTTTTCTGCGGGATCATAATTTTTGCAGCTTCATAGCTTAACTCGAATGCGGCGGTCAGGTTCACATCAATCATCGGGTCCCAGTCGGCACGACCGAAGTTCAGCACCTTATTCAGCTTACAAATACCGGCATTGTTAATCAGAATATTGACGGTACCGAAACGTTCGCAACAGGCGGCGATTATCTTCTGCGGCGCGCCTTCTGCGGTGATATCCACCTGCATGAAGTCCACCTCAACACCCTGTTTTTCAATCATTTCCTTTGTTTCGCCGTTATCTTTAACGAAGCTTGGAATAAAGATATTTGCGCCTGCTTTGGCCAGCGCCATGGCAAATGCCTGGCCTAAACCGCTATTCCCGCCGGTAACAATTGCGGTTTTACCTTTCAGGGAGAAAAAATCCATTGAGAACGCATTGAGAGATTCGATTGACATAGTTAGCTCCAATTTCCGTAAGGCAAAAAAAAAGAAAGGTAACTTCCCCCGCGAGAGGGAAGTTACCTTTCTCATTATCTCTGGTAACTGGAGATAATTTTTATCATAAGGGCATAATCGCTAATGTGATCGTAATCACAGTGTGATATTCGAATTGTCAAATAATTTTAAAAAGCAGAAGCGTGATTACTCTCACACAACACCACTGCTTTCCATGTTATTTCTTATTGCAATTACTAGAGACCTGAGAAAAGTAATCCACCTGAAAGGGCGGCTTACTTTTCTCTTTTTTTTGTCTATTACAAATGGGAATACGATATGCAACACAACTCATATCGCCGTTGGATAACCCTCGCGATAATTAGTTTTAGCGGCGGCGTTAGTTTCGACCTGGCTTATTTACGTTATATTTATCAAATTCCCATAGCGAAATTTATGGGATTCAGCAATACCGAGATAGGTTTAATAATGAGTACATTTGGTATTGCGGCCATTATTCTTTATGCCCCCAGCGGCGTTATTGCCGATAAATTTTCACACCGCAAAATGATTACTTCCGCGATGATCATTACCGGATTACTGGGTCTGTTAATGGCAACATATCCACCGCTGTGGGTAATGCTCTGTATTCAGGTCGCCTTTGCGATAACCACTATTTTAATGCTGTGGTCGGTGTCGATTAAAGCCGCCTCATTGCTGGGCGATCATAGCGAGCAAGGGAAAATTATGGGCTGGATGGAAGGGCTGCGCGGCGTCGGTGTAATGTCGCTGGCGGTGTTTACCATGTGGGTCTTTTCTCGCTTCGCTCCGGATGACAGCGCCAGTCTGAAAACGGTCATCATCATCTATAGTGTGGTTTACATCTTGTTGGGGATTCTGTGCTGGTTTTTTGTTAGCGATAACAACAATCTGCGCAGTGCCAATAACGAAGAAAAACAGTCATTCCAGCTTAGCGACATCCTGGCCGTTTTGCGCATCAGCACCACCTGGTATTGCAGCATGGTGATTTTTGGCGTCTTCACCATCTACGCCATTCTGAGTTACTCCACCAACTATCTGACCGAAATGTACGGCATGTCGCTGGTGGCGGCGAGCTACATGGGGATTGTGATCAACAAAATCTTCCGCGCGCTGTGCGGCCCACTTGGCGGCATTATCACCACCTACAGCAAAGTGAAATCCCCTACCCGCGTGATCCAAATCCTTTCCGTACTCGGCTTGCTGGCGTTAACTGCCCTGCTCGTCACGAACTCTAACCCGCAATCGGTCGCGATGGGGATTGGCCTGATTTTACTGCTGGGATTCACCTGTTACGCCTCACGCGGGCTGTACTGGGCCTGCCCTGGCGAAGCGAGAACACCGTCTTACATTATGGGCACCACGGTAGGTATTTGTTCGGTGATTGGATTCCTGCCGGATGTCTTCGTTTACCCGATTATCGGCTACTGGCAAGACACCCTGCCCGCTGCAGAAGCCTACCGCAATATGTGGCTGATGGGCATGGCGGCGCTTGCCATGGTGATCGTCTTTACCTTTTTGCTGTTCCAAAAAATTCGTACTGCTGATAGCGCCCCTGCTATGGCTAGCAGCAAGTAAGTCCAGAAAATTACAGGAGAAAAATCATGTCGAAAAAATACATCATAGGGATTGATGGTGGAAGTCAGAGCACAAAAGTGGTGATGTACGATCTGGAAGGTAATGTGGTTTGCGAAGGCAAAGGCTTATTGCAGCCGATGCACACGCCAGATGCCGATACCGCAGAACATCCTGACGACGATTTATGGGCATCATTATGCTTTGCCGGTCACGATTTGATGAGTCAGTTTGCCGGAAATAAAGAAGATATTGTCGGTATTGGTCTGGGATCCATCCGTTGCTGCCGTGCGTTATTGAAAGCCGATGGCACGCCAGCTGCGCCGTTGATTAGCTGGCAGGATGCACGCGTTACACGCCCTTACGAACATACGAATCCTGACGTGGCATATGTCACCTCTTTTTCGGGTTATCTGACGCATCGCTTAACCGGCGAGTTTAAAGACAATATCGCCAACTATTTTGGTCAGTGGCCGGTGGATTATAAGACCTGGGCATGGAGTGAAGATGCCGCAGTCATGGAGAAGTTTAATATCCCCCGTCATATGCTGTTTGATGTGCAAATGCCGGGCACTGTTCTTGGGCATATCACTCCTCAAGCCGCGCTGGCGACACATTTCCCGGCTGGGCTGCCGGTTGTTTGTACCACCAGTGATAAACCGGTAGAAGCACTGGGAGCCGGGTTACTGGATGATGAAACTGCGGTAATTTCTCTTGGCACTTACATCGCGTTGATGATGAACGGCAAATTACTACCGAAAGATCCGGTAGCGTACTGGCCGATTATGTCTTCTATTCCGCAAACCTTGCTGTATGAAGGTTACGGTATTCGCAAAGGCATGTGGACGGTGAGCTGGCTACGCGACATGTTAGGCGAGTCGTTAATTCAGGATGCCAAAGCACAGGATCTTTCACCGGAAGATTTGCTCAACAAAAAAGCGTCTTGTGTGCCGCCAGGCTGTAATGGTCTGATGACGGTGCTGGACTGGCTGACCAATCCGTGGGAACCGTACAAACGCGGGATTATGATTGGCTTTGATTCCAGCATGGATTACGCATGGATATATCGTTCGATACTGGAAAGCGTGGCGCTGACGCTGAAGAACAATTACGACAATATGTGTAATGAAATGAATCACTTTGCAAAGCATGTGATCATTACTGGCGGCGGTTCGAACAGCGATCTGTTTATGCAGATTTTTGCCGACGTGTTCAACCTTCCGGCACGCCGTAACGCCATTAATGGTTGTGCAAGCCTGGGGGCAGCGATTAATACGGCGGTAGGTCTGGGGCTATACCCGGATTACGCAACGGCTGTCGACAAAATGGTTCGCGTGAAAGATATCTTTATGCCTGTTGAGAGCAACGCCAAACGCTACAACGCGATGAATAAAGGCATTTTCAAGGAGTTAACCAAACATACTGATGTAATCCTGAAAAAATCGTATGAAGTGATGCATGGGGAATTGGGGAATGCGGATTCGATCCAGAGCTGGTCGAATGCGTAAGTGAGGAAGACCGGGCGGGAAACTGCCCGGCCTGAACATACCTGAATGGTTATCCCCGCTGGCGCGGGGAACATAAGTTCGACAACTTAAAAAATGATAACAAGTCCGGTTTATCCCCGCTGATGCAGGGAACATAATAAAAACTTTAACTAGTTCGGTTTATCCCTGTTTTTACAAGGAATATTAACTACACTCGATGTCTTTAGAATAAAAGACAATACGAATCGCACTTTATCAATTTTCACTTAAAGTATGAACTGGATATCTTTATTCATAAGAACTATTCATCAACAGCGTATAGAGGCGATTATGTAAAACCACTCATTAGCCTCAAAACAAAGACAAATTTCCAGATTTATTACTTAATCAATGAATAACAAGCTTAAAAAATACACTGTTATTCTAAAGAAAAAATTAACAGGCATTAATTAATATTAAAAAAATAATATGTTAAAATTTCTTAACGGTTTAAGGATTATACAAATAACACTTTGATTAAATTTGATTTTTTGTATCGATAATTGTGAACTTCTCATATATGGAGAGCTATTTTGAACATGAGGTGTTACGTGGATATGTTGCTTAATACGAGTACTGCTAATATAAAAACTTGAGAAAGAGATAACGGGTTATATGGTGGTTTATTCCCGCTGGTGCGGGGAACTCATCAGTGATATCCAACATTGCGGAGCTAAACGCGGTTTATCCCCGCTGGCGCGGGGAACTCACGAACGCGGCACACCAGGGCGTCTCATCGTCCGGTTTATCCCCGCTGGCGCGGGGAACTCGGCACATGCCTGATCATATGTGTAGCAACGGTCGGTTTATCCCCGCTGGCGCGGGGAACTTTGCCACTGGTTTCATGCAGGCCGCGCAAAAATCGGTTTATCCCCGCTGGCGCGGGGAACTCATATCCTTATTGGAATACATGAGCTGCGCCCACGGTTTATCCCCGCTGGCGCGGGGAACTCCGCGACACGCTGGCAGAGCAGCTATCCCACCACGGTTTATCCCCGCTGGCGCGGGGAACTCTTTTTCCAGCTCCAGCATTGCTGTTGTATTGACGGTTTATCCCCGCTGGCGCGGGGAACTCTTAATCAGGTCGTCGTACTCAGCGCCGCTGGCCGGTTTATCCCCGCTGGCGCGGGGAACTCAGCACGGCAGGCCATATGAAATACCTGTTGCTCGGTTTATCCCCGCTGGCGCGGGGAACTCTAATATCCCTGGCGATAATCAACCGGCTTACTCGGTTTATCCCCGCTGGCGCGGGGAACTCGAGAGCGAGGGGAGATTCCGGCAGGGCGTGCACGGTTTATCCCCGCTGGCGCGGGGAACTCAAAACCGATATTTACCAGGTTGTTACTGATAGCGGTTTATCCCCGCTGGCGCGGGGAACTCTGATGTTCAAGTGTGTATGCACACTCAGCAAACGGTTTATCCCCGCTGGCGCGGGGAACTCACTAAACATAACCTATTATTAATTATTGATTTTTTAAGTCAGTCACAATCTACCAACTTAACAGAAACACACAAACAACACATCCATTATGTTAAAGAGCACTTAATTCATTGATTGAAAAGCCAAATATTTAAAGTAATTCTATACCGACTAAAATCCACCAAACTCCGACGTAATAATTTTCACTCCAACGAAAAATTAACGCCACAGAATTTGTAGAAAATGATAATGATTAGTCCAGGATGGGCAAAATGGAGGTTTTTTAGAGGCGACAAAGAATATAAATGAGTAGAAGTCTTTACAGGTTCCACCCATTTATAACGCTTATAAATGTGTAATCAGGCAATATTTAAATATTTATGTGTTTGCATCGACAAACGCCAATTACGCGCAATGCAGGTTTCAATGCACAAACGTGTGGCATCATCCTTTTGGCTAATCGGCTGCAGTGCAATGACTCGCGGTTTATCATCGGTCAGCGTCGCAAGCAATTCATCCAGTGCTTCGATATCACGTACGCGTCCAACTGGGTGTTTGATTTCGTTAGCTCGCTCCAGGGCTTGCGACAATACTTCATAACCACCACGCATATTTAGCTTTGGCGACACGGTGACCCAGGTATTCGGCGTACAACGCACTTCATGAGTACCGCTGGTTTCTATCTGGCAGCTAAAACCGTTCTTTTCGAGCAGGTCAGTCAGTGGCAGCAAATCATGAATGCAAGGCTCACCACCCGTAATCACCACATGCCGCGCGGTGTATCCCTGGCGACCAATGACAGCCAGCAAGTCTTCACTGCTCGCCGCCCCCCACTTATCACTCTCTTTGGTCTTCGCCAGAATGCTGAAAAGGGAGACTTCCCGATCCTCAAGCTTTTCCCAGGTGTGTTTGGTGTCGCACCAGGCACAGCCAACCGGGCATCCCTGTAAACGAATAAAAATGGCGGGGACGCCGGTAAAGTAACCCTCACCTTGCAGGGTCTGGAACATCTCGTTAATCGGGTACTGCATAGCATTCTCTGTGAAGTGGATAATTGTTAATTATTGCAGATCCTGCCACAACAATCATGTCTTATTAACATTCTGTTACAGGCAGGTTTAAAGAAAAATGAGAAACAGATCGTTAATAATAAAAGGGAGTAACGTATTATGTCAGAAATAAATAAAGTAAAGGGATTTAATCATGTCAAAAACATTCACCAAAATTATACTTATTTTTTCTGTGTTCGTTTTTAATTATAACGAATCTCAAATTACCGATGCCGCCGTCAATTTATTTATCCAGCTTTAATGGGACATTTATAATGCGCTATTTCATACTAATATTCACATTCGTGTGTTCCTTTGTTGCAGCCCAACCAACTATTGTCCCATCATTACAGCAACAAGTTACGGATCTTACGAGTAGCTTAAACTCACAAGAAAAGAAAGAACTGACGTACAAGTTAGAATCTATTTTCAATAATACCCAAGTGCAAATTGCTGTATTAATTGTTCCCACAACCAAAGACGAGACAATTGAAAAATATGCTACACGGGTTTTTGACAATTGGCGTTTAGGAGATGCCAAACGTAATGATGGGATACTGATCATTGTTGCCTGGTCGGATCGTACTGTCCGCATCCAGGTAGGTTATGGGCTGGAAGAAAAGGTAACCGATGCTCTGGCTGGAGATATCATCCGTAGCAACATGATACCCGCATTTAAACAACAAAAATTAGCTCAGGGATTAGAGCTAGCTATAAACGCTTTGAATAACCAACTCACTTCACAACACCAATATCCGGCTAATCCTTCAGAAATTGAATCAGCGTCTTCCAGTGATCATTATTACTTTGCTATTTTTTGGGTATTTGCAGTGATGTTCTTCCCTTTCTGGTTTTTTCATCAAGGCAGTAATTTTTGTCGCGCATGTAAAAGCAGTGTCTGTATTTCAGCAATCTATCTTTTAGATTTATTCCTGTTCTCCGATAAAACTTTTTCCAGTGCTGTATTTTTCTTCTTTTTTACTTTCACCACCATTATGGTCTTTACCTGTTTATGTGTACTTCAGAAAAAAGCATCTGGTAGAAGTTATCATTCAGACAACAGCGGTTCCGGTGGCGGCTCAAGTG
>OIGA01000303.1_pt1 | contig 12547 bp, 9 predicted proteins | sample 1582191 | NCBI WGS metagenome assembly OIGA01 (sample SAMN02674607, study PRJEB24791) | human gut metagenome, SKBSTL069 | isolation source: stool | host: Homo sapiens | place: USA | reverse complement strand
CACGAACATGCCCTTGCCCTGCTTTTCGGCGTAGGGCAGGTAGGGGCTGATGGAGTCCAGACCCATATAGGGTGCCAGCGTGACGAAATCGCTCTCGAAATCGCCGGTAAAGTGACCCATGGCGTACATCTCGGCGGTCTTGGCGATATCGCCGCGCTTGATATCCGCGATCACCGGCACACCGGCCTCGCGCACAGCCTTCAGGGTGTCGGCGTAGGCCTTCATGCCCTCCATGCCCAGAGACTCATAATAAGCGATCTGCACCTTGTAGCAGCCAGCCACAGCCTTGGTGGCATCGATGAGCTTCTTGTTGAAGCGCACGATGTTCTCGCCCTTGGTCAGGGTGCTGTCCACAAAATCAGCGGGCAGGTAGCTGAAGTCGGTGTCCAGACCCACGCACACCGGGCCGCGGGCTTCCACAGCTTCGTACAGTTTGTCCATGTTCGTCATTTGGGTGTCCTCCTGTAAGTCGTATTGTAGAACCCTCTCAGGCGCTTGCGCGCCAGCTCCCCCGAAGGGGGAGCTTTTTCTCTTGAGGGCAACTGTTTCTTTTCGTAATATGCGAACTGCTTTCCGTACTCTCAGGCAAAGCCTGACGGCTTTGCCTGAGAGGGTAAAAAAAGTGGGTCAGAAGCGCCCACAGGCGTTTCTGACCCACAAATAGAACGATTTTTTGTTTTACAGCTGGCAAGCGGTATCGTAACCGGTGCGGATGGCGTTGGAGATATCCGCAGCCTTGCCGGCGGCATCGCCGATGGAATACACCGGGATACCGGCAGCTTCCAGCGCAGCAGCGTCAAATTCGTTGGAGCGTGCGCCCATGGCCAGCACGATGTAATCGCAGGGGATGGTCACCTCTGCGCCGTCCTTGTTCTCGCAGACAACGGCGTCCATGCGGAACTCCTTGACCTTGTGGCTGGGGTACTGCTCCACGCCGTAGGTCTTGTAGTTTTCCAGCAGGGTGGGCAGAATGGTGGTGCTCTCGCCTGCGGCGATCTTGTCCATCATCTCGATAACGGACACCTTGCAGCCGCGGGCAGCCAGATACTCTGCGGTCTCGCAGCCCACCATGCCGCCGCCGATGACAGCAACCGTGCCGTACACCTGCTGCTCACCGGCCAGAACCTTCCAGGCGTCGGCCACGTTCACGCTGTCGATGCCGGGAATGCGGGGTGCGGCGCTGTGTGCGCCCACAGCGTTGATGACAGCCTCGAAACCGGCATCCTTCAGCTGCTCGGCGGTGCGGGTCTGTCCCATGCACAGGTGCACACCGGCGTTGCAGACCGCGTGGATCAGATCCTGTGCGGCGCGGCGCATCTCCTCCTTGCGGGGAGGCACGCAGGCAATGTTCAGCTGACCGCCCAGAGAGGTGGTCTTTTCAAACAGGGTCACGTCATGGCCGCGCAGCGCTGCCACACGGGCGGCTTCCAGACCGGCAGGGCCGCCGCCGAGGACGGCGATCTTCTTTTTCTGCGCTGCGGGCTGGATGCTGCGGGTGTTCTCGTAGCCGTTCTCCGCGTTCAGCACGCAGGAGAGGAACTGGCGGTTCTGGATGGCATCGGTGCAGCCCTTGTTGCAGCTGATGCAGCGGCGGATATCGCAGGCCTTCCCGGCAGCGATCTTGGTGCCCCAGTCGGGGTCTGCCAGCAGCGGACGACCCACGGCAACCATGTCAGCCATACCGCTCTCGATGACACGTGCAGCCATGTCGGCGTCCACGATACGACCCACGGCGCTGACCGGCACATTGACGGCCTTTTTGATGTCCCCGGCGATCTTGACGAAGAAGCCGTAGGGCTGTACGCCCATGGGAGGAATGGTGTCGGCCATGTTGCCGGTGTGGTTGGCCTGTGCAACGTGGAACATATCCACGCCGTCCTCCACCAGCCACTGGGCAAACTGCACGGCGTCGGCTTCGTCAATGCCGCCCTTGCCGCGCTGCGGGGTGACGATGGACAGCTTGTAGTCGATGACCATACCCGGCACAGCCTTGCGGATGGCGCGGGTCAGCATCCGGGCAAAGCGGACACGGTTCTCCAGACTGCCGCCGAACTTATCGGTGCGGTGGTTCATGCGGGTGGAGCACAGGCAGCCATTCAGGCGGTCGCCGTGGATCTGGATGACGTCCACACCGGCCTTCTGGGCACGCACTGCGCAGGCGCACATCTTATCGATGATGGACATCAGCATCTCCTCGCTGGCCTCATCGGTAAAGAACATCATGTCGTGGTGCAGGCGCTGACGCATCTCGTCAAACTTCTTCTGCATAAACAGGCTGTTGATGGCGTCCACATCGTACTCCGGGTGGAAGATCTGGACGCCCAGCTTGGTGCCGTAGGCGTGTACGCTGTCGGCCAGTGCCTTGAAGGCAGGGATCTGGCTGTCATCAAACAGCTTGGGGGTGGGAGAAAAGCTGTTGATGGGTGCCACATCGCCCATAACGATGTAGCCCACGCCGCCCTTTGCCAGACGGGTGTAGAAGCCCATGTCCTGCTCGCTGATCATGCCGTTTTTCTCGTAGCCGGTGGTCAGCGGGGGGAACATGATGCGGTTTTTAAAGGTCTGTCCGCCCACCTCGATGGGCTGCAGAATTACGTTTTCCATACAAAAGCCTCCTTGCAGATACGCTTTGCTTTACAGATTTGCTTTGATGAATGCTGCGGTCTTTTCCTCCACGGCGGCACGGGCTGCCAGCGTGGCAAAGTTGTGGCCGCCGCCTGCAATGGTGTCCACCTCGGGTGCGGTGTACACCTGTGCGTAACGGCTGCAGGTGCCCTCGTCCACCAGACGGTCATCGTCGGCGCGCAGCAGCAGCACCGGGCCGTTGTAGCCCTTGGCCTCGGTAAAGGGATCGGGGTGCTTTGCCATCTCGTAGTTAAAGGCCATCTTGTAGCACAGACCCTCCATGTCGGTGTAGTCCCTGCCGGTCTGCACAACGCCGTCGGCACGCTGTGCGCAGCCGAACCACATCCCGGCGCCCGGGCACAGCAGGATCAGGCCGTGGGGCTGGATGACCGGTGCGCAGGAAGCGGCAATGTAGCCGCCCATGCTCTGGCCGGAGAGGAACAGCTTTTCGCTGTCCACATAGGGCTGCTCAGCTGCCCATGCAAAGATATCCTGTGCATCGGTGTGCAGGCCGTCGAAGCTCATATCCTCGAACTCGCCGTCGCTCTCGCCGTTGCCGTAGAAATCGAACCGGGCGCTGCCGATGCCCTGCGCTGCCAGAGCGCGGGACAGGTGGGTGTACATGGACTTATAGCCGCTGCAGCTGCCGGCAAAGCCGTGCAGGTGCACCACAAAGGGTACCTTGCCCTCGGTGTCGGGCAGGGTCACGATGCCGCGCAGGGTGTGACCATTGCGGTTTTTAAACTGAACCTGTAAGATCTTCATGGTTTACTTGCTCTCCTTTGCGGCGCGGCGAGCCTTCAGCTCGGTCAGCATCTCAGCAGTCTTCTGCTTGGTCAGGGGGTAGACGAAGAACAGGATGGCAACTGCAATGCCGTAGCCCAGGAAGTAGACGCCGGTGTAGCTCTTCCAGATAGCGTTCACAACGCCTGCGGTCTGCACAGCGCCAGCGGTAACGTTGTAGCCGATGGCACCCAGCACAAAGCTGGACAGGCTGCCGGAAATGGCGCTTGCAAGCTTGCGGAAGAAGGAATAGGTGGAGTAAACGATGCCCTCGTTGCGCTCGCCGGTCTGCAGCTCATGGTAGTCGATGGCGTCGTTGACCATGGCCCAGATCAGCACCTGCATACCGGAAGCGCCCAGATAGCAGATACCGTTGATGACGATGAAGGCCACGGGGTTATGGACGGGGAAGAAGAACAGGATGCCGAACACGATGGCGGCAAAGCCGGCACCCATGCAGCACCACTCCTTCTTGCCGAACTTGTTGGCCAGAGGCTGGGTGATGGCAAAGGACAGCACAGCGTACAGCACGCTCAGCATACCGGAGACAGCCTGGATCTTGACGTTGCCGAAGAAGTCCTTGTACAGGTAGGTGTTCAGGCCGTTGACCACGGAAGCACCGATCATGCCGGTGAGGCTGAAGAACATAACGCCCAGCAGAGCCTTGTTGTGAGAGATCTCCTTGAGCACGTGCAGGTAGTTCAGCTTTTCGCCCTGCGGACGCTCGGGCACTTCCACGCGCTCCTTGCACCACACGCAGGTGATCTGCAGGCACAGCAGACCCAGCAGAGCGCAGATGCAGGCCAGCATCAGGAAGCGGCCAGCCACGGGCTTGTTGTCCACATACAGGAACAGGGGGCCGATCATGACCATGACGGTCATGAAGATGGTGCCGCCAAGGCTGCGGTAGCGGGACAGTGCGGTGCGCTGGCTGACATCATCGGTCATGTATACCGTGTCATCGACTTGAATGAAACGGATCATGATTTCTATACCAGACAGATTGAAAGTGCCGCTTCCCACTATGAAGAAAACGTACTTCCGCCTTTCTTCAAAGATCTTGAAAAATATGTGGAAAACGGATATTCCCAGTTTGACTGCCCGGGGCATCAGGGTGGCGCGTTCTTCCGCAAACACCCGGCAGGACGTGTTTTCTATGATTTCTTCGGCGAAAACGTTTTCAGAGCTGACCTCTGCAACGCCGACGTGGCTATGGGTGATCTCCTGATTCATGAAGGTCCGGCTCTGACTGCCCAGAAGCATGCGGCACGTGTATACAATGCAGATAAAACATACTTCGTATTGAACGGCACTTCCACATCGAACAAAGTCGTGCTGAATGCGGTTCTCGCTCCCGGAGATATCGTTCTTTTTGACAGAAACAATCATAAATCCGTCGACCACGGTGCTCTTGTACTGGCAGGTGCCACCCCGGTGTATCTGGAAACGGCAAGAAATGCTTTCGGTTCTATCGGCGGCATTCTCGAACATTGCTTTGATGAAGACTATATCCGCAAATTGGTTGCTGAAAAAGATCCGGTTAAAGCAAAAGAAAAACGCCCGATCCGTATGGCAGTTATCCAGCTCGGCACTTATGACGGATGTATCTATAATGCCCGCCAGGTCGTTGATAAGATCGGTCACCTCTGCGATTACATTTTCTTCGATTCCGCTTGGGTCGGCTATGAACAGTTCATTCCGATGATGAAAGACTGCAGCCCGCTTCTTCTTGATCTCACTCCGGAAGACCCCGGCATCTTTGTTTCCCAGTCCGTTCATAAACAGCAGGCCGGCTTCTCCATGACTTCCCAGATTCACAAGAAGGACTCCCATATTAAAGGACAGGATCGTTATGTTCCTCACAAGAGAGTCAACAACGCATTCATGATGCACGCTTCCACCTCCCCGCTGTACCAGCTCTTTGCCGCATTGGATATCAATGCCAAGATGCACGCAGGAGAAGCAGGCAAAAAACTCTGGGTAGATGCGGTAAAGACCGTAATTGAAACCCGTAAGCAGGTTCTCCGTCACTGCCACTATATCCGTCCTCTCGTTCCTCCGACAGTTTATGGAAAGAAATGGGAAGAAGGCGATACCGAAAAAATGGCGAATGACATCAATTATTGGGCATTTGAACCGGGCGCTAAATGGCACGGATTTGAAGGCTACGGCAAAGGTCAGTATTTCATCGATCCCATGAAATTACAGTTCGTCACCTGCGGTATTGATATTGAAAACAATGATTACGAAGAATTCGGCATTCCCGGCAACATTCTCGCCAATTATCTCCGTGAAAACGGAATCATTCCGGAAAAATGCGATCTGAACGACATTCTTTTCCTCATGACACCGGCAGAAAACAAAACGAAGATGGACGACCTTGTTGCCAAGCTGATTCGCTTTGAAAAATTGATTGACGAAGACGCACCGATGGCTGAAGTACTCCCGTCCGTTTACCGTGCAAACGAAGAAAAATACAGAGGCTATACCATTCGCCAGCTTTGCCAGGAAATGCATGATTTCTACAAAGACAGAAAAGTATTCACTTTGCAGAAACACTTATTCCTGGAAGACTATCTGCCTGAATATGTAATGAATCCGCAGCTCGCACAGTATGAATTTATGCGCGGTCATGGTGAACTCGTCGATCTGGAAGAAGCAGAAGGCCGTGTAGCCCTGGAAGGCGCTCTTCCTTATCCGCCCGGAGTTCTGTGCGTACACCCCGGTGAAAAATGGTCCAAATCCTGCGTGGAATATTTCCTTGATTTGGTGGAAGGCATTAACCAGCTGCCGGGATTCGCTCCGGAAATCCAAGGTGTTTATGTACAGACCGGTGATGACGGCAAGAAACACGCTTACGGATACGTTTTGAAAAAAGAATTTGAAAATACCGTAAAATAATTTTAGTTCATAGAATAGACATGCTGAGAGGCGACACTTCCTCTCGGCTCGGTCTATCCCCTCTAACCATTTCCTAAATCTGAAGGAGCAATTATTATGAGTCAAAGTAACAAAATGAGCGTTATGCAGCTGACCATCCTGACAGCTGTCAACATGATGGGTTCCGGCATTATTATGCTCCCCACCAAACTTGCCCAGGTCGGTGCTCTGTCCATCGTTTCCTGGCTTGTTACCGCTGTAGGCTCCATGTGTCTTGCCTATGTATTTGCCAAATGCGGCATGTACAGCAAAAAAGGCGGCGGCATGGGTGGCTACTCTGAATATTCTTTCGGCAAAGCCGGTAACTTCATGGCCAACTATACCTATGGCGTATCCCTGATTTTTGCCAATACTGCTATTGCTATTTCCGCTGTAGGTTACGGATGCGGATTCCTCGGTACAACCTTGGATCCGGTCATGACTGCCGTTGCCACCATCGGCGTTCTCTGGTTGGCTACCGTTCTCAACTTCGGCGGCCCGAAATACACCGGCGGCGTTTCTTCCATTACCGTATGGGGCGTCATCATTCCTTGTATCGGTCTTGCCGTCGTCGGCTGGTTCTTCTTCTCGCCGGATATGTATATGGCCAACTGGAACATCAATGACATGCCTTTCGGCGAAGCCGCTACCAACTCCATTACAATGACATTGTGGGCTTTCCTCGGTATGGAATCCGCCTGCGCCAATGCAGATGCCGTTGACAATCCTGAAGTCAATGTGCCGAAAGCCGTTCTTGGCGGCACACTTTTAGCGGCTGCATGCTATATTGTTTCAACAAACATTATTTTCGGTATCGTTCCCGCTGCCGACCTTCTTACATCCACCGCACCGTTCGGTATGGTATTTGCTCATATGTTCGGCGGCACAGCCGGTCATATCGTTATGGGACTCATGGTTATTTCCTGCTTCGGTTCTCTTCTCGGCTGGCAGTTTACCATTGCCAACGTATTTAAAGCCGGCGCCGATGAAGGATATTTCCCGGCTTTCCTTCAGAAGATCACTTCCAAAGGAGCTCCTATCGCCGGTATGGTTGCTATCACCTGCATCCAATCCCTTTTCGGTCTTATGACCATCAGCCCGTCTTTAAATGAACAGTTTGAAACATTAGTCAACTTGGCTACCATTACCAACATCATTCCTTACCTCTTATGCATGGCTTCCATCATTGTTATCATGAAAGCGGCCAGCCATTTGGGTTCTGAATTGAAAACAACAACTTTCATTGCTTTAGTTGCCTCCATTTACAGCTTATACGCTTGCTATGCTTCCGGATTTGAGGCAATGACCTATGGCGCTATCGTTACCTTCTTCGGTTGGACACTCTACGGATTTGCTTCTGACAAATTCGACCTGTCCAAGGCGAAAGAAGACAACAAAAACGCCGCTTAAATGCATCTTCCAATTATTTAAATATATTTCAAAAGCCCGCAGGCTATATCTGCGGGCTTTCTTTTTGTTCAAATTCTTTAAAAAAGCATTCTCTGATCAAACCGTTTTGTCATATTCTTTCTTCCATACCTGGGCATATACATGATAAGTGCCGTCAACGGCTTTTTCCATATAAACGCCTTGCAGTTCCGGCTCGAACCCGGGGAATTTGTTATACACACTGCAAAATGCCTCAAAATACTGTAACGCCGTCTGCGACCATCTTTCTCCCGGCTGTATACAAATAACGCCCGGCGGATAAGGTACGGCGCCCTCCAGTGCCACACGTCCTTCCGCTTCTTCCAAGTCAACAAGTTCACCGTGTCCGCGCACCAATTCATGATTGGCTTCCTGCGGGCTCATGCTGTATTCAGGAAAATAATTTTTCAAGAACAAGTGCTTTTGCAAAACATTGACTTTTCTCGCTTTATAGAAATCATGAATCTCCTGGCAAAGACGGCGAATTGTATAGCCGTTATAGCGGTTCTGGTACTTATGGTATAAAGCGGGCAAAACTTTAACCAAAGGCGTATCTTTGTCTATGTGATTCTCGAAATGAACCAGTTTGGAAATCAAATTATCCATTTTCGTTTTCGATTCCGCCGGTGTCAGGATAAATAAAATATCATTCAAATCGCATTTTTCCGGAATGACTCCGTTTTCCCTCAGATATTGGGCAACCACAATGCCCGGAATGCCGAACTTCTCATATCGTCCCGTTTCCACATCAATTCCCGGTGTGGTAAACATCAGTTTCATCGGGTCAATATAATACTGCCCTTTTCCATACCCTTGGAAGGAATGCCATTTCCCTCCCGGTTCAAGCGTAAAATAAGCAATATCCCGGACAATTTCGCTGGTATCCCATTCTTCCCACTTCTTACCGTGTACAACCGGCGGAATCATAGGTTTCAAATATTTGCAGCTCCGGATAACCGCTTTTCTCGTATTGACCGCAAGCTCCATACATTCTTTCCAAAGAAGTGTCCCGCCTTCGCCTTCCTGCATGCGGGCATTCATATCCAGTGACGCGAAAATCTGGTAAAAAGGCGATGTCGATGCACTGAGCATAAATGAATTATTCAGCCGCTTATGGGTTACATACCGGTCCTGTCCTTTAATATGGGAATCTTTTTTATGAATTTGGGAAGACATGGAAAATCCCGCCTGATGTTTATGCACCGACTGAGAAACAATAATTCCCGGGTCTTCCGGTCCGAGTTCCAGAAGAAGCGGACTGCAATCCCGAAGCATGGGAATAAACTGTTCATAGCCTACCCAGGCGGAGTCAAAATAAATATAATCGCAAAGATGACCGATCTTATCTACAATTTGCCGGGCATTATAAATGCAGCCGTCATAATTTCCCAGCTGTATAACCGCCAAACGCACCGGTCTTTCTTCCTGTGCTTTCTTTTTATCCCGTTCCGCTACAAGCATACGGATATACTCTTCATTAAAACAATGTTCAAGAATACCGCCAATGGAGCCGAACGGATTTCTTGCCGTTTCCAGATACACCGGCGTCGCTCCCGCCTGAATCAAAGATCCGTAACTGACCGACTTGTGATTATTTCTTTCATAGAGAACAATATCACCCGGCGCCAACAGCGCGTTCAATACCACTTTATTCGCGCCGGACGTCCCGGTCAACACAAAATAAGTTTTATCCGCATGAAATACACGGGCCGCATGCTTTTGGGCTTCCAGTGCGGGGCCCTCATGAATTAATAAATCCCCCAGTTCCACGTCGGCATTGCACAAATCAGCACGAAATGTATTTTCCCCATAGAAATTGTAAAAAACACGTCCCGCCGGATGCTTACGGAAATAAGCGCCTCCCTGATGGCCCGGACAATCGAACTGGGCATTTCCTTTTTCCACATAATCGACAAGATGATTAAAAAACGGGGGAAGCAACTCTTTTTCATAGCGCAATGCGGCCCCCTCAATCTGTCTGGCATATAAATGTTTATCCCCGTCTTCCGGGTCAATAATGCTGTAAGCCTGCCCGATCAATTCGGCTCTGTCACGGGCCGATTCCGTAAGAATTAAAAAAACGGGGATTTCAAACGCATGAATCCTCGGATTTTCCAAAGCCTTTGTATCCTTGTCGGTAATCACCACAGCGGAAACATCGGTAAAATCCGTGCTGAAAACATCCACAATATCCCTTTTGCCGATAGCTCCGAACATATGTAAAGCATGGGAAGAATAAGCGATTTTCAATCGTTCATGCATGGGCTGCAACTCCTCTTACTGAAATATCCACAGAAAATTCATGCTTTCTTATGACGCACAAATCATTCTATACTTCTATAGTATATCAAAATATGCCGGAAAAATCAGTATTTATCAGAAAATAATGCAAACTTCCGCCGCTTATTTTCTTTCGTAAAACGGCTTCCCCTTTTCCGCTCTTTCCACAAAAAATGCCCTGCCCCTTAAGAGGCAAGGCAAAAAATGGAATACAGGGAATCAGCCGTGCAGACCGCGGCTTTGTCTGTCCATATCTTCCACAACGATATCAAAAATTTCACCTAAAGTCGCACAGTATTCCAAAACAAACCACGGCTCGTTGGTATGAAAATGGATTTTCATCAAATTTCCCGTCTGCGCCACAATCAGGCAATCTCCTTTCAACTTTTCATTGAAATGCGCACTGACTGTTTTCTTATCTAAACCATCCCCCTCGATCAGTAATTGGGTATCATATTTAAATTCTATCATTTATTTCTCCTATCACTAAATTTTCTGTAAAAAATCCGCCAAAATATCCGGGGACTCTTTTGCACAAACGCCGACCTCTCTACATGAACACTTTACGTCTCCGTCCGGTATCCATTACTCTTTTCCGTTCCAGCAATACGTACACATCCGGTCCGAATCCAGTCCCGTTGCCGCCAGCATATCGTCCAAACGGTTGAAATTCAAACTGGTGAATCCCATTTTTTCGCAAATCTTCTTTACCATCTTGTGATATCTGTCCGAATCGGGATTCGCGTAGTCGTCTAAAATGATACGATCCACCTCTTCTCCTTCTTCCTCGGCAATAACCTGTCTGGCAATCAGTTCCATTTCCGAATTGGAACGGGAAAAATTCAAATATTTACAGCCGAATAAAATAGGCGGACAAGCCGCACGGGCATGGACTTCTTCAGCGCCACTTTCAAAAAGAAATTCCGCCGTTTCCCTCAGCTGTGTTCCTCTCACAATGGAATCATCCACAAGAACCATCCGCTTCCCTTTAATCAATTCATGGATAGGGATCAATTTCATTTTCGCAATTAAATTTCTCTTCGATTGGATCGTCGGCATAAACGACCTGGCCCATGTCGGTGTATACTTCACCAGCGGACGGGAAAAAGGAACGCCTGATTCATTTGCATATCCCATGGCATGCGCAATCCCGGAATCAGGCACCCCCGCCACGATATCCACATCACCTGCACGGAAACCGTCCCGTTTCGCCATCGCCGTTCCGCAGCGATACCTCATTTCTTCTACGGAAACCCCTTCATAACGCGCCGACGGATATCCGTAATAAATCCACAGGAACGTACAGATTTTCATTTCTTTCCCCGGCGCCATCAGAGTCTTCACATGATCGGGCGTCATGATGACAATTTCACCGGGGCCCAACTCCCTATAATCTTCATACTCCAGATTCAGATACGCCGATGATTCAAAAGTGGCACAATAACCATCTTCCTTTTTTCCCAAAACAAGCGGAATCCGCCCTAACTTGTCTCTCGCGCAATAAAGTCCGTCCGCCGTGAGAAGCATCAATCCCAAAGTGCCGTCTATCCGCTCTTGGGCATAATGAATCCCCTCTATCAAATTATCTTTCTGGTTAATTAATGTTCCGACAAGTTCCGTGGCATTGATACGCCCGCCGCTCATCTCCAGAAAATGAGTGCCGCCCTTTTTTATGATTTCGTCCGCCAATTCTTCCATATTATTGATTTTCGAAACTGTTGCCAATGCATATGTACCGTGATGAGAACGAACAATCAGCGGCTGCGCTTCATAGTCGGAAATACAACCGATTCCCATATTTCCCTGCATATGATGAATATCCCCGTCAAATTTTGTCCGGAACGGAGAATTTTCTATATCATGAATGGAACGGTTGAACCCCTCTTTCCCTAAAAATACCATCCCCCCTCTTCTCGTTCCTAAATGGGAATGGTAATCCGTACCGAAAAATACATCAAACACACAATCAGACTTAAGAGTTGCCCCGAAAAATCCGCTCATTTCTTTTCCTTTCACTCCAAAAACAATAGGAAATCCATATCCTGTTCTTTTATTCTAAAACATATATCCCCTTGTTTCATGAAAATACACATTAGTTTTCTATTAAAAATTCACAAACGTTACAAAAATGGAACGTCTAACCAATACAATAAGCGCCGCAAAAACAAAAAATCACAAGCAGGAAACTCGTAAATTTCATATTTTCAAAATGAATTTTGCACACCGAAAAGCGCCGCCATAAGACGACACCCTTTTATTATTTCTATTTCATTTCCGGCTTTTCTATCCTCAAGAAAGACAAGGCAAGTCATTGAATACTGTTTATTAAAAACTATAATTTCTTTCTTCCGCAGTGTCGGCTTCCCCCAAAAGCATAGAGAGATGCCGAACCTGCGAGGCGATAGGATCAAGCGTGCGTACACAGATCAGCACATCATAGAGAAACAAAAGCACTCTTGCCGTCATTCTTGAGCGGTGGTAATTAGGAGCGATGGCAAGCGAATTGTATTTT
>OIGA01000293.1_pt1 | contig 13013 bp, 10 predicted proteins | sample 1582191 | NCBI WGS metagenome assembly OIGA01 (sample SAMN02674607, study PRJEB24791) | human gut metagenome, SKBSTL069 | isolation source: stool | host: Homo sapiens | place: USA | reverse complement strand
CTGGACCGTGACTGGAGTTCAGACGTGTGCTCTTCCGATCTGCAGGGGGCATCCTGCTCTACCTCGACGAGATACAGTATCTCAACAAAAAGCAGCAGCAGAGCCTTCTGGAGTGCATCGAGGACGGTTCTGTCACCCTCATTGCATCCACCACCGAGAACCCTTACTTTTACATCTATAATGCACTGCTGTCCCGCTGTACGGTGTTCGAGTTCAAGTCCCTCTCCGCCGCCGATGTAGAGCAGGGCATCCGCAACGCCCTGAAAAAGCTCTCGGAGTCGGAATCACAGCCTGTCGTGATGGACGAGGACGCCTGCGCCTACCTCGCCGAGAGTGCGGGCGGCGACCTGCGCAAGGCGCTGGGCTGTCTCGATTTCGTGGTGACGGCGGCCCCTGTGGACGAAACCGGAAAGCACATCACCCTCGAGATGATACAGCAGGTCACCCGCCGCACGGCCATGCGGTACGACCGGGACGGCGACGACCACTACGACATCGTGTCGGCCTACCAGAAGTCCATGCGCGGTTCCGACCCCGACGCCGCCCTCCACTATCTGGCCCGTCTGCTGGAAGCGGGCGACCTGCCCTCGGCCTGCCGCCGGTTGATGGTCTGCGCCTGTGAGGATGTGGGCCTTGCATACCCGCAGATCATCCCCATCGTCAAGGCGGCAGTGGACGCAGCCAACATGGTGGGTCTGCCGGAAGCCCGGCTCCCGCTGGCCGATGCCGTCATTCTCGTGGCAACCAGCCCGAAATCCAACAGCGCCCACGACGCCATCAATGCGGCCATCGCCGATGTGCAGGCGGGGCGCACCGGCCCCATCCCGCGCCAGCTGCAGAACAAGCACTTCGACGGCGAGGATGCTGCCGTCAAGGGCCAGAACTACAAGTACGCCCACGACTATGAGAATCACTGGGTGGACCAGCAATATCTGCCCGACCTGCTCAAGGACGTGAAATACTATACGTTCGGCGACAACCGCACCGAACAGGCCGCCCGGGCCTACTGGGCGAAGATCAAGGGGGAAGACAAGCTCTGAACCCGGCCTTTATCCCGATACACACCCCATCAGAAAAAGGAGAAAGACCATGCGTTATTCCAAACAGCGCGAGCTGGTACTGCAGAAAGTGGAGCAGCTCTGCGACCACCCTACTGCCGAGGAGATCTTCGACCTCGCAGCCAGGGAATGTCCCGGCCTGAGCCTTGGTACCGTCTACCGCAACCTCAACAGTCTCGTAGATGCAGGCCGCGTCCGCCGCGTCTCCATCCCGGGCAAGGCTGACCGCTTCGACCACACTCTGAGCTGGCACAGCCACCTCTACTGCAACTGCTGCTGCGGCGTCGTGGACGCCGACGTGGACGAAAAGCAGGTGATGAAGCTGGTGCGCAGCCAGAAGGGCGTCGTGCAGGACTGCGCCGTGGTGCTGTTCGGCCTGTGCGAGGCGTGCGCCGCCAAGCAGGCTCAGTAAAAATAAACTCTTGCCCTCCAAGGCCAAAAAGGGTATACTATAAAGAGCTTTCTTTATAGTATCAGTATGTCTGCTGCCGGAGGTGTGTCCCCAGCGGCAGAGAAGGATGGTTTCATTGGAGTACATAGCATTTGAACATAACAACGCGGCGGCAGAGCTGGTCAAGCTGGCCTATGACACCCCGCCGCTGGCCTTCGTCCACAGCTACGGCTGCCAGCAGAATGTCAACGACGGCGAGCGCATCAAGGGCGTGCTGATGGACATCGGCTACGGCCTGTGTGACAAGCCCGAGGACGCCGACCTCATCCTTTTCAACACCTGCGCCGTCCGTGAGCACGCCGAGCAGCGTGTCTTCGGTAACGTGGGCGCTCTCAAGGGCCTGAAAGAGAAGAAGCACGGCCTCATCATCGGCCTCTGCGGCTGCATGGCCAACCAGAAGCACGTCGTGGAAAAGCTGCGCCAGAGCTACCCCTACGTAGACCTCGTGTTCGGCGTGGACGGCATCGACACGCTGCCCCAGCTCATCGCCCAGAAATTGCAGAAGCACAAGCGGGTGCTCATGGAGCCGGCTCAGCGCCCCGTCATCGTGGAGAATATCCCCATCCGCCGTGAGAGCGAGTTCCGTGCCTGGCTGCCCATCATGTATGGCTGTGACAACTTCTGCACCTACTGCATCGTGCCTTACGTCCGCGGCCGCGAAAAGAGCCGCAAGCCCGGCGACATCCTCGCCGAGTTCAAGAGTCTCGTGGAGGCAGGGTACAAGGAGATCACCCTTCTGGGCCAGAATGTCAACAGCTACGGCAAGGGCCTCGAGGAGCAGGTGGATTTCTCCGACCTGCTCAACCTGCTCTGCACCGTCCCGGGCGACTACCACATCCGTTTCATGACCAGCCACCCGAAGGACGCCGGCTTCAAGCTCATCGACACCATCGCGGCCCAGCCGAAGATCTGCAAGCATCTGCATCTGCCGGTGCAGTGCGGCTCGGACCGTCTGCTCGTCCAGATGAACCGTCACTATACCGTGGAGCACTACCTCGAACTCATCGAGTATGCCAGGAAGAAGATCCCCGGCATTACCTTCTCCAGCGACATCATCGTGGGCTTCCCCGGCGAGACCGAAGAGGATTTCCAGAAGACCCTTGAGCTGGTGCAGAAGGTGGGCTATATGCAGCTGTTCACCTTCATCTACTCCAAGCGCACCGGCACCAAGGCGGCAGATATGCCCGACCCCACTCCTCGCAAGGAGAAGACCGACCGTATGACCCGCCTGCTCAAAGTTCAGGATGACATCGCAATGGCTCTCGTGAAGGCTCAGGTGGGCCAGACCGTCCGCGTCCTCGTGGAGGGCTATGGCCGCAATGAAGGTACCCTCTCGGGCCGTCTCGACAACAACCTTACCGTCGAGTTCGAGGCTGACTCCGCCCTCATGGGCAGCTATGCGATGGTGCGCCTCACCGGCGCCCGTGCCACCGTCCTGCTGGGTGAACTTTCGGAATAATATTGATATTCTGGATACACTATCCTAATATATAACACAGGAACGATAAAAGGAGACTACTACAATGGATTGCATCGACCTTTTCAAGCGTGCCGCCATGGCACTTCAGACCGACTCCCGCTATCTGGCTATGGACCAGGCCCGCAAGATGAACGACAAGGACGAGGAACTGCAGAACCTCATCGGCGAGTTCAATCTGGCCCGCATGGACCTGAACAACGAGATCGGCAAGCCCGAGCGCAGCGATGAGCGCATCGCCGAGCTGAACCAGAAGGTGAACGACCTCTACGGCAAGATCATGGCCGATGACGGCATGGTGGCCTACAACGAGGCAAAGCGCGACTGCGAGGCCCTCGTGAACTATATCGACGCCATCATCAACACTGCAATGAACGGCGGCGACCCCATGACCGTGCAGGAGCCTTCCGCTTCCTGCACCGGCAGCTGCTCCACCTGCGGCGGCTGCCACTAAGGCTTAAACCATGAAACACAAAACGCGGCTGTGCAATGCAGGGCCGCGTTTTGCTTGCAACAGGCGGTTTTGGATGGCAAACCGACAACTAGGGGAGGAAGGTGAACGGTCATGGCAGAGCTTTCGCCCATGATGCAGCAATATCTGGAGATCAAAAAACAACATAAGGATGAGATTCTTTTCTACCGCATCGGTGACTTCTACGAGATGTTCTTCGACGATGCGCTCACAGTCTCGCGGGAGCTGGATCTGACCCTCACGGGCAAGCAGTGCGGCCTCGAAGAGCGCGCGCCCATGTGCGGCGTACCGTTCCACAGCTATGAGGGCTATATGGCCCGCCTCATCTCGAAGGGCTACAAGGTCGCCATCTGTGAGCAGATGGAAGACCCGGCCAAGGCCAAGGGTCTTGTGAAACGCGACATCATCCGCGTGGTCACGCCCGGCACCGTCATCGAGAGCAGTATGCTTCAGGATGACAAAAACAACTACATTGCGAGTATTTTCCTGAAAGGCGGCGCAGCGGGCCTTTGCTTTGCGGATGTCTCCACCGGCACGGCCCATATCACCGAGCTCAAGCGGGAAAAGATCGCCCCGGCGGTCATTGCGGAACTTTGCCGCTACCACCCCAGCGAGGTGCTGATGAACCCGGGTCTGCTGGACTGCCGGGAAATTACCGCTTACATCAAAAAGAATATGGACTGCGCCGTCGAGCTGGTGGAAGAGGAGCGGTACGCCCCGGGCCTCGTGGCCATCTCCCTCGAGAACCAGTTTGGCCGCGACTGGGCCGCAAAGACCGGCATCGCAGAAGACGGCCTTGTCCGCCTGGCAATGGCTGCGCTGCTGGAATATCTCCATGATACGCAAATTAAAGGCGTCGAGCGCCTGAAAACAGTCATCACATATAATGAAGCTCAGTTCATGAGCCTGTCGCCGGTCACCCGGGCAAATCTCGAGCTGACCGAGACGCTGCGGGGCCGCGAAAAGCGGGGAACGCTGCTCTGGGTGCTGGACAAGACCAGCACCGCCATGGGCAAGCGGATGCTCCGCAGCTGGATCGAGCAGCCGCTCATTTCCAGCGCCGCCATCAACCGCCGTCTCAACGCGGTGGAAAGCCTCGTGAACCAGACCATGCAGCGGGGCGATCTGATCGAACAGCTCCACTACATCGCCGACCTCGAGCGCCTGATGACCCGCGCGGTCTACGGTTCCGCCACCCCCAAGGAGATCTACACGATGGCCCAGACCTGTGAGCGCCTGCCGGAACTGCGGGCGCAGGCCGAGAGCTGCAGCTGTCCGGAGCTGACTGCGCTTGCAGGACAAATCGACCTGCTGGATGATGTGAAGACGGCCATCCTCGCCGCCATCGACCCGGAAGCGCCCTCCACCCTCAAGGACGGCGGCGTCATCGCCAAAGGCTACCACCCCGAGGTGGACGAGCTGCGCTCCATCCGGGACAACACCAAGGGCGTCCTCGCCCAGCTGGAAACGCGCCTGCGGCAGGAGACCGGCATCCCCAAGCTGAAGATCGGATACAATCACGTCTTCGGCTACTACATCGAAGTCAGCAACTCCTATAAATCCATGGTCCCCGAGACCTACATCCGCAAGCAGACCCTCACCTCCGGTGAGCGCTATATTACCCAGGAGCTGAAAGAGCTGGAAAGCAAGATCTTAGGTGCGCATGAGCGTCTCATTGCGCTGGAGCACCGGCTCTTCTCGGAGCTGCTGGAAACGATCGGCGGTCAGCTCGACCGCATCCAGCGGACGGCAAATGCTGTGGCCGAGCTGGACGTGCTGGCGGCGCTGGCGCAGGTGGCCGCTGAAAACAACTACTGCCGCCCTGTGGTGGATGACAGCGACGAGCTGACCATCACCGAGGGCCGCCACCCGGTGGTCGAGCAGATGCTGAAAGGCAGCCTCTTCGTCCCCAACGATACCAGGCTCAACTGCACCACCGACCGCTGTCTCATCATCACCGGCCCAAATATGGCAGGCAAATCGACGTATATGCGCCAAAACGCTCTTATTGCTCTGATGGCGCAGATCGGCTCCTTCGTCCCGGCGTCCAGCTGTCATGTGGGCGTCGTGGATGCCATCTTTACCCGCATTGGCGCATCGGACGACCTTGCCGCCGGCCAGTCCACCTTCATGGTCGAGATGACCGAGGTGGCCGAAATTCTCAAGAACGCCACCCCCAAGAGCCTCGTCGTGCTGGACGAAATTGGCCGCGGCACCTCTACTTTCGACGGCATGAGCATTGCCCGGGCCGTGGTGGAGCACATCTCCGACCCGGCCAAGGGCCTCGGCTGTAAGACCCTCTTCGCCACCCATTACCACGAGCTGACGGACCTGGAAGGGGCCATCGAGGGCGTCAAAAACTATAACATCGCGGTCAAGAAGCGGGGAGAGGACATCACTTTCCTCCGCCGCATCATCCGCGGCCCCGCCGACGACAGCTACGGCATCGAGGTGGCGAAGCTGGCCGGTCTGCCCGGCACTGTGACCCGCCGCGCCCATGAGGTGCTGCGCACTCTGGAAGCGTCTGCCCCGAAGAACAAGGTGGAGCAGATGGATTTCGACGCCCTGCAGGAGTATTCTTCGCCCGCCGTCCCCAGCGAGATGATGGAAAAGCTCGAGGCACTGGACGTTGAGACCCTGACCCCCATCGAGGCGCTGAACTTCCTCTACGAGCTGAAAAAGACCCTGAGCGGCAGCCTGAATGGCTGATTTTATTTGAAACGGAGGGAAACGAATGGCAGAGATACACGTTCTCGACAAGCATACAGCAGAACTCATCGCCGCCGGTGAGGTGGTCGAGCGGCCCGCGTCGGTCGTCAAGGAGCTTCTGGAAAACTCCATCGACGCCGGTGCGTCTCAAATCACCGTCTCCATCGAGTCGGGCGGTGTCCGTCTGATTGAAATCAGCGACAACGGCACCGGCATCGAGGCAAAATACATCCCCACGGCTTTCATCCGCCATGCCACCAGCAAGATTCGGACGGAAGACGACCTCACCAGCATCCACACGCTGGGCTTTCGCGGCGAAGCGTTGGCCTCTATCGCCAGCGTGGCCCGCGTCGAAGTGCTTACCCGCACCGAGGCCGACGAGTGCGCTTCCCTCTACCGGATCGAAGGCGGGGAAGAGCAGCCCATCGAGCCGGGTGCGCGAGGCGTCGGCACCACCATCCGGGTCTGTGACCTCTTTTTCAACACGCCTGCCCGGATGAAATTCCTCAAAAAGGATTCCAGCGAGGGTACTTTCGTGGCCGACATCGTGGGCCATGTGGCCCTGAGCCACCCCGAGGTGAGCTTCAAGTTCATCCGCGAAGGCAAACTGCAGTATGTCACCCCCGGTGACGGCCAGCTCCGCAGCGCGGCTTATGCCGTGCTGGGCCGGGAGTTCAGCCGTGACCTCGTGGAGGTGGATAACCGCGAGGGTGTTTACCGCGTCTGGGGGCTCATCACCCAGCCCCGCAGCTGCCGCGCCAGCCGCAGTATGCAGTATTTCTATATCAATGGCCGCTATGTCCGCAACCGCACCATGATGGCGGGCATGGAGATGGCGTTCAAGGGTACCACGATGCAGGGCAAGTTTCCTGGAGGGATCTTGCTCCTTGAGATGCCCGCCGACCTTGTGGATGTCAACGTCCATCCGGCAAAAACAGAAGTCCGCTTTGCCCGGGAAAACGACATCTTCGACCTCGTCTACCATGCCGTCAAGCTGGCGCTGAGCCAGCCGGGTACAGGGGAGAGACAGTTCGTCTTTGACAGCGAGAAAGAAAACAATGTATCCAACGAATATAAAAATAGCGGAAATAAAGAAGAAAATGCTGTAAAGAGCAATAACTTTACAGGACTTTCGGCGGTGATTTCGGGCCAGGCAGAGCCGGGAAGCCTGCCGCACCCGGAGGAAAAACCTCTCCGCCCGGCGGCACCGGCAGCGTCTGTGACACCCCGCCCGACACAGCCCTCTGCCCCGGAGCGGGACATCCTCCCGCTGCCCGTAAAAGCCCCGGAAAAGGCTGCGCCGGCATCGGAACACACATGGACAACGGTTGCGGCCTCCGAGCCTCTTCCGATGAACGCTGCCCTCCACAGTCCTGAGCCGCCGCAGGAGGAAAGCGTCCTTGAGCCGCCGCCCTTCCGGGCTGCATCCAGTGAGTCACAGCTGGACATCGAGGCAGACATCGACCTGCCGGATGTCACCCGCGACCACATGGCCGCGTGGGAGCCTGCCCCGGAAGAACCGGAGCGTCCGCCGCTGCCGGAGGCTTCGGATGAGCCGCAGCAGAGCGCAGCCCCGGAGCAGCTGGGCTTTGACGTTCAGGACGGCCCCGAGCCTCTGCGGTATGTGGGCGAGATCTTCCGCACCTATATCCTCGCGGAGCGGGGCGACGAGATCTGCATCATCGACAAGCACGCCGCCCACGAGCGCCAGCTCTTCGAGAAGCTGGCCGCCCACTACGGCGATGTCCCCAGCCAGCTCCTCCTGGAGCCGCTGGTGGTGGAGCTCTCCGCCGAGGAAAAGACCGCTCTGCTGACCAACCTTGATCTGCTGGAAAGCGCCGGCCTCGAGGTGAGCGATTTTGGCGGCAGCTCGGTCTGCCTGCGCTCGGTCCCCGCTGATGTGGAGCAGGGCAGTGCCGAAGATCTGTTGGTCGAGCTGGCGGCAAAGCTGGCCCACGGCAGCCGCGACGCCCTGAACGAGCGGACGGAGTGGGTGCTCCACTCCATTTCCTGCCGCGCCGCCATCAAGGCGGGCGACCACACCTCGCCGCAGGAGCTGATGGCGCTGGCCGAAAAAATCCTCTCCGGCGAAGTGCCGCCCTTCTGCCCCCATGGGCGTCCCTGCGTCCTCAAACTCACCCGAAAGGAGCTGGAAAAGCAGTTTGGCCGAATCGTGTAACAAAAAGCATCCGGTGCTGGCCGTCGTCGGCCCCACTGCCACCGGCAAGACCGCTCTCGGCGTGGCGCTGGCCGAAGCTTTTGAGGGCGAAGTCATCAGCGCCGACTCGATGCAGATCTATAAAGGATTAGACGTCGGTACGGCGAAGGTCGCGCCCGAAGAGACCCACGGCATCCCGCACCATGCGGTGGATATTCTGGAGCCGGATGAACCCTTCAGCGTGGCGGATTTCGTCGCGCTGGCCGGAACGCTCGAGGCTGACATTTCCGCCCGGGGCCGTCTGCCCATCCTCGTGGGCGGCACGGGCCTCTATGTCCAGAGCTTTTTGTACGGTGTCCGCTTCGCCGCTGAGAAGACGCCGGACGGCCTGCGGGAACAGCTGGCCGCAGAGATGGCGGAAAAAGGCCCGGAGGCCATGTACAAAGAGCTGCAGACCGCCGACCCGGAAGCCGCCGCCGCCATCCATCCAAACAATCAGGTGCGGGTCCTACGGGCGCTGGAACATTTCCGGGCCACCGGCAAGCGTCTGAGCGAGCAGAAAGCCCAGTCCCTCCCGCCGGAGCGGCCCTATCGTTCGCTGGTGCTGGGGCTGGACTTTCCCGACCGCGCCCAGCTCTACCACCGCATCGACCGGCGGGTGGACAAGATGCTGGACGCCAGTCTTCTGGACGAGGCAAAGCTGGTCTATGACCACCGCCAGACCTACCGCACGGCAGCGCAGGCCATCGGCTACAAGGAATTCTTCCCCTATTTTGAGGGGACGGCCCCGCTGGATGCCTGCACCGAAAAGCTCAAGCAGGCCTCCCGCAACTACGCCAAGCGCCAGCTGACCTGGTTCCGCCATATGGACGGCGTGGTCTGGCTGGACGCCTCTGCGCCGGACGTTACAGCCCGGGCCGTGCAGCTGACCCGAAAATTTTTAGCGAAAGGGTGACCTTTTATGATGGATAGACCACGCTCTGATCCCGGCGCGTCCAGCGCTTTGGGCAAGCTGGCAGGCTTCGTTATCACTGTCGTGGTGCTGGCGGGCATCTATGTGGGCTATCAGGCCCTGCAGGTGCTCTTCCCGCCCAACACCTACGAGACGGCGCTTCTTGCCACCGTGGCGGATACGGTGGACGCCGACGGCGTTCTCCTCTTCGATGAGGTCTATGTTCCCGGCGGCGGAACGCTGGGCTATCTCGCGGCCGACGGCGAGCGCGTCTCGGCAGGGGCTGCGGTAGCGGAGATCTACAGCAGCCCGGAACAGGCGGGCCTCCGCCAGCAGCTCACCAGCCTGAACGACCAGATCGAGCTTCTGCAGCGCTCTCAGAATACCACCGCCACCCAGCTGGATTCCCTGAAAAAAGAGCGGGCTTCCGCGCTTTATGATATGATGGATGCGCTGGACAGCTCTGCCTACGACGAGACAGCCCAGGGCGAAGAGAACTACATCCTCGCTCAGAACAAGCTCTGGGTCATCACCGGTGAAGTCTCGGACTTCTCGGCCCAGATCGCCTCCCTCACCGAGCAGTCGGCGCAGGTGCAGGCCCAGCTGGGGGAGCCGACCCAGATCACCGCCCCTCAGACGGGTTACTTCATCCGCAGCTCTGCCAGCGGGCGGCTCAACGCCGGGGCAGACGACATCCTCGCGCTGAACACCACCGACCTGCAGGCGTATCTGAACTCTGACCCCGAACTGCCGCTGGACGGCTGCGCGGGCAAGATCGTCTCGGGCTTTGCGTGGCGGTATGTCGGCCTCTGTTCGGCTAAGGAAGGGGAGAAGCTGCTGGGCGACAACGGCAAGCCCCTGACCCGCTCGGTGAAGATAAAGTTCCCCGGCCAGATGGAGACGCCCCTCAAGGCCTCCGTCTCCGAGGTGACCATCGACGAAGCGACCGGACTGGCCCGCTTTGTCATCACCTGCGAGATCATCAACGGCGATGTGCTGCGGCTCAACCAGGCCAGCGCCCAGATCATCGTGGACGAGACCACCGGCCTGCGCGTTCCCATCGACGCGATCCATTATCTGAAAGAGGACGGCACCGAGTCTGAGACGCAGGGCGAGAACTACATCCCGGGCGTCTATGTCAAATACGGCAATCTTGCCCGTTTCTGCAAGATCGACCCCGTGGATAATGACCATCCGCTGGTGACGGACGGCGAGTACCGCATCGTCATGCCCAGCAGCTCGGATAAGACAAAAACCGTCAGCGAAGTCCGCCTTTACGATGAGATCATCGTCTCCGGACAAAATTTGTATGATGGAAAGCTTTTGTAGTTATTGACATCTGACGCAAAAAATCAGATAATAGAAAAAGCTATTAGCAACTCTTTTTCACAAAGGGGTGCCAGGCAGCGTGAGCTGCCCGAATGAAAGGAGCAAGTTTCTATGTCTTTTGTGGACAGCCTGAAAAAAGGGCTTTTCGGCAGTGAGGACGATTACGACGATCAGTACATGGACGACGGTCCTCAGATGGTGAATAACAACAACGGTCTCGGCGTCGCAGGCAACGAGGAAGAGGACGAGCCCGAAGAGGGTGCAGCCCCCAAGCGGAACGGCAAGGTGGTCAACATCCATGCTACCACCCAGCTCAAGGTCGTTCTGGTCAAGCCCGAGCACTTCGAGGATGCCAGCACGATTGCAGACCACCTGAACAACAAGCGCACCGTCGTGCTGAATCTGGAATCCACCAACAAGGAAGTTTCCCGCCGTCTGGTGGACTTCCTCTCCGGTGTGGCCTACGCCAACAACGGCCAGATCAAGCGGGTGGCCAACAGCACCTTCATCATTACTCCCTACAATGTAGACATCATGGGCGACCTGCTGGACGAGCTGGAGAACAATGGCGCGTTCTATTGATACTCAGCAAAGCGCCGTGCGGGGCTTCGTCCCGGCGCAGAACGATGAGGAACGCTTCCTCATGCGTCATGTCGAGGACCTGGCCCGCGCCGCCTTTGGCCGGGGCATCGCCCGTTATTCGGCATTTCTGAGCGACAGAGAACAGCAGCTGGCGCAGGCGGCACTCAACCGTGTCGGTGCGCCGGAGGAAAGCTGCCGTTTCGAGGGCGGCTGGCCCGACGCTGAGCGCCGGGTGCTCTGCCTCGAGCCGGAAGACTGCTACCCTGCAAGCCCTGTCTGCTGCGTCCGGCTCAGGTGCCGTGCGCTGGCCGGGGCGCAGCTGCCCGTCCATAAGGACTATCTGGGCAGCCTGATGGGGCTCGAGCTTCGCCGCGAGGCGCTGGGCGACATCGTTCTGCCGCCGGAGGAGCCGGGTACCGCTTATCTGTTCGCGCTGGAGCCTGCTGCAGCCCTTATCTGTCAGGAGCTGCGCAGTGTGGGCCGCACCGAGGTGACGGCTCAGCAGCTGGCGCTGGACGAAGTACCGGAGTTTGCGCAGGCAGAGCGCCGGTTACAGACCGCGACCGTATCGTCGCTGCGTCTGGATGCCGTACTTGCCGCCATGCTGCGGTGCAGCCGGGGCATGGCCGCAGAGCTTGTGGCAGCGGGAAGGGTAGAGATCAACCATCTGCCTGTTTCCAGCGCCCATGCGCCGGTATACGAATCTGACGTGTTCACAGTGCGGGGCAAAGGGCGCTTCCGCCTCACAGCCCTGCCGGGCAAGAGCAAAAAAGACCGACAGATCATCGAGTTCTTCCAATATTGAGAAGGACGACTGGATAAAATGGAGGAGATCATTATGCTGACACCGCAGGACGTGCGCTCTGTCCAATTCGAAAAGAACCTCCGCGGCTACCGTACCGAGGATGTTGACCGCTTTCTGGATAAAGTAGAGCAGCAGCTCGGGCAGGATGCGGAGCAGATGGAGGCCCTGCGCAAGCAGGTGGCCGACCTGACTGCCGAGAACGAGACCCTGCGCCGCAATATGCAGAGCTATGAGGCCGACGGCGATATGCTCAAGAGCGCCCTCATCAACGCGCAGCGCATGGGTGAAAACGTCATCCGCGAGGCCAACCAGAAGGCCGAAGACATCCTGCACCGTGCAAATCTGCGCGGTGACGACATCATCCGGGATGCCAACGAGCTGCTGCAGAAGGCCAGCGACCGCGCCGACGAGATCATCAGCGAGGCCAACGACAAAAAGCTGGCCGAAGAGCGTGAGTATGACCGCGTTCGTCTCGAGGTCACCCGCTTCAAGTCCGACGTGCTGAACCTTTACCGCACCCATGTGGAGTCCTTGAGCCGTCTGCCGGAGTTCCAGCAGAAAGATGAGACCCCCGCACAGGATGCCGAGGCTGAGCTGCCCGAAACCGAGGATGCCGATACCACCGAGGAAGCAGCACCCGCTGCGGACGCTGCCGAGACGGAAGACGCCGCCCCCGAGAAGGCCGGCGAGGACTTCTGGGAGAAGGACGAATCTCAGCTCAAGCTCGACCCGCCCCCGGCAGACCCCAACGCTGTCTTTCAGGGCGTGAGCTTCAGCGAATAATTCCCCAAGCATCGACAGCAAGGCGCCATTTGTGTGCCGTAAAGCTGTTTTGATAAAATAAGCGCATAGCTGCGCTGTTTGCGACTGCAAAACCAATAGAGGAGAGTGTAAAACCAGTGGCTAAGAATAAGTCTCAGTACGACAGTACTCTGAATCTGCCCAAGACCCTGTTTGAGATGCGCGCCGGCCTGCCCAAGAAGGAACCGGTCATGCTCAAGGATTGGGACGACAACGACC
>OIGA01000285.1_pt1 | contig 13275 bp, 12 predicted proteins | sample 1582191 | NCBI WGS metagenome assembly OIGA01 (sample SAMN02674607, study PRJEB24791) | human gut metagenome, SKBSTL069 | isolation source: stool | host: Homo sapiens | place: USA | reverse complement strand
CATGACGGAAACATTGGCTCATCTGCGCAAACGGATGCAGGCAGACGGTGATTTCCCTCATGAAATCGGCTTTTTCCTGGGTTATCCCCCTGCTGACGTATTTGCTTTCATGCGTGAAAAAGGTCAGAATTACAAATGCGTTGGATTTTGGAAGGTCTACGGTGATGAAAAACGAGCACTGCGTATTTTCCAGTGTTATCGTGACTGCCGTGACCAGATGATGGAACAGGTAACTGCGGGCACGTCCATACTCTCCCTCTTGGGCGCGGCCTGAACAGATACATATTTTTCAGAACTTTTTTTCAGAAAAAAGGAGGACAATTATGAGTAAAATTGCTGTAATCTATTGGAGCGGCACAGGCAATACCGCGATCATGGCAAATGAAATTGCCGCTGGTATTGGCACTGATGCTGAAGTATTTTCCGTAGATGCTTTTCATGGCAATGTAGCAGACTATGACAAAATTGCTTTTGGCTGCTCTGCCATGGGCGATGAAGTGCTGGAAGAAGCAGAATTCGAACCTTTCTTCACTGCTGTGGAAGGCAGTCTGAAAGGCAAAAAAGTTGCTCTGTTCGGCTCCTACGGCTGGGGCGACGGCCAGTGGATGCGCGACTGGTGCGAGCGCGCCAAAGAGGACGGCGCACAGCTGTTCAGCGACGAGGGCCTCGTCTGCAACGAGACGCCCGACGACGACGTTCAGGCTGCCTGCCGCAAGCTGGGCGCTGATCTGGCCAACTGGTAAAAAATAACACCGGCCCATCCTGCATCATCCCGCGTCTTTGGGGCAACCTAGGGACAAAGAGGTGATGAATGAATGGAAAACACAGGTGTCCGCTGTGATGTCTGCGAGTGCCGCCACAACGTGGGGAGCAGCAAGTGTGACTTGCCCGAGATCACGGTGACGGAGCGCTGCACCTGCTCTTCTCAGCAGGTGGACATCCCGCACTACTGCCAGAGCTACGAGAAAAAGTAATCTGCGCAACAAAAAGACCTCTGCCCGGCGGCCTTGCCGGGCAGGGGTCTTTTGCTGTCTGTTTTTTAATGAAGGCTGACGCCGAAGGTGGGCAGGCTGCGCAGCAGGGTGCCGATGTTGTGCATCTCGTAGATGCCGAAGCCCAGAGCGCTGGCGGCTACGAGGTTGTCGGCCCGGTCGTCGATGAAGATGCACTCATCGGCCCGGAGATGGTACTTGTCCAGCAGGGCCTGATAGATGCGGGGGTCGGGCTTGTTGATCTTCACTTCGCAGGAGGCCACGCCGCCGTCGAAGAGGCCCTCGAAGTCCCGGTGCATCAGCAGGTCCAGCACGTCCTCGGGGATGTTGCTCAGGTAGTAGACGCAGTAGCCGCGCTGCTTGAGCTGCTCCACCAGCGTCTGCATCCGGCGGCGGGGACGGAGCATACTCATCCAGTCGTCCAGCACGCCCTCCACCTCGAAGCCCCGGCCCACGGCTCTGGCCCGCTCGAGCATCCGCTCGTTGGCCTCCCGGCGGGTGATGCGGCCCGCGTCCAGCAGCCGCCATTCTCTGCTGCCGAAGGTCAGGTCGTAGACCTCCTCTTCCAGCCCCCGGTTCCCGAACAGGTCGATGAGGTACTTGTGGGGGTCGAAATCCACCATGACGCCGCCGAAGTCGAACACGATATTTTTATACATCGATGATACCTCTTAAAAATAGTTGGGTTCTCACTGCGCCCAGTATAGCACATCCGGGGCAGTGTTTTCCAGTCCTTTTGCATCGTCTGGCCCGCCCCGGCATAGGATGGGACTGTAAGGGGGCGGGGGAGATGACCTTTCGGGAACTGTGCAGCAAGGAAGTCGTCCAGCTGAAGGACGGGGCCTGCCTTGGCCGGGTGGACGACGTGGAGCTGGACGCCGACACGGCCCGCATCGGGAGTTTGCTTTTGCTGGGGCGGCCCCGGCTCTTCGGGCTGCTGGGCCGGGACGAGACCCTGACCATCCCGTGGGCCGACATCGAGCGCATCGGTCTGGACGCCATCCTCGTGCGGACGGACATCCCCGCCCCGCCGCCCTCCCACGGGGGACTGCTGGATAAATTGCATCAGTGGCTGAACGGATGAAAGATTTTCACCCGTTTTTTGCCCGTCAGGGCTGGATTTTGGAGGCGGGATGATTATAATAGAGGACTGGGGCGGAGTCTGCCGCTTCAAATAATACGAAAAACGCAGAAGTGAAAGGAACTTCTTTATGACACACCATCCGAGTGCTGCGTCCCTCCGGCTGCACGGGGCGCGGCTGCTGTTTCCGCCTGCGGCCACCCTTTTGTTTCTGGTGCTCACCGAGTACATCGCCCGCGGCACCCTGAGCAAAGATACCTTCGTGCAGTACATCGTTCCCCACCCAGAAGCCTACCTGCTGGCGTGGGGGCTGCTCTTCCTCGTCTGGATGGCGGTGGACTGGCTCACCCGCTTCGCCCCGCTGGCCACCCTCCTGTCGGCCCTGCTGGGCTGTCTGCCCGCCACGGTGGACTTTTACATCCTGCAGCTCCGGGGCGAGCCCTTCCTCCCGTGGGACTTGATGCAGGTGTCCGAGGCGGCCGGCGTGGCCTCCGCGGCGGGCATCCACGTCCAGAAGAGCATGGTCGTCTCCGGCGTCGTGGTGCTGGCTCTGACCGTCGGCTCCTTCTTCCTCTACCGGGGGCGTCAGAAGCTGCCCTGGGTGCGGCGTCTGGCGGGCTTCGCGGCCAGCACAGCGGCCACCTGCGCCCTCATCTTCGGGGTGTTTTTGCAGCCTGCCGTCACCCAGTCGCTGGGCATCCTGCCCGACGCATGGATGCAGGACCGCTACTACCGCTATTACGGCGTCATCACCAGCTTCCTCACCAACCTGACGAATCTGGAGATCGACAAGCCCGAGGCTTACTCGGAGGAGGCCATCAACGCCATCCTCGACAACGTGGAGGCAGGGGAGAAGTACACCACCAGCCCGGTCTACCCCGGCTCCTACGCCGCCCAGACCCCGGCAGACGAACAGGTGAAGCAGCCCACCATCCTCTATGTGATGGACGAGTCCTACTGGGACGTCTCGGAGCTGGAACAGTACGGCTTCCGGTTCGACACCGACGTCTCGGCCAACCTCCACGCTCTGCAGCAGACCAGCGCCTATGGCCGGGTCTACAGCCCCAGCTTCGGCGGCGGCACCTGTGACGTGGAGTTCGAGGCCCTGACGGGCTACTCGGTGTCCTATCTGCCCAGCGGCAGCAAGCCCTACCAGCAGCACGTGACCAAGCCCATGTTCGCCCTGCCCAGCTACCTCAAGACCGAAGGGTATCAGACGGCAGCGGTCCACTGCTTCTGGGCCAGATACTGGAGCCGCGACACGGCCTACCCCAACCTCGGCCTCGACGACTTCATCAGCCTCGAGAAGATGCAGGGCGTCCAGAAGGTGCGCCGCCACTACTGGACCACCGGCCTCGTCACCGACGACTCCATGGCAGACCAGATCATCGGCCAGTACGAGACCATGAAGGCCCAGTCCGACGCCCCCGTCTTCCTCCACGCCGTCACCATGCAGAACCATACCAATTATAATAAGGATAACTACCCCGACGACCAGCGGGTGAAAGTCACCGAAGCCCCGGCGGGCCTTAAGGCCAGCACCGTGGGTGCGCTGGAAGACTTTGCCACCGGCATCCGGGACGCCGACGCCATGCTGGGCAGGCTGACGGACTACTTCTCGCAGGTGGACGAGCCGGTCATCCTCGTGTTCTGGGGCGACCACTACAACCCCATCGACTCGAACTACGACATCTACACCCGCAGCGGCTATGCCAGCGGCTCCAGCGCCGACCCCCGCCTCCATCAGACCACCCTGCTCATCTGGTCGAACTACTCCGACCGGGCGGTGGACCTCGGCACCATCGCCGCCTACGACATCTCGCCGGTGATGATGGAGCTGTTCGGCCTGCGTCAGCCCGCCTACTTCCAGTTCCTTGGCCGTCAGCTCCGGGCCGCCTACCGGGCCAACACCCGCGGCACCATCCTGGAGAAAGATGGCACCGCCTCGGACGAGCTGACCCCCCTGCAGCAGAAGTGGAGCGATGAGCACTGGCTGCTCCAGTACGACCTCATGTTCGGCAAAGGCTATGCCCTGAGCCGGATGGGCCTCAAGGAGCTGGCCGAGGGCGCAGATTGACGAAAAAGTGCGTTCCATTTTAGAAAAAAGCAGGAAAACCCCTTGCAACGGCCAGAGGTTTGTGCTATTATTACTTAGCATTACACACGCATCACTATGCCCTTTTGTGCTCTGACGAGTGGAGGGCAGTTCACAGACATCCGATATGTCAGTGGATCACGGTGTGCGGAGGCAAAACAAATTTTGGAGGTAATTTTACTATGGCAGTCGTTTCTATGAAGCAGCTTCTCGAGGCAGGCGTTCACTTTGGTCACCAGACCCGCCGCTGGAACCCCAAGATGGCGAAGTATATCTTCACCGAGCGCAACGGCATCTATATCATCGACCTGCAGAAGACCGTCAAGAAGCTGGACGAGGCTTACAACTACGTGAAGGAAGTTGCAGCTGAGGGCGGCGACATCCTGTTCGTCGGCACCAAGAAGCAGGCTCAGGAGTCCATCCGTGACGAGGCTCTGCGCTGCGGTATGCACTACGTCAACGCTCGCTGGCTGGGCGGTATGCTGACCAACTTCCGCACCATCCGCAAGCGCATCGACCGTATGGCTCAGCTGCAGAACATGAAGGACAACGGCACCTTCGAGCTGCTGCCCAAGAAGGAAGTGGCCAAGCTCGAGCTGGAGATGGAGAAGCTGGACAAGTACCTCGGCGGCGTCAAGAACATGAAGACCCTGCCCAAGGCCATGTTCATCGTTGACCCCCACAAGGAGCGCATCGCTGTTGCTGAGGCTCGCAAGCTGAACATCCCCATCGTTGCAATCGTTGATACCAACTGCAACCCCGACGAGATCGACTACGTCATCCCCGGCAACGACGACGCGATCCGCGCTGTCAAGCTGATCGCTGGCGCTATGGCTGACGCTGTGCTGGAAGGCAAGCAGGGCAACCAGGAGGCCGCTCCCGCTGAGGACGCAGCAAACGCCTGATTTCCCGAAATTCTCACAAACCAACAAATACTGTGTAAGGGAGAATACCAAAATGGCTATTACTGCAAAGGACGTTATGGAACTGCGCAAGCAGACCGACTGCGGCATGATGGAGTGCAAGAAGGCTCTGACCGAGGCTGACGGCAACTTCGAGAAGGCTGTCGAGATCCTGCGTGAGCGTGGTCTGGCTACCGCCGCCAAGAAGGCAAGCCGCGTGGCTGCCGAGGGCATGGTCTACGCTGATTACTGCCCCGCGTGCAAGGTGGGCGTCGTCATCGAGGTCAACGCCGAGACCGACTTCGTCGCCAAGAACGACAAGTTCGTCGCCTTCGTCAAGGAGGCCACCAAGGTCATCATGAAGCAGAACCCCGCTGATGTCGAGGCTCTGATGGCATGCAAGACCGAGAGCGGCGAGACCGTCGATGAGGCTCTGAAGAACCTCATTCTGGTCATCAAGGAGAACATCAAGGTCCGCCGTTTCGTCCGTTACGAGGGCGTCTGCTCTGCATACGTCCACGGCGGCGGCACCCACGGCATCTTGGTCAACTTCGAGACCACCAACGGCATCGAGGCCAAGGACGAGTTCGCTGCATACGGCAAGGATGTTGCCATGCAGGTCGCAGCTGCCAACCCCAGCTACGTCGATGAGGCTGCTGTCCCCGCTGAGGTCGTCGCCAAGGAGAAGGAGATCCTCCTCGCTCAGATGGCCAACGACCCCAAGAACGCCAACAAGCCCGACGCTGTCAAGCAGAAGATGATCGAGGGCAAGATCAAGAAGTACTTCAAGGAGAACTGCCTGGTCGATCAGGAGTTCGTCAAGGACGGCGACCTGACCGTTGCTCAGTACACCGCTAAGGTCGCTAAGGACCTGGGCGGCGAGATCAAGATCGTCAAGTTCGCCCGCTTTGTCAAGGGCGAGGGTCTGGAGAAGCGTGCTGACGACTTCGCATCTGAAGTTGCAAGCATGGTGAAGTAATTTAAACTTCCAAAGACAAAATGGGAGCCGCAGTACCTGTAATAGGGTGCTGCGGCTCCTTTTTGTATGTTTGTGAAAAGGCAAATACCGGGCAGCCTGCAGACTGCCCGGTATTTGCTGCAAGAAGCATTTGGCTTATGCCTCATCCAAAACCTCTTCGGGATCCTCAATGGCGTCCTCGATAGTCTCCTCAACCTCCATCGATTCTTCGGTGTCCGGGGCGGCAAACAGTTCTTGAATCTGATTTCGCAGCCAGAGCAAACGGTTATCCAAAGCCTTGTCCCGTGCCAGCAGCGGCGCAATGATCTCGGGTTTGTCAGTGATCAGGTCATCCACGCCCAGCTGCAGCAGCTTTTCGGCATCCTGCTGACGGTTGATGGTCCATGCGGAGATGGTCTTGCCGCGCAGATGGATCTGCTGCACCATACCGGCGGTGATAAAGACCATCTGGGAGCCCTTCAGAGCGTTTGCGATCTCATCCTTGCTCTCCTCGGCAGCGCGCTGGCCGATCTCGGGGTCGGCACCTGCGCCGCGGCCCTTGGTGAGCTTGGAGCCCAGCTGCACCTTGGTGGCGGCATGGTTCTTCGCCAGTGCCTGCTGGTCGGTGTTCATTGCGATAAATTCAACGCCCTGCAGGCCGTCGCTGACCATGCGGTTGACGGCGTTGCCGCCGCCGCCGCCCACGCCGATGACCTTTATCGTCGTTACGTTTTCGTCCATTTCTTCGTCGAGCATGAGTGCCATATCATTGTCCTCCATCGGATTTTATCGTAGACCGCGCCTTGGCGCAGGATAGAACTCAACATTACTGCTACTATATAACAGTATCGTATCATCTTTTGGCCCCGAATGCAAGATAAATTTGCTTTTTCGATGGTATTTTTTTCACAGCGGCGTCAAGGGGCGGCATTTCTCTGCCAATTCGTCCCCCTAAAGAGGCCAGAACTTCCCACAAACCGGCATAGCCCCGGTCGATATGACGAGTCTCTTCCACAAAGCTCTTTCCCTGTGCCGACAAAGCCGCCACCACCAGTGCCGCGCCGCCCCGCAGGTCGGGCGCAGTGAGGGTGGCGCCGTGGAGGCCGCTTTCCGGCAGCGGGCCGACGGAGAGCACCCGGCCCGACCGTTTTACCCGCCCGCCCAGCCGCTCGAAGCCCTCCGCGCAGCCGAACCGCCGCTCGAAGATGACGTCCTCGATGCTGCTCTCTCCCTCGGCGCAGAGCATGGCGGCGGCCAGCAGGGGCGCAGCGTCAGTGGCGAGACCCGGGTACACCCCGGTGAAGACCCGGCCCGCCCCGTACAGCCGCCCAAAACGGGCCACCTCGGCCCGGTCTGCGCCCCGCTCCACGGTGCAGCCCATTTGTTCCAGAATTTCCAGCACCGGCGCATAGAGCGCGGGCGGACATCCGGTGAGTTCCACCCGCCCTCCGGCAGCAGCGGCGGCACAGGCCAGCGTGGAGGCGAAGATGCGGTCCGGCAGGGGCGAAAAATCGCAGCCGGAAAGCCCCCGCCGCCCCTCGATGCGCAGTGTGGAAGTCCCCGCACCTTCGATACGCCCGCCGCAGCGGTTCAGAAATTCGGTCAGGTCGGAGATCTCCGGTTCCCGGGCCGCGCCCCGCAGGACGGTGGTGCCTCGGGCGCAGACAGCAGCCAGCAGCAATGTCTCCGTCGCTCCCACGCTGGGGAAGCGGAGGGTGATGTCGGCCCCGTGGAGGCCCCCCGGCGCGGCCAGCACCAGCTTTCCCGCCCCGGCGTCCAGCTCCTTTGCCCCCATCCGGGCCAGACCTTCCAGATGCAAGTCGATGGGACGGGCGCCGATATTGCACCCGCCGGGCAGCGAAGTCTCGGCCCGGCCCAGCCGCGCCAGCAGCGGTGCGCAGAAGAGGATGGAGGCCCGCATTTGTGCCGCAGTTTCTCCCGGAAGGGTGCTGTTTGAGGGCATCCCGGCCACCACGATGTCTGCCCCCTGCCAGTAGGCGGCACACCCTGCGCCCCGCAGCAGCCCGAGGCTGCATTCCACGTCCGACAGCCTCGGCACGGCCCGCAGCCGCACCGGTCCCCGGCAGAGCAGTGCCGCCGCAAGGAGCGGAAGTACGCTGTTTTTCGCCGCCGGTATCGCCGCCGTGCCGTTCAGCGGCCGTCCGCCCATCACCCAAATCCGCCCGCTCTGCTGTGTCATATCCGCTGCCCCCATTCCGCAAAAGATACCCCACGATATGCAAAAGCAGGGGCGGATGTCACGATTTGAGTTTGTTGAAAGATTTGTTATGCTTCCCCGCGTGATACCCCCAGCACCACCCCCATCTCCCCCAGCAGCATCATGAGGCTGGTGCCGCCGGAGGAGAAAAAGGGCAACGAGATGCCGGTGTTGGGGATGGTGTTGGTGACGACAGCCACGTTCAGCACCGCCTGCAGGGCCACCTGCACCACGAATCCCACCACCAGCAGCGCTCCGAACCGGTCGGGCGCGTGGGCTGCGATGGTGATGCCCCGGCAGAGCAGCAGCACGAACAGCCCCACCACTGCGCAGGCCCCCACGAAGCCCAGTTCCTCGCAGACGATGGAGAAAATGAAGTCATTCTGAGGCTCGGGGACGAAAAGATGCTTCTGGCGGCTTTCCCCCAGACCGAGGCCGGTGGCCCCGCCGGAGCCAATGGCATAGAGGCTCTGGATGGTCTGGTGGCCATCGCCCAGCGGGTCGGCGAAGGGGTCGAGCCAGGAGCGGAGCCGGTCGGCGGCGTAGGGGACGAGGTCGGGCATGACGGCCACCGCCGCACCAATGGCCCCGACGCCTCCCGCGCCCGCCAGTAAAAACCACCGCAGCCCCGTACCGCCCACGAACATCAGCACCGCGCCGATGCCGAGGATGAGGACAGTGCCGGACAGGTGCGGCTCCAGCAGCATCAGGGCCGCCACCACCCCCAGCACCAGCGCAAAGGGCAGGACACCCACGCTGAAGTCCTTCATCCGGTCGTGATTCAGTGCGATGATGTGGGAAAACACCAGCACCACCGCAAACTTTGCGATCTCGCTGGGCTGCAGGGTGCCGAACCCCGGGATGACCAGCCACCTCTTGCAGCCGTTGTACTCGGGCATGAAGAGCACCGCCGCCAGCAATATCAGCGACAGCCCCAGCAGCGGCCACGCCAGCTTGTGGAAGATATGGTAGTCCACCCGGCTGGCCAGCCACATCCCGCAGAGCCCCAGCGCCGCGTAGAGCAGCTGAGGCCGCAGATAGGCCCAGGCGTCGCCCCGCCGGTAGAGCGCCACGGCGCTGGACGCGCTGGCCAGCATCACCAGCCCGAAGCCCACCAGCGTGAGCACCAGGATCAGAAACGGCAGGTCCATGCCGGGCAGCGGACGCAGGATCCTCTTCTTCATCCTCTCCCCCCTTCCCTTTAGTGTACGCACCGGGGCAGACGGCTAGTCACAGGGTCTCGCGCATATAATTGCAGGAAGGGAGGTGCTGTCTCATGTCCGAATCGCCAAAACCCGCCGACGCCCTGCGCACCCTGCCGGAACGGGCGTTCCGCGCCCGGGCAAGGCTGGTGGCGGGGGTGTTCTGTCTGGTCTGCTGCGGGCTGGCGGTGCGGCTTTTATTTTTGCAGGTGCTGGGCGGCGGCTGGTACACTGACCGCGCCCTGGGCCAGCAGCTGCGGGACACCGTCGTCCCCGCCGACCGGGGCCGCATTTATAGCGCCGACGGCGTCCTTCTGGCGGCCAACAGCAGCTGCTGGACCCTCCGGGCCTCGCCCCGGGAGATGCCGGAGGATAAACTCGCCCTCGCGGCCAAGGGGCTGGCCGAGATATTGGAGCTGAACGAAGGGAAGCTTCTCGAGAAATTCAGCGACCGCCGCTCCAACGACTGTCTCCTGCGCTACCGGGTAGACCGGGCTATGGCCGACGCCGTGCGGGACTTCTGCGAGGCAAACGGCATCACCGGCATCCGCATCGATCAGGACTCGAAGCGCTGGTACCCGCAGGGGGAGTTTCTGGCCTCGGTGCTGGGGTTCACCAACGTGGACAACGCGGGCGTCTCGGGCCTCGAACTGAAGTACGACGACCTGCTCACGGGCGAGAACGGCGTCGTCCTCACGGCGGTGAACGCCTGGGGCTACACCCTCGAGCAGAGCTATGAGACCGAGCGCTTCCCCACCGAGGGGGACGGCCTGCGGCTCACCATCGACGCCAACATCCAGCACTACCTCGAGAACGCGCTGGGCTACGCGGTAAAGGAACACCACGTCGCAGCCCGTGCCGTGGGCATCGTCATGGACGTGAACACCGGGGCCGTGCTGGCCATGTCCACCACCCCCGCCTACGACCCCAACCAGCCCCGTGTGCTGGCCGACAAGGCCGCCCGGGAGGCCGTAGAGGGGCTTTCCGGCGACGAGCGGGCGGCGGCATTGCAGCTGGCCCAGCAGACCCAGTGGCGGAACAAGGCCGTCAGCGACCTCTACGAGCCGGGCAGCGTCTTCAAGCTCATCACCTGCGCGGCGGCGCTGGACACCGGAGCTGTGAGCAAAAACTCCAGCTTCTACTGCGGCGAGAGCATCTCGGTGGCCGGCACCCGCTTCCACTGCGCCAACCACAAGCGCCACGGGGCGCAGACCGTCACGCAGGCCCTTGAGAACTCCTGCAACCAGAGCTTCATCCAGATCGGCGCAAGGCTGGGCAAAGAGGCGTTCTGCGACTACTTTGCGGCCTTCGGCCTCCGCGCGCCCACCGGCATCGACCTGCCCGCCGAGCCGAAAAAGAGCCTCTACTACACCGCCGACCGGATGGGGCCGGTGGAGCTGGCGTCCTGCGCCTTCGGGCAGAGCAGCAAGATCTCTTACCTCGAGATGGCATCGGCGGTCTGCGCCGTGGTCAACGGCGGGCGGCTGATGCAGCCCTACGTCGTCTCGGACATCCTCGGCCCGGAGGGCGAGGTCATCGACCACCTCTCCCCCGTCTGCAAGCGGCAGGTGCTGAAAGAGGAGACCTCCCGCACCATGCGGGAGATGATGGAGGCCGTCGTCCTCTACGGCGGCGGACGGAACGCCCGGATCGCGGGCTACCGGGTAGGCGGCAAGAGCGGCACCAGCCAGAAGCTGGACAGCGCCGACGAGAAGGCCCGCATCGCCAGCTTTGTGGCCGTAGCTCCCATCGACGACCCGCAGTTTTTGTGCCTCGTCTGCCTCGACGAGCCCCACAGCTGGACGACAGCGGGTGGCAGCCTCTCGGCCCCGGTCTGCGCCGAGGTCCTCGAGCAGACGCTGGTCTATAAAGGCGTCCCCCGTGCCGCTGTCCCGGATACGCCTGCTTCCGACGCCGAGACTTCCGCCGACCTTCCCGAGGACGGCGACAGCTTCGACGGGGCGTAAAAATGGGCAAAAGAAAAGACCGCTGGACGGCGGTCTTGGAAGGTCGATATTTTTCAGCTCTGCTGCGGCTGGTCGCGGAACACGATCTCTCCGGTGGCGCTGTCCATGGACTCGACGATGGCGAGGCTCTCCAGCTGGATGCCCTTGCTGCGGATGAGGTCGCCGCCCTGCTGGAAGCCCTTCTCGACGGCGATGCCGATGCCCTCGACAGTGGCACCGGCCTTCTCGGTCAGCTCCAGCAGACCCAGCAGGGCGCAGCCGTTGGCCAGGAAGTCGTCGATGATGAGAACGTGGTCCTCAGGGGTGAGGAACTTCTTGGAGACGATGACATTATAAATTTTCTTGTGGGTGAAGGACTGGATCTTCGTCTCGTAGTTGTCATAGTCCAGGTTGATGCTCATGGACTTTTTGGCGAACACCACCGGCACGTTGAACTCGCTGGCCACCACAGCCGCGATGCCGATGCCGCTGGCCTCGATGGTGAGTACCTTGTTGATGGGCTTGCCGTCGAACAGGCGCTTCCACTCCTTTGCCATCTCGCGGAACAGCGGAATGTCCATCTGATGGTTGATGAAGCTGTCCACCTTGAGCACGTTGCCCTCACGGACGATGCCGTCTTTGCGGATGCGGTCTTCCAGCATTTTCATAGTTCGTCTCTTCCTCCCAATTTCCCTGTCACAAAACGGTCAATATTTCATATCAGTATACCGGATACTCTCCCGGTTGGCAAGGCTTTTTCTGCCCAAATTTGACTCGTTCTCTCCGGTTTTTTCAGCCCTTTCGATTATAAGTACGACTTTTGCAGTACAGTCTGTGTCTCAGGGCGGGCGATTTGTGCAGTTGTCTCTTGTTTTCTGCGCAAAATCGAGTATACTGGTAGCAACCGGAAACGGCTTGCTGCGGCCGACGAGGGCCGCACCGGGAAAAGGAGTCAGTATATGAAGACAGGGTTAGTATTAGAGGGCGGTGCCATGCGGGGGATGTTCACCGCAGGCGTTCTGGATATCCTGATGGAGCACGGCCTCACCACCGACGGCACCATCGGCGTGTCGGCGGGCGCGGTGTTCGGCTGCAACTTCAAGTCGCACCAGATCGGCCGCGTCATCCGCTACAACACCGAATATTGCAACGACAAGCGCTACGCCAGCTTCCGCAATCTGCTGCGCACCGGCAACCTCTACAGCGAGGATTTCTGCTACCACGAGGTGCCGGAAAAGCTGGACCCCTTCGATGAAGAGGCCTTCCGCGCTTCGCCCATGGACTTCTTTGTCGTCTGCACCGACCTGCACACCGGCGACCCGATCTACCACAAGTGCCGCAGCGGCGACGCCGAGGACGTGCGCTGGATGGAGGCTTCGGCGTCCATGCCGCTGGCGGCGAAGGCCGTCAGGATCGGCCACTACTCCCTGCTGGACGGCGGCGTGGCCGACTCCATCCCCGTCCGCTTCTTCGAGAGCCTGGGTTACAAGCGGAACCTCATCATCCTGACCCAGCCCAAGGGCTTCGTGAAAAAGAAGAATCCCATGCTGCCTGCCATCCGTGCGCGGTATCTGCGCTATCCGGCCTTCGTGGCAGCGGTGGCCGACCGTCACGAGCGATACAACGAGGCCCTCTCCTACATCGCCATGCAGGAGGCCTCCGGCAAGGACTATGTCATCCGCCCGCCCATCCCGCTGGAGATCGGCGCGATGGAGCGTGACCCCGCCCAGCTGCGCCGGGTCTACGAGACGGGCCGCGCCGTGGCGGAGAACCAGATCGATAAGATAGAGGCGTTCCTGAACGATGTGAAGCTTTCCCCCGAAGCTTAAGCCTCTCCCTTTGGGAGCAACGGCGACGACCGCCGCCAGCGGCGGAAACAGG
>OIGA01000269.1_pt1 | contig 14231 bp, 9 predicted proteins | sample 1582191 | NCBI WGS metagenome assembly OIGA01 (sample SAMN02674607, study PRJEB24791) | human gut metagenome, SKBSTL069 | isolation source: stool | host: Homo sapiens | place: USA | reverse complement strand
GTGCTCTTCCGATCTCGCATTGCCCGATCCCATAATGACAGCTGCAGCCAGTGTAACCAGAGCAAAAACGATGCCCATCGCAAAAGGGGGTAACCCAACGTGCTCTGCCATCAAAATTAATTGATCTATCGCGCCAATGCTTTTAATCCCATGAGCAAACACACCTGCGGCCACCAGTAAGCCCACCACGCCGGTAAATGCTGTCCCCATTCCTTTCAGGAAATGGGTAAACCCGTCACATACAGCTTTCAGATCACATTTACGGACCCATTCGATCAGCATGCAAATTGCCATTGAGATAAGAACAATCGTAATGATATTGAGATTAATTCCGGTGACAAAAATCTCCGATGAGCCAACGGCCATCAGGATCGGTAGCATAGGTAGCAGAGCATAATAAGCCGGCGTACTGCCTGCTTTTATGACCGTTGTCGTACCAATTTCATGAGGTAATGTTCCAGCTTTACGATCACAGTGTTTCTGCCAGAAAAAGTGGCTGATACCGACAATCAGAACAGTCGCCAGAGCAGCAGGCCCCTGATGATAGACAACATACTCCACCACATCCATATTTACCGCTTCAGAGCCTCGTATGGCGTCAATGGCTGTCGGTGTGTACGCCACACCAAGAGAGGTGGCAATTACCCCTGCGGCAGACGCTGCTGACAGCCCGAGTCCGAGCATAATAGGAAACATGGTTCCCATCAGTAAAACAGCAAGTCCGGTAGCTGAGGGGATAGCCAGTTGAAGAAGACTGGCGAAAAGATAAGAGAAAAAAAGCAGAACATAGGGGGAACGTAATGTCCGTAATGGCCGGGTTACCACACGGACAACCGCTTCATTCGCACCGATATGGTCCATGTAATGCGCAAATCCCATCAGGGTCATAATCATCAGACCGAGATCAGCCGCACGGGTACTGAATAAATTGCGCATGACTTCGAAAGGATCAAGAAAACTAATTCCTGTACCGGACACGCCCTTCGGTAACACTGTGCCCCAACCGGTAAACCAGGTACAAACCATCAGCGCAAGCCCGGCAATAAAAAGCACGGGTTCTGCACGATATCCTTTCAGGATTAAGCGAGCAACTATCACGATAACAAGAAGCGCGATAACAACTTTAATCATGACTCACGATTCCCTGTGGTGAACCCATTGAATGTCTCCTGAATGATGGCAATAACCACATCACTTGCCGCCCGAAGTGAACGGACTGGAAGATATTCATAGATAGAATGGAAATTATGTGCGCCGGTAAAAATGTTCGGGCAGGGTAATCCTTTTTGTGAAAGAACAGCGCCATCATATCCTCCACGCATCGCCACCGGTGTCGGAGTAATACCACATCGTTGGTAAGCTCGCAGGGCAATGTCGATGGGATAATGCCCCTCTCCCTGCAGACTGTTAAAGACATTGGCGTACCGATCGCTCAGTTGGCAGATCACGCTTCCTTCTCCCCATAATGCACAAGCACTTTCTGCAAGCTGGCGTACAAATGTCTTCCGGGCGTGATATCCTTCCTCGCTGAAATCTCGTATATCCAGTTTTAGTACAGTTCTGGCACTGTTTCCCTGTAACTGTTTCACCCAATAATAGCCTTCGCGTCCTTCTGTATATTCAGGCGCTTCTCCTCCTGGCAACATCGAAATGAATTTGTGAGCCATCAAAAGAGAGTTCTTAAGCTTGCCTTTCGCTGACATAGGGTGTGCAGACTGGCCGGTAAAGATAATTTCTGCATCACCCGCATTCCAGTTTTCGTAAACAAATTCTCCAATACCGCAGCAATCCAGAGTGTAGCCAAAATCTGCGCCAAACTCTGAAACATCGAAGGCTTTGGCCCCCCGTAACCCCTGCTCTTCATCTGGCACAAACCCAACTTTAACTTCTCCATGCCTGATTTCAGGATGAGAAATCAGAAATTGAAGTGCGTTCATTATGGCCGCCAGCGCCGCTTTATCATCGGCCCCCAGAAGGCTGGTACCATCTGTCACTATAAGGTCATCGCCAATATAATTTTTGAGCTCCGGGAATTCACTCTCACGCAAATAAATATTCAGTTCAGGGTTCAGACAGAGATCGCCCCCATTATAAGGTAATCGTTGCGCTTTTGTATCGGCTGTCTGTTCGGCACTGGTGTCCAGATGTCCAAAAAAGGAAACGACGGGGATTGTTTCGTCAGTATTTGCAGGGAGTGTTGCTGTTACGATAGCATTCTCTCTGAGAATAATATCCTCCATACCCAATGCTTCAAGTTCACTCACCAACAATTTCGCAAGTTTCATCTGACCAGGAGATGAAGGCATGATCCCTTTTGCGCCGTTTTCTCGTGAGGTAGTGGTATTAATTTTTGTATAATTGATAAAGCGTTCGACAATATCCATTGAGATGCCTTCTTCAACATTTTCCAGATTTTAGGGACAGTTTATTAACACCTTCTGACTCTGAAGAACGTGAATTTATGCTATGTTCAGGCTGTCATTTTTCCAAGAGAGAAATGATAATTATGAAGAGCCTTTGCATGATTGAACATAAAATACAGACTCCATTACAGTATGGCGTTTTTTTAGCTTGTGATGATTAATGCCGTTACACCCTGAAAGACGATTTAGTGATCAAATCATCTAAAAATAATTAATCATAATGGATGTTAAAATCCATGATCTAACTCAAATTACAAACCATTAAAGCGGAAGATGGAGTGGAAACATTACGTTTTCTACTCTATTCCAAGATTTATCAATTAGAAGTGCAATAACATTCCCGTGTAAAAACTCTTATCTTAATAAGAATCACCATGAGTGACTATATCTACAACGCTGGAAAACCTAGCAGAGATATAGGTTTTCTATGGTGGTAAACAGGTTGTTTTTCTGAAGGATGTGACCAAACCGGGATGCTATTATAAAATAGTTCTACTTAATCATGATTTAAAAAATCAGCATTAATAATAAGTTTGATTGCGGAATTGTTTTTTTTGATCTTAATCATATTAGTGCAGCGTTATCTGCATATTTCGGGCTTTTACTGGTTATATTTGATTGCTAAATAACCCACTAATTTTAACGTTATAAAAATGTGCTTGATATCACGTTTTAAGTTTATCTTATTAGTTTAAATATATTCCATTAGATGGTAATGGTTATGTCATCTGGTGATTATAAGTATTCATTCTTAATGTTGGATAAGTGTTTTATGAAAACAATTTGTTATTGTCACATTGTTTTCGAAAAATGGAGTTAGAAAATTATGTCTCGTATTGAAAGCGATTTCCTTGGTGAGCGTGAAGTTCCGGATGATTGCTATTATGGTGTTCAGACACTTCGTGGTGAGGATAATTTCCATATTACTGAAATGCCAATGAGTCAGGAGCCTTTCTTCATCATTGCCTTCGGTTATGTGAAAAAAGCAGCTGCGATGGCTAATAAGGAGTTAGGTACAATTCCTGCTGATGTTGCGGATGCTTTAATCTGGGCTTGCGACCAATTAATTGATGGTAAGTACCGGGAACAGTTTGTGACCGACTGGCTTCAGGGGGGAGCCGGAACGTCAACCAATATGAACTGCAATGAAGTGATTTGTAATCTTGCTGCAGAAAAACTTGGTAGCGTTAAAGGGGATTACAAACGCGTTTCGCCAAACGACCATGCTAATTTTGGTCAGTCCACCAATGATACATATCCGACAGCATTACATCTGGCATTGCTGCTGCGAAGCAATGTATTGCTTGAAGCTGTTGAACACCTCGTAGGAGCATTCTACAAAAAGGCTGACGAGTTCAGCACAGTGCTCAAGATGGGACGTACTCACCTGCAGGATGCAGTGCCAATGACTCTCGGCCAGGAGTTCCATGGCTGGGGTTTTACAATTAATGATGAAATTCGGGTCATCCGTAATGCACAGGAACACCTGCGGGTTGTAAACCTTGGTGCTACTGCGATTGGTACCTGTGTTACCGCTCACCCGGATTATCCCGCTTTAGCCGTGAAATATCTGGCCCAGATCACAGGCATTAATTTCAGGAACAGTGAAGATCTCATCGCTGCCACAAGCGACTGTGGTGCATATGTTGCACTCAGTTCGGCCATGAAGAGCCTCTCTGTGAAGCTTACCAAGGTTTGTAATGACATTCGACTGCTTGCTTCAGGCCCCCGTTGCGGCCTGGCTGAAATTAACCTGCCTCAATTGCAACCGGGTTCTTCCATTATGCCTGGTAAGGTTAACCCCGTTATCCCGGAAGTAACAAACCAGTCTTGCTTCCTGGTTCAGGGGCTGGACACCACAGTGATGCTGGCGGCATCTGCTGGTCAGCTTGAGCTTAACGTTATGGAGCCGGTCATCACCTTTGCGCTGTTCACCTCACTCAAGGTGATGACGAATGCCTGTAACACACTCCGAACTAAATGCATTGATGGCATTACAGCTAATTCCGATCGAACTGCAGAGATGGTAATGCATTCCTGCGGTATTGTGACTCTCCTGAAGCCACATCTGGGATATAAGGTGTGTTCTGAAATGGCGCACGAAGCATACCATACAGGCAAATCCCTCCATCAGATAGTGGTTGTCGAACGTAAGCTACTCACACAGGAAGAATGGGAGAAGACATTCAATCTGGATAATCTGATTGCTCCGAAGTTCGAACAATAAAATGTTTGGAAACTAAAAATGTAACCAATGTTCCTAGGCTGGCCCCCTGAATCTCCAGACTCCCTATATCACTTAAATTGATACAACTTTTTAGAGTAGTCATTAGTGAACAGATAATTGATAACTCAGAACCAGTAAAATGCAAAAGACGCACCACGCTGGGAAAATCGCTGCTATTCAGCAGAGTTTTGTATCGAGAATGGTGGCCAGCCACTTATTGCTCTCGCGTAAGCGGGTATCCCCATCGTTTACCAGTCCAGATATAGGTCACGTCACCATACTTGATTTAGCTGTGTCACAGCTAAGCGCCCTTCAAGTTCTTAGGATAGCTACAAGTTCATGACTGCCATGCCTGTACCGGAGGGTCAACGGCTGACAGCTGACCAGCCCCTGTTCTTTCATGAGACTGCCAGCAAGCTTGCGTCCCATCTGGTAGTCTCTCCGGGTTGCAATTGTGGCGATGTTCCTTGCTCCGCCATTAAGCTCAATTACCTGACTACGTAATACAGCCCGTCTACCGTCTTTTTTTCAGGACGGTTTTTCCAATCTCTGTAGCTGCTTCGATGAATCCTGCACACATGGCAAAGTGCGATCACCAGATAATGCGCTCTGAGCTTCTCGATTATCGAGAACTGTTTAGGGAGTCTGACATCAAGAGCGCCGTAGCCTTTTCTAATATTTCATTCTCTATTTCAATACGTTGCCGCTTTTTCCTCAGCTCACGTATTTCGATTTGTTCTGGTGTCATCAGAGAGGCTTTTGGTGTTTTGCTCTGATGCTCATCACGCAGTTGTTTGACTTATCTTGTCATTGTGGAAAGACCGACATCCATAGCTTTGGATGGTACCTGCCACCGTAAAGTTCTGGTTAACAACTAGTTGAGTGGATTCGCGTTTAAACTCTGCGCTGAAATTTCCTTTTTTCATTGGAGCATCTGTGTTGTTCTAAGGTGAGCATATTACCTATGCTCAGGTGGCCAAATTCAGTATGCCAGAACCAGAACATCTTGTGGTCAGGCAGAGGAAGAGCAAACTGTTACTGGACTCACTGCATGCGTGGATGGTGGAGAAAAATGCCACGCTGTCCAAAAATCCAGACTGGGAGAATGGTTCAGCTGTGTACTGAATCAGTGGGGCGCACTCTGTTATTACAGTGTTGACGGTCAGGCGGAGGCAGACATAATGCCGCGGAAAAAGCCCTTTGTGCCATCTGTCTCGGAAATAAAAACTTTATGTTCTTCGACGGCGAGCGCAGTGCACTGTTGTATGGGCTTATCGGCACTTGCCTTCTGAACGACATTGATCCGGAAGAGTATCTGCGCCATATCCTGAGCGTACTGCCGGAATAACCTTCCAACCGTATTGATGAACTCCTGCCATGGAACGTAGTTCTCACCAATAAATAAGCATCAATATGATTCTCCATTAACGCTTACCTTTTCTCCGGCTATTTTTGATTTTTTTTGCTTTTCCCCGCCACTTTATGGTGATTATCACATCAATATACATCGACAGATATTAACGTAACTGAAGTGAGGTGAAGCATGAAATTTGAACGCCATCATGAAATATTGAAACGACTCAGTAAATTCGGTTCTGTAAAAGTATCCGATCTGTCCAATAGCCTCAATGTAACGAAAGAAACTATTCGATCAGATCTTAATGAACTTGCCAGACTTGGCTATCTGACTCGATGTCATGGCGGTGCTTTTATCGTCCTAGACTCGCTTGATACTATTGCGAAAAATGAAATCGCTTATGCGCTTGAAAATTATGATACAGCCCAGGGAATAAAAAAAGGCCACTCAACTATGAAAAGTCAAGTATGCGTTATTGGTTCGTTTAATGTTGATATCATCAGTTATTTGCCGAGGCTTCCCACTATCGGAGAATCGCTTCTGGCAAGTAATTTTATATTTTCACCGGGGGGAAAAGGTTGTAACCAAGCGCTGGCAGCAAGCTTTGCCGATACTGATGTTTATTTCATAACAAAAGTAGGTACAGATCACTTTAGTGATTATGCGATCAACTTTATGAATTCGTCTAAGATTTATAAAAGTATAATTTATCAAACGAAAGAAACGCAAACCGGAACTGCCACGATCCTTGTTAATGAAGGTACTGGCGATAATGTTATTGCGATCTATCCCGGTGCCAACATGACAATGTCGTCCGATGAAATAACTATTCAGAAAGAAGCGATTATTAATTCTGATGTCATACTTCTGCAGCTCGAAACAAATTATACCGCTCTGCAACAAGCGATCACATTGGCGCAAAAAAACAGTATCCCGGTCATTATTAACCCGGCACCCTATAATGATATCGTCAACGAACTTATTCAGGATGTTGATTATATCACCCCCAATGAAACAGAAGCTGGTTTACTGTCCGGCATAGACGTACACGATCTTGAATCAGCTAAACGAGCTGCAGAAGCTATCCACAATAAAGGGGTAAAAAACACGGTTATCACGCTCGGTAGCAAGGGCTCACTCGCATTTGATGGCAAAAAATTCATTCATTCGCCAGCGTTTCCAGCGGTCGTTAAAAATACGGCAGGAGCCGGGGATGCTTTTAACGGCGCTCTGGCATCAGGACTTGCGAAAGGAAAATCACTGGAATCAGCACTGTGTTATGCCAGTGCCTTTGCATCCCTGGCGGTGGAGACAAGCAATGCTTCCGACATGCCTGAACATGAATCTGTGATACATCGAATTCAGAGTATACATTATCAGCAAACTATTTTTACGCATTAAGAAGGGACAGAGAATGAATAACACCAAAAAATCACTAAAGGTGCTCTTTATTGGAGAATCCTGGCATATTCATATGATTCATTCAAAAGGATATGACAGTTTTACCTCAAGTAAATATGAAGAAGGTGCGACCTGGTTACTCCAATGTCTGAAAAATAGTCAGGTAGATGTCACCTATATGCCGGCACATACGGTACAAATTGCCTTCCCTGAAGATGTGGCACAGTTAGAACAATATGATGCCATCGTTATTAGTGATATTGGTAGTAATACTTTCCTGCTACAAAATGATACTTTTTATCAGCTTCGCATAAAACCAAACGCTCTCGAACTGATTAAAGAATATGTGAATAACGGTGGTGGGTTATTGATGATTGGCGGCTATCTCTCATTCATGGGAATTGAAGCAAAAGCCAATTATAAAAATACAGTTCTGGCTGATGTGCTCCCGGTTACGATGTTAGATGGTGACGATCGTGTCGAAAAACCAGAGGGTGTTATTGCACAGCCATCACAACCTGACCATCCGGTTATTAAAGGGTTCTCTGAATATCCTTTTTTCCTAGGTTATAACCGGGCGATCGCTAAAGAAAATGCTGAGGTGGTATTAACAATAAACAACGATCCATTACTGGTCTTTGGTAACTATCACAACGGGAAAATAGCCTGCTTTATGAGTGACTGTTCACCGCACTGGGGTACACAGCAGTTTATGTCCTGGCCGTTCTATACCGCGTTGTGGGTAAATATACTGACTCATATTGCAAGATAATAATAATAATGGGGTAACACCAGTTACTCCATTTACTATAATAGAAGGATTGATGTATGAAAAAGAATAAGTACTCAACTCCCTTATGGATGCTTGCCACGATTCTTGCGGGTATGCTCTCCCCTATGCAATCAGCGGTGAATGGTCAATTAGGTCACTGGTTACAGGACGGTAATGCATGCGCAGTTATCTCCTTTGCCAGTGGTTTAGTCGTGATGTTTTTTATTATTATGGCGCGAAAAGAAACCCGGCAACAATTTGCGGCAATTCCTTCTCTGATTAAAAACCGAAAAGTTCCTCTCTGGAACTGGTTTGCCGGTCTCTGTGGAGCGATGGTGGTATTTTCTGAAGGCGCATCAGCCAGCGCACTCGGGGTCGCAACGTTTCAGACCGCACTGATCTCCGCGCTATTGCTGTCTGGTTTACTTTGCGATCGCTTTGGTATCGGTGTCGACGAGAAAAAATACTTTACCCCTTATCGCATCATCGGTGCATTATTTGCGGTTATTGCTACGATTTTTGTTGTGTCACCGCAGTGGCATTCTACCTCTTTCATTTTACTTGCCATTCTTCCGTTCTTAGCTGGTTTGCTTGCAGGATGGCAGCCCGCTGGAAATGCAAAAGTAGCTGAAGCTACGGGATCCATGCTGGTTTCAATCACCTGGAATTTCATCGTTGGATTTTGTGTTTTAGGCACAGCGCTAGCTATTCGTGTCGCATTAGGGCACGTCACTGTTCAATTACCAGATGTCTGGTGGATGTATCTTGGCGGCCCGCTTGGACTAATGTCTATCGGTTTAATGGCCATTTTGGTCAGAGGTCTTGGGTTACTGATGCTGGGGGTTGCTTCAACGGCGGGCCAGTTACTGGGATCAGTATTGATTGACGTATTAATTCCATCGCTGGGCAATACCGTTTATCTGGTCACGATCATCGGAACACTGTTTGCACTGGTCGGTGCAATTGTTACCACTATTCCGGAATACAGAGCCTCGAAAACAATGAAGAAAATGGAGGTATAATCATGAAAGATTATCTACAAACTGTGACGGGCCCCGTCGCCCGTGAAGATATGGGGCTAACACTTCCTCATGAACATCTGTTCAACGATCTTTCCTCTGTTGTGGATGCTCCTTGCTATCCTTTTTCACAACGGCTTGTTGATAAAAAAGTCACGGCAGAAATCCAGTGGGCATTAAAACACGATCCTTATTGCTGCGCTGATAATATGGACCGCAAACCTATTGAAGATGTGATCTTCGAAATTAATAACTTTATCTCGCTCGGTGGTCGCACCATTGTTGATGCCACAGGGTCTGAGTCTATCGGACGAGATGCGCAGGCATTACGAGAAGTCGCATTAAAAACAGGTCTGAATATTGTTGCTTCCTCCGGTCCCTACCTGGAAAAATTTGAAAGCCAGAGAATTCATAAAACGGTTGATGAACTAGCGACAACGATCGATAAAGAATTGAATCAAGGGATTGGCGATACGGATATTCGTGCCGGAATGATCGGTGAAATAGGTGTCTCACCGACATTTACCGAAGCCGAGCATAACAGCTTGCGGGCTGCCTCGCTGGCACAGATTAACAATCCTCATGTGGCGATGAATATTCACATGCCGGGCTGGCTTCGTCGCGGTGATGAAGTACTCGACATTGTGTTAGGTGAAATGGGCGTCTCGCCAAATAAAGTCTCTCTCGCACACTCGGATCCGTCAGGAAAAGACGTGGCGTATCAGCGGAAAATGCTTGATAAAGGTGTCTGGCTGGAATTCGACATGATTGGCCTAGACATTACCTTCCCGAAAGAGGGAATAGCGCCAGGGGTGCAGGAGACTGCCGATGCCGTCGCTCATCTCATTGAGTTGGGATACGCCGATCAGCTTGTTCTCAGCCACGATGTCTTCCTTAAACAAATGTGGGCTAAAAATGGCGGTAATGGCTGGGGATTTGTTCCAGATGTTTTTCTGGCCTATCTGGCGGAGCGCGGCGTCGATAAAACGATCCTCAAAAAACTCTGTATCGATAATCCCGGACGATTATTGACCGCATAAAACCATTATCCCCCGGCACATTGCGCCGGGGGATGTCAATTAATACCCCGCCGTTAAATCATCCACCAAGCGCGAGTCGGATGCGCCGTACAACTCACCATCCGACCCAACCATAATGCTTTGCGTGCTGCCCATCGCCTCATTCAGCGCCACTTTCTGACCTTTTGCTTCCAGCAGCTTGAGCGTATCCGGACTAAACCCTTTTCAACACGCAGCTCGTCCGGCAACCACTGATGGTGGAAACGAGGCGCATTGGTCGCTTCGGCAACATTCATTCCACAATTGATGCTGTTCACCACCATTTGCGGCACGGTAGTGATGATCCAGCTACCGGTAACAAAGTGAGTACATAAAGGCCATACTGTCACGAACAGTGCAAAAGTGGCTCTTCCTCAACCTAGGTGAAGATTTTCATGCCAGTGGACTCATTACCCTCCGCCTAAGTAGTTCAAGTCCGGCTCGACCATACATCTGGCGTATCAGCACCTTCAGGCGATTTACATGACCTTCGACAACACCAGTACTCCAGCGACTGCTGATTGCCTCACATATAGCCGCAGCATCAGCTTCCATCCCCGCAGCTACGCACCGAAGTTCTGCTGAGCCGCTTTCGTGGACCCGAGTGAACCAGCTGCTTAGCTGTGATTTATTTTAGGTTTTCAGAATACGGTAGAACTCGAGTACCAGTTGCTGCGCTATTTTCAACTCCGGTTCTTTTTCACACATCAGACTAATAAATCGGAAAGCATAATTTTCTTCACCCCTGATTATTCTCCAGGGCATCAACCAGCGGCTTACCCGGGACACTGAAGGAAGTCTTGCGGCAGTAGTAACCGGTGGGATCCAGCCTTTATGCCATTTGGCAACAGCATCCCTGACGATGGTTTCACTGCCTGTAACCCCCCTGGCCACCATTTCCCGCCATATCCGGCCGGAGTTATAATTACCACATTCTCGTTGCTCTTTTAACCACTCCCTCCATGGGTCCAGAAGCCCTCGCTTTGGAGGCCTGGTTGACATTTCAGGGAATGTTCCTGAACCCACCCAGCGACTGACTGTCACTCGCGACAGGCCTGTAATACGGGATATTTCCCTGAAACTACATCCCTTGTTATGCAGGGCCATAACCTCTGTCCAACGCTGATGCCGTTTTTTGCGGATGTGCTGTTTAAGGCGTTCCAGACGACGGAGCGATGCTACAGGCACAGATATTTCTGGCTCAGGTGATTTCTTCAGTGATAACTCTCTGACAACAAGACGTATCAGAGGCATATGTCTGTACATCATTCGTTCAGGCTCATCACCAATATTTTTTAGCAGGTGCCATCGATCGGCCACCTGTCTGGCCTGAGGTGCACCTTCACGTGCTGCTGTCGCATAGACTCCACTGCGATCACGCGAGACAACCTGTATTTCCGGATATTTTCTGAACCAGGTCGCCAGCGTACGCTGATCACGGCCGGGAAGCAGGACGAGGGGACGGTGAGTATCAGGATTGACTATTAACATACCGCAGCAGTGGCCCCGATGCCACGCCCACTCATCAATACCGACATGAGGCGCGCCTGACTGTTTCGTCTCCGGGGTATTGATAAGCCTGCGAAGAAGAGTATCAGCACTGCAACGGAGACCCACTGCCGTTGCAGCCCGTTTTCCAGCCTCACCTCCAGCTATTAATCCCAGTTGACATTGTTAATTTTGTAACGCCTGTGAAGACTGCTGGTGTGAACTGGCGAAGGGAGCAAGCGACTCGGCAAAAATTTTACGTGAACAAGCCGGGTTACGGCAGTACCAGTGGCGGACGGAAAATACAAGCCATAGCGTCTGCCCTGAGCAGGGTAGATGCTGTATCCGGCGCCGACGACAACTATGAACAGAGTCGCTACGCTTAAAGCATTCAGGACATTGTGCTGTTTTGCGTTTTCCGTGGAGATGGAGGGTTATACCGTCAGAGCTAATAATTTGTCGACTGCATCGCCATCCGCAAGGTAACTGTAGAAGTGTCTTAAGAGAGTGCATTGCGTTGCCCATAACTTAAAACAGCTTAGATCCTTGTTCGCCAGAAAGTTTCATCCATTTTCTTCCACCCAGGTTGCGGAAGAACCACTTTTCATCCGTCGTTGACAGATGTGAAGTATGCGGGAGAAAAAGTGAATATCTAACTGTAATAACTCAGACCGGTACGAGTACTCGGGACGTCTACAATCATTCAGGGCAAAGTGCTAAAATTTCTCTATCCCGGGATGCCCCTACCAACGCAGCACTCCCGGAGATATCATTACAGCTCTGCAACTGATTTCCGCGACTGAACCGCTCAGTTCCTATCCTTCCAGTTGCCCTCCTGCCCCCCCTCCCTGCTGTATACCCCGGTACCACAACTCGGGCAGCACTTTTCCCCCTCATAATTTTCGTCACACATCACACAAAACCACTTTCTCACCTTCACCGTATAATCCGGAACCGTCATACCCTGCAGATGCAAACGACGGGCCTCTTTCTCTGCCGGGTCAAGCCAGGTGCATCGCAGCAGGATTTTCTCAGCGACAGTCATCTGGTCATGTTCAAACCACGGTGGTTGTCCGTCATTGCCCCGCTGAAGTGTTAACGGGCATCCACAGGACACACAGCACAAAACGTCCTGGCGGTTGTGCTTCGCTGCTTCTTTCGCCGTAACAAAATGGCCTTTGCTGTCATTCGCCATATAACAGTTCAGAATTCGCATATTTCCTCCTGAGTTGTCCGGGGAATACTGAATCCTCCGGTCTGGCAGTGTGTGCAGTACCGCTCCCCATAATAATCGTGGTGACATTGTCTGCAGTGCCAGCTGGCTTTACGCACCACGGGTAAGGCATCCGGTACGAATTGCTGCAGACGTTTAATCAACTGTATTTCTCTGCGCTCCGGCCTGACATAAGGGCACTGTTGACCGTGCTCTGTCAGCCTGTCGTCAGTGTGTTCAAACCAGGGAAGTTCAGTGTCGTATTGCGGATGGTATCTGAGTGCACTGCCACACAAGTGGCAGGTGTAGTGAGCATAAGGTGCGGCCTGTGCAGTACGGGCGCCCGTCAGACGTCCGTTGCTATCAAGAGCGATAAAGGATTTTGCGTACATAGTCATATTCCTCAGCCGCCAGACGACACGCAGGCAACAGCCGTCCCGGTACGGGCAGCGTGGTCAGGGTGTGAATGGCGGTTCAGTTAAAATCTGGACTGGAGTTTGGGTAAAGCAGGCTGGTTGCTGTTACAGCACTGTGGTTGTCACACAATGGAACACTGACGTAAAAAACAGTCAGTGGACGAGTGGATACATCGTTGCCGCCAGACAACAACCCATACTTTTGGTTTGCCGGATATTGGCGCGCCAGTCGTGCTCAACTCCGGCTACAGCCAAAATTGCGCTCACCGGTGCAGTGAGCTTTGGTATGCTCCTTCGCCAGATAGTCAGCACGTTCCAGCACTTGCTGAAAGCCGGTGTCATCATTACGCGCCAGCCACACCGCCGGCCAGGCCGGAAAATGCACCAGCGTGGCATAGCACCCGACATCCACTCCCAGGGCACTGCACCACGCCTGTTTAATCATCCCGGCCAGAGACTCCGGAGCGCGGTAATCACCGGCACGACACCAGGTATCCCGGTTGACCAGCAGCATCAGGTGATAGTGTTTTTTACCTTTGAACTCCCCAAACTCCCGGGCCCAGACGTAATGCAGGGTTGTGGGATGCACGCGTTTACCTTCCCGATGCTTACGTTTCTGGTAAGCGTCGATTCGGGCTTTCAGGGCATTGATGAAGCGGGATATCACAGCTGCGTCCGTTGCTGCCGGTACATCCGGGAGACGCAGGTCAACCCGCAATGCCGTCAGGCGGGGATGAACATTCAGTGCGTGCCGCACCGTCTCACGAATACGTTGCTGCCAGAAGGGGTTGTATTTGTAGGTCATGGTTAAATCTCCGTATGGTTCATACGGAATAGCCATGTCGTAAAAAATGCGC
>OIGA01000264.1_pt1 | contig 14560 bp, 8 predicted proteins | sample 1582191 | NCBI WGS metagenome assembly OIGA01 (sample SAMN02674607, study PRJEB24791) | human gut metagenome, SKBSTL069 | isolation source: stool | host: Homo sapiens | place: USA | reverse complement strand
TGCTTGCTCTTGAAGTCGATACTGTCGGTGTAGCCGAAACGCAGCTCCGGTGGCAATAGGATGCGGCAGAAAGTACTTTTGCGGTAACCTTGCGGACCTACGAGCAGGGGCGAGGTGTTGTTGCCGTGCTGTTTGTCGATTCCCCGCCAATGTGCCACCATGCCAAGAAACCACCGGTAGAACAGTTCCCTCCAGTGGGGATTGTGGCAGGGCACGAGGTCGGCCAATGCGCGGATGCGGTCTTTGCCGTCCCAGCGTCCGGTGTTATAGAGATATTCTTCGATGGGGTTGTATAGCGGCACGTAGTCCGAAGACAGGAAGCGGGTGATGTCGCGGTCCCACACACGTACTCCCTCTTTCAGTACCTTCATGGCGATGCTGCTGCGTACGCGCTGGTCGGCAGGCTGGAAGTAGAAGTGGATGGAGTCGCGCTGCCGGTATTCCAAGTCGCCAAGCACGGTGTTGTAGCGGAATTCGTAGCGGCGTTTCATGAACTCCTCCAGCCGGAAAGCAGTTTCCTGGTCTTTGTTCAGGCTGCTGCGGGTGCCGAAGCCTTTCAATTCCCCGTAAAGGTTATGCAGCGTCAGGCGTACAAGGGGTTCGTCTGCCTCCCGGTAGTAGTGCATCAGTGTCTGGCGCACCGCTTCTTCTTCAGGAATGCCGGCTTTGAAGCAATGTTCGGCAAGGCGGGACAGCAGCGGGCGCAGGTCGTCGCCCCGTCGCCAGTTGTCCAAATCGCGGAAGGCGCGGTCGAGGGCAGCCTCGAAGAGCAGGTTGCATGTGTCCGCCACTTCGTAGCCGGGAGTCATTCTCAGCAACGGATTGCTTTCCTGCTGTTTCCGTTGGCGGTAGTTGTCTTCCGAGGGCAGGGCGCAGGGCTGTTCCAGGCAGAAGGCCACGGCAGTGGGGCTATAATAGGGCTGTTCGTCCACGGTCATCCGGCAGCTTTGTAGGAGTGAAGGAGCCCGGAGGGTGATGGGGAAAGGGAGAAGGGGTTGGTAGCACTTCACTGCCAGGCGGTAGGCGTGGGCGTGGAATAAGGCGATATCGTCTTCATTCTTTGGAAGCCCTCCGTCGGGCAGGGTGAAGCGTACCCATATTTTGGCGCTTCGTCCGCTGGAGCCACAGAAGGCGGCAAAGGTTTGCGGCAGCAGGGCGGCTTGTTGTTTCACCAGTTCGGCTTCGGCCACCCCGGCCAGGTTGTTTACTTCCAGTAGTACCAGCCCGTTGTAAGTCTTTATCCGGTGTTCTCCTGCTTTGGTGCGGGTCATTTCTACGGCGGGATAGAGACGCGGCAGTCTGTCGATATGCTCATATCGGGCGTTGGTCCCTTTCAAATGCGGGATGATGCTACGCAGCTCCGTAATGTATCCGGTCTTGTTCTCGGTTTTCAGCTTTTCCATCAACATGTCCGTTTCTTGTGTGCTGACGGCCTCTTTTCCGCTTTCGCGTTCCTCTCTGATCAGTGTGATTTTCATTCTTTATCGTGTATGTAATATTCTTGTAAAGATACGCCGGGAAAGGGGTGGATACAAGCTTTTCAAGGATTATTTTCCGATTGGCTTCTTTTTTGGGGTGGAATGTCTATATGTTTCTTTTATAAAAGGTGTTCGTTTCTTTGCTTATCCCCATAGTTTTGTCTACTTTTACACCAGAGTTTATGAACAGTCCACTAAAGTGGTCTTTCTTGTTCATATTAGTGAACGGAGCAGCTCACTACAGTGAACGGTTCTGCTCACGGGCTGGGCTGTGATATAACCTTGGTACTTCAACAGACTGCGTACGTACTTCGCACGTGTTCCGTGCAGTGCTTTATCGTATAATGTAACCCTTTAACGCAGTTTGAACTATGGCTATTTTGTTTGATTGGTACGAGAATCCGGACTCGTACGACAAATCTCCGGAAGATAAAATCCTTCATCCCCGTCTCCGCCTAAATGGGAGCAGGTCTACCGATGAATTGCGGCGGGACATCCAGGCACGTTGCTCATTGACAGAAACCGATGTGACGGCTGTGCTTGATGCTGTGTCGCACGTCATGGGCAGGGAACTTGCCGAAGGAAGGCAGGTGCATCTCGACGGCATCGGCTACTTTCGCGTGTCGCTCACCACGATCGAACCGGTAGTGGCTGCTACCAAGCGTAAGTTGACGAAGGTGAAGATGGCGGGTGTGAAATTTCGTGCCGACCAAAAACTGAAAAATGAAATTGGTACCATCAAGGCAAAGGCTTTGAAGGCAAACGAGCATTCGGCTAAACTGACGGATAAAGAGATAGACCGTCGGCTGACCAACTATTTCGCCACTCGCCCTTTTATGACACGGAATGACTTTCAAAGCGTTTGCGGCATGATGCGTACTACTGCCATGCGGCATATCCGTCGGCTGCGCACCGAAGGAAAGTTGAAGAATGAGGGAACAATGCTGCAACCGATTTATGTACCCGTTTCAGGATATTACGGTAAGAATGAGTGACTTATAACTTTGAACGAAGAAATCTTGTGGTGAGGGCAAATTTTGCCCTCACTTTTTAAATTTGCTCTCACCCACCTCTTGAATGCCGATGAATAGGGCGATGCGTGCGAAAGGTGAGGGTGGTGAGGGTGGATGTGTGAAATTTAGTTTAGTTTGATGGGCGGCTGAATATGGGTATTCCCATACGGTGTATATGTTCCAAAAGGTCGGCATTCTTTAATTTGCCATAGATGGAAAGGTCTACGCTGTAAGGCAAAAGCAGGTCGTCTATTTCATCGGAAAGGCTACTTAAAGTATTATACGTAAGTCTGTCTCCCATCAGCGTGATGTCTATGTCGGAAAAAGGCTTGAAATTTCCTTTGGCTCGTGAGCCGTACAAAACAGCCTGCTCTATTTCTTCATGTTTCCGGAAGAGATTGCATAGCTTTTCCAGTTCATTGTCGGTCAATCCGTACATAGCTCAATCGAATAAGGATGGTGTATTCAAGGATTGCATTTTCTCTTCAGAGACTACATCGTTGTCATGATTGTGCGATGTCAGATTTCGGGCTTCTATAGTCTCCGTCCATTGCTTGTCATCAATCAATCCCATTTCAAGGGCTTTGCGTATGGCATCACGGGAGCTGCGGATGTCGGTATACCCCTGATATTCTGCATAGTCCTTCATCACTTTCCAGGCCAGTTCGTGGGTATATTCAAAACGCTGTATCCATCGTATGTCTTGCTGTACCATGATAGCTGTCTGTTTTTAAGTAAGCAAATATAAGCTTCTTTTGTGTAACGAGCAAATGGATGGGGGCTTTTTCGTGAAAGCTGTCTGGGGCTATTTTGGAGAAAGGCTGTTTTTAGGTGTGGAATAAGTTCCTGAATTTGTTGAGCCGATGTCGAAATAGTTATATATGTATGTTCTGGTTCCACATGCATTTATGAAATCAACCGTTACGCAAACTCGTTCAATTTCATGACTGTTCCGACTGCTGAAAGTAGTGAAATAATATCCTTGCATGTCTACCTCCCAATCGCAGTCAACACTCCAATGAAAATCATGCGCACCTTCAGGAATAGGATTCAATCCGCATTCACCTCCGCTTTGTGACAGATAGCCATATATAATGTCATGGTCATTTTCTTGTATTCCTGATACATTGAAAGTAATTGGTTTGGAAAACTGAACAGTGTATTCCTTTGTGTGTACTATTGCGGTTAAGGTCGTATAAATGGAACTGCCTCCGGGTGTCCCTAAATTATTCAGGGTGATAGCAGGTGATGCCTGATTTAATTGCGAATATAAATCGTTGCCAACAATCCAATCCACTGTTGCTTTTGTGGGAAAATTCTTGATACTGAATGTCCCGTTGTCACAGATTACGTCAGGGCCAATCAGTTGCATTGATGTCTTAGATACACTCAAAGGTAGCTCATTGGTAAAATTATCGGTTTGATTTTTATATTTGTAGCTCACTTTGACACTTGCGTTACCGGGTTGTGTCGGTACGATTGTTACCGTAGAGCTGTTCTGACCACTTACTATCTTAATATTCTTCCCGGTCCAATAAAATGTATGTGCCTTGCTGTCATTGATGGAATATATGTATTCTTTATATTGTTCAATATTTCTGTAGCCATCTATTTGAGGACCCATATTGGGAAAACTGATATTGCTTTTCCGAGCCATGAAATACTCTTTTGCTCCGATAGAATTTATGTAGAAATCATGGACTTCTACTCCGACATCGCTGTTCTTGAAGGCTTGCTTTGATTTCAAATTTATTTGGAATCTACTTTGTGTGACAGATGCACTTTGAGAGACTTCAGCGAATAGATTTTTATCGTAAGTCCACTTTATGCCCGTATCTTTGTTTATGGAATAATTGCACCAAAGTGTTATCGTATCTCCCAATTCAAATGTTGAAGGGGCATTGATTGGCATAGGTTTCATTTTGACATTGATGTTTCTTAGATCTGCGGTAAGTTCGATTGTACTTTTTTCAGGACGTACCATCAGGGTAGAATTACTACCTGCTTTAGTCCATAATACATTTATTGGAAAATGGTTTTTTCCTGCTGGAATTTGGGTTACCCATGTACTCTCGAATCGTTCTTGGTAGTTTGTTTTGAATCGTGCTTCTCCACCGACTGCTGAAATTCTTATACCTACAGATTGTTTTTGTATAGGAATACTTAAATCATAAGTGTAGTAACCATCACTAACATAGGGGTTCATTTCGCCCGTAATAGTACCGCTTATGTAGGAAGCACGTGTTGTGACATCAGAATAGAAATCCTTATCTTGTAACTCGTCTGTTTGTTCTTCTTTGTTGCAACTACTATTGATGAAGCAGATTAGTAGTACGAAAAATATGTTCTTCTTTTTCATGATATGTTTCTTGTTAGTATGTTATGAACGAAGGGAAAGTATATGATATTGATTTATGGTTCCTTTTAGAAGGTGCTATTCGTGTTTCTATACACCTTTTAAAGGGAATAACAAAAGCGTCCATACATTTGTATTTAGATACATGGAATGTATGAACGCTTTAATTAAATCCAAACGAGGTACAGCGCGATATGCTGTTTTTAGTTGATTACCAACCCGGATTCTGCTTCATGTTTTTATTCAGGGTCAACTGTGTAGTTGGAATCGGGTAGAAATAATGTTTGGCTTCATAAGTACGGATTTGTGCATCGGAGGCATCTATATATCCGTTCTTGGTCGCTTCTTCACAGTCAGGCACATTGCTTACGTTGGCGCCCAACATGGTGTTCGGGTACTTGGTTGAATCCAATTTGTCGAGCTGGTGCCAACGGATTAAATCCCAATATCGGTACCAGTTATCCATAATCAGTTCGCAACGGCGACAGCGGCGTATCTCCCAAATCAGATTGCTTACTCCCATATTATTGGCAGGATCGGCATCTGGAGTAGTTGTCATAGCCGGCAGGCCGGCACGAGCCTGAAGCTTGTTTATGGAGTTGTTGAGATCGTCTTGTGTGAGAGAACCCATTTCGGCTTTGGCTTCTGCAAAGTTCAGATAAATAACTGAAATCCAATAGAGCGGGCAGTCGGTGTATTGGTAGCCGATGTTGTTTCGGTCGCTAACACTCAATTCTTCGGGGTTATCATACTTGGCGATGCCATAACCGGTCGATGTGGTGAAGGCTGCTACACCGGCACGGCTGTAGGCGTGGCCTCTGAAAGAAAGTACCGGGTCAAGAATTTCGGACAGGCGCTTGTCGCGTACGGCCAAAACCTCTCTTATAGAGTAATTTTTGTCTGCATCCAATACGGCTGCATCGTCCTTGTTTTTCGAGGTTGTTGCCAACGGTTTTCCATCAAGGAAAAGGAAACTGTCGAATGCGTCCTTTGAAATGCCGTGCGTACCACTTGTATTGATTGTGTAGTCAATGGTGGAGTGCCTTAACGAACTTTGTGCATAAGGCTTGTAGAAAATCATTTCCGGATTGCTTGCCAGGCTGACAGAATTATAGTTGGCTTTGTAACTGTTACTTAGAGAGTAGTTTTTGGCCATAAGATATTCGCAGGCTGATACACATTCTTGCAAGTATTTGTTGGCGCGGCTCTCATCAGCGGCTTTGCCATTCTCTGCTTGAGTGCGATATTTGCAGTATGTACCTTCATATAAGGTGATGTCTGCTTTCATGGCATATGCCATGTCGGTGCTGAAACGTTGCCGATTGCTGTTTGCGGTAATGTGTTCGCACGCATAATTGATGTCTGCCAGCACATGGTCCATCACTTCATCCCGGTCGGTGCGTGGTCCGTAGAGGGCTTCGTTGTCGGCTGGGTCGATAACTTTGTCTATCCATTGAACATCGCCGTACATACGGACCAACTGATAGTATTCCCACGCACGGTTCATGCGTGCAAGACCTTCATAGTGGGCCTTTGTTGCTTCATCAAGAGAGGAAGACTGTACACCGGCAATGATATAGTTGGCGCGTCGGATTTCTGTGAAAGGGGCTGACCAGTTTGTGGAAGATGCGACCACGTTAGTGTAAGTCCAGTTATGGCTTTCTGCATCTACCTGGTCATCGCTTATTGTTTTGAAGTAGAACCATCCTCCACTGGCTCCGTTGCCAAAGCCGGTAAAGTTGTTATAAAAAGTATTGCACTGATTATCCAAATTATCGGTGTTGCTCCAGTATGCCGGAGTATTCGTGAAGGTATCCAAGGGGGATTTGTCCAGCAAATCGTTGCAACCGGTTAACATCGCCAGCGCTGTGACCCCATATATAAATAATTTCTTCATTGTTCTTAAGTTTTTGAGGTTGTTATAATGTTACCTGGACTCCAAATGAGAATGTGCGTGTAATAGGAGCTATACGTCCCCATCCACCAGCTGTAAGTCCATTGCCTGTACTGATTTCGGGGTCGACTGGAAGGTCATTCCCTTTGTGGAGCAGAAAGAGGTTGCTGCCACTGAAGTAGATACGTGCTTTCTCAATGTAGGCTTTGCGTGTCCACTCTTTCGGAAGGGTATATCCCACAGTTACGTTCTTCAGACGAAGATAGGACATGTCTGTCAAATAGCGGGATTGGGGATAGTAGTTGTTGCAGCCGTTAGCTATACCGGATACGGTACCTCCACTATTATTTGTACCACGATAAAGACGTGGATAACGGTTGCCTTGATTTACCTCATAACCGGTAATGGCGGTATAGTCTGAATTCCAAAGCACTTTGTTATAGCTTGTTTGGTGGGAATAGATGGCTACGTCGGCATGTACCATGGCGGGAAGGTTTAGGGAAGAAGTCGTCCAGTCCTCACGTTTGCCTACACCTTGGAAGTAGAGGTCAAGGTCGATACCTTTCCACGCTCCGCCTAAATGGAAGCTGTATTCGTAGCGTGGCATAGAGTTTCCGATGACTTTCAAATCGCCGTGGTCGTCTGCTGTGCCTTTTCCACCGTCAATCTTGCCATTGCCGTCCAAATCCTTGAACTTGACGTCTCCCGGGCCGTAATGGAAATTACCGGATTCCAGTCCTGCCTGGCTTGCAATGCCGTTTGCATAATTCCATGAGCCGTCTGCATTTTGGCTGGTGAAGTCTTTTTCCTCGAAGTAACGGTCGGTTTCAAAACCGAAAATGTCACCGTAGGTTTTACCGGTGTAATAGGTGCTGAGCAGTTTGGAATCATTGTCCCACTTTGTTACTTTAGTCTTGGAGTCACCGATGTTGAAGTTGGCATATACGTCGAAGTCGCCGAAGGTATGGCGCCAGTTCAAGTTCAACTCCCATCCACGTGTACGTAAGGTACCGGCATTTTCATAAGGAGCAGAAGCACCCAGAGTGTTCGGCAATACTTGTGCCGGTGCCAGCATGTCACGATTCTCACGTTGGAACCAGTCGAAACCTATAGTCAGTTCGTCATTCAAGAGACCCAGGTCAAGACCTATATTGAGGGTGCGGATACGCTCCCAGGTCAAAGTACTTGATACCAAATCCGGCATGTTATACATGGTCAGGAGATTAGCGTTGGCATTATTGTTTTCAATCCAATAGATATAGCCGGTACTTTTATTGTTCAACCGTTGGCTTATTAATTGTTCGAACATGTAGTCGCCCACAGCCTCGTTGCCGATTTCGCCAAAAGAAGCACGCAACTTACCATTGCTGACAATATGTTTCAGTGGGGCGAAGTAGGCTTCTTCGGAGAAGCGGTAGCCGATGGATGCAGAAGGGAAGAAGGCCCACTGGTCGGTATGGGGGAAACGGGAAGAACCGTCGTAACGTCCGTTCAGTTCCAATAAATAAATGCCTTTGTAGTCATAATTGATACGGCCGAAATAACCGGCAGAAGCGCGGGATGTATGATTCCAACTCAAATCTTGTCCATCCTTGCCAGCCATATTCAGTTCGGGGTATCCCTCTTGATCGTACATCACATTGCGGGTACCATACAGATATTTGTATTCCTCTTCTTCTGCGTTGACACCTGCCATTACATTCAGGTTGTGTTTTTTGGCAAATGTTTTGGTATAGTTTACGTATGCGTTGGCCGTCCATGTGTTCTGTTTGGAAAAGTCTCTCCAGATGCCGCTATTGCCTTTAGTGACGATGTAAGAGGGTACCGGTTTCCCGCTCCAATTGATGCCGTAAACGGAGTTGTCCTGCGAACCGCTGTTCATATTCTGAATGGCATATGTAAAGTCTGCATTAAGGGTCAGTCCTTTAACGATTTCAGCTTTCAAGAAGGTGTTCATACGGGTCAGGTCTGTTGTCACTTCACGATCGGCAGCTTGCTTCTGCATGGCCATGACGCGTGTGTCATAGCCGTCGATTGTGCCCGAAGGAATGAAATAAGAACCCCAACGCCACAAATATTGGTAGGTGTTGGCCCATGTGTCCGGGCGTTTATAGTTCTTACGACTATAGTTGATGCGTGCACCCACCTGTAGCCAGTCGTAAACATTAGTGGTGACATTGACTGAGGCATTGTACTTTTTTAGTTCGTCCGGGTGAATCTTCATCTGTCCTTGCTTTTCGTTGTAGCCGAAAGATAGGTAGTAATTGGTCTTACCAGATGTTCCTTGTATAGAAACATTGTGGCTCATGGAAGGAGCAGCTTTGTTGAAGTAGATGTCCTGTACATCCCAGTCAGCATAATAAAAAGGAGTGCCGTCCAATACGATATAGTCACCCACGTTACTATCGCTTTGGTAGAGGTTCATAGGACGGTAGCCGGTCTTGCCGCCGTTCTGTTGCTGCCACTTTTCGGCGTAAGGTAACAATTTGTCGAAATACATACCGAACAATTCAGGCATACCGGCACCACCGTTCATACTGGCTTCGATACCCATCTTTAATTGTGTGGGTACATCGGGATAGTCCGGCAGGTAAGTAGCTTGATCCCATGCAAAATTGTTGCTGTAATTGATGGTAACCTTTTCGCTAGGCTTTGCGCTCTTGGTATTGATTAGAATCACACCGAAAGCGGCGCGCGTTCCATAAATGGAGGAAGCGGAAGCGTCCTTCAGTACGGAAATATTTTCGATGTCTTGCGTATCGAGGAAAGAAATGTCATCCATCGGAACGCCGTCCACTACAATGAGTGGATTGCTGACTTCTCCATTACTCAATGTCCCCAAACCACGTATACGCATGGAGGCTGTCTCGTCGATGGCACCACTTGTGGTGAGAATGCTTAGTCCCGGAACAGCCCCTTGCAATGCTTTGGCTACATCTTGTTGTGGACGACCTGCCATTGTCTTGTTTAAGTCCACTGTAGAAACTGCTCCTGTCAAGTTAGCCTTCTTTTGTACACCGTAGCCTACTACTACTACTTCATCCAGCATCTCGGTATCTTCTTTCAGAGTTATTCTCATCGTTTTGGCTGCCTTCACTTCTTGTGTCTGATAGCCCACAAATGATATTTTTAGTGTTGCTCCCGGTGTTATGGTCAATGTAAACTTACCGTCTAAGTCGGTAATTCCGCCGTTGGTAGTCCCTTTTTCTACTACGCTGGCACCGATAATCGGTTCGCCGGCTGCATCGATAACTAAACCGCTGATAGTGATAGCTTGTAATTGTTCTGTTACGCCAAGCGAATTATCAGGATTGGCTTGTGCAGCCATCACGTTGCCGCTGCTTAATAACAGTGAGCTGATTGCCACTGCTGTGAGGAGTTTGCTATGTGTTAGTCCTCGTTTTTTGTGATCTTCATTCATAAATGATTGATGATTTGTTGTTAATTAAATACTTCTTAAATTTAGGGTAAGGGTAATAAGGACCGAATAGTGAGACTATTCAACTTGCAGGATTGTTTCTTTTTCCATAGGCATTTTCTCTTTTTAAAGGTTTATAACTTTATATTATCTCTTGTTTTTCTATATGTTTGCCAAGTCCAGACGGAACTTGGAATTCAGTCAGATAGTATCTTATTATTAGTCTGTTATCGTCTTGTTTTGACTAAAACGCGGTTGCGTTGGAAAAGTGGGAATACTTTGTTGGATGATTGAGGATATGAGCAAAAGGGAGATGTATGGCCAGTAAAATGATTTTTTCTTGAAATAGCCTTGGAAAGATTAAAAAAAGCTATATATTTGTATTCAATTCTAAAACTAACTACCTATGAAACTAATTGCAGAAAGTGGTTCTACGAGAACAGAATGGGCGTTGGTTGAAGATAATCGTCTGATACAGCGAGCCTTCACAGAGGGCTTAAATCCTTTCTTTCAAACGAGAAGAGAGATTAGCCGAAGTGTGCGGTTAGGATTACCCGAGCATTTTTTCAAAAGGAAATTGGAACAAGTCTATTATTATGGTGCCGGATGTACTTCTTATGAAAAGAAAAATGTATTGGGAGCTTCATTGGTAGCACAATTCAAAACTCCAATTCAGGTAGAGAGTGATTTGCTGGCAGCTGCACGTGGCTTGTTCAAATGCGAGGCCGGCATTGCTTGTATTTTGGGAACCGGCTCAAACTCATGTTTTTATGATGGGAAAATCGTTGTAAAGAATGTCCGGGCAGGAGGTTACATCCTGGGGGATGAGGGTAGTGGTGCTGTATTGGGCAAAATGTTCTTGTCTGATGTACTGAAAGGTTTGGCTCCTAAAGATGTAACGGCGGATTTCTTTGAGAAGTTCCGTATAAGTCCGAATGAGGTTATGGAATCTGTGTATAACCGCCCGTTCCCCAATCGCTTTTTGTCTACTATATCTTATTTTTTGGCTGATTATACCAATGATGACTATGTATTTGAGCTGATTACCGGTAATCTGAGAAATTTCTTTACTCGTAATGTCTGCCAATATGACTACAAAAATTATCCTATTCGTTTTGTGGGTTCATTGGCTTACAGCTACGCGACCATTTTGCGGGAAGTTGCCCGTGAATTTGGCATCGAACTGGAAATCATTGAAGAAACACCAATGAATGGCCTGATTGAATTCCATTCTTTAAATATAGAAGAACCTTAAATTCTTTATATAATAAGGTGTATAACCTCCTTTGGGAGTGTCCACTTTCACCAGCCAGGCCCCGTCTTTGTCGGTAGATGCCTGATAAGTCCGGTTGTTCCATGAAGTAGTGACGGTTACTTTTTTGCCGTCTGCCCAACCCCATAATTTAACGGAACTGTTCTGTTGAAGCACCATGTGATCTCCCATCATTGCGGGGAGTTTTACTTTGCCTTGTGCAAGCGGTAGGAATAAAAGTGATAGAATCAGAAGTAGAAAATGTTTTTTCATACTGTTTTTTATTAGATATTCGACGAATAGTTATTAGGTATCCGACAAAAATACAATCAATTTTTAAATATGGAATAAAATTAGCTAGTCATTTTCTGATAAAAGCTAGTCGAAATCTTAAAAGCTGGTTTTTCCTTTCCATTCTCGGTCGAATTTTCTTAATTAGTGGCATCAATCGCCTAAACAGTATTATTAGATTGGTTAAATATCCCATTTCTTTGCACTGTGAGTATTTAACAACCTAATTGTTTCATTAAATCTAATCAAATGAAAAAGAAGCATTATCTATTATTTTTATTGGCTTCGCTCTTTTTACTGACAGATGTGGTGTGGGCACAGACATCTGCTACAGTAAGTGGAGTAGTGATCGATGAGAATGGAGAAACCCTGCCGGGTGTTTCCGTCATCGAAGTAGGTACAACGAACGGTGTCTTGACAGATTTGAACGGTCACTACACCTTAAAAACAACTTCTGCCAAACCTTCTGTTTCTTTCAGTTACATTGGTTATCAGACCACCATGCTTCCCCTGAACGGACGCACGAAACTCGACGTCCAGATGAAGGTGGAAACGAAAGTACTGGATGAAGTAGTGGTAGTGGGCTACGGTGTGCAGAAGAAAGTGAACTTGACCGGTTCCGTGACTTCCATCAACTTTGCCGACCAGACGGAGGGACGTCCCATCATGAGTGTTTCTTCCGCTCTTTCGGGACTCGCTGCCGGTATGAACGTGACGCAGGCTTCGGGACAACCCGGATCGGACGGCGCCACCATCCGCGTGCGTGGTAACGGTACGTTCAATACCAACTCCCCATTGGTACTGGTAGACGGTATTGAATGGAGCATGGACAACGTGAACCCCAACGACATTGAAAGTATCTCCGTACTGAAAGACGCTGCCTCAACAGCTATTTACGGTACGCGTGCCGCTAACGGAGTGATCCTCATCACCACCAAAAGCGGAAAAGGTAAACCGCAAATCTCCTATTCTTATTCGGGAGTCGTGCAGATGCCCTACAACAACCTCTCTTTCGTAAGCGACTATGCCCGTTATATGGGACTGGTGAACGAGGCTTGCGACAATGTGAATACCAAAGGCATCTTCTCGCAGGAAAGCATCGACCGCTGGAGGGCTGCTTCTGCCGATCCGAACGGGTTGAACGAGTACGGAGTACCCAATTACGTGGCTTATCCCAACACCGATTGGTTCGACGAAGTATTCGACACCGGATATTCGCAAGAGCACAACCTGTCTGTCTCCGGCAGTTCGGAGAAAGTGAAATACATGCTTTCCTTAGGCTATCTCGACAATCAGGGAGTCATGAACCGCTGGAACCTCGACTCAAGTACGCAGAAAATCAATTTCCGTACCAATCTGGAAGCCAAGATTGTGAAATGGATGACCGTCGGTACCCGCCTTTACGGACAAAAGCAAGATTACGGGATGGCAAACATCAGCAATGGATTCAAGTATCTCTACCAGACTACTCCGGGTGTATATCCGGGCGAACCGAACTACTGGGGACGTCCCGCACTGGCAAGTGAAGAATCTTCCAATGCCAATAATATCTTCGGGCAGATGGCGGGAGCTACCGGTTTCAATACCGTATGGCGTCTCAACGCTTCAGTCTACGGAATTATCACTCCTTATAAAGGTCTCAACATTGAAGGTACATTCAACTATTCACCGACATTTACTGACAAGTCTTCCTATAGCCGCCAGAATGGTTATTGGGACTACGTGACCGACCAACGTGTCAGCGAAAGCGCACTGGAGAACGCTTCCATTACCAATACAAGCGCGCGCACCTGGCGTCAGAGTGCCGAAATACTGGTACGCTATCAAACCACCATCAAGAAAGACCACGATCTGGGCGCATTACTCGGATATTCCGCACAAGAATATTACAGCAAGAGCTTTGCCGTTTCCCGTAAAGGAGCTACTGACTGGACACTGAACGAATTGAGCACCTATGAAACTCTCGTCAGCTCTTCCAGCTCGGCACCTGCCAAGTGGGGACTGCTCTCCTATTTCGGCCGTGTCAACTATGGATATAAAGGACGCTACCTCTTCGAAGCCAACCTCCGTGCCGATGCCTCTTCCCGTTTCGGTGTGAACCAGCGTTGGGGATATTTCCCCTCGTTCTCCGGTGGATGGCGTATTTCGGAAGAATCGTTCATGCAGGGAGCATCGGACTATCTCTCTAACCTGAAACTGCGTGTTTCGTGGGGAAAGACAGGTAACAACTCTACGGGCAACTACGACTGGCAGGCAAATTATGCCACAGGCAATGTTGTAATCGATGGTGAAGGAACCAAAGGACTGGTACGTAAAAAACTAAGCAACGACAAACTGCATTGGGAAAGTACCGCAACAACCGACATCGGACTTGACTTCGGTTTCTTCAACAACCGCCTGACGGGTGAAATAGACTACTATAATAAATATACTTCAGACATTCTCTACCATCCCGAACTCTATCTTTCGATGGGTGTTGTAGGCTCTGCTCCCGAGAATTTGGGTGAAGTGCGCAACCGTGGTGTTGAATTTACCCTCAACTGGAACGACCGTATCGGAAAAGATTTCGAATACCGAGTGGGTATGAACTTCTCTTTCAACGCCAACAAAGTGATGAAGTTCAAAGGCGAACTCCAGAAATACTGGACGTATGATGCACAGGGAAACAAAGTCAGCTATGTCAACAACTTCAGTGATGTGTCCGAATCCGGATTCGGAGGATACATCTGCGAAGGTCGCCAACTGGGTGAAACCTATATATATAAGGTGTACAAAGGTTCCGGTGAAGGCTATACCGGAGGTGCGGTGGACATCCATGCGGGACCGAAGGACGGAATGATACGTACGAAAGAAGATAT
>OIGA01000262.1_pt1 | contig 14713 bp, 9 predicted proteins | sample 1582191 | NCBI WGS metagenome assembly OIGA01 (sample SAMN02674607, study PRJEB24791) | human gut metagenome, SKBSTL069 | isolation source: stool | host: Homo sapiens | place: USA | reverse complement strand
TCAAACAATTGGGTACTAATGGTGGTGGTTATTTTGGTGTAAACTCTTCTCATCCGTTGGAAAATCCGACATATCTTACTAATATGGTAGAATGTTGGTCTATTCTGATTATCCCGATGGCAATGGTACTTGCGCTGGGATTTTATACCCGCAGAAAGAAGTTGGCTTATAGTATATTCGGAGTAATGCTTTTCGCTTTTCTGGTAGGCGTATGTATTAATGTCAGTCAGGAAATGGGCGGTAATCCACGCATTGATGAATTGGGAATTGCGCAGGATAATGGTGCGATGGAAGGTAAAGAGGTCCGTTTGGGAGCCGGAGCAACGGCATTATGGAGTATTGTAACTACTGTAACCTCTAATGGTTCTGTGAATGGTATGCATGATTCTACTATGCCGCTGTCCGGAATGATGGAGATGCTGAATATGCAGATTAACACCTGGTTTGGCGGTGTAGGTGTAGGATGGATGAATTACTATACATTTATTATCATTACAGTGTTTATCAGCGGTTTGATGGTAGGACGTACGCCGGAATTCCTCGGTAAGAAAGTGGAAGCCCGCGAAATGAAAATCGCTACGATTGTAGCTCTGCTTCATCCGTTTGTCATTTTGGTATTTACAGCACTCTCAAGTTATATTTATGTGCACCACCCTGATTTTGTGGAAAGTGAAGGTGGATGGTTGAACAACTTGGGATTCCACGGTTTAAGTGAGCAACTTTACGAGTACACTTCTTGTGCTGCCAATAACGGTTCCGGTTTTGAAGGTTTGGGAGATAATACTTATTTCTGGAATTATACGTGTGGTATTGTTCTGATTTTGAGCCGTTTTATTCCTATCATCGGGCAGGTTGCCATTGCCGGATTACTGGCACAGAAGAAATTCATTCCGGAAAGTGCCGGCACATTGAAGACCGATACATTGACTTTCGGAGTCATGACATTTGTGGTTATCTTCATTATTGCTGCGCTGTCATTCTTCCCGGTACATGCATTGAGCACAATTGCTGAACATTTAAGTTTGTAATACTGAATTAGAGAAGATATGAAAGATAATAAATCAGCTTCTTTGTTTCCAAAGGAGCAAGTTATAGAAAGTTTGAAACAGTCATTCGTGAAACTGAACCCGCGGATGATGATAAAGAACCCGATTATGTTTACAGTAGAAGTGGTTACAGTAGTCATGCTGCTCGTAACGCTCTACTCCATTGTAAATTCTTCACAAGGTTCGTTTGCTTACAACATTGCCGTGTTTATCATTCTGTTTGTAACCTTGTTGTTTGCCAATTTTGCCGAAGCTATTGCCGAAGCACGTGGTAAAGCACAGGCCGACAGCTTGCGTAAGACTCGTGAAGAGACACCGGCTAAGAAAGTGGAAGGCAATAAAATCGTTACTGTCAGTTCTTCACAGTTGAAGAAAGGAGATGTATTTGTTTGTGAGGCTGGAGACGTGATTCCTTCCGATGGTGAGATTATTGAAGGCTTGGCTTCTATTGATGAAAGTGCTATCACCGGCGAGTCTGCTCCGGTTATTCGTGAGGCAGGTGGCGACAAGAGTTCCGTAACGGGTGGCACGAAGGTATTGTCCGATCATATAAAAGTAATGGTGACTACTCAACCGGGAGAAAGTTTTCTCGACAAGATGATTGCACTGGTAGAAGGTGCTTCCCGCCAGAAAACCCCGAATGAGATTGCGTTGACTATTCTGTTGGCAGGTTTTACGCTTGTTTTTGTCATTGTGTGTGTTACCTTGAAACCGTTTGCCGACTATAGTAATACGGTCATCACCATTGCTTCGCTTATTTCTTTGTTTGTGTGTCTGATTCCGACAACTATCGGTGGACTTCTCTCTGCTATCGGTATTGCCGGTATGGACCGCGCGCTTCGTGCCAACGTGATTACTAAATCCGGTAAAGCAGTAGAGACTGCCGGTGATATTGATACGTTGTTGCTGGATAAAACAGGTACTATCACCATCGGTAACCGTAAAGCAACTCATTTCCATACGGCTCCGGGTGTCAATTTGCACGATTTTGTGGAGACTTGTCTGTTGTCTTCCTTGTCCGATGAAACGCCGGAGGGTAAGTCTATCGTAGAACTGGGACGCGAGTCGGGCATCCGTATGCGTAACCTGAATACAACGGGAGCGCGTATGATTAAGTTTACGGCTGAAACTAAATGTTCGGGAGTAGACTTGGCAGATGGAACACAGATTCGTAAAGGTGCTTTCGATGCTATCCGTAAGATGGTGGAAGGTGAAGGAAATGAATTTCCGAAAGAAGTGGAAGAGATCATCTCTTCTATCTCTAGCAATGGTGGTACGCCGTTGGTAGTATGTGTAAACAAGAAAGTGACCGGTGTCATTGAGTTGCAGGATATTATCAAACCGGGTATTCAGGAACGTTTCGAACGTCTGCGTAAGATGGGAGTGAAGACGGTCATGGTGACAGGGGATAACCCGTTAACTGCAAAATATATTGCTGAAAAAGCCGGTGTGGATGATTTTATCGCTGAAGCTAAACCGGAAGATAAGATGGAATATATCAAGAAGGAACAGCAGGCTGGTAAATTGGTTGCAATGATGGGAGACGGAACGAACGATGCTCCTGCTCTGGCACAAGCCAATGTGGGTGTAGCCATGAATAGCGGTACACAGGCAGCAAAGGAAGCCGGTAATATGGTCGACTTGGATAACGATCCGACGAAATTGATTGAGATTGTGGAAATCGGTAAACAATTGTTGATGACACGTGGTACGCTGACTACTTTCTCTATTGCCAATGACGTGGCCAAATATTTCGCAATTGTTCCTGCCTTGTTTATGGTCGCTATTCCCGAATTGGCAGCTCTGAATATCATGCATCTGCATAGTCCTGAAAGCGCCATTCTTTCGGCAGTCATTTTTAATGCGATTATTATTCCGATTCTGATTCCGCTGGCTTTGCGTGGTGTGCAATACAAACCGATAGGTGCAAGTGCTTTGCTTCGCCGTAATCTGCTGATCTATGGTGTGGGTGGTGTGATTGCTCCTTTCGTGGGAATCAAATTGATAGATTTAGTAGTAGGTTTATTCTTTTAATTAAAAAACAATAGCAATGAAAACTTTATTGAAGTCATTAAAAATAACACTTGCTTTTTGTGTCTTTTTCTCCGTGTTCTATATCCTTATCCTGTGGGTGTTCGCACAGGTAGCAGGTCCTAATAAAGGAAATGCCGAGGTGGCTACGCTGGATGGGAAAGTAGTGGGAGCAGCCAATGTGGGTCAGATGTTTACAAAAGATATTTATTTCTGGGGACGTCCTTCTTCTGCCGGTGACGGGTATGATGCGACGAGTTCCGCAGGTAGTAATAAAGGGCCTACGAATCAAGAATATCTGGATGAAGTGAAAGCGCGTATTGATACTTTCCTTGTACATCATCCTTATTTGAATCGTGCGGATGTGCCTGCCGAAATGGTTACGGCCAGTGGTTCGGGACTGGATCCTAATATCACTCCTCAATGTGCGTATGTACAAGTGAAGAGAGTAGCACAAGCACGTGGATTAACAGAAAAACAAGTAAGAGCGATTGTTGATAAAAGCATAGAAAAACCGTTTTTGGGGTTGTTGGGAACAGAAAAGGTGAATGTCTTGAAATTGAATATCGCTTTAGAGGAAAGCAATAAGTAGATGAAGATTGAGCAGCGTTCCTGTCCGGACCGTTTGGGTTATGCCGCGGTTCAAATTAACAGGGTTGGATGGGGCGCTGCTTTTTTACAGGAACATAAAATAGAATTAGATAAAAAGTATGAAAAGTTTTTTTAGTAAAAAGAGTATTTTAGGAACAATGGCTGTAGCAGCCGTATGTATGTTGGGAACTAGCAATGCACAAGCACAAGAGTTTACTATACAAGGTGATTTGGTAAGTTCGTATGTATGGCGTGGTATTTATCAGGGGGGAGCCGCTTCCTTTCAGCCGACTTTGGGATTTAGCGTAGGTAATTTCTCGCTTACTGCATGGGGCTCAACCAGTTTGAGTGAAAGTAATAAAGAAATTGACCTAACCGCAGCTTATAAGTTTGGTGAAGCGGGACCGACACTTTCTGTAGCCACTCTTTGGTGGGACGGACAAGCTGATGTGGCTAATGGAGAACTTACCAATAATTATTTCCATTTTAAAAGTGGAGACACCGGACATCATTTTGAAGCAGGGTTAGCTTATACGCTTCCTATTGAAAAGTTCCCGTTATCTATCGCATGGTATACCATGTTTGCCGGTGCTGACAGAAAAACGACTGATGAGGGGGAGGAAAAGCAGGCATACTCTTCTTACGTAGAACTGAATTATCCGTTCAGTGTGAAAGGAGTTGATCTGAATGCTACTTGTGGAGTGGTTCCTTATAAGACTCCGCAGTATAATGTGAATGGGTTTGCAGTGACGAACCTAGCTTTGAAAGCAACGAAAGCAATAAATTTTAATGATAAGTTTTCATTGCCTATATTTGTACAGGCTATATGGAATCCACGTTTGGAGGACGCCCATTTAGTATTTGGCGTAACTTTAAGGCCATAAAATAAACTCATGAATTTTTGTGAACCCGTGGTGATCGTGATGATTGCTACGGGTTAGGATGTTTAAAATAACAGAGCAACATAATGGATGATAGAGAACAAAGTGTACAGCATTTTCTGGATCTGATAAAGAGATCTCAGCGAGGTAAGTTTAAGGTCTATATCGGTATGATAGCCGGTGTGGGAAAGTCATATCGTATGCTTCAGGAGGCGCATGAACTGCTGGAGAACGGTGTGAACGTGCAAATCGGCTATATCGAAACTCATGGACGCGCCGGGACGGAAGCATTGCTGCAAGGGCTCCCTGTCATTCCGCGTCGCAAAATCTTCTATAAGGGGAAAGAATTGGAAGAAATGGATCTGGATACGATTATCCGTGTCCATCCGGAAATTGTAATTGTGGATGAACTGGCTCATACCAATGTAGAAGGTAGCTTGAACGAGAAACGTTGGCAGGATGTGATAACTTTGCTGGATGAGGGAATCAATGTGATTTCGGCAATCAATATTCAGCACATCGAAAGCGTGAATGAAGAAGTGCAGGAGATTACGGGTATTGAAGTGAAAGAACGAGTGCCCGACAGTGTGCTTCAGGAAGCGGATGAGGTGGTGAATATTGACTTGACGGCAGAGGAACTGATTGCACGTTTGAAAGCGGGAAAGATCTATCGTCCGGAAAAGATTCAGACGGCATTGGACAATTTCTTTCGGACAGAGAATATTCTTCAGTTACGTGAGTTGGCTTTGAAGGAAGTAGCGTTGCGGGTAGAAAAAAAGGTGGAGAATGAGGTGGTGATGGGAGTAGCCGTCGGACTTCGGCACGAGAAATTTATGGCTTGTATCAGTAGTCATGAGAAAACACCTCGGCGAATTATCAGAAAGGCGGCAAAGTTGGCAACCCGGTATAATACTACTTTTATAGCCCTGTATGTTCAGACTCCGAAAGAGAGTATGGATAGAATTGATCTAGCCAGTCAACGGTATCTGTTGAACCATTTTAAGCTCGTGGCGGAACTTGGGGGAGAGGTGGTGCAGGTGCAGTCGAAGGATATTTTGGGGAGCATCGTCAAGGTTTGTAAAGAGAAACAGATATCGACTGTTTGCATGGGAACTCCTAATTTAAGGTTGCCATACGCTATTTGTTCTATACTGGGATATAGAAAGTTTTTAAATAATTTGTCACAAGCTAATGTAGATTTGATTATACTTGCATAATATTAATCGTATGAACGTTATGAATATTAAAACGAAACTGATTCTCGGTATCGGAATGCTGGCCGGAATGATTATTTTGCTGGTAACACTTTCAGTTGTGAATCTTCAAATTCTGACAGCGACAGAACCTGATAGTCCTGCTGCTACGCCCGGATTGGAACGTGCTTTGTTATGGATTTCCGTAACGGGAGGAATCTGTATCTTGACCGGACTGATATTGCTTTATTGGTTGCCCCGTACTATCAGTAAGCCTATTAAAGAACTGAAAGAGGGAATTCTTGAAATAGCCAATCATAATTATGAGAAGCGTCTGCAGATGAATAATAATGAAGAATTCCGGGATGTGGCGGATAGTTTTAACCGGATGGCGGAGCGTTTGACCGAATATCGTGCCAGTACTTTGTCGGATATTCTTTCTGCAAAGAAATTTATTGAAGCAATTGTAAACAGTATAGATGATCCGGTGATCGGCTTGAATATGGAGCGTGAAATTCTGTTTATCAATGAGGAAGCACTCAATGTCTTGAATCTGAAACGGGAGAATGTGATTCGTCAATCGGCGGAGGAACTGGCTTTGAAGAATGACCTGTTGCGGCGGTTGATCCGTGAACTGGTGACGCCAAGCGAGCAGAAGGAACCATTGAAGATATATGCTGACGACAAAGAGAGTTACTTTAAGGCCTCTTATGTCCCTATCATTAATACGGAGGCTGAAAAAGGGGAACCTCGCAAACTGGGTGATGTTATTTTATTAAAGAATATCACGGAATTTAAGGAACTGGATTCTGCCAAGACTACATTTATCTCGACGATATCTCATGAACTGAAGACTCCGATTGCTGCTATTATGATGAGCCTCCAGCTGTTGGAAGATAAGCGTGTCGGTGCATTGAATGATGAACAGGAGCAACTGTCTAAGAGTATCAAGGAGAATAGCGAGCGTTTGTTGAGTATCACCGGAGAATTGCTTAACATGACCCAGGTGGAAGCGGGAAAACTACAGTTTATGCCGAAGATCACCAAACCGATTGAGTTGATCGAATATGCGATTAAAGCTAATCAAGTGCAAGCGGATAAGTTTAATATCCAGATAGAAGTGGAATATCCGGAAGAGAAAATCGGCAAACTTTTTGTCGACAGTGAGAAGATTGCCTGGGTGTTGACGAATCTGTTAAGTAACGCTATTCGTTATTCAAAGGAAAACGGGCGTGTGATTATCGGTGCCAAACAGGATGAGAACTGGATCGAATTGTATGTCCAGGACTTTGGCAAAGGCATTGATCCGCGTTATCACAAAAGCATCTTCGACCGTTATTTCCGTGTACCCGGAACGAAAGTACAAGGCAGTGGCTTGGGATTATCTATTTCTAAGGATTTTGTGGAAGCTCATGGTGGTACGCTGACGGTAGAGAGTGAATTGGGGAAGGGAAGTCGGTTTGTGATGCGGTTGAAGGCATAGTTTTGAAGGAGTTTATGAAAGAATTAGACTTCCGACAGGCACAAAATCTGCTTGCCGGAAGTCTAATTCTTTCTTTTTATCGTTTTCTTCTTCTCCAGCATATCCAAATGCCACACAGACCAATAATAAATGGAATGCCATAGCAATAGATAATTTTGATAGTGGATAGAACCATAGGAGTCAGGCTGATATCTTTGTCGAGATAAGGGGCTCTGGAAGAAGATACCGGAAATTTATTATAGCATAGCCAACGGAATGAACCGGGAATCATATTGAAGTTGAATGAATAGATACCCGGTCTTGAGCTTTTTTGTAGTTCGGCATTGCTGAAACAGTCTGCATCACCCAACACAATGATCCGTTGTTTTTTATCTTTGCCTTTTATCTTGCGGGTTAACGCTATTGCCGTGGGATAGGCTCCTAGCTTTTCACCTTGAAGAGAGTCCAAAGAAAGGGAATCATTCACAAAATCTTTTGTTTGATACTCAATCCATGTTTGTTGAGCGTTGCTTTGTAATAAAACTATTGGATGGAATTTTGTTGTATCGACAACTTCCAGAGCAACAGCCGATGGCATGGTGACTGCGCTATGCGTCTGCCTGTCAACCATACGTTTGTAGAAGCCTCCTATACTGTCGGCGGCTATCTGGGTAGCTTTCGCGAGAACGAGGTCTCCGGGATTAACATCAGAAGGTTGTGCAATGATTCCCGGCAACAGTTTTAAACCGACTTTCCGGAGTAAAGGATTCATTACTTCCTGACGTCCGACGTCGCCCATAATCATCATATTACCTCCGCGTTCAAGAAAACGATCTATGATTTCTTGTTCTTTGGAACTCATGGAAGAACGCATTTCAGCGATAAGTAATATATTGATATTACTTGGTATATCATTCATATCCTTCAGATTCAGTTCCACCAAATCAAAACCTTGATTAATCATGGAATAACGAAAGCGTCCATGTGTGGCAAAAAGTGAGTAATCCTGATCTCCCTTTTTAGTGGTGGAACGTTCCTGATGTCCTGTGATGGCGCCTACCTTCACAGGAGTAACAAGCATTTTCTTCAATGCTGCGGAGATTTCTGTTTCAGAAGGGTGATATTCCATATCGTCGAACAAGCGAAGGCGGGCTTGTTCACCGGATCCACGCTCAACAACACGCACAAATCGGTAGTTTTCTTTTGCCAAGTCTATTTTTTCTTTCAGTTCTTCGGCACTTTTCAGCTTTTGGGGATTGAAGTTCTTTTTCTTGGCAACTTCATAAGCTATCTCACGAATGTTCTTATTCGGATATTGGCGATAAAGGGCACTGTCTTTCGGTGTGGAGTAATAGTAAACATACTCCATCTTTATCTCCGGTTTGAAACGTGTGTACATTTTGAAGCGTGCCATATCCTCTTTTTGCTCTCTTGGAGAAGCGACATCAAATTCTTTATCGAAAATATTGACGTAAGTTGTGATCGTCATAGGTCCGGACAATTGCTCCATTACTTTCTGGCTTTCTTCTGAAAGTGTACGTTGTTTGCTGCGGGTAGCATCATAAAAGCCCATCATTGCCGGACGGGAACTGACAAAGCCGATAACTATAATGGTACATACAGCTAAGGCATAGCGCATTGTTTTTGAAAGGAGTGAACGGCGTGTTTTTTCGTTGTTCAGTTTAATGACCGATAGCCAGAGGAATAATAAAATTACGGCAAGGAAATAGATAACGTCATCGCTACATATCAATCCTCCAACCATCTCACTGGCACGTCCTTTAATGGATAGCCAATAAGTAATTTCTCTAAAGAATATGGACTCCTGTCCAATTCCTCCCACATAATTGAGAAATGCTAATGCGGAAAGGGTGGTAACAGCTGCCACAACCTGGTAAGATGTGAGTGTGGTCATAAAGAGACCGATAGAACAATAGGTCAGTATCAACAGAAACATGGATAACAATCCCGCCAAGATAAGTGTAATATCGACATGCGGCACGGAGATAAACATTACGATTGTCGGTAGGGCAAGGATGATGACAAAGATTAGGGCAAATACCACCATTGAAACAAACTTGCCGGTAATGATTTGAACACTGCTTACTGGTGATGAATAAAGTAGTTTGATAGAGCCTGATGAATATTCACGACTCATCAAATTCATGGTTAATAAAGGAATATACAGATAAATGGTTTCTTGTATTACTTCATATATTCCTTTGAGACCAAGGACAAAACCGGCTGTGACGCTAAAAGTGATCGTGTTGCCCAATGCTTTTATTTTTACTATTTCCGTCAGGATATTCATAAAGTCGAATCCTACCTGGCATGTAAATGCGACCAGCAGCAACCATGCGACCGGTGAGTAAAAGAGTACCGCTAGTTCGGTACGGGCTATTCTAAGTATAAGTCTTAAGTTCATCTTTTCTCTTATTAATTTCTTCTGCGGAAAAACCAGATGCCAACTCCTATAAGTAAGAGGGTAGCTGGTATAATGATTATGAAAATAGTTTTCATTGTACCAATATCTTTCACTCCGATCGAAAGTTTATTGTCGGTACAATGGGGACGGCGTATGTCGATTGGAAATTCTCCTCCGGAAAGCCAGCGGAAGCTTTCGATAATCAGATTAAAGTTTCCTGATCTATATCCTTCGCGTGAAAGAGTCAGTTCGGTGTTGCTTATGCAATCCGCATCACCAGAGATGATAATACGCTGCTCTTTATCTTTCAGTTGGCGTGAAAGGGCATAGGCTGTGATATAGGTTTGTTCTTTCTCTCCTGCCGAAGCATTACATTCTACTGGTGATTCCTGTAAATCTGTTTGTTCTTTTTCAATCCATACACCTTTGGCATTTGTTTCAAGAATCGGAGTATATTGGAAGCCGTAATCGTTGTCGGAGCATGTAAGGGCTACACATCCGGGCATAGAGACACGTAAATCATATTTGGGAAAATCATCTTTGAATCCGAATGTAAGTTTTCCCGATTCACGGGTTGCCTTGGCTAGAATCAGATTAGGAGAGAAATCAGCGGAAGATTGTGCCAGTTGGTATTCTTCCATTTTGATACCGAGTTTGCTTAAAAAAGGATTCATAACTTCTTGCCTGCCTGTATCGGTGAGAATAAATAAATTACCTCCACGAGCCAGGTAAGCCTCCAGTTGATTTTCTCCTTTTTCTGTAAGCGGGGTTCTCATTTCTGCAAGGACCACGATATTGATTAGGGAAGAAATGGTGTCTCCGTGAGAAATATCGATCTCGCAGACATCAAAGCCTTGATTAATTAAGGCGGCTCTAGAATATTTCTCAATGGAGAAGTTGCTATAATCGCGGTCACCGGATTTGGACACCTCACGTTCACCGTCTCCTTTGATAAAGGCAACAGTGGGAGGAGTTGAAATCATCTTTTTGATGGCTGCTGTAATTTCCGCTTCGGATGGCGTTGCATCCATATCTTCAAAATCACGGATGAAGGTACGTTTTCCATCTTGCGTTTCCATAATGCGAACAAATGTATTTTGTTCTTCACGCAGGTCGATGATTTGGCGAATTTCTGCCGGGGATTTGAATAAATGAGGATTCAAGTTATAAATCATGGTCATATAATCACGCATCTCATCTACTGTTTTGCCTTGAAACTTAGGATTATTTGCAACGCCGTTGGGGGCGAAATCATAATAATAGACATATTTCACTTGCAGGTCCGGTTTAGCGAGACAATAAGGTTCGAAGATTGTTTCATTCGCTTTCTTCATGATAGGGAGGTAGCGATATGATTTGTTATCAAGTAGGTTAACATAATTGGTAATAGTTACCGGTCCTGTCAATTTTGCTAATACGTGTTGGCTATTTTCGGTAAGTGAGTTTAGTTTAGTGCGTGTTGTATCCCATACCTTAATCATTCCCGGACGTGAAGTGAAATAGCCAATTGCCATTGCTGCGACAAAAAATCCCAGATAGCTGATTGCTTGCCGGAAACGACTGATAGTTCGCCGGTCGGATGTAAGTTTGAAAGTGGTAAATGTCAGGAAAAGGGTTACTACGACCACAAAATAAATCACATCTTCACTCCGAATTACTCCATTCAGCATATCGATTGTTCTTCCGTTTATTGACAGCCAATAAGTCAGTTCGCGTATAAAATCGTATTCCTGGCCGATACTTCCTACGAAATTCAGTATAGCTAATATAATAAGAGTCCCAACTGCTGCTACTACTTGATAAGTCGTGAGTGAGGACATAAAGAGCCCGATAGCGCAATAGGCGCATATTAATAAATAGAGTCCTAGAAGGGCGACTAGTACAGGAGCCCAATCAAAAGAAGGGATTACCAAACTGCCATAAATAGCACTGGCTATCGGGACAAGCATCAGACAGCAACCAAATCCGATGGCTGCAAGATATTTACCTAATACGATCTGACCACTGGTGACTGGGGATGAATATGCCAGTTTGATTGAACCCGATGCCGTTTCGCGACTGATGAGTCCCATTGTCAACAATGGAATATAGATGTATATGTTTGATACGACGGAGGACAAAAAGCCGTAACTACCTAAGAAGCAGATACCGCTCAAAGATGCTTCCTTGCCGCCTGACAGATCATAGTCGGTCACTATATTCTCCATCAATGACGTAAAACTTGCTGTTGTCAGGAATGAGAAAACAATCAATATGAACCATGCAATCGGCGAATAGAATAAAATAGCCAGATCGGTTCGGGCAATACGCATTATAATCTTTAAATCCGTCATGTTAGATATTATTTTTAAGTCTTCCCGATAGTTGTGCAAAGATTATGTCAAGAGAGCAGCGTTCCATCGTGATTTCTTTCAGCCGCCATCCGTTTTGTATGCTTAAGGCTACTACTCGTTCAGTTATGTTTTCATCGTCATCAAAGCGTATCCGGAATGTACCGGGATAGAGTTCTTCTATATTCAACACATGTTCTATCTTTGCTAGTTCTTCTATAGAAGGGGGAAGGGCAAATGTAACGGTGAAACTACTTGGAACCACATAGTTATCAAAGTCTTTCATGCTACCTGAAAATACGACTTTACCATGTTCAATCATACGAATATCATTGCAGGTAGCTTGCACTTCCGACAGGATATGAGTGGAGAGTAGGACAGAATGATCTTCAGCAATTTCTTTAATCAGATTGCGTATTTCGACAATTTGGTTAGGATCAAGCCCGTTTGTAGGTTCATCAAGTACTACGAATGGAGGATTATGTACAATAGCCTGTGCAATTCCTACTCTTTGTTGATACCCGCCTGAAAGATTCTTTATCAGTCGTTTGCTAAAATGGGCAATAGCGCAACGTTCTTTAGCTATTTCTACAGCTTCACGAATTTTTGATTTCTCCATTCTCCGCAGTGTGGCACAGTGTATGAGATATTCGTCGACAGTCAAGTCCGGATGGAGAGGTGGTTTTTGAGGTAAGAAACCAATATGTTTTTTTGCTTCAACCGGATTTTTTCGTAGATCGATGCCATTGATAAATACATCCCCTTCCGTTTGATTTAAAACTCCACAGATGATATTCATAGTGGTGGACTTACCTGCTCCATTAGACCCTAACAGACCTAATATTCCTGTTTTCTCAATAGAAAAATTGATATCGCGAATGGCCCAATCTACACTATAACGATGAGATAAGTGTTTAACTTCGACAATAGGATTACTCATACTTTTTATTTTAAATGATTAATAGATTTCTTATTCATATTACCATGCAACTCCTCTTGAAATATCCATCCGGTTCGATTTGATCTTTCTGAATTTCCAGGAGAAATTTATGGTAAAATACCGCCCGAAGTTTTCTCGGTCAATATAACTGGTATAGTTATCTTTCATTTGGATAGCTATGAAATTCACATTTTATCTGACATCGGCCTATATTCGCGTATGCTTCCATCGTTTGTAGTACCTTCGTAGTTCGATTTCACTTTACCAAACCGATAAGCAAAATTTATGGTGAAAAACCGTCCATAATAATTTGTCCACGTGTTTTGAATGTAGTTGGAATACATTTGGCTGTTGAAAGTCCGATGACTATTTAGTAGATCATATGCGGCAATACTAATGTCTCCTTTGCGATTTAACACTTTACAGCCTATGTTCAAGTTTAGGGTGTGATTGCGGTTAATCTCTTTATTGATTCCATAATCACGGCTGAAAATGAAATTATAATGACTACTTAGATAGAAGTATTTACATATTTGGCTTATATCAAATGTTGCTCCTGCCGTTTGATAGAATGTTTTACTTGTATAATTTTCAGTATTGATGCTATGTACATAATGAGTATTGGCACTGATTGTTATTTTTAATCTTTTAGTTAGATTACAGAGTAGAAAATGTTCGAGCGATGGATCATAGGTACGTGTTGTAGTCTTATTCTCTCCTATATAATATGGGTTATGTTCGTAGTTGAATCCGGTAGATAAGGCATATTTGGATTTTATACTACGTATAGGAGCCTGCCATATCAGTTTGCCTTTTATGTCCCAATATCCTTCTACGTTTTCAAAACTAATTAGAGAACTGTGTGCAGGTGCTGTGTATTGCAATCCCGATAGATAAGTTTCGGCATTGTAATAGGTTGTCTTTGCAACAGGAGAGTGTTGGCGGATAGAGGCATTGATAATAACACCTATGGTGTGGTTATGTTTTCCTAACATACGATTGCAATTGAAGAGGAACGAATGTAGATATGATTGTTTTAAGTTGGGATTTCCACTGCGCAGCATGTAAGGATTGCTGTTATCTATTTGTGGGCGTAACTGCACTATGTTTGGTGCAAAATTATGCAGTCTGTAAGCGGCACTCCATGACTTTGTTATATCTGTATGCACAAAAGATATTGCTACTGTTGGAGAGATGAATGTTTTACGGTAGTTGTCCATTTCTTTTTCTTTCCGCTTAAGTGTAGTTTCCTTCAGTCCGGCTGAAATGTCACAACTTGTTTTTTGAAAGGGAAAAAAGTGAAATGAAACTTCCTGTTTTTGTGTCAGGTTATTTATTTTATAACTATATGTATTGGCTTCGTCTGTTTGTGGATTTGTGGGGCTCAACATATTCCAGGCGAATTGGTGTTTCCATCCGTTTTCGTATTTAACGGAATAGTCAAAAGATATTTGGGTGTCATTTTCTGGATTCAGTATATATATTAATTGCGCATTGCCGTTCCACTCCGTATTGCGGAGTTTTGATGGAATAGTCAGATAAGTTTGTGTTGTCGAACTTTCTAATGTGTCTATCCGTAATGAATGATTTTTGCCTTTATTTATATCTACTGAACTTTCTAATGTATATCCGATTCTGTCGGTAATACTGTTGACATAACTGACATCTTCCTTCACATGAAAATTCTTGTTTAGATTATCGTAATGCATCAGGCTTTTCGATGTTTGAAGATTGTTTTCTTCATTATAGATGTAAAGCGATTGCCAATCTTTGTTGTTGTTATATGTTATAAGCTGGTTCCAACGGAATTCTCC
>OIGA01000250.1_pt1 | contig 15283 bp, 13 predicted proteins | sample 1582191 | NCBI WGS metagenome assembly OIGA01 (sample SAMN02674607, study PRJEB24791) | human gut metagenome, SKBSTL069 | isolation source: stool | host: Homo sapiens | place: USA | reverse complement strand
AATGGATTCAAGCAATATTTTGATAACAACTGGGACAAGACTTATGCTGCTTTCCGTCTGGAGTCCGAAACTTATCCGGGACTCACAGCCCGCGACGGTTCTTATTCTAAAAAAGAATTTATTGATTTTCAGAAACAAGCTGCAACCAACTTTGTAGAGATTATACCGGAAATTGATATTCCGGCACATTCATTAGCATTCACTCATTACAAACCGGAAATTGGGAGCAAGGAGTACGGAATGGATCATCTTGACTTATTCAAACCGGAAACCTATCAATTTGCAGACAATCTGTTCAAAGAATACCTGAAAGGTGACGACCCTGTATTCGTGGGCAAGCGTGTGCATATCGGTACCGACGAATACTCGAATGCCAAGAAAGAGGTAGTAGAAAAATTCCGGGCTTTCACCGACCATTATATCCGGCTGGTAGAAGGCTTTGGCAAACAAGCCGTGATATGGGGCGCTCTCACTCATGCTAAAGGAGACACCCCTGTCAAATCAGAAAATATCATTATGAATGCCTGGTATAACGGATATGCCGACCCAGCAACCATGATAAAAGACGGCTACCAGCTAATCAGCATTCCGGATGCAATGGTTTACATTGTTCCATTAGCCGGTTACTATCAGGATTATCTTAACGAGGTATTTTTATATAAAGAATGGACACCGGCACATATCGGGAAAGCCGTATTCGAAGAAAAGCACCCTGCTATTCTCGGTGGCATGTTTGCCATCTGGAACGACCATGCAGGTAATGGAATTTCCGTGAAAGACATTCATCACCGTGTATTCCCTGCGTTACAAACTCTAGCAGTAAAGACATGGACAGGGAAAGAAACCAGTCTGCCATTCGAAGTGTATAATGAAAAGCGTAGTGCTATCAGTGAAGCCCCCGGAGTCAATCAATTGGGAAGAATCGGCAAGAGTCCGGCATTGGTATATGAGCGTTCTACCGTTGCTCCCGGCAGCACTTCCACTTACCCGGAAATCGGCTATAATTATACAGTCAGCTTCGACATTACCGGAGCACCAGAGAAAAGCGGAACAGAATTGTTCCGTTCACCCAATGCCGTATTCTATCTAGCAGATCCAATTCGAGGGATGATGGGTTTTGCACGCGATGGTTATTTGAATACGTTCCCATATAAAGTGAATCCGGGAGAGAAAGCGACCATTCAGATTGAAGGCGATCATCGTAGTACCACACTCAGAGTAAACGGAAAGGTTGTTGAAGAAATGAACATACAGAAATGTTATTTCAATGCAGGAAAAGATTCTATGAGTTATATACGCACATTGGTTTTCCCGCTCGAGAAAGCCGGAAACTTCAATAGCCGGATAGAGAATCTGAAAGTACACAATTATCGTGTAAGCAAATAACAGAAAACATCTATTCGCAACAAGACAACTTAAACAAAAAACTCCCCCTTTGGCATTCCAAAGAGGGAGTTCTTTTTATTTTGATAAACAGCTAAAGCAGTTTATTTATATTCCTGCCAGCTCTTGATCTGAATATCACCCAATTTCAATTCACAGAATGCTTCGATAAAGGCACTTGCCAGACGAGCATTTGTAATCAATGGAATGTTGTGATCGATTGCACCACGACGGATACGATAGCCATTCGTTAATTCACGTTTGCTATGATTCTTCGGAATGTTTACGATCAGGTCAAACTTATGGTCAGCGATCATCTTCATTACATTATTCTCTGCACCTGGTTTCTCATCCGGCCAGTAAACCGGAGTCGCGTCTACTCCATGAGCATTCAGGAATGCAGCAGTTCCGGCAGTAGCATAAATCTGATATCCCTTAGCAAACAGCATACGGCTGGCATCCAGCAAATCCACTTTCGACTTCATAGCACCGGAAGAGAACATTACTGCTCTTTCAGGAATCTTGAATCCGGTAGCGATCATTGCATTCAGCAATGCTTCAGAGAAATCATCACCGATACATCCCACTTCACCCGTAGAAGACATATCCACACCCAATACCGGGTCAGCCTTGTGCAGACGAGAGAAAGAGAATTGAGAAGCTTTTACACCAATCCAGTCGATATCGAATGCCGACTTATCCGGGCGTGAGTATGGAGCATCCAGCATGATGCGGGTAGCAGTTTCGATAAAGTTACGTTTCAGAACTTTAGAAACAAACGGGAAGCTACGAGAAGCACGCAAGTTACATTCGATTACTTTCACTTCGTTGTTACGAGCCAGGAACTGGATATTGAACGGACCGGAGATATTCAGTTCTTTAGCAATCTGACGGCTGATCTTCTTGATGCGACGAGCTGTTGCAAAGTAAATCTTCTGTGCCGGGAATACCAAAGTAGCATCACCGGAGTGAACACCGGCAAACTCTACGTGTTCGGAGATTGCGTATTCTACCACTTCACCATTCTGCGCAACGGCATCAAATTCAATCTCTTTCGTATTTTCAAGGAACTGGGAAACAACAACCGGATATTCTTTAGAAACTTCGGCAGCCATCTTCAAGAAATTCTCCAGCTCCTCGTCATCATAGCAAACATTCATTGCAGCTCCCGAAAGCACGTATGACGGACGGACATACCTGTATGACTTCCCCTATGATGTTCTCATCCCCCATGTTCAGGTATTTCACGGGAGTGGGGAATATCATATGGAGCGTCTTCTCATAACCGATCTTCAGGTTTCTGCACTCCAGTTCGTCAATACGGGGCTGCTGGGCTCTTCCTGATAAAAAAGCAAACAGGAGAAGTATTCCTGTGATGTAAATTCTGTTTTGTCTCATATCTTGATAAATTATATTTTAATAGTTTGATGTTTATCTTTGCATCCGGCTTTAGAATTTGATTCGTGATGGATTTCCTGTATGGTTTCCATTGTATAATTTTTGTTTTTATTTATTGTTTACTTTTCAGGTTCCGGACCATTATCCGGGACTTTTGCTTCTCATCCACAGATGCCTTTTCATCACTTCTTTGCCCTGACTGTTCGTGGCGTGAATACACACTATTTTAATGTTTCAATATGCCGTTTCCGGTCAGCTTTCCCCCGGTTCTTTTTTCTCCATCAGAAACACGGCATAGTTGGTCTTGATGGTGACCTTCACTTTCTTGATATTCTTGCTTGCGGCCTGCTTGGTGGCGTTCACCACACCGTTCACGCCTCCGGCAATAAGCTGGCTGCCCATGTCCAGGCCTCCGGTTATCTGCGGATTTGTCCCGTCCATCGCCCCGGCCGTGGCATCCTTGTTGATTTCCGCCTTTGCGTTCCCCGGTACATAGATACCTTCCATTGCGTCTGAAGAATATACTTCTTTTTTAAACGGAAGTATGTTCCCGGCCACATTGACTGTCCTGATCTCCACAATGACCCTTTCGCCGTCTATCTTCCTCACTTCCCCGTACACCGGCGAGTCCTTCCTCACCCGACGGCCGTCATCGGTGAGACAGTCCTCACCCAGACGCATCTTCAGCGTGGATCCGGCCATCACGACCTGGTCGGAATGCACGTACGCGCGGATGGCGTTCCGCCTGCTGCTCTTGTGCAAGGCGACCGTGTTGAATCTTGTCCTTGCCTCAGGGGCTTCCTTTGTCTCTTCCTTCTTCTCCACCTTCTTTTTCTCCTGTTTCCTTTTTTTCTTCTTCCGCAGTTCACGGGTGATACTGTCCAGGTTCTCTTGTGTGGGAAGGATATAGGAGGCGGTATCCGCCTTCCGCCCGTATTCCTCTTCCGGCGGCATCTCACTGTTGATGATGAGTTGACGCATACGCTCTATGTCCACCGGATTGTCCCCGCCCTGTCCCTCCGCCTGCTTGCGCAGGGGGGTACGCTCGAGCTGGGCCTTCACATCCGTAATGGTCACATCCTTGTTGTCCGTGCTAAGACGGACGGTGTTCTGATTCTCTTCCTTTCCTTTCATCGCGGAGATTGTCCAGATGACAAGAAGGACAAGCAGCCCGAACACGCTGACAATGATTACTTGAGTCTTCTTCATGTTCTTCTGTTTTATTCAATTCCTTTCTTTGTTTCCATCCGAGGTATCCAACAGCTCGTATTCCTGTGTATAGTTCCGGAAGAAGAAGCCTGTCACATTCTCCGGATAGGACGGGGTGGTGCGTATGGCGTCGCCCCGGCTGTATATCCTTATACGTTTGACCCCGCCGGCATCATGGATGGACAGGATGGAGGTGAACAGCACGTTGTAACCGTCATCACGTATCCCGACCCTGTGCAGCTTCTCAAACACGCACTTGTAGATGACACCCCTGTCCGCCGCGTCGGCATAGGCGCGGTCGTTCAGGTATTTGTTCCAGATGGCGTTCAGCTCGGATTTCTCCACCAGAAACACGGCCTGCGCCTGGTTTCCGGAGATGCTCATCCTGTCGAAAGAGTTTACATAATAGGCCACCGCGTTGCAGTGGGCCTTCAACAGGGTCTCGTATAACTTGTCCGTTTCCATGGACTTCAATTGCAGGAACTCTCCGCCGGTATTCACGACAAGGATCCTGTCCGTCACTCCGCGGACGGTCATGTTCATGAAGAACAGCACCAGGGCGACGATGGCCGCACACAACAGGCTGACCGCCTTGACATAGACGGAGGACCGCTTCTTGGCCTCTCCCAGTGAGGCGAAGTCCCTCACCATATTCTTTATATCCATTTTCATATTCTTCCGTTGTTTTAAAAAAGGTTATGGATCCTGCCTCTCACAATCGCCAGCAGGGACAGTTTCAACGCAAGGGAGAACAACACCTGCAGGACGACATTCCACGAGGTGTTCATGACATACTCGCAGACGATGGCGTCCGAAAACTTGCTGGCAAGGATGAAGGCCGGTACCATCAGATAACAGACCAGCAGGTTCTTGCACCACGTATAGAAATACGTCCGGGTACTCTCGTTGTAGAAACAGGCTATCGCCACAGGGGATATAAGTTCCAGCAGGAGCAGGAACATGTATCTGCCGACTATGAACAGGGTCTGCGCGTACATGTAGAAAGGGGCGGCTATGACGCCGGCCACATACGCCAGCAGATAATCGAACGAACTGCCGATTGGATTGAGCAACACGCCGGCAACATCCATTACCGACATGTCGCTGAACTGTTTCTCGAACTGTGCGATTATCGGTTTCTGGAACAGGTCGGCCACATCATAGACCTTTCCGCCGAATCCGGCCTGCAGATCGTCCATCAGTTTGCCGAACACCGTTTCCAGGGCTTCCAGCAGCACGGGGAACAGTGCGACGGCGGCTATGCAGAATACATACTGCCACACCAGGTTCATGTAATCCTTCATGGTGGGCGTGCCGTCCTCGTTGGACTGCACCTCCCGGTATACCGTATACAGACGGTGGATGAGCGTGACAGCCATGAATCCCGTCACTACCGCATAGAAGGCTTCCACGGCGATGTTCCCCCGGATACTTTCATAAGCATTGTGGATATGCTCGACCGATATTTCTGTTATTGATGCCATATTCCTATTCCGTTACAAGCCCCAAATTCCGTCTGATGGTACGCATATGTGACATGATCTGTCTGATGGTGCCCAGTGAAGCCTCCTGGCGACGGACTTCCTGAAGACATCCGTCGAGCTGCTCCATCCGTTCGCTGTCGTTCATTTTCAGGTCACTGCTGAGTATATCCCCGGTCAGGGAGATGATGGCGGCGTTATTCGCCACCACGTCCTGCACGGCCGAAGTGATGCTCGGTAGCTCCTTCATGTCCATCTTCTCCGCCTCTTCCAGCGTCCTGAGGCAGTTGCTGTTCAACCGGTTCTGCCGGTCTATCAGGTCCGTGAACATCCGTGCGCGTCTGACGGTGGCGGACACCTTCTGGACATAGTCCAGGGCGGTCTGGAGCCTGTTCACCGATTCCGTCACCTGTTTCACCGTTGCTGCGGTATTTCCCGCGGTCAGTGTGCTCTGGGCGGTGTTGAGAGGGTCGGTAATCGCCGCCTGTGCGGCAGCCTTCAAGGTCATTCCGCCGCACAGGAGCAGAAGCAGAAGCGGCCTGTATCCCTTTAATCCTTTTTCCATACGGTCTCCTTTCATTTCCTGTCCTTTGACGGGTGTCTCTCCATGTATCTGCCTATCGCTTCCTCCATCGGCATGGTCCTGGAATAGTCGTCAATCTCAGCCCATGTCTCCCCGTCGGTCTGGAAGGCGAGGAACTTCTCCCGGCTCAGTTCGTTGCGCACCACCACCGCATACCTCCCCTGGCCGCCGGTGAAGCGGATGAAGCACTCGGAATGCGGACGCTCCCCGGAAAAGTCGTTGCGGATGGACCGCATCATGTTGCACTGGGCGGGGTCGCCCCCCATCTCGAACCTTTTCTCCACGGCCCTGTATACCACATCCGTTGTGGGAAGGATGTACAGCAGCTGGGTATTGGTGATCATGCCTTTGGTAAATTCGTCATCGGGAAGCTGGTCGGGACTCTGGACGATGGTCATCACCGCACCGTTCTCCTTGCGTATCTTCTGGTAGCAGAAGGCGACTGCGGAATGTATGCTGATATCCTCGCCTCTGGACTTCATCTGCGCCGTTTCGGCATACTCGTCAAAAATGATCATTCCCCTTCTGGTCCGGTCGGAAAGGATCTTGTCATGAATCACGTCGAAGATCAGGGCCATGACCAGGTCGGAGAGGAACTTGTCCTGTTTGATCTGCGTCAGCTCGAACACGACCAGCCGCCTGTTCCCGAAATCGGGCACTCCGTCGGTCCTGCATACATTGGCATACCGTTCACCGGGAAGGAACTCGCTGCATATGAGACGGAAGGAGGACAGGTCAAAATAATTGGGGTCTACGTCCTTCCGCCGGCAAATATCCTCATAATGCTCCGTCACGTGGCGGTAGAAAGAGGGAAAGGAATGGGGCGGCAGGCAGGTGGCGTAATAATCCTGGATGAATTTTGTGAGGGCTACGGACTGCTCCTCCTCGTCCTTCCCGAACATGCGGCGCCAGAAACGCTGCACGATACCCGATAGCACCTCTATCTTGTTGTTGTCAAGGGAACGGCCCTCCAGATCGAAGGGATTCAGACCCAGCGGTGTCTCCCCGTCATAGTCCACATGCAGCGAGATTCCAGGATAAAGCTTGCAGAGCTGTCCGAAAGAGTACCCGAACTCCACCACCACCACGATATAGCCCTGCTCGATGAGCTGCTGCACGATATTCAGTGTCAGCACGGACTTGCCGCCGCCGGTGGATGCCACCACGATGCCGTTGCGGGCCGGTATGCGTTTTTTCTTCGCGTCCCAGATATCCTTTTTCAAAGGTATCTGATAAATACGGTCATTGAAATACACCCCTTCCTCATCCGGGGTGAATGTCGTGTAGTTGATGAACAGACAGAGCGCGAGGGAAAGCGGGGTCAGGAACAGGAAACCGCTGTCAAGCCCTTTCTCCTGTCCGGGAACCGAAGCCAGGTATATGTTGGCCAGATGCTCGTAGGACGGTATATAGAATTTGAAGTCCGAGACGGTCAGGTATTCCCGCAGCTTCTTCTCGGCCCGGTCCAGCAGTTCCGGGCTGTCATCCCATATCATGACGGAAAAATTGGCACGGCAGAGGAGCTGCCTCTCCTCCATGATCTCCTTCTGCATGTTCTCGAGCTCGTCCGCCTTCGGCTCCAGCATGGCCCTGTCCCATCCCTTGTTGGTGCGGTAGACCGCCACACGGCGGGAGAACTCTTCATAAAGTTTTTCCGAGCCCTCGAAATAGAGGATCTGGTTGACCGCATGGTTGCAGTGCAGGTGCACGCCCAGGCCTTCCAGTTCCGCCATGTACAGGCTGCATCCGGACACGGGCAGTGTGGTGTCCTCCACATCGCTTCTGACGGTGCGGTCAGGCAGATAGTCACCGTCACAGACGGTATAGCAACGCGCTTTCTCCCGGTCGACGGTGATCTCTCCGGAGAAATGGATGTCACGGTCGCAGTCAGCCCGGGGGAAGAAGTTGATGTACCGGATGACATACTCCCTCAGGCTGGCGGCGGCCATCCTTTCCAGACGGGTGTCCCTGATACTGTTTATCACACCAATGGCGGAGTTCACCCCCTCCAGAAATTCGGTGAGTTTCTCCCGGTCGGATACATGCAGCCTCTCCCGGTAGGAGAACGGGTTGGCATTGTACGAGGCTGCCAGGGAGGACAGGCCGGACAGGGTGAATATCAGAAGACAGTCATGTTCCAGATACTCACGGCCGGAGAAATGCCTCTGTTCCGCCTTGTCGATGAAGCTGTCCCCTTCCAGCTCATGAACGTACTCCCTTTTAAGGAACACGTCCTGCTTGTGCACGAAGCTGCCGGAGGGCAGGTGTTTGAACGCCTGGTAGAGACGCGCGTTGCGCTCCTCCAGGTCGGTACGGTGCAGGCTGTAGCATTCCGGATTGTACATGCGGAACGCTACAGACACGCAGCCGTTTCTGGTAAGGATGACACCGTATTCGTCATTGATGACATCCAGTATGGAATATCCTTCGTTTGCCATTTTCTTATTGTTTGTTTATTTTTTATCCATTCGGTTGTTATTTGTATCTTTGCACAGGAATCAAACACTATTATTGTCTAACTTGATCTGTCTTATGATATGTTAAATGAATTGGGAGATATCTACCAAAAAATGGAAAGGGGCATACGGTATACTATTGTTTCCCTTGCCGCCTGCACTATTATTGTGTATCCGTTTTTGTTTATGTATATATCATCTTTCAGTAGCTATACTTTTGTCGTACAACTGATGTTGGCTACGGGAACTGCCGGAGCATATCTCAGTTTAACCACTCTTGTTTCCTGTCCGGTACAACCACCTCCATATGCTGTATTCGTTCCGATTCCTGTTCTCGCTTTGGGGGAGTTTATTTACCTTTATCTGATCAAAAGTAAAGGAATACAGATTTCTTTGGCCTGTTATTGGACAAGGTTTCTTGTGCTATATTCAAGTGTTGCCTACTTTAGTATTCTTCTCCTGTTTGCAAAGATTTGTTTGGGTAAGATTACATTGGGGGGCAAACACTGTTGGCAGCTCCTTAAAAAAAAAGTTGAATCATGCAGACGATGAGTCGTTCCTTTCTTTAGAGGGATCATTGATTTTTTTTTCGGTATCATTGCCACTCTTGCCATACTTTTTTAAGAACTCCATGTTCCCATGTATGGCAATTCTTATCAAAACATGCAGTGTCAGCATCCCCATGATAATGATACATATATAATCAATTGGCATTCCGATTGTTTGTTCCAGCCAGTTTCTAACACTTTCCATACTGTCAATAGTTTATCTGTTTTTTCATTAAAGCATTTCTCACATCACGGTTTGTAACCGTCTTCTCCCAATGCGGCGGCCTGTACTTCTTCCTTGAGGCATTCTTATAGAACTTCCTTGCCAACAACAGACCACATCCGACAAGCAATACGAATATGAAAAGCATTTCACCGCCTGTCGTACCGTCCTCCAGCCAGCTCTTGACGTTCAGCAGGAGCACGGCCACGGCGAATCCGCCGTAACCGAGCAACAGATAGAAGTCGCGTACCAGCAGCCCGTGTATCTTGCACGGGTTCTCGATCCCTTTGCGCACCTTGTACTCCATGGCGGTCAGATTGAGAAGCTGACACCGGCTATCTTGCCCACGCAGAAGCTGATGACGGTCACCGCGATAAGGACATAGCCGACCATGTAGGCGACGTTCATCCATCCCTGTTTCTTGTTGCCCTCGCTGTTTTCGTCATTGATGAGTCTCCAGTTCTTTCCTATGCCTACGGCAAGCGCCATGACCATCACACCGAGGAAAACCGGCAGTGCGATGTCGTTCAGGACGGTGTTGATGTCACTTTTGATGGATTGTGCCCCTGCCGGAAGAACTGCCGCCAGCAGGACGGATAAAGTATAAATTTTCTTTTTCATTGCCTTTCTTGTTCTTTTTCAGTTATTGTTCCTTCATAATTGCCTCCGGGCTGCCAGCCGGTGATGGTGATGTCCTCTATCTCCACCCCGTTTCCGGCGGTTTTCAAAGTGTAGACATATTCCTTTCCGGATCGGAATGACGCCGCCGGCATGACGAAGTCGTATGGATGTCCGCCGGCCACCAGCGCCACGTGCATGGCCGGACTGTCACCGGGATAGAGCAGCAGGCTTCCTGTTCCTGAGGATATTGTGCCTTTTTCCGGTTTTATCTCCAGTGAGCCCGTCAGAATACTGTACGAAGCGGAGTAGCTGTAATCCGCCACTCTGACCGCGGTGACGGCGGCGGGCATCCTGAAAGTCACCTTTGAAAGAAGATGATACAGGGTGATGGAGGCGGAGGGTGCGTTCCCGGACACCATGGTCCTTTCCGAATACAGATAGTCTGTCTGGCTCCTTGCGTCCAGGCCCATCTTTCCGCCGCTGAAGGACGGGTTGTAAGGATAATACGCATATATGCCTTTATCCCCGTCCGACAGGGAAATCTCCGCGAATGTCCATTTCCCGGACCGGTTGAGGACTCGGATGTTGTCCGGATACAGGTTTCCCGCCGTATCCGTTACAAACATGCCGAACTCGCTGACGGACATTTCCTGCCCGTCATCACCACGTGCCGTGCAGGAGCTGATGGACATGACGGCGTCCTGCTCCGGACTGTCGTTAGGGCCGGAGCAGCCGCTGAGGGCTGCAACCGGCATTACAAACGTCAGACAAATAATGAGATGATTGAATGGTTTATCCATATTTATAGTTTTTAGTTTATGTCCACCGAGACCTTTCTGTCCTGGTATACAGTGATTGACAGTTTCCTTCCGCTTTCGTTCTGGGTCAGCGTAATCGTGCCGCTACGGTCGGAAGTTGTCGGGTTTTCACTGACGGTTGCCGAGTTTGTGCCGGCACTGATCCAGGACACGTTGGCGGAAGCCGACCAGCCGATATTGCTGCGGGAGGTTTCGCTGCCGTTGGTGTATGTGATCTTCTGTGAGGTGACACTGTAGGTGACGGTTCCCCCGGTGGAGACGACGTCATCACCGCTGACGGCTCCGAGCGTGAATATGTACCCGTAGGTGATTACATCGGCGGGCTTTCCATCCTGATGGATTGTCACATGGCCTGATTTTCCTCCGTAACTTGCCGTATAGGTACAATTGCGGGATGAAGTGCTGCCATTGGCCGCCACTGTGACAGTCGTGCCGCTCCGGCTGAAGCCCGACGCGCTTCCTGACCATGAGGCGGATGAACTCACATCCACACTCCGGTATTCTGTGGTGGTGCCTGTTGTTATGCCGTTCCACTTCGTGTATTTCGGACGGCTTTGTGATGCTGTCGCACTCAGGCGGCTTGTGCCTCCGGATGAGCCGATACCGGACGGGCTGGCGGACACTGACAATGAGCCCGTGGTCCAGTTGCCGTACTCCGTTGTCTGACTGCCGGCGGACTGTCTGACCGTACAGGCGGCCGACCTGCCGTTTGAAGTGGCCGTGACTGTGCAGGACCTTTCAGACGCTGTTGTGTTGTTGCCTGCTGTCAGTGTTGTTCCGGACAGGCTGAATCCGCTGCCGGCTGCCGACAATGACGGTGTGGCCCTGTCTGTTTCCGTACCTCCTGAACCGCCGACACCGTTCCACGTCCACACACGGGTACGGGCTGCATCGGCCGTGATGACGGATGTACCTCCCGTGTTTGCAACCGTTTCCGGATTGGCCGATACGGTTACACTCCAGTCGCTCCAGGATGCGTATTGTTTTGCACCGGCATCCTGTGTTATGGTCAGGCTGTTATCCGATGTTATGCCGTTGTAACTGCCTTTTACGGTAATACTTCTGGCATTTGTCGTAGTATTGTTGACAGCCAGGACCTGATTCCCGGACAGGCTGAATCCCGTCCCGGTTCCACTGAGGGAAACCGTTACATTTTCTTTTTTATCAGGATCCCGGTGGTCGTTATAATAAGTGCTGAGAACGGCTGTGACAGCCTTGTTTCCTCCGGCAGCGGGTATGTTTCCCGCAGTTGTGCTGATTTGCAAGGTCTGCCGCGTGGTAGCGGAGGACTGTTGTACCGGCAGGATGTAAGTCTTTCCGGATTCTGCCTGGGTAAACAGGACCTTGCCGTTTCGGGGAGCGGTATTCAGGTTTTCCGCCACCTTTATTGTTTTGCCCGCCTTGTCCGGGGTTATCCAGACGTCTGTCGTTGAAACCGTGTAATCCAATGGACTCTCAGTGCCGGGCAATGGCTTCCCGTTTATTGAATAATATTTGTTTGAAACCGTTTCGTAGTTATAGATGCCGCCGGAATAGCTGCTGCCGATGGTTTCCGGACTGACGGTAAAGGTATACTGCAGCTCTTTACCCATGAACGGAATTACGGTAGTATGCCCCGCAAGGAATTCTTTCTTTGCCGTAAGGGTGTAGTCCTTTTTTGTGCCGTCGGCAAATAAAAGGGTAAGGAATGTACCGTCGGCATCCCGGTCCTGCGCCGGAATGACCGCAGTGAATGTGCCGCCGTCATTATACATCCGTATATCCGAGGTGGCTCCAAGGGTATTGGCGGTGCCGGTTCCCAGGTTGATATTGGCTGTAGCCTTGGCCCTTTGGATGGTCACGCCGGAAAGTGCCTCTCCCGCTTCCGGCGTATAAGTGACCTGCAGCCGGGACAGCCGGTGGGAGAAGGCGAGCGTTATGACCTTATCGGTTGTTCCGCTCCTGTTGGCCGCATACATGAAGTCGGAAAGCGTGATGCCTTCCCGCTGGTCCCCCTGTATGCTGAAATCATAATCCAACGGATTGCCCATGTCTTCCCTGTAGGGGTAATAGGCATAATAATCCGTTTCATAGCCGGCGGCTATTTCGTTGGCGTCCCCGTCCGCCACGAACTGCGAGCCGTTCCAGACGAACCGCTTGTTGTCCGCATAGTTTCCGGACGTTTTCAAGGTTGCAGGCGCTGATGACATGCGTACTGCCGCATAGACGCCGATGGCATCCCCGGTCTCAAACGTTGTCTCGGTTGCCCGTGCTCCCCCTGCGTCAATTTCAAAGGACACGGTATCACGGCTGTGGATTGCGGTGCCTTCCTCATTCTCACAGCCCTGCAGGGACAGGAGGGTTGTCATGGCCAGCCAGGGGAAAAGGCTGTTTAAAATATTCTTCATTTTCATCGTTTTGTCTGATTATGGGGGATTGGCAGCCCCGATATGGTTTGTAACAGGGCGGGAAGAAAGGCTTCCCGCCCCTTAAAGTCAGATTACAGGTACAAGCTGGATTTCACCTTTCACATCGTCTGTCCAGGGTTCGATGGTCACACCGCTGCCATCGGCACCGCCGATGACCAGACCGTTATTCCCCAGTACGATGTCGTAGATATTACGGTAAGAGCGTTCCCATTTCGTTCCGGCCGGGAAGGTGAATTGCAGCTGCTTTCCGTCAATGGTGAACACGGCCTGCATATCCTTGCCCGCTGTCGCATCAACCGGAACGACAATGGATGAAAAGGATACGGCCTTGTCTGTCAGAGTGGCGCCGGCGCTGAATTCCACATTGCCTGCCGTCGTTTTTGTCAGGGAACCTGTTGAAATATCCATAGTGGCACGGGTATACAACGGAGTGGCGGAACCGACATTCTTCAGTGTGATTCCGGTAAGGATGCCTTCCTGTCTGTATCCTTCCGTTTTCTTCATGCGGAATACGACCTGTGAAAGGGCATGTTTCATCGTGATGTTCACATTACGGTTCAGGATGCTCGCCTTGGTGTCGCCCTGTCCGTACAGATGGTCCGTCTGGGTGGTGATGTCCACCGGAAGGGCGGAGGGGGTGGTCAGCGTGGCATCATACGGATAATAAGCGAACACCGTCGCCTCGTTCTCATCCAGCAGGATCTCTTCCGAAGTCCATCCGGCAGCTGAATAGGTGAAAGGGGTGTTGGTATAGACGGCATTCTGGTTGTACGGAGTGCCCAAAGTACCGTTGCAGACATAAAGACCCAGCTTGTCACCGGCTTCCCAGGCGGTCTTTTCCGCGCGGGAAACAGCGGGAGCACCGATGTTGGCGTTGATTTTCAAGGAGGCACGGACATCCTTGACGGTTCCTTCTTCATTCTCGGAACAGCTGCATGCCAATACGGCAAGACACGCTGCGAACAAAAACATTTTCTTCATTTTGTAAAATTTTAAATTGATGATAAAAAAACAGTATTAATAAGTAATTATTCCCTGGCCCCATTCCACATTCTGCCAGTCCTCGATGGAAGCGGATGCGGTATGTAGGGATGGGGATACGCGGACGGTGATGTCCACACTGATACCGTCAGCGGTGAAGTCCTTGAACACATCACTCAGGTCAAGATCCGCATCCACGGGCATGTCCCCGTCCAGATGAAGACGGATGACATTGCTCACCCCGGTATTGATGCCGAACACCAGCACTTCCTTCCGGAAGAAATTCTCCTTTTCAGGGGAGACGGTGAAAGGCAGGGTGGCGAAACCGCTTCCCTTTTCCCTTGTACGTACATACCGGCTTGTGGTCACGCCGTCAAGTTCGGCGGTGATTCCGGTATATTCCAGGATTCCCGTATTCGTCACCGTGATGTTGAAGACAATCCGCTGCACCATCAGTTTGCTCTCGCAGGTGACGTGCAGGGTGTCGTCAGTCATGACCGTACCGGTCACGGAAGAGGAATACGCATATCCCTGCTCCGCCGTGATCTTTCCCTGTTCCGTCGGAACACGCAGGCGGACGGTGGCGGCGGAGCCCGCATCCTCCAGGATGTTGACATCCTTGTTGCAGGCGAGAAACTCGTAACTCCCGATATGCAAGGTCCCATACGCATCACCGCTTCCATTAAAAGGAATGGAAAGATTGTCATATTCCGCCACGCCGTTACCGGTCAGCGGAAAAACCATCAGGTTCATCTCCGCCTGTTCCGGTGTGCCCATATCGGAAGGGTGATGGAACCCGTTACGGGCGTGCAGGTATCCTTTGTAGATACAATCCTCGGTGAACAGGCCGTCACAAGAGGAAAGTGACAGCAGGGACAGGAATATGCCGGGCAGAATTCTTACTATTTTATTCATATTGCGACAGGTTTAAATTATACGTTGTTATCAGCCGGTTGATTTCCGGATCAAGACGACCGCGATAGGCTTTGGAACTGTCCAGTTCCAGTGAGCGCATGAAGGAGGACACGGCTTTGCCGTCGTCTTTCAGACGGCTGTACAGGATGGACAGCAGATAGCACACATTGGAACTTTCCGGCAGGGATTCCAATATTCCGGCAGCCCGTGCATCATAGCCCAGTGACATCAGGCAGATGGCCGTGTTGTAGTCGTTATA
>OIGA01000224.1_pt1 | contig 16728 bp, 10 predicted proteins | sample 1582191 | NCBI WGS metagenome assembly OIGA01 (sample SAMN02674607, study PRJEB24791) | human gut metagenome, SKBSTL069 | isolation source: stool | host: Homo sapiens | place: USA | reverse complement strand
GCAGCTGCTCCATTGAGGACGAGTAGACCCGAAGCCGGGCCGCGCTGCCGGGGTCTCGCCCAGCTGCCCCCAGGGCACCTGGAACACCGTACCCATGCTGACGCGGACGGCGCGGCGGCAGAGCGGGTCGCAGCAGGAAGGGTTGATGAGGACAGCGTCCATGTTCAGTGCCGCCGCCGAGCGGAAGATGGCCCCCACATTGGTGGAGTCCACGATGCCCTCCAGCACGGCCACCCGGCGGGCGTTTTTACAGAGCTCTTCCACCGGGCGGGGTGCCGGGCGGTGGAAGGCGCAGAGGACGCCCCGGGTCAGCTCAAAGCCGGTGAGCTCTGCCAGCATCTCCCGATCTGCCGTGTACACCGGCGCGTCGCCGCAGCGGCTCAGGATGCCCGCTGCCGGGCCGGTGATCTGCTTGCGCTCCATCAGCAGGGACACGGGCTTGTAGCCTGCATCCAGCGCCCGGTCGATGACCTTGGGGCTCTCGGCGATGAAGATGCCTTTCTCCGGCTCGAGGCGATTGCGCAGCTGGTTCTGGGTCAGCCGGGCATAAGGGTCCAGCTCCGGCGCGTGGAAATCCGTGATCTCGATGATATTGGGCATACAGAAAGCCCCTCCTTCTCCTGAAAAAAGCTGTTTTATGTATTCTACCACAGTCTGCGCCGCATTGCAAAACAAAGCGCATCCTGCGATACCCGCCCGGAATCGTCATTATCTATAAAAAATATGGTGCAGTTTTTGACAAAACGCCGGTTTTGCGTTATAGTATGGCATGGAATTATTTTCTGGATAGAAGGAGGAGCTTTTATGCCATCTCTCAAACCTCACGGACAGATGTCCGAAGCCTTTATCACCGCTCTGTTTCTCTCCGTCTCGGGCGGCTTACAGGATGTTTATACCTATTTATACCGCGGCAAGGTCTTCGCCAACGCCCAGACCGGCAACATCGTGCTGATGGCCGTCAAGCTGTTTGCGGGCGAGTGGGGCGAGGCACTGCGCTACCTGATGCCCCTTTGCGCCTTTGCGCTGGGCATTTTTGTGGCCGAGTTCATCCGCCTCAAGCTCAAGCGGATGCAGTGGCTCCACTGGCGTCAGCTGGTGGTGCTGTTCGAGATCCTGCTGCTCTTCGTCGTGGGCTTTTTGCCGCAGGAGCTGAATCTTCTGGCCAACTCCCTCGTCTCCTTCTCCTGCGCCATGCAGGTACAATCCTTCCGCAAGGTGAACGGCTATGCCTTCGCCAGCACCATGTGCATCGGCAATCTGCGCGGCGGCATGGATTCCCTCTGCGCATGGCTGGTGGGCGGCAACACCAAAGCCTTCGGCAAGGCGCTTCACTACTTCGCCATCATCTTCCTGTTCGCGCTGGGTGCCGGCCTCGGCAGCCTTGCACTGGCCCCCATGGGCAGCCGGGCCATCTGGCTTTCCTGCCTGCTGCTCTTCATCAGCTTCTGCCTGATGTTCCTGAAAGAGGATATCGAGGAGCTGGAAGAATTTGAGCACCTGGAGCACGAGGAAGCCCTCAAAAAATAATTGCGCCGAAGCCTGTCGTATGCTATACTATAGAGTGTTTGTGTGACCCTCCGGCCCGCCGCACCACCGACGTGCCGGAGAGGAAGTTGTAGAATCAGGAAGAGGAGCATTCCATGAAAAAAGGCTTTGACAACGCGAAATACCTTCAGATGCAGTCCCAGCACATCCGGGAGCGCATCGCACAGTTCGACAACAAGCTCTACCTCGAGTTTGGCGGCAAGCTGTTCGACGACTACCACGCCTCCCGCGTGCTGCCGGGCTTTGAGCCGGACTCCAAGCTGCAGATGCTGCTGCAGCTCAAGGAGCAGGCCGAGATCGTCATCGTCATCAGCGCGCAGGACATTATCAGCAGCAAGGTGCGCGGCGACTACGGCATCACCTACGACCTCGACGTTCTCCGCCTCATCGACGCCTTCCAGGGCATGGGCCTGTTCGTGGGCAGCGTCTGCGTGACCATGTACACCGCCGCCCCCGAGGTCGAAGCCTTTGAGCACAAGCTGAACAGCGTGGGCGTGCGCACCTTCCGCCACTATAAGATTCCCGGCTACCCCAACGACGTGGCCCGCATCGTCAGCGACGAGGGCTACGGCAAGAACGACTACATCGAGACCCAGCGTCCCCTCGTCGTCATCACGGCCCCCGGCCCCGGCAGCGGCAAGATGGCCACCTGCCTGTCCCAGCTCTACCACGAGCACAAGCGGGGCGTCAAGGCCGGTTATGCCAAGTTCGAGACCTTCCCCATCTGGAACCTGCCCCTCAAGCACCCGGTCAACCTCGCCTACGAGGCCGCTACCGCCGACCTGAACGACGTGAACATGATCGACCCCTTCCATCTGGAGGCCTACGGCGTCACCACCGTCAACTACAACCGCGACATCGAGATCTTCCCGGTGGTCAACGCGATGTTCGAGCTCATCGCGGGCAAGAGCCCCTACAAGTCTCCCACGGACATGGGTGTGAACATGGCCGGCAACTGCATCGTGGACGACGAAGTCTGCCGCGAGGCCTCCCGCAACGAGATCATCCGCCGCTATTTCAAGGCCCTCTGCGACCACAAGACCGGCAAGAACGTGGACAGTGAGATTTTCAAGCTGGAGCTGCTGCTGAATCAGGCCGGTCTGTCTGTCGGCGACCGTGCCGTGGAAAAGCAGGCTCACGCCGTGGCTGAGCGCACCGGCGGCGCACCCGCTGCCGCCATCGAGCTGCCGGACGGCACTGTCGTCACCGGCAAGAACGGTCCCCTGCTGGGCGCAGCCTCTTCTGCCCTGCTCAACGCCCTCAAGAAGCTGGCCGGCATCGACCATGAGATCGACCTGGTCTCCGCCCGCGCCATCGAGCCCATCCAGACCCTCAAGACCAACTACCTCGGCAGCCGGAATCCCCGCCTGCACACCGATGAGATCCTGATCGCGCTGTCCAGCTCTGCCGCCGAGAATGAGACGGCTGCTGTCGCTCTGCAGCAGCTCTCCAAGCTCAAGGGCTGCGATATGCACTCCACAGTCATCCTGTCCAGCGTGGATACGGACACCATCAAGCGTCTGGGGATGTACCTCACCTGCGAGCCCGCCTATGAGCAGGAAGACCGCAAGTATCACAAGAAATAAGCGCTCTGGCGCATAAGAAAAGCCGCACAGTACAGCGAAAAACTGTACCGTGCGGCTTTTTTGTTTCTTCTGTAGTTTCTCAGACGTGGGACAGGCTGGGCGCACCGCCCGCGATCTCCTCGGCGGTCAGCGGCTTCGCCTCGGCAGGAGCGTTCAGACGCTCCTTTGCTACGGCCAGCATCAGTTTGATGCGGTTCTCCTGATTGACCCTGGTGGCGCTGGGGTCGTAGTCGATGGGGGTGATGTTGGCGCTGGGGTACATCGCGCGGATCTTGTTTACCATGCCCTTGCCCACGATGTGGTTCGGCAGGCAGCCAAAAGGCTGTGCGCAGACGATGTTGCCGTAACCTCCCTGTACCAGCTCGATCATCTCAGCCGTCAGCAGCCAGCCCTCGCCCATCTTGGCACCCAGCGAGATGATGCCCTCGGGCTTTTCCACCAGCTCCTTGAAGGGGCCGGGAGCGTAGAAACCGGCGTCGGCCTCAGCCTTGAGCATGGAGCGCTCCACGCTGTCCAGCCAGTTGAGCAGCTGGTCGGTACCCATCTTCATGGCCAGCTTGCCGCCGTAGAGGACATGGTCCTCGCCCATGTTGAAGATGCAGTACTGCACAAAGCCCATCAGACCCGGGAAGTTGACCTCGCAGTCCTGGCTCTCGAGGAACTTCTGCAGGTCGTTGTTGCCCAGCGGGCTGTACTTGACGTAAATCTCGCCCACGACGCCGACTTTGACCTTCGGCACACGGGTGACGGGAATGGACTTGAAGTCCCTTGCGATGAGGGGGAAGGTGTGCTTCATCTCGCGGGAGGTGAAGCCCTTGCCCGCCAGCAGCACACGGCCCAGACGCTCGACCCAGAGGTCTACCATCTTATCGGCAGCGCCCTTCTCGTTCTCATACGGAGCGACCTGATTGCGCAGGGCGCAGAGCATATCGCCGTAGAACACGCTGGCGATGGCCCGGCGGGCCAGAGGCAGAGTCATCTGGAAACCGCTGTCCTTCTCGAGGCCCGAGAAGTTCAGGCTGGCCACCGGAATGTTCGGATAGCCTGCCTTGACCAGCGCCTTGCGGAGCAGATGGATGTAGTTGGAGGCACGGCAGCCGCCGCCCGTCTGGGTGATGAGCAGGGCCGTGTGCTCGAGGTCGTACTTGCCGCTGTTCAGCGCGTCGAGGAACTGGCCAATGACCAGCAGTGCCGGATAGCAGGTGTCGTTGTGGACATATTTCAGGCCCAGCTGCGCCACAGCGCTGCCGCAGTTTCCAAGGATCTCGCACTTGTAGCCGTCGTAGCGCAGGGCGTATTCCAGCAGGCGGAACTGGGTGATGGCCATGTTGGGGATGAGGATGGTGTGAGTCTTCTTCATCTCCGGGGTGAATTTGGGGTAATTGTATTCCATAGGTTCCTCCTATGTTACTTCTTATCTTCGTCTCGCTCATCCAGCGCGGCGAACAGGCTGCGCAGGCGGATATTGACAGCACCCAGGTTTGTAATTTCGTCAATTTTCAGCTGGGTGTAGAGCTTGCCGCCCTCCTGCAGGATCTCGCGGGTCTCATCGGTGGTGATGGCGTCCACGCCGCAGCCGAAGGACACCAGCTGCACCAGGTCCATATCGTTCTGGGTGGTGCAGTACTTGGCGGCGGCATACAGGCGGCTGTGGTAAGTCCACTGGTTCAGCACGCTGGTGGGGAACTTTTCCACGCGGTTGGAGATGCTGTCCTCGGTGACCACTGCCGCGCCGTGGCGGGTGATGAGGTGGTCGATGCCGTGGTTGATCTCCGGGTCCACATGGTAGGGGCGTCCGGCCAGCACGATGATCCGCCTGCCCTGACGGCGGGCCTCATCCATGATCTCGCTGCCCTTGACCCGGATCTGTGCCATGTGGGCCTCATACTCGGCATAGGCAGCGTTGGCAGCCTCCTGCACTTCCTTCTCGGAGATGCCGCCGAAATACTTGGGCAGCACGTCCTTCGCCATCTTGTGGACGAAATCCTTCGGACGGTGGATGCCGACGTAGTCGTAGATGAACTTCTGGCCTTCCAGCTCGGGGCAGTTGCCGGCCAGAACTTCGGGATAGTAGGCCACGACGGGGCAGTTGTAGTGGTTGTCGCCCAGACCCTCGTCGATGTTGTAGGTCAGGCAGGGGTAGAAGATGGCGTCCAGATGCATCTGGGTCAGGGCCTTGATGTGGCCATGGCTGAGCTTGGCCGGGAAGCAGGCGGTGTCGCTGGGGATGGTAGCCTGACCGGCCAGATAGAGGCCGCGGCTGGACACCGGGCTGGTGTGGACGGCAAAGCCCAGCTTGGTCCAGAAGGCGTGCCAGAAGGGCAGCAGCTCGTACATATTCAGGCAGAGCGGGATGCCGATGGCGCCGCGCTTTCCGGCCACGGGCTTATAGCTGGCCAGAAGCTGCTGCTTGTAGGCGTAGAGGTTGAGGCTGTTGTCCTCGCTCTTGCCGGTGACGGGCTTGTCGCAGCGGTTGCCGGAAATGAACTTGCGGCCATCGGCAAAGGTGTTGACGGTGAGCTGGCAGTGGTTGCCGCAGCCGCCGCACTTGACGCTGACGACTTTCTGGTCGAAGTTCTCCAGCTCTTCCTCGCTCATCATGGCGGAGGTGGTCTGGCCGTTCTTGCGGCACTGGCGCAGGCCGAAGAGGGCCGCACCGTAAGCGCCCATCAGACCGGCGATGTCGGGGCGGATGACCTCGACGCCCATCTCCTTCTCAAAGGCGCGGAGGACGGCCTCATTGTAGAACGTACCGCCCTGCACGACGATCTTCCGGCCAAGCTCTTCGGGGCTGGACGCACGGATGACCTTGTACAGCGCGTTCTTGACGACGCTGATGGACAGGCCCGCCGAGATATTCTCGATGGACGCGCCGTCCTTCTGGGCCTGCTTGACCGAGCTGTTCATAAAGACGGTGCAGCGGCTGCCCAGATCCACGGGGCGGTCGGCGAAGAGGCCGAGAGCCGCGAACTCCTTGACGTCGTAGCCCAGTGCCTGCGCGAAGGTCTGCAAAAAGCTGCCGCAGCCGGAAGAGCAGGCTTCGTTCAGGAAGATGTTGCTGATGGCGCCATCCTCGATCTTGAAGCACTTCATATCCTGACCGCCGATGTCGATGATGAAGTCCACGTCCGGCATGAAGTATTTTGCTGCCGTGAAGTGGGCCACGGTCTCCACGAGGCCGAAGTCGCAGCGGAAGGCGTTCTTGACCAGCTCTTCGCCGTAGCCGGTGGTGGTCACGCTGGCCACCTTGAGGCCGGGGTGCTCTTTATAGAGTTTCAGCAGCTGCTGCCGGATAAGAGGCAGCGGGTTGCCGAGGTTCGGCTGATAGTTGGTATAGAGGATCTGGCTCTGCTCGTCCACGACCACCAGCTTGACGGTGGTGGAGCCGGAGTCGATGCCGATATGCACCGGGCCGCACTGGGCGCCGAACGCCACCCGCGGCACGCTGTGGGACATATGGCGGGCATGGAATGCCTCGTACTCTTCCTTGTTGGCGAAAAGGGGCGGCTCGCTGGCGTAGGTCGCCGTGGCGGCGTACTCATCCAGCGCAGCGGCCACGTCCGAGAGGACGAACTCCTTGTCGGCGTAGAGGGCAGCGCCCAGCGCGACGTAGAGCAGGCTGTTCTCGGGGCAGGTGCCGGTGACGCCCAGTGCCTCGTCGAAGCTCTTGCGCAGCACGGTGCTGAAGGTCAGCGGACCGCCCAGATAGAGGATATTGCCCTGGATGGGGCGTCCCTGTGCCAGACCGGCGATGGTCTGGTTGACCACGGCCTTGTAGATGCTGGCCGCGATGTCCTCGGTCTTTGCGCCCTGATTGATGAGGGGCTGCACGTCGCTCTTGGCGAAAACGCCGCAGCGGGATGCGATGGTGTATGTACGGGTGGCCTGTTCGGCCGCCTTGTTCATCTCATCGGCACCCATCTTGAGCAACGTCGCCATCTGGTCGATGAAAGCGCCCGTGCCGCCGGCGCAGCTGCCGTTCATGCGGACTTCGGTGCCGTTGGTCAGGAACAGGATCTTTGCATCCTCACCGCCCAGCTCGATGACGCAGTCCGTCGCAGGGACGAACTTTTTGACCGCCACGCGGGTGGAGAACACCTCCTGCACGAAAGGCACGCCGCAGCTGTCGGCCAGGCCCATGCCGGCGGAGCCGGAGATGCTGAGCAGCGCTTTCCGGCCATGCAGCTGCTCTGCGTCGATGCGGCGCAGCAGCTCCTGCGCCTTTTCCAGAATGTGGCTGTAGTGGCGCTCATACGTCGAATATAAAAGGGTATCGTTTTCATCCAGCACCACGCATTTGATGGTAGTGCTGCCGATGTCAAGACCTACTCTCACAGTTGTTTTTCCTCCTGAAGGACAATGCACTCTCCCTCTGCACACAGGGCTCTCCGGCCCGGGCAGAAGTTGTTTGCTAACGAATCAAATTTCAGACTCGCATACATGGGTATTATAAACCAAATCTGGCTGACAATCAATCATTCGGGATTATTTTACACCTTAAAAACAGTAAAATCACCTTTCAAAGTTAAACATTTTGTTAATTTCGCAAACTTTTCTGTGAATTTCGGGCTGTTTCTACTAAGATTCTTTACCGTCTGTCAATTTTTCCGCTCTCTTCCCTGTCCCGCACACAAAGCAAAGGCATCTGCGCTGCGCCGTCCCGGCCGCATTGCAGATGCCTTTTTGTCTCGTTCAATATCTCCGCAGCAGAAGGATCTCCTGTGCCGCCCGGCTTGCGAACCGCGCTGCGCGGATGTCGTTCTCCTCGTCGGAGTGGAGTTCCATTTCCGGCGGGATGTCCTCGCAGGAGGCCAGCGGGAACACCACCTGCGCCCGGGTGCCGCCGCCCGGCCGGGCCGTCAGCGTCAGCTTCCAGCCTGCACGGCGGCAGATGAGCCTGCAGATGCGGAGGCCCAGCTTTGCGCCGCTGAGGAAGCGGCGGTTGTTCTCGATGGGGTCTTCCTCCATCAGGCCGCAGCCGTTGTCTTCTACCCGGAGCGCGACGCCCGTCTTTTTCTGTTTCAGGCTCACCCACACCCTGCCGCCTGCATCGCAGGCCCGCAGCGCGTTGGAGATGAGGTGGAGCAGCAGCTGTTCGGCCTCATCGGGGACGCCCATGACGGCGCAGTGCTCGATGCCCCCGCTCTCCGTCGTGAGCGTTATTTCCAGCGACCGCTGGATGTCCGGGGCAAGACGCCCCGCCTTTTCCAGCAGGCCGCACAGGTCCAGAGGCTGCAGCTCGCTCAGCTCTTCATTTTCCAGCTGATAAAGTGTTATGGCATTGCGTACCGTGCGGTCCAGCCGGGCAGACTCTATCTGGATGTCTGAAAGTGCCTGCCGGGTGGGCAGGTCGGCCGACGCCAGCAGATGCATCTGCAGATACTCCCGGTTCTGGTCGATGATGCCAAGGGCATGGAAGCACACATCCCCAAACTCCTCCTGAGGGGAGACTCCTGCTCCATCGTTTCGCCTGCGCATTCTGCTCTACCTCCGCGTCGTGTGGTCAGCACCTCACTGCTGACTCAGTCTACTTTCCAGCGCATAAAGCAGGCGGCCGATGGTCACCTTCCTGCGCTCTAAGCCATACTCTTTTCGAAAATCCCGCCATGTCTGGGTACCGGTCTCGTCCAGCGTCTCCAGCAGCCGCCGGAGGGCGCTGTCCACAGCCGCAACGGTGAGACCGTATTCCTCCGCCACCGGCCCCAATATCTCCTTGCGGATGGCCAGACGGTGGTCAGAGCCCATCATCACCCGAAGCGCACCGGTCAGGTAGCGCTTGTTGGCGTCGCAGGTGCTCACGCCCCAGCTGAGATAGATGCGCTCGCAGCGCTTTTCCAGGCTCTCCGCCGGGCGGTGGGCCGGGGCGCGCAGCTCCTGCAGCATATCTTCCAGTGTGGCCTGACGGATGAGGTAGCATGCATCCTCCTGACTCAGGCTCTCCACTGCCGACTTCTCGTTGCGTCCGTCGTCCCGCAGAAGCACCAGAGGCTTGCGGGCAAGGCCGCGTATCCTGGGCAGAAACTGGATGCTGTCCATGTCCTCCAGCCTGCCGCCCAGCACCAGAACGTCCACATCGCCCTGCTCGAGCCGTTCCAGCAGCGGCTGGCTGCTGCGGTAGCCCGTGCAGCGGATGGCCGGGTTGCGCTCCTCGAGATAGCGTGTCCATACCCGCATCTCTCTGGGGTCATAGCTGGCCAGCGCTACGCGCCATATGACGTCCTGTTCCTCATAGCTCACACGACGCGCCTCCCTTCCTGCAGGCGTTCTGCCTGCTTCGCCTGCGGATACCAGCAGGAAATAACATCCTGCCACAGCTCCGGCTGGACCGAATTCTCATACAAAAACTGCAGCAGCCGTCCGCACTCCTCTTCCGGGGCCGGGACCCATGTACGGGCCGTGTCTGCCGGGTCGTCCGGAGCCTTTGTCCGGCTCACGGTCAGCCAGCAGCCCTGTCCCTCCGTCTCCAGAGAACAGGCAAGGGTATACGCCTCCTGATACGGTTCCAGCGTCGAAAATCTCCTCACCAACGGGGTATCCTGTTTCATTCTGCATCCTCCTCGCCCCATCTGTCCGGCCCTTCCAATTATGCCGGACAAATCACTTTATACTATACTGTATAAAATTGTATGGAGCGTCGAAAGGAGTTACAACGACAAATTTGCGTCAGTTTTCGTCGAATTTTGGAACACTGAAGATATTAACATGGATACTGTCTCAAGAATACCATCAACCGCTCCAAAAATCAAGACACATCTGCCGCATTCTCCCGGTTTGGGACGCTTTTCCGCGCAGGATGCAGCGCTTTTCCATCCTTCGGCAGAAAACACAGAACTTGGCACCCGTTACGACATAAATTGTTCATATTCTTCTGATAAAATCAAGCAGATACTATGTTTCCCTCTCCGTCCACAAATGCCGGGCGGAATAGGCCAGCAGACACTTCCCCGTTCTGCTGCCGGAAAGGCAGGCCAATGCTTCAGCTTATCAATATCGAAAAGAAATACACCACCGGCGATCTGACACAGGCAGCGCTCAACGGGGTCAGCCTCAACCTGCGCGACAGCGAATTTGTCGCCATCCTCGGCCCCAGCGGCTCGGGCAAGACCACGCTGCTCAACATCATCGGCGGCCTCGACCGCTACGACAGCGGCGAGCTCATCATCAACGGCATCTCCACCCGCCGCTACACCGACCGGGACTGGGACTCCTACCGCAACCACACCGTCGGCTTCGTGTTCCAGAGCTATAACCTCATCCCCCACCAGACCGTCCTCGCCAACGTCGAGCTGGCCCTGACCATCTCGGGCGTATCGGGCGCTGAGCGCCGCCGCCGTGCCGCCGAGGCGCTGCGGCAGGTGGGCCTCGGGGACCAGCTCCACAAGCGCCCCACCGAGATGTCGGGCGGCCAGATGCAGCGCGTGGCCATCGCCCGCGCCCTCGTCAACAACCCCGACATCCTGCTGGCCGACGAGCCCACCGGCGCACTGGACAGCGAGACGAGCATCCAGGTCATGGAGCTGCTGAAGGATGTGGCAAAAGACCGCCTCGTGGTCATGGTCACGCACAACCCCGAACTGGCGGAGCAGTATGCCAACCGCATCGTCCGTCTGCGGGACGGCGCTATCACCGACGATACCCGCCCCTTCGAGCCGGACGACACAAAGCTTGCCCCTCCCATCCATAAGAACATGGGCCGTTCGTCCATGTCGTGGCTCACCTCGCTGGCCCTGAGCTTCAACAACCTGCGCACCAAAAAGGCCCGCACCCTGCTCACAGCCTTCGCGGGCAGCATCGGCATCATCGGCATCGCCCTCATCATCTCGCTGTCCACCGGCGTCAACGCCTACATCGCCGACATGGAGCGCTCCACCCTGAGCGAATACCCGCTGCAGATCCTGAGCAGCGGCGTGGACATCACGAGCTTTCTGTCCTCGGGCAGCAGCGGCGGCACCACAGCCACCGGCCTGCCCACCGACGAGGACGGAAAAAAGGACACCTCCGGCGGCGTGGAGGGAATGGTCTCGGTCCGCCAGCTCATCACCAAGATGGTGTCGGGCCTGACGTCCAACGACCTCACTTCCTTAAAGAAATATCTCGACAGCGACGAGTCCACCATTGCGGATGACGCCACCTCCATCGAGTATTCCTACAGCGTCTCGCCCCAGATCTACCGGCAGGACGCCGACGGCAGTGTGCATCAGGTCAACCCGGACTCCACCCTCTCGATGCTGGGTCTGGGAAGCTCGGGTTCCGGCTCCACCTCCGTCACCAGCAGCCTGATGAACAGCATGGGCAGCAACACCAGCGTTTTCTATCAGCTGCCCGCCAACAGTGACCTTTATAAGTCCCAGTACGAAGTCAAGGCCGGCCGCTGGCCCGAAAAGCCCACCGAATGTGTCGCCGTGCTGAGCAAATACGGCACTGTGACCGACTACGCCCTCTACTCCATGGGTCTGCGGGACTCCGCCGAGCTGGACAAGATGATACAGCAGTTCGCCCAGAACCAGAACGTCGATGTCCCCAGCGACTTCCGCACCTACAGCTACGACGAGCTGATGGGCCTGAAGTTCAAGCTGGTGAACAGCGCCGACACCTACGTCTACGACGACACCTACGGCATCTGGAAGAGCAAGGCCGACGACAAGGACTATATGCAGCAGCTGGTGGAGAACGGCGAGGACATCACCATCGTGGGCATCGTCCAGCCGGACTACACCGCCTCCGCTTCCATGCTCACCTCCGGCATCGCCTACCCCGCCTCCCTGACCGAGAAGGTCATGAAGGACGCTGCCGACAGCGACATCGTGAAACAGCAGATGGCCGACCCCGCCACCAACGTCCTCACCGGCGAGAGCTTCGGCAAGGCCGAGAGCCTCCGCGACTTCGATTTGACCAGCCTCTTCTCCATCGACACCAACGCCCTCAAGAATGCCTTCTCTTTTGATGCCGATGCCCTCGACTTCGATTTGAACGGTGCCTTCGACCTCAGCAGCGGCAGTTTCGATTTGAGCAGCCTCATCGACTTCTCGGATTTTTCCCTCGACATCGACGAGCTGCCCGACATCGACCTCAGCGACGCCTTTGCAGAGCTGGACCTCTCCGTCTCGCCGGAGGCTCTGCAGGACCTCGTGCAGAAGGTGTTCAAAGACTATAAGAAATATATCATCGGCAACGGCATCCTCAACTTCAAGAAGTGGAGCTTTTCTGCCTACCTCAAGACCGAGCGGTTCCAGAAGCTGATGGCCGAGTCCATGAAAGACCTCGTTGACCCGGACAAGCTGCAGGGCCAGCTCTCGAGCGCTCTGCAGACCACCATCCAGACCGTGATGGAGACCTACTCCGACCAGATCACAGAGGTGCTGAAAAGCCAGCTGGACGCTGCCATCCAGAAGGGCATCGTCACCTTCCAGGACCAGATACAGTCCCAGCTCAAGACGGCCATCCAGCAAAACATCGGCAAGCTGAGCAGCCAGATGGAGAGCGCCATCAAGATCGACGCGTCGGCTTTCCAGAAGGCCATCCAGCTCAACATGACCGCCTCCGAGCTGACCGAGCTGATGCGCTCCACCCTCCGCTCCTCTTCCGCCACCTATGAGGCCAACCTGACGGCCTTCGGCTACGCGGACGAGGCCGCCCCCAGCCAGATCAAGATCTATCCGAAGGACTTCGCCAGCAAGGCCATCATCCTGGAAAAGCTGGATGCCTACAACGCCGGGATGTCTGCAAAGGGTGAAGACGAAAAGATGGTGCAGTACACCGACCTCGTGGGTACCCTGATGACCAGCGTGACCGAGATCGTGGACATGATCAGCAGCATGATGGTGGCCTTCGTCTCCATCTCGCTGGCAGTCTCCTCCATCATGATCGGCGTCATCACCTATATCAGCGTCCTCGAGCGCCGGAAGGAGATCGGCATCCTGCGCGCCATCGGCGCTTCCAAGCGGAACGTCTCCGAGGTGTTCAACGCAGAGACCTTCATCATCGGCCTCTGCTCGGGCGTCATGGGCATCGTCCTCAGCGAGATACTGCTCATCCCCGGAAACATCATCATCCAGAAAGTCTCCGGCACTTCGACCCTCGTTGCCTCCCTGCCCGTGGATGCAGCCCTCTTCCTCGTGGCACTGGCTACCCTGCTCACCATTCTGGCCGGCATCATCCCGGCCCGCGGCGCAGCCAAGTGCAACCCCGTCAAAGCCCTGCGCGCCGAGTAAACCCCAGAGATCTCATTCCCGGTATCCTTTCCGCTCCGGCGGCAGGGATACCGGGATTTTTTCGGCTTATTTTTGCTCCGGCCCGTCGGTTCAGCTTGTATCCATCCTGCATGAGAACGCGCTTTTTTGCTCTAAAAGTTACAAAAGAGTACGGTCGTCCCGGGAGATTCTGACGCGTACCGGTAATTACCGGAAATCAATTTGCTTTTCGCTCTGCGGGCAAATCAACCTGCACAAAGGAGGGTCAATTTGTTATGCAATTCTGCCAAAAGTGTTTCAGGGTTATTGATTTATTCCACAAATTATGCCATACTATAGTCACTGAAACCGTTCCCGACATCGTTCCCGCACGATTTCAGTAAAAACCAGAACTTCGACCGAAAGAGAGGTGCTTCCCGGAATGCCGAACATGACCATCAAAGACATTGCCCGTCTGAGCGGCTGTTCCGTCAGCACCATCTCCCGCGTCATCAATGACCGGCCGGATGTGCGTCCCGAAACGAAAGAAAAGGTGCTTCAGATGATGCGGGAGTCGGGCTTTGTGCCAAACACCAACGCCCGGCAGCTGAAGATCCAGCAGTCCCGCAGCCTCGTCTTCGTGGTCAAGGGTACCCGGAACCTCTTCTTCTCGGACTTCCTCGTTCAGCTGCAGCGGGCCGCGACCCTCTACGGGTACAGCGGCATCGTCTCCTACCTGGACGAGAATGCCAACGAGATAGACGCCGCCCAAAAGATCCTGCGGGAGATAAAGCCCAAAGGCATGATATTCCTCGGCGGCAGCGTGGCGAACTTCCAGCAGGGCTTTGCGAACATCACCGTCCCCGCGGTGCTGACGACGCTGGTCTCCGACGAACTGGATTTCCCGAACCTCTCGATGGTGGGCGTGGATGACCGGGCTGCGGCCCGCACCGCCGTCTCCCACCTCATCGCGCAGGGCCACCGGAAGATAGCAGTTCTCGGCGGTCCGACCACCAGTTACCCCAGTCGGATGCGCCGCCTCGGCGCACAGGATGCCATGGAGGATGCCGGGCTCACCTTCGACGACCGGCTCTACGGCCTGTCCAACTACGATTTCGAGTCTGCCTACCACGCCATGAACAGCCTGCTGGCCCGCCGGGCCGAGTTCACCGCCCTGTTCGCCATGAGCGATGTCATCGCTTTCGGTGCCATCCGGGCGCTGGTGAGCGCCGGGTTCCGGGTGCCGGAAGATATATCGGTCATCGGCTTCGACGGCATCTCGATGTCCCGCTACTGTGTGCCGGTGATGACCACCATCGTCCAGCCCGGCGAGCAGATCGCGCTCCAGAGCATCGAGCTGCTGGTGCGGCAGATCGAGCATGGCGCCCCGGCCCAGAAGATCACCCTCCAGCCTGAGCTGCAGGTCGGTGAGAGCGTAAGGGCTGTCTGATTTATTTCGTCTCATTTCCGCTGCCAGGCGGAATGTGTATATCACATGATGAAGAAGGAGAACAATTATGAAAAAAATGATCTCTCGTCGTAATTTCCTGAAAGTCGCCGGCGCTTCTGCTGCCGCCCTCGGTCTGGCTGCCTGCGGTGGTTCCTCCAGCAGCACCGCTGCTTCCACCGCCAGTTCTACCGCAGCTTCTGCCGCTCCCGCAGCTGCCGGCAAGGTCTACTACCTGAACTTCAAGCCCGAGCAGGATCAGGATTGGCAGGATCTGGCCGCCGAGTACACCAAGGAGACCGGCGTGCCTGTGACCGTTGTCACCGCTGCTTCCGGCCAGTACGAGACCACCCTGATGAGCGAGATGGAGAAGAGCGAGGCTCCCACCCTGTTCCAGGTCAACGGCCCTGTGGGTCTGGCAAACTGGAAAGATTACTGCCTGGACCTCTCCGACAGCAAGCTGTACGGTGAGCTGACCAGCGACTCCTTTGCACTGAAGGACGGCGACGCCGTTACCAGCATCGCTTACGTCATCGAGACCTACGGCATCATTTACAATAAGGAGCTGCTGACCGCCGCCGGCTACACTCAGGACGACATCAAGGGCTTCGATGACCTGAAGAAGGTCGCCGACGACATTCAGGCCCGCAAGGCTGAGCTGGGCGTTGATGGTGCTTTCACCTCCGCCGGCATGGACGGTTCTTCCGACTGGCGCTTCAAGACCCATCTGGCAAACCTGCCCATCTACTACGAGTACAAGGCTGACGGCATCGGCTCCACCGACGCCATCAAGGGCACCTACCTCGACAACTACAAGAAGATCTGGGACCTGTACATCACCGACTCTACCTGCGACCCCAAGCTGCTGGCTTCCAAGACCGGCAACGATGCTGTTGCTGAGTTCGTGGGCAAGAAGGCCGTGTTCTACCAGAACGGCACCTGGGCTTACAATGACGTGAAGGATCTGGGCGACGACAACCTGGGTATGCTGCCTATCTACATCGGCGCTGAGGGCGAGGAGAACCAGGGCCTGTGCACCGGCTCCGAGAACTTCTGGTGCGTCAACAACACCTCCTCCGATGAGGACATCCAGGCTACTCTGGACTTCCTGTACTGGTGTGTCACCTCTGAGGCCGGCACCAGCGCGATGGCTGACAAGATGGGCTTCGTCATCCCCTTCAAGGCCGCTAAGGACTCTACCAACCCCCTCATCGGCATCGCCAACGATTACGTTGCTGAGGGCAAGACCAGCGTTGACTGGTGCTTCTCCACCATGCCTTCCGAGGAGTGGAAGAACGGCGTCGGCTCTGCACTGACTGCTTATGCAGCAGGCACCGGCAGCTGGGACGATGTGGTCACCGCCTTTGTGGACGGCTGGGCCAAGGAGTACAAGCTGGCCAACGGCTAAGCGTTCCCTTTCTTCCGCAATAGCTGGATAACGGGGAGGCGGGCGATGTGTTCGCCCGCCTCCCCTTCTTTTTCAGGAGGTATATCATGCAAAAGGCCATCAGTAAATATTGGCCGGTGTTCGTACTGCCCACCCTGCTGGCGTTCATCATCGGCTTCATCTGGCCCTTCATCTGGGGCATCTATCTTTCCTTCCAGCGTTTCACCACCGTGAGCAAGACCACCTTCGTGGGCCTGCAGAACTACATCAACGTCTTTTCGGACGCGACCTTCCTCCACGCCTTTGGGTTCACCGCTGCCTTTACGGTGGTAAGCACCGTGCTCATCAATGTGTGCGCCTTCGCCATCGCGCTGGTGCTCACCCGCGGCATCCGCGGCACCAACCTCTTCCGCACCGTCTACTTCATGCCGAACCTCATCGGCGGCATCCTGCTGGGCTACATCTGGCAGATCCTGCTCAACGGTGTGCTGGCCAACCTGCAGAGGCCTCTGCTGGCGCTGGACGCCAAGGCCGGTTTCGTCGGTCTGGTCATCCTGATGTGCTGGCAGCAGATCGGCTACATGATGATCATCT